>WNGL01010566.1_pt1 | contig 10633 bp, 11 predicted proteins | sample 5400591 | NCBI WGS metagenome assembly WNGL01 (sample SAMN13153377, study PRJNA577476) | soil metagenome | isolation source: 80 cm soil or saprolite under Garry oak tree replicate 1 | place: USA:California | collected 2016-06-15
AATTTAATGCCTTCTTCGACCGTCATGCCGAGCAGCACAACATCGCGACGCGGCACATGCACGAGGTAGCCGGAGGTTGGGTTGGGCGTCGTCGGAACATAGACATTGACGGCATCGTCATCGGTCAGGTCCTTGATCTCCCCTTCCGTTCGCCCGGTGATGAAGCCAATTGCCCACATCTCACGGCGGGGCCATTCGACCAGCACGACCTCGCGGAAGGTGTTGGATTGTTTTGACAGGACGGTCTCGAAAATTTGCTTCATAGCGCCGTAGAGTCCGCGGATCAATGGCATGCGGGCGAGCAGCTTGTCCCCGATGCGCAGCAGGCGGCGGCCGACATAGCCGGCGGTCAGCGCGCCTATCAGCGTAAGCCCGATGACCACTGTGATCAGTCCCAGTCCGGGAACGTGAAACGGCAGATAAGTCGCAGGATTCCAACTCTCGGGGATCAGTAGCGCGACGCGGCTGTCGACAAAATCGACGAACAGCCAAGCGAGGTACAGGGTTAGGCTGACCGGTCCGGTGACCAGGATCCCGGCAATGAAATAGCCGCGCAAATGCTCGCGTAACCGCAGGCGCGGTTTCTTTCGGATCGATGCGAGACTGGAAGGCGGGACGGCCAAGATTGTGCTCCGACAGGGAGGTGAGATGCCACAGTCTATCTCAGATCAGAGGATAGGCGGGTAAATCATGGCCCTATGGAGGCATCGACCTCCTGACGTCCGGAGGAATCCATGGTCAAACCTCACGCCCCTATCGCGTCATGGTGATTGGTCAGGCCCAACGCTTTGCTGTGTAATCGGTGAAAATAACGGGACATCGGTCATGGCGGAACCACGCCTTGTCGCTCTCGCCACTGCGGTACCGCCTTACCAGCTGCATCAGGCCGACGTGCGCATCCGCGCCAGACATATCTTTGCCGATGCCGGTCGGGAAATTGAACGCCTTCTCCCCGTCTTCGAGAATGCTGGGATCGCGACCCGCTATTCATGTGTGCCGCTCGAATGGTACGAGAACGCGACGGGTTGGAAAGAACGCAATCGCATCTATCTAGACAACGCCGTCACGCTGCTGGAGAGGGTAACTCGGGATTGCCTTGCGCAGGCAAATCTGCCCGCTGAGGCGATCGACGCGATCGTCGTTGTTTCTACCACCGGCATCGCCACGCCGAGCCTCGATGCTCTGCTGATGGAGCGCCTCGGCCTGCGCCGGGACGTGCAGCGTCTGCCGATTTTTGGTCTCGGTTGTGCTGGCGGCGTTCTCGGCCTCGCACGCGCCGGCGCTCTCGCCCGGATGGCGCCGACGAGCCACGTCCTGTTCCTCGTCGTCGAGCTCTGCGCATTGTGCTTCCGCAAGAATGATTTCTCTAAGAGCAACATCGTGGCGACTGCGCTCTTCGGCGATGGCGCCGCGGGTGTGATTTTGTCCGGACGTGGTGTCGGACCTCGCCTTGGTCCAGCTGGCGAGCATACTTGGCCGCAATCGCTCGACATCATGGGTTGGGAGATCGAGGACGAGGGCCTGAAAGCACTCTTCTCTCGCGACATTCCGACACTCGTGCGCAGCAAGCTACGCGGCGTGGCCGAGACGTTTCTCGCACGCAATGGCCTCACCCTCGATGACATTGATGCCTTCGTTTGCCATCCCGGCGGCGCCAAGGTGTTGACGGCGCTAGAGGCGGCCTACGGACTTGCGCGCGGCGCGCTGGTGGAGGGCCGTCGCGTGCTGCGCGACTACGGCAACATGTCCGCTGCAACCGTTTTCTTCGTCCTCGAGCGAACACTGCGTCACGGCGTCAGGCGCCGCTCGCTGCTTAGTGCGCTCGGACCCGGGTTTACCGCCGCCTTTCTAATCCTCGACGACCGATGAGCGACGTCGTCATCATCGTCTCGCTCGTTGCGCTGCAGCGGCTCGCCGAACTGCTTTATGCCAGGCGCAATACGCGGCGGCTGATACAGCGCGGCGCCGTCGAGTACGGCGCAAACCATTACCGCCTCCTCGTCGCGCTGCATGCCGCCTGGCTGGTCGCAATCATTGCCGTCGTGCCGGAGGACGCGACCACGCACTGGCTGCCGCTTGGCCTGTTCCTCCTGTTGCAAACGGTGCGACTGTGGATCATTGCCACGCTTGGCGTTTTCTGGACGACACGGATCATTTCGCTACCGGCCGCCCCGCTCGTTCGCCGCGGGCCCTACCGCTTTCTGCGCCATCCCAACTATGTCATCGTCATCGCCGAGATCGGGCTTCTCCCCCTTGCCTTTGGCGCTTGGCGGACCGCGCTCGTCTTCTCCCTGCTCAATTTCGCATTGCTTGCCTGGCGCAGGCGGGTAGAAGATGAAGCATTGTCGCCCCGCCGCGGCCTCGCCACTTGATCAGGATGGAACGATCCCGCATGGGTTCTGAATGATCGGCCGCACCACGATCCTCGTAGCTCTCCTTTTCGGTACCCCGATGGCGCCGGTGCACGCCGAGCCGGCGGTCGACATCGCCCTTGTCCTCGCGGTCGACGTCTCGCTCAGCATCGACGCCGAAGAGTTTGCGCTGCAGCGCGCTGGCTATGCCGCCGCATTTCGCAACAAGCGCGTCGTCGACGCGATCACCGCCGGCTCGCGGCAGGCAATGGCAATAACTTACCTGCAATGGTCGGGCGCACGCGAGCAGCAGCAGATCGTTGGTTGGCACCTCATCACTGATCGGGCCAGCGCCGCCCACTTTGCCGATGCGCTGGCCGCCGCCGACCGTGTCGTTGCCGGCGGCAGCACCTCGCTGAGCGGCGCGATCGAGGCGTCCGGCCGACTGCTGGAGCATAGTGGCTACCTGGCCGATCGCCGGATCATCGACATCTCGGGCGACGGATCCAACAACAGCGGCAGACTGCCGATTTTCGCACGCGACGAGGCGATTGCCGAGGGGATCACGATCAACGGGCTCGCCATTCTCAAGAACGAGCCGTTCCTCGACGATTACTATCGGGCGAATGTCATCGGCGGCCATGGTGGGTTTGTCATGACCGCGCGCGATTTCGACGATTTCGCAGAGGCCATCCTCGCCAAGCTGATCCGCGAAATCGCATCGCTGCCTAATCCCCAGCCGCCAACTCGCCGCGCAGCGGGCGTAGAGGGGCCCGCAAAAATCCTACTAACTTATTGTTATAACAGACGAATTTCATAACATAGAAACGCGGCCACGCGCCGGTGCTCTCCACCTTCGCTTAACCATTTCGCCCTATCATCGGGCCCGAATCCATGGCGAAAAACTGGGACGCTCGATGACGGCGCCGAACGATACCAATTCACCGATTCCCTCGACGCGCAGCGCGGCTGCGATCGACCCCGGAGTCCTCAGCGGCATCCGTCAAGCAAGCCATTCCACCCATACCGACTTCGGTTACCTGATGGCGCAAGCGGCGCAGGAAAGTGGCTTCCAGAGCGATGCCAAGGCGGCGACGAGCAGCGCCACCGGACTTTTCCAGTTCATCGATTCGACTTGGCTCGACATGGTGCGGCAGCACGGCGCCAAGCACGGAATCGGTCGGTTGGCCGAGCAGGTGACCTGCGATGCCGCCGGCCGACCGCACGTCGCTGACCCGACGGTGCGGGAGAGCATTCTCGCGCTCCGCAAGGACCCCCGTATCTCGGCCGCTCTTGCTGGTGAGTTCGCCCATGACAATAAGACGGAGGTCGAGCGTGCGCTTGGTCGACCGGCGGGCAAGACCGATCTCTACTTGGCTCATTTTCTCGGCGCTGGCGGGGCCACTGAGATCCTCAAGGCTATCCAGCAAAACAGCGCGATGCCGGCAGCCGATGTCCTGCCGGAGGCGGCATCGGCAAATCGTTCCGTATTCTTTGACGGCAAGACTGGCGAACCGCGCACAGTGGCCGATCTTTATCGCAACTTCGCCAATAAAATCGAAAAAAGCGCAACCGCCTACTGCCAACTCAGCGCGCCTGCTTCCTCGCCGAGCGAGAACGCCGCGACCGGTACCGTCCTCTCCCGCCTCGCCAGCCGTCTTGACGGCAGCCGGGACAGCACGCCGCTGGCAGCTTTCAACGCGATGCTGCTCGTCGCTATCAAGCTGCTCGGCGGGAACTCCTCTCTTGTGGCGAGGCCGAGCGTTTCCGCGAGCGACGTCACCACGGCTCCCTCGATTGTCACCAGCGGCAAACGACGAGACGATCTACCGGTCTAGTTGCGCTATCATGCGGGAGGGCGTTGTTGCAGGCCGATGCAGACGGCGTCGGTTGACCGCGATCTCGCCGCCCCCTATCGTCCGCGCCGTCCCGGGGAGCCCGTAGCTCAGTCGGTAGAGCACTTGACTTTTAATCAAGGTGTCGCGGGTTCGATTCCCGCCGGGCTCACCAGGGGGCAATCAGGTCGAGCGGCGATATAGCGGAAATCCGCCCGGCGGCTAACGCTTCCGCATCTGCGATCATCACGGCCAAGATGCTCCGATTCGTAAGGGTGGTCTAGGGACCACCTTCGATGCTGGCAAAATCCAGGTCAGCGATCATGGCCTTCTTGAAGACCTATTCCTGCTGTTGGAAATGGGAGAGATGCCTCAGATCGACATCACAGTACGAGCAGCGTCGCTTGCAAATTCCGATCGATCTCTGGGATCACGACGTCTACTTGGGGTAACGCAATTATCATCGCGCCAGTACGCTCTCGACCAATGTCGCCCAGTAACTCGCGCCAATCGGCAGGATTTCGTCGTTGAAGTCGTAGCGGGAGCTGTGCAGCGACCGCCCGTCACCAATCGGACCATTGCCGATCCAGATGTAGCACCCCGGCCGCGCCGCCAGCATGAAGCCGAAATCCTCACATCCCATGCTGGGCAGAAGATCGCGGTGCACGTTCGCCTCGCCGGCGACGAGCGTAGCCGCGCGTGTGGCGGCTTCGGTGGGGGCGTCGGCATTGACCGATGGCGGGATCGGTTTGTAGTAGGCGAAAGCGGCGCTCACACCGTACGTCGCAGCCACCCCGTCGCAGACCCGCCGCAAGGCCCCCTCGAGGACTTGGTGCAACGCCGGCTTGAAGTAGCGGCACGTGCCGCGCAGCACGACCTCTTCGGGAACGATGTTCCAGGTGTTGCCCCCGTGCATCTGCGTCACGCTGACGACGGCTTCGTCCTGCGGGTCGACGGTCCGGCTGACGATCGTCTGGATCGCACCGATCAATGCGGCGGCAGCAACAATCGGGTCGTCTCCCATGTGCGGCATTGCCGCGTGGGCGCCGCGGCTTGATATCGTTATCTCGAATTTGTCGTCCGCCGCCATGATCGGGCCGGAGCGCACGCCGAACGCGCCGACAGCGATGCCCGGCCAGTTGTGCATCCCGTAGACGGTCTCGACCGGAAACAATTTGAACAGGCCTTCCTCGACCATCCTCTGGCCGCCGCACTCGTTCTCCTCGGCCGGCTGGAAGATGAAGTGGACGGTGCCGTTGAAGTTGAGTGTCTCGGCGAGATAACGCGCTGCGCCGAGGAGCATCGTCGTATGCCCGTCATGGCCGCAGGCGTGCATGATGCCGTCATGGGTCGAGGCGTGCGAGCGTCCGGTCTTCTCCTGGATCGGCAGAGCGTCCAGGTCGGCCCGCAGGGCGATCGCGCGGCTGCTGGTTCCGCAGCACAAGGTGCCGACCACGCCCGTTCCGGCGAGACCACGATGAATCTCGATCCCGAGCTTCTCGAGCTCGGCCGCAACGAGGTCGGAGGTACGCCGCTCGTTGAATGCCATCTCCGGATGGGCGTGGATATCACGTCGCCATGCCGTCATGTCGGTGTGGAATTCTGCGATCCGATTGATAACGGGCATTGGTCTCTCCAGGCGTCGTGGTGCTGCCTGGACGTATAGGCGCTCCGAGCCCGCTTAAGATTGAACGTTATTGCAGCGCCCGGGCGCGGCGGAGATCGCCGAGATACTGACCCGGGGTGATACCGTAGGCTGCCTTGAACTTACGGATGAGGTGGCTCTGATCGGCAAAGCCGACAGCGGCGGCGGCGAAGGCCGCTGGCTCGCCGTCGAACATCAGCCGCTTGGCATGGCGCAGCCGGAGTTGTGTTTGGTAGAGGTGCGGCGGCAAGCCGACGGAGCGTCGGAACGCGCGCAACAGATGGAAGCGATCGACCCCGGTGAGCGCCGCGAGGTCGGCGAGGGAGCATTCGTCGGCAAAGTTCTCGGCAAGGTAATCGATCGCGCGCGCGACGACCCAGGGCTGCTGTGCCCTGGTTCCGCTGCGCTGCGCGGCACCGCTATGGCGTCGGGCAAGCTCAACGAGCACTGTAATCAACCTCGTCTCGCGCTCGAGGCGCGTATGCGGATATTCGAGGCTGCGGTGAAGCGTCAGGAGGCGCTCGGCAAGCGCGGCGTCCTCTACGACGGCGCTCGGGAAGAACGGAACTGCAGTGCGACCACCCACCGCCTCAACGAGCGTCGCCGACATGACGCTCTCGTCCACGTAGATCATTCGATAGGAATATCGGTCATCGCGGCCGGCAGGGCCGCCATCGTGCGCGTCGTCAGGGTTGACGATGACGATTCGGCCTGGAACCGCCGTCCACACCTCGCCGCGCGCTGTAAATGCGTGGGCGCCGGACTCGACGACACCGATGGCGTAGCCTTCGTGGGAATGACGCGCGTATCGATGCGCGCTGGCGTCCGCCTTTAGCAGGTCGACGCCGCGATAGTCGTCTAGCCTCCAGTAACGAAAAGGCATGCGTTGCTCAAGTTCGCCAAGTTTCCTCCTTCCCATATCACGATCACAGTCGGAGCACGAATCTGCTATTCGCCTTATTCGAGTTTTGGGTCGAGTACCAGTAAGCCACGTCATCAAGCCACGGCGCTGAGCTTGGCAGTGGCGGGATAGGCCCAGGGGAGCCGCTCGTCGAGGCAGCTTTGAGGATGGCCGTTCACGACGCGTGGAACGAATGCGCCGGTCGCTGCTACCTAAGGTTTCAGCCGCGGAGAATCGGCTTGGCAAAAGTTGCGGCGAGCCCCGAGCTGATCGCAGCTGTGATCCGCGCGCTGAAAGTCGACGTCGTGATCGGTCCCTCCGGCAACGTTCGGGTGATGGTAACGACGCAGCCGGTCGACTTCCGCAAGGAAAGCGAGGGACTGGCGGCGCTGGTCCGCGAGACGATGCGCCTCGATCCCTTGCACCAGCCGCGACGGGTCGGCCCGCCGAGCTAGGCGAACTGACGGAAGGATCTCGCGAGATCGGTCAGAATGGCATCGCCGCCAACCGCCGGACGTGATTCAATCATGCCGTGACGATCGTCGCCGAAGCACTTCCCGACGATCCCGGCATGCTGAAGGAGATGCTGCTCGCGGAGCGGGCGGAGAGCGAGCGGCTGCGCCAGATCATCTGGGAGATGCAGCGTCACCGCTTCGGGCGCCGGGCCGAGAGCCTGCCGACGGAGCAGTTGCTGCTCGGGCTCGAGGAGGTCGAGCAGGTCGAGGCGGTATGCTGCCGTCGCCATTTGGCGATACGTCGCATCGAGTTCCGCTATGTCGGGTTCGGCGATCCAATGTGATCTTTCTATGATCTTGTCGTGGTCAAACGAATTGAGGTCAATTTGCATCCGTTCGGTCTCGTAGGGATCCATCGTCAGCGCGGTCCCTCTCAAGCCGGCTCAGCACCGCGCGGGGAAGCTTATTCTCATTGTCCCAGGAACAATGGAGCGAAGCGAATGGCTGGTATATTGCACAATCAAATCACTTGTTATTTGCCTTACCTACGCTCCCGTGCGCGTCGGTTGGCTCGCGACCGCGCCATTGTCGACGACCTTGTGCAGGATACGGCCGAGCGTGCGTTACGCTACGCTGACCAATTCCAGCCCGGCACCAATCTGAAGGCGTGGCTGACGACCATCCTGCGGAACGTGTACTTCAACCAGCTACGAAGGACGCCCCGAGTTGCTGAGGTCAGTGCCGAAAGCATCGCGGATACCGTAGGCGTGGGCGGCGAACAGGAGGGTCATCTGCGGATCGACGAATGCCGCCGCGCCCTCGATGTCTTGCCTCCGACGCAGCGGGATGCATTGCTGATGGTCGGCGCGAACGGCCTTTCCTACGAGCAGGCCGCGGAAATCGCCGACTGTTCGGCTGGAACCATCAAGAGCCGCGTGAACAGAGCGCGCATGAAACTTCAATCTTACTTGGACGCTCGATTTGGCACGAAGCGCCGCGACACGGCGCAGCCAGGCAGCGGTCGAACGGCCGAGACACCATTGCGTATACCGCGGGTAAATGCTGCTCGCGCCGCGGAAACGCGAATTGCCTAGCGCCTCCTCGGCCCTAACTGCGGGCTGCAACAAAAGACGCCGCCGCCATGAGGCGGCGGGTTTGAACGCTGACTTTGCGCCTTCAGGCGCTCGGCACGTCGATTTCGCGGTTGGCATCGGCGGATGCTGAGCGTCATGATCAGACCATTTGGTGCCGCCCCTCGACAAATTCTTCGATCATCTTTTTGCAGAAGGCCGGAAGATCGTCAGGCTTGCGGCTAGTCACCAGCCCATTGTCGGTGACGACCTCGCGATCGACCCAGCGCGCGCCGGCATTCTCGAGATCGGTCTTGAGGGAAGGCCACGAGGTTACCGTGCGACCCTCGACGACCTTCGCCTCGATCAAGGTCCAGGGCGCATGGCAGATTGCAGCTACCGGCTTCTTGGCCATGAATAAAGTCACGCACGAACCGAACGACGCGCTCGTCCGTGCGCAATTCGTCGGGGTTCGCCACGCCGCCAGGCAGGACGAGGCCGGCATAATCGTCGGACTTCACTTCAGCGATCGTATGATCAACTGCAACAGTCTGCCCCTTGTCGTGGTGCTGCATACCCTGAATCCGCCCCGCCTTCGGAGCGATGATCTCGGCCTCGGCGCCAGCGTTCTTCAATGCCTTTTGCGGCTCCAGCAATTCCGATTGTTCAAACCCGTCAGTCGCGACAATGGCAAAACGCTTGCCTCTGAGCTCACCGGCCATTCAAGCCTCCATTCGATCTGTTCAATTGGTTAGAAAACTCGCCGACAGGGCCGATGGTTCCTTTCGCAAGCTTCACATTTGGTCCAAGGGCGGTTGTGCGAGACCTGAAGATCAACGGAAGACGCCAACGGGAACTCGTCGCCCTCGTATTCGTTCATTCATGGTGAGGAGCCCGGGACTTAGCTTCCTGAGCGACGAAAAAGGTCCGCTTGGCACCTCGCTGAGGTCAACCCAAGCCCATCCGAGAAGGGAAACTGCGATGGTTGGAACGAATGCACTCATCAAGTCGGGCATTGCTCTTGCGGCGCTATTCATGGTGACAGCATGCGACGCGATAGAAGGAAAGGAAAGCTCCGGCCAGTATGTCGACGACGCGACGATCAGCACGAAAGTCCGGGCGGAACTCGTCAAAGACCAAGCCTTGAAGGCCTTCGATATCCATGTCGAGACGTTGCGGAGCGTGGTCCAGCTGAGTGGCTTCGTCTCTTCTCCCCAGCAAAAGGCCGAAGCGGAACAGATCGCGCGCAATGTCGCCGGTGTTCGTGACGTTCAGGACAACATCATCGTCCGTTGACGGGCGATGAGTCTGCCGGTGGTAGCGGCCGGCGTTGTGGCCGCGACTCGCTGGCTCTTACGAGCAATGGAAGGCGAAGTTCGAGATCGAACTCGCCTTCCGCGGCTTTGCCGTTCTTCTTCGCTGCGCCAGCGATAGCAACTAGCGCCGATCGGGTATCAGCACGGCTTTGAGATGCATCGCCGCCTCGACGGTTCCAATCAGTCCCATCCCATATTCCCTGTCCTTGGAAGTCGGCGTGCGGCAAACATACCACAGGGCACCGTCACGCCCGCTAATTGCGCTGACCTCGGCAAGACCTTTGAAAGTGGCGCAGTCGATGTGTGCCACTGCCTCTGAGCGGAAGCTGCCAAATTGAACGAAGAAACGCTCGTTTTCCACCTGTGGCACGTCGTTGAGTCTTTTTCCCCGCGCTGCAGATTCCATCCCTATTGATCGCTGCGGTTCCGCCGGTGCGCTGCCGCTCACGATTTCACTCGTCGGGTGATCGGTGATCGCGGGGTGTTGTGCTATCGCGATTGGTGCTTGCGACGAGCTAGGTTCGGGATCGCGCGCCACCTCCACGACATGCCCGGACGGGATCATCTCGCCGATATTCACGTCTGCGCCGCGCCGGGCGAGCGCGGCGTTCTCGGACAATGCGGCCTCAGCGACAGCTCCCGCAGCGGGCGCCAGCACGCTCTCGCGCGACAAGGGCTCGCTGTCGTCTGGCGCTGCAATAAACGGCGCGGGAGCCACCGCGATAACCGCGGCGGCGGCGCTAGGCGACGCCGTTACCTCTTCCTTCTCTCTGGGGGGACTCTCATTCGCGACCTTTGGATGATCGTCGCCTGCGCTCGGGACCACCAGACCAACCTCGATGAGGAGAGCATATAGACGTTCGAGCGTAGGTTGCGAGCGCCCCCACGATCTCTCTATTTCCGCCAAGGTCATCCGCAGCAGGTCCTCGTGCTGGGGCGACGATCCGGTCCAAACTAAGAGGCAACCGGCGACGACGGCAGCGAGCAGCAAGAATCCTCGGGAGCGCTCTACCTCCGTCGCGCCGCGTTCCGCGATCGCCTCGGTCCGGCCTGCAGATAG
>WNGL01013429.1_pt1 | contig 10633 bp, 11 predicted proteins | sample 5400591 | NCBI WGS metagenome assembly WNGL01 (sample SAMN13153377, study PRJNA577476) | soil metagenome | isolation source: 80 cm soil or saprolite under Garry oak tree replicate 1 | place: USA:California | collected 2016-06-15
TCTATCTGCCCACCCATCTGGCGCTGATGAAATGGATGCGCCGAGGCGATGCAATTTGAGGGGCAAAACAAAGCGGCCGCGTATGCGGCCGCTTGGATTGCCCCTCCTGGGATCGAACCAGGACTCTCCTGATCCAGAGCGCGACTCGCTTCTGAATCAATGACTTACCAAACGTACACGAACCGCGAGATCGTGTCGTCCGCATGTCGCGAGTCGAAGCGCTGAAAGTCAGAGTTAGTTCGAGTTCGTTGAACCCAAGATCACTTCCCAACCGACAACCATCAAGGTGGCCAATGACACGCGAAGAGTTTCGCGCCAAGTGGAGTGCTCGGCGCGTAGAGTGGGAGAAGCTGGGCGTCGTGGTGAGCGGCGCGAAGATGTGCGACGAGTTCATCGCGGATTTCGAAAACGTACTGACGTCCCACGACGAGGCCGTGCTGAACACGAATCAAGCCGCGGCAATGACCGGCTACAGCCGGGCGCAGTTGCTGCACCTGTACAAACAAGGACGGCTCCGGGGACACAAGAACGGGAAGCACGTATTCTTCCGAGCTGGGGATTTGCCGAGGAAGCCAAAGGGAAGACGACCGCTCCAGACGCCGCGGTCAGAAACGGTGAGCCAAGAAGCACGAGCTGGTGCCAGGCGGTTGGCATCGAGACTGGGATTGAGTTGCGCCGAGTAAGGTTGACCTTGTTCATCTGAGGGGAGCTGCCCGTCCCGCGGGATCGGAGGGCAGCTCCTCGCACTCAGCTGGGTAACAAGCGTGCATGAGCGCCTTCGTCGGCAACGTTGAATCTCACTTAATCGCGAAAGCGAGGTGCACAGCCCTTTTCCACGAGGATCAAACGGTTGTTGATCAAGAGAAAATGAGACTTGCAGCCTGAAGTCCTCCATACCGATGGAGCGAGGCTCGCACGCCCGTCTGTGATCGAGAGTCGCCAACTCCGGCCTGCCCTGCCGTCGAGGTTAACGGTGACGATGCTCCCACACCCACAAGGGCAATGCACCTTCAACCACCGAGGTCGCCCTCGGACAACCACGAAGATCTGGCGCTCCCCGATCAGGTGATCGAGGGCCAGATCAAGCGTCGGCACCACGACGAGTTCCTGCAAACTGGTGGTTCGACCTTGGGGCCTCATGGCCCAGGGATCCGAGGTGCCCGTGCGTCCACGGTCGCTTGGACTAGTTGGTCCGCCAAATGGTAGGCCAGGGCACGCCTGTCGAGCGGGCCGTTTGACCGCTCGCCGGTTGTTGGGTAGCTCGCGAATCGAATTAGGTAGCACGCAACGGCAATTGCGTAGGCGCCTTCTGGAACATCTCCCTCAGCACGTGCGTGAATCCGGATGGCACGGACCGCTTCCAGTAACCACTTGTGCCGCCGTGTACAACGGCTTCAAATGATCATGCTCCCGAAGCAACCAAGCATCCCTAGGAGTTCCGTACGGAAATGAGAGGCATACTTCCAGACATGCGGGGTCCATGACTGCGCGGCCCTCTTGAACCCCAAGGAAGTCGATCAGGATCACGTTGGCGGATGCCGCTGCGACGTAAACATTCTTGTCGTGCAAGTCACCGTGAACGAGGCACCAAGGTTCGTCGATACGCAGGTTCGACAAGACAGTCTGCAGTGTCGCCGGGGCCCGAGCGGCACCGAAGATCGCGCGTGCCTGTTCGGAGGCTTCTTGCAAGCCAGGCGAGGTCCACTTTGCTTGGCCGATGACTTTCCCTTCGAAGGGCGCGGGGTTCGGTGGCGAAGTCATGCGACGCCGAAAGTCCCTCAAGGCGCCCTCGAAGAGTGAGGACATGAAGACACTCGCGCTGCCTGATTGCAAGACATCGCGAAGGGGTTGTGCACGATCCACAAAATCCTGCGGTAGCGCTGCCTTTTGCGAGCCTTCCACGTACCGATCGAGGGCTAAGGCAGGACGGTTCTGAAAGGGGATAGAGCGTGTTACTTCCTCATCGTATATGAGGATCGCTCTTCTCGTATTTGCGAGTGACTCCAACTTCACTATGTAGGGGAGGTGTCTGCGCTTAGTGTCCCTTGATATCAAGCCATCAACGAAGAACACACTGGCACCACTCATGCCGGTCGTGCGCTTTTCAAGGACAACGACTTCGAAATCCGAGAACGCTCGTCTGATCAGGAGTTCGTCTTCTGCTGCGAGGGGGGGCTCGAACTTAAGTGCTTGGTGATCTGGCTTGCCGGGACCCGGCTTGTGACGCGCGATCGATTCTGCTACCTGAGCGAGTTGTAGGCCGGCAAACACCCGACCGTCACCAGGCAAGAGGAGCGGCGCTGAGAGTTCATGGAACTGCGTGGAGGCAGGATCACCAGTCCACACCAGCGCCACACACGCTCCGTGATTGAGACTATCGACAATCACTTCATTGAACTGACCAACAGCCGGCGGGTTCGAAAAGGAGTAGAGATCTATCACCAAGCCGCGCGCCCCTGGCAACTCCTTGCTCAAAGTGAGAAGGGACGAGGGAACGAGCGTCAATCGGCGGTTAGCAAGCTCGGTCCTAATACTCTCATGTGCGTCACCCCCGAGCCACAGGACGTTGTCGCGAGCCGCAGAGTTCACACCTTGCGGCCGGGCAAGTCCCAGCTGTCGCCCCGACCAAGCGCTCCGCGTGGAGAACAGACCACGCAGTCAGGATTCTGCTTATTTTCAATGCTTCTTACGACACCTGTGTCGAACCGTACCACTTGATACCGTGACCGAGCGGGTATTCCGGCCACGGCCGCCAGATACATGGTGACGGCCAGCGATCCCACTGTTGCGTTAAGCGATATTACGGCTGGCTGACGTTCGCGCGCGCCTGGGATGTACGGGTCCGCCCGACGCTCCGACTCGCTTAACAAGTCTCGACGAACCTCTTCAGGGTCCAGGAGCTCCGTACAGACCAGGCAGGCGAGCCCCGGTGCCAACATTTGCACGCGGCCACTCATCTGACTCACGCGCCCAGTCCTAGTGTCGATCTGGACCCCAAGATCAAACCCAGGAACGAGGTATTGGTAGGCGAACTGACTGAGGATTGCCCGGCTCCCGTGGCTGTCTGTGCAAATGAAGAACAAGTCACATCGTAGTAGCTCCCGTGCAACAGAGTTCTTCAACACGGTGTCCTGAATAGTCTCTATGTGAGCGCGCGGGTTCACTCGAACAATTCCCGCTTCAGCAACCGAAACCTTGGAGTGACCGACGTCGGATGGAGTTGCGCCCACAACACGATTGAGATTTGATGATTCCAGTACGTCCGGGTCGATTAGAAGGAATTTGCGGACCCCGAGGTGGGCCAACTGCTGCGCCACGATTGACCCGGTTCCACCTAGGCCCACAATTCCCACGGCGAAGGACTCGATTCGCCGCTGACCGTCGGCACCAAACACTCTTACCTGCCGGTCGAACTCTTCCAATACTGTACCGGCCTCTGGGCCGTCGAGCCTTGATATGTTCTTGCCGACGTCGACTACGTCCAAAGGAGATTCGGAGGCGATATCCGTGAGGAGGGCTGCATGATGGCCAGTGTGTCCCATGATCAAGCGACCGTGCGGGATTCCAGGGACTCGCTCAAAGACCGTTGGGAGCAGCTCTAATTCGCCTCTGCGATCAATGGGCGAGGGATTGATCGGACCGTCCCAAGGGTGGGTATGAACGAAAATGATCGAGCGCCTAGCGACGCGTGCCCTCTTTATGAACCTCGCCAGATATTCAGGTGGAAGTACGATCGATCCTTCACTCCGCTCCTGATATGTGTTGGAAGGGACCACGTCAACGTCAGTTACCAAGAGACGCCACGAGTTCTTGGCGACGGGCACGGGGTTAGCAAGGACAACCGCCGCGGATTCCAACTGGCTCGACAGAAGCTCAGAGCGAAGGCGTGCGATCCCGTCCCCTCCGAAGACCAGCTGATTCATTCCGCTCGCCTTAGCCTTTCCTGAACCAGTCCCAGAAAGCTCAAGAGATTATCCTGATTCGGATTCCACCTATCAGCGTGCCATGAGAACCACAATCGAGGCTCATTGGTAAAGGGTGGGGTCTGTAGACCAGTACTCTTCGGCTGTCCTTGTGGCGCCAGTTGAAGATCCGGATCAGTCCAAAAACTGTCCGGTTTGGCCATGGGATATCCAACGGGTACGAGAAAGGTCACTCCTACGGACTGGCGATTCCAACCTGGTGGGAGTCTAACGTTGGGAACCGTAATGACCGCCGACCCGTCTGGCAGTTCCCTCATGCCAGCGCCAGGATAACGGGCCTGCAGCTGGGCGAAATGATCGTGAACGACAGGCATCAACCGATGCCGTATGTTCCCGGGGACACGGTGTAGAACTTCTCCACGCCCGGGTCAGCAAGGTTCACAGAATCTGAATCGCCGATCTTCTTGTCCTCGGCGTCGGGCTTGTGAACCTCCAAGAACAACCCGAATCCAGGATCAATACTCGCAAGGGTCTTGATCTCGGCGCCAGTGATCGATGGTTTGTCGACCACAAACTTGACGCCGTTTACGAAGAACTTGTACTTGTTGCCTTCCTGTGACACCGTGCCTCCAATGGCCCAGACCGAACCTCAAGGAAAACCAATTCTCGGTGGACAACTAGCGCTCTCACAAGTTAGGCGGGATCGAAACAGTTGAGAATGGCATCCCTTCGGGAGGCCGCTATAGAAGAGCCTCCATCAGGATTGCGACTCGTTCCGCCAATCTCGGCATCGCTCTTCTCTCCAGAGAACCGAGCGAAGGTCCGCCCGATGACGAACAGGCGAACATCGGTAACCCCGTGCAGGGCAGGATGGAATCGAGCCCCAATGGAGATGCGATTGCGTTGCCATAGCCACTTGTTCTTGAGACGGGGTCGATCGATGGTTCCGCTCACAAGCAGATAGGACTGGAGCGAGTCGCTGACCTGGTGCACAACCATCCTTACTACGGCGCTCGAACGGTGAGCTTCTTGCCAAGCACTTCTTCCCACCTGGCCAAGGGCGCGCAGTAGTACTCTTTGTCCGCAAGCTCCTTGGTGTGAAGAGATCCCTCGCCAAGCATTGCCGTAAGCAGCTCCCTCTTTAGTTGCTCCTCAGACTGAGTGTCAGCTGGCGTCTTGATCTCCTTGATCAAGTAATAGAGCTGCCCAGAATACACGCCGACCCCTTCGATTCCACCGGGGAGGGCTCCGGGAACGCGAACCCATTTCACGTTTGGCTGCCCCAGCCGATTAATGAGCGCATCCCTTAGGCGATCGCTCGCTCCTGACAGAGCTGCCACCACCTGCTTTGCCAAGGCGCCTTCAGCCTGTTTCGCGCTGGCATCCCTGACTACGTTGGCTCCGTATAGATGCTCAAAGCTCCTCACACGAACTGGAAGGACGAAGGGTTGATGAGGAGCGCTCCACATGAAGCAATTTCCCGGAATAGGCTCCCCGATAAGGTGTGCTAACACGTCATCGGAGAAGTGCGAATTGTACTTGCCAAGCGTTCCGGCATCGCCTTCAGACAAAAGGTGAAAGCAGAACCAATTGTCCGCTTGACTCATGATCTCGGGAGCCATCGAGCCGGGCTGCTGGGTGATCAGAATGGCTCCGAGTTCGTATTTCCGTCCCTCTTTCACCCATTCAACGTACGGGCTGGAGTCGTCTAGGTTGCGCCCGAGGACACTCTGCGCCTCCTCTATCACCGTGATGACAGGTATGATCGGTTGCCCACCAGTGAAGTTCTCCTGGTTGTGTGCGAAGAGCCTACGAAGGAGCAGGCCTGCCAAAACATTTCCAGCCGTTGTGCTGAGAAGACTCAGGTCGAGAACGACGATGGCGCCTCGGGCTAGCCCTTCAATCGTGCCGGCTAGGAGGCGACTCAGCGGGTCGTGGAGGAGATTCACGACGCCGAACATGTTGCTTCGAGCCGCAGCGATCTCAGCCGCGTTTTGTTGGATCTGTTGGGCGCCTTGGTACCCTAGGAGCTGGCCTACCTGCTGATCTGTGGCCTGAAGGCCGCTGGCCTCAATGAGGTCGACAAGAGCACGCCAGTCATTGTCTCGCAATCCCTTGAGCTTCAGAACATTCTGGTGGGACTGACGCTCGGGTGAAACCGCGACACCGATGACATCTCGAGGTCTCAATTCTCGAATATCAAGCTTGACTTGGCCGACCTTCCAGCTGGCGTAGTAGGGGCTGGGCGCCTCTTTGTTTGTGAAGACAACGACCTTATCACGAAGGTGGGGTACGTCACACAACCCTGGACGACCTTCCACGATGTCGGGCCAGAAGTACTCGCCGTTGGGATCGAAGATCAACGTACCTACGCTTCTCCCCGCGTTGGTTTTTGGTTGCGTTCTGTACAACTCTGCAATCAGGAACTTCATCAAATTTGACTTGCCGTAGCCCGCTCGCGCGAAAATGACTGACCGCCGAGCCACTAGGCCCTTGATATCAAAGGTCACGGTGAGCTTGGGGTCCATTGACTTAAAGATGGGACTCGTCTGGACTACTCCAGCACCGCAGAAGACGAATTCTCCAAGAACAAAGTCGCCGAGTTCAGTTGATCCCTGGCTGAGTCTGCAGATCTCCCGAAGGACCTCGGCACTCGGGAGGGCTACGCGTGCGCCGAGGTGCGGGAGCCTACGCTGAGACGGCACATAGGTGATCTTCCCTGCGACTAGTTTGACCGCGCCCAACAGTTTCACTTGTACTCGGTACTTGAGTCGCTGCTGTTTGAGATCCTCCGGCACGTTTTGTTTGCGGCGCTGCATCGTGTTGACGTAGTCTTCGCCTTCTGGCGTCGCTAGCAAACCGGACGGGACGAATCTGGTAATCCTGCCTAGCGCCGCCTCCTCCTGCGAACCAAGCTCAATCAGCAAGAACTGGCCAAGCTGAGGCCGGTCCAACATTGACCCTTCGTAGGGGGCGATGATCTCAGCCGCAAACTCGAGGCCCTTTTCGTTGAACCCTTTGAAGGTCCCCATGAGCTCGGAATTCGCGAAGAGCACGGTCACGCCTCCTTGTAACGGAGCGCGGCGAGAGAACGCCCGAGGTACTTGAGCCTCAACAGGCGCTCTGCCTGCTCAGCCGCGAGGCCTGCGCACATTCCGTTGAGCAGCAAGTCCTGCATGATCTCGATTTCGAGTCCGGTGAGCTTCGCGTAGTCGTGCGCTCGTTGAATGCACATGGGGTAGTCTGGAATCGGAAAGCCTTGCTGCGCGTCAACCGTCAGCTGGCCGAGTACCTTGTCGGCCTGCCCCAACTGCCATTCGGCGACATCAACCGGCCACACCGGGTCGAGGCCTCGGTCACCGAATTTTACGAGGAACATGCGCCCTAGAGACTGATAGAGCTTGCGACCCTCGTCGTCCGGGTCGGAGGTCTCATAGGTGTCGAGCCAAGTACGGTCGAAGTTGTAGCAATCGGCCTCGATGTCGTCCGGAACCTGCACGTAACAGGGGTAGTCACGCTGGAATGTCCCTTCGAGCTCGAGCGCCACCGCAAGCTGGCCAAGGACCGCGCTTTGCTTCGCGACACCAACAAGGGAAAGACGGACATTGCGTTTAAGGTGTGCCTCAACACCCTCGCGAAGCCGCTTGTCGATGTCCGGGAATACGTCTCGACGGAAGGACTTCGTCCTAAGGAGCCCATCTCGTACCAGGATTGTGTCCGATCCCCATTGGAGGTTTGGGTTGGTGATCAAGTCATAGAGGACAGCCCATTCGACTATATCGCGGTAACAACGCAAAGCTCCAGTGCTCTTCCCAGGTGTCCCAGCGGCGCGGATCAGGTATGACAGCTCACGGAGCTCCTTCTTCAGGTCACTGCAGAGGCGCTGCAACGGAACGACGGTAGTGGGCGTCCCCACCTTGGCTCTGCTCTCCAGCTCGGCTAGAGCAGTAGTGTTTGCGACGGCGTCCAGCGCGCACTCGTTTCCGCGCGAGTCGACTACTCGTACAAGCTCAATGACCGACGGATTGAACGTGAGACGGTTGTCTCCTCCGTCTGTTGAGACAAACGCAACCGCGTTCACAGAGTAAGTGCGAAGAGGCTTGACTTGGTCCTTCAGCTTTCTCGCATACTCTCGAAACTTGGCAACCAGCGGGTCGTTGACCTTGTACGCGGCCAAGACCTTGGCTTTGAGTGCTTCGACGTCGAGATTCGCAAGTGCCATAAGTCCTCTTAGGGAGCCGCCGCCGTGTTTAGGACCGGCATTCTCGCCTCAACTTCCTGTACGGCTAGACTCACGAGCGGTGTGTCGTTGACCAACAGTTGCCGAATCGATGCTCTTGTCACTCCTAGGTAGGTCGGGTCTCTGAGTGAGCGCGGAACCAGCCATCGCTCCCTGCAAAACTCACCGATGTCATTGGCGGGCTTACTCTGAGAGTACACCCTCTCCTGTGTACCTTGCAGGATCTCTCGCCAGTTGCGGGCTAGAGGAATCCCATAGATTTCTCTTTCCACGCCGTGCCTGAGCAGGACTGCTGAATCAAAGCCGACCGCCTCGAGCGCGGCACGCGCAACGCGCAGTTTCCAGTTCGGTCCCATGCCGAACCGGTTGCCCGACGCGTAGGGGTGCTTCGTCTGCCTCAAATAATCACGCATCAGCTCGAACAAACTCCCTGACAGATGGAAGTGCCCGAACCCCTTCGTCGCGCCCAGCCTGATGAATTGGGGGCCGTCTGGGATCCCAAGGCGATTGTATAGCGACGATCGACCAAGGGCGGACGTTGTGGTCAAGAGGATGAGCCTGGCCCGGTGTTCAACTCCTTCGATGACTGAAGTGCTGCCCAAATACTTCCTTTCATACGCCTTCAGCACCTGCTGACTCGTCATCAGCGCTGCAACAAGCTTGCCCCCAATCAGTTGGGCATAGGGTGGCACTGCTCCCACGACATATGCGTCCATCGTGTGAACCAGTCGCTTCGAACGATCGGCCGCCGTCCACCCGACCCACGTATCCCGTGCTCCGAGGTTGAACACGGGGTCGCCCAGGGCGAACACACCGATGAGCTTCCCGTTCTGACGGTCTCTAACCAAGAAGCGCAGTCGACGCCCGAAGCCTCCGGATACGGGGACCGACCATAAGAGGGTTGCTAGCCTGAACAGCTCGGACTCCTCGGTTCCGGGCAGCACCTCGACGAGTTCGGGTCGCACACCTCTGGGGTTGATCTCACGCCCGTCGGCGAAATGCCGGAGGAGCGCGAAGGTCCGATCCCTAATGAACCCGCGGTCAGCGGCGTGGAGTGCACGGCGGCTGGGGCGGTGAAGCTCTCGGACTTGGTCCTTGGTAAGCTCCGATGGGAGCGAATAGCCATCGCTGGTTCTGCGAAAGCCTAACGATAAAAGCCGTCTGCGAACGGCCCGTCGTAGTTGGTGCTTGGTGATCCAACTGCTCACAGGTGCGCGGCTCCTTCAGAATTGCGTAGCAGGGCGCATGTCGGCGTTCCGCAGGGCCGCTATTCGGGCCAGTAGTAGTGCACTGGTGCCAGCCAATAGCTGAGAGGATCCTGTTCGGCCGGCAGCCTGCTGATCGCTAGGTCGTGTGGCCATCTACCGCAAACGCCCTCCCGCGCTGCTATCGCCGCAATAATCGCATCACGCGTGTGCTCAGCCGCCGGCGTGCCACGGACATGGTATCTCTTTGAGAACGTTTTCCAACTGCCCCTCGCGACCACCTTTAGCAGCGCTTTTGGGTGAACCTCGGTCACCGGAACACCGGGGAACGCCTCGCGAATGCATTGAACGAACATTGCCGCCTGAACAAGGGCCGCGCCTCGCAAGGAGTTGGCAGCTTGCACCTCGCCGCCGCTTAGGGAATAGCGCTTCCTCAACCATTGGTCGGCGTGTCGATCGCTCGAGAGCCCAGAAGACCACCAGAGTGGCGCATCCACACCCACACCGCTCGGCACCCCTTCGAGTTTGGCCCGAACGAACGCGATGGCCTCACCGGCGCAATCCAGTAGGACGGATTGCGGTTCATGACCGTCCCTCATCACGGCGACGCCAAACGCTCCCCTGCCGCCTGGGTCCGCGCCCACCCAGATTGGGCGCGTCTCCTTCACACCTTGATACTGGGGCATTCATGCCCGCAGGACGGATACAAACTCGGCAACGATCCGGAAGTCCTCCACCGAGGCCTCAGGCACTTCGATTGGCTCGTACGCGGGGTTCAGCGGTCGCAGCACAACTCTGACGTGTCGCCAGCTTCCATCTTCCGTTTTCAGCTTCTCAGACGAATAGCGCTTCACCGTGAATGAGCCTCCCGTCTCTGGGTCGGCGGTTCCTCGGTACTGCGCAAGAACGATCTTCCCCTGCCGGGTCCCCGTCGGGTTTGCCCGAAAGACGACGTAGTCGCCGTCGTGAATCGTTGGTTCCATCGAACGACCGACGGTTCGAGCTACAAACATCTGCTCGTCGAGCATCCCCAGTCCATCGACCTCAAGCCAGGCCTCGGGCTCCACCGCCTCCCCATTTCCGAAGTACCCTGCGGCCGCTTTCAGCGTGTACAGAGGAAGCAGCCTCTTGAATGCCTCGCGTTTGACACGCTCGTCGTCGAGTGAGATGAGCCGAAGCTGAGGCTCGGGTGGCGGGGCTACGAGCGAGGTCGCCAGCTCCGACAGTGATTTCACGCCCGCCGCGACTGCCGCTTCGAACTTCCG
>WNGL01010567.1_pt1 | contig 10632 bp, 9 predicted proteins | sample 5400591 | NCBI WGS metagenome assembly WNGL01 (sample SAMN13153377, study PRJNA577476) | soil metagenome | isolation source: 80 cm soil or saprolite under Garry oak tree replicate 1 | place: USA:California | collected 2016-06-15
TCGCGGCGATTAGAAACAAGGTGCCGCAACAAATCATCGATCTTTCCGGAAAGACAAGCTTGCTAACGCTGGCGGCGTTGATTGCCCAGGCGCGGCTTCTTGTGACGGTCGATTCCGCTCCCGTGCATCTGGCGGCTGCCACAAGTACGCCGCAAGTAATCCTGTTCGGACCGACCAACCCATTTCATTGGCGACCCAGGGAAAGTCCGGCCCTCATTTTACAGGGAAATTCAGTTGCGCCGGTGACCGAGTTTGTGCCGCTTCAGCCGCGTTTTGCAATGAGTCAAATCTCGACGGAAGCCGTGATTAGTGCTATGGATTCGCTGCTGTCGCTTCGTGCGGCGGCGCAAACTTCATGAGCGGCGTAAAAGCGGCTAAGGAAAAGCAGTCATTTGGGGAAACGTTACGCGCAGCTTCCGCTTCGTATCGGCGGCTCTACAGTTACGTCAAGCCCTATAAGATGCGTTTCATCCTGGGACTGGCGTTGGGTCTTGCTTACGGCGGGGTCACTTCACTTTTCCCGTTGGCGCTTGCCCGCGTCTCCAGCGCGGTTTTTCATGGCGCTGCTCCCAATCCGATGGCTTTGCGCTCAAATCCGGGAATCCTGGATACGGGCCCAAAGATCAATTCGATTATTCTGGTCTGCCTGGCCATTCCGGCGATCATGACAGTACGCAGCCTCTGTTCCTACGGGAGCACCTATTGCATGCAGTGGGTGAGCAACAAGGTCGTCACCGATATCCGGGCCCAGCTTTTCAGTAAAATGGTGCGTCATTCCATGGACTTCTTCAACAAGATGCGGTCCGGCTTCCTGATATCACGAATCACAAATGATACGCGCATGATGCAGATGGCGTTGACCGCTGTTGGCAGCGATCTCTTCAAGCAACCTGTAACGATTGTTGGCGCAATCAGTGTTCTGCTCCTGATGGATTGGAAGTTCACCGTGGTCACCCTGATTCTTTTTCCGACCTGCTTGCTGCCGCTGCGCATTTACGGGCGTCGCGCCCGAAAGGCTGTGCAAAATGAACAAGCAGGCATGGGCGAAATGGTCGTGACGATGCAGGAGACGTTCGCCGGCATTCGCGTGATTAAGTCGTTTGTGCGCGAACCGCGCCAGGAAAAGGAGTTCAAGCGCAGCAATCAACTTCAGTTCTCGCAGATGATGCGCATGACCCGGTCGATGGAAGCGATCAGCCCGCTGGTCGAGACGATCGCCGCAATCGGTGTGGGAATGGCGTTGCTCTACGTTTACGCTGCCAACCTGAGTGTCGGCCGATTTTTTGGACTGATCTCAGGAATTTTCATTCTCTACGATCCAGTTAAAACCCTCAGCAAGATTCATATCATGATGCAGCGATCAGTCGCCGCTATGTCAGCTATTTTCTCGATTCTCGATTCGCGGCCCACTGTACAGGATGCGCCAAACGCGGGGACGCTGAGCTCGTCCGAGGGTCGAATTGATTTTGAAAATGTCACATTCCGTTATGCCAACACCGCCAGAGATGCCCTGAGTAACGTGACTTTGCACATTGAGCCCGGAAAAACGCACGCTCTCGTCGGCGCCAGCGGTGCGGGTAAAAGCACGATTCTCTCCCTGATTCTGCGCCTGTACGACCCGACCACCGGCGCTGTGAAAATCGATGGCAGAGATCTGCGCTCGGTGACGCAACAATCCTTGCGCGAGCAGATGGGGCTTGTCACCCAAGAGACGTTTTTGTTTCACGATACGATCTTCAATAACATCCTGTTCGGCCGGCTGGACGCTACACCGGAGGAAATCTACGAAGCAGCAAAAGCTGCCTATGCACACGATTTCATCATGGTGCAGCCGAACGGTTACCAAACAGTAATTGGCGACAAAGGCTGTCTTCTCTCTGGCGGACAGCAGCAACGCCTCGCCATCGCGCGCGCTATTCTGAAAAACGCGCCAATCCTTTTACTCGACGAAGCCACGTCATCGCTCGATTCCGAATCGGAACAGCAAATTCAAAAGGCGCTGGCTGAACTGGCCGCCGGACGCACGGTAATCGCCATCGCCCACCGTCTTTCCACCATTCTATCCGCCGATCAAATCATTGTGATGGATTCCGGACGCATCAAGGAGATCGGCACACACGCAGAGCTACTCGAAAAATCCCGGTACTATCGCCGATTATACGATCACCAATTCAATCGGATTCAAAAGGAACCCGAAGCCGAAGCAGGCGTTCTTGTTGAAGAGCTCGTGTAGCAATCTGGAAAGCAATGGCCATAGCCTCTCGCAATGCCGTTTAATATCGACCTGCATACGCATTCTTTTTTTTCGGGAGACGGTGTCTCCAGCCCGGAAGACTTGATTGCGGCCGCGCGCGCCAAAAGTTTGAACGGCATCGCCATCACTGATCACAACACGTGCGACGCGGTGAATTACCTGCTCGAGAAAGGCCTGATGCGGCTGGATGGATTGCCGGTCAATGATTTTCTCGTTCTCCCGGGGGTCGAGGTCACCACCGCCGACGGTCATCTTCTCTGCATCGGTGCGGAGTTGCCCTACCTGAAAGGAAAACCGGCGCGCGAAGTCTGCGACATCATTCATGAACGCGGCGGCCTCGCGATTCCTCCGCACCCATATGATTTGTTTCGCGCCGGCATCCGTTTTTCCACTCTGGAAACCCTGCCAGTGGACGCGATCGAGGTTTTCAACGCGGCAACCACGCTCCGCCGCTACAACCGGTACGCTTTCAAATACGCGCAGATTCGCGGTTTGCCCATGACTGCGGCCAGCGACGCGCATCATGCCGCTGCCGTAGGGACAGCTTATACCATCGTCAATACCGATGATTTTTCCGTGAAAGGAATTCTCGCGCAGATCCTGAAGAGCAACGAGCTGAATCAGCAATACCAGACCCCGCGGGATAGCCTCCGCAAAACCTGGAACAACTGGTTGCGATTGCGGCGCCGGAAAAAAATTCCGGAGTTAGCCGCGAAAGACAGCGGCCACAACGGTCATTGAAGTTTTACGTTTCAATCCTTCAACGTTTTAACGTCTTAACCCTTAACTCCAGCCAATGCCTGCATACGTCATCGTTGAAATCGACATTGTCGATCGAGCCGGCTACGAAGAATACAAAAAACTCGCCGGTGCGACGGTCGAGAAGTACGGAGGGAAATATGTCGTCCGCGGCGCTAGGACCGAGGTGCTCGAAGGCGATTGGGAACCGAAGCGCATTGTGGTGCTTCAATTCGATTCACCGAAGCACGCTAAAGACTGGCTGAACAGTAAAGAATATCGCGAGCCGCGCAAAATGCGGCATCGCACGGCGAGGACAAACATGATCCTTGTCGAAGGGCTTGCCGCGCTGTAGCCCTGCGCGAAAGCGGGCGTGTAATTGTGGCGGCACCTCTCACAATGGCCTTGCCCATTTCTGCCGCACCAAAACCCTAACATAGAAGGCGCTAGTAGATTTGCGGCGAATCGTTTCTTTGTTGCCAAGGCAGGACTGGATCGTGGTCGGCTGGGTAATGGCTATCACGATAGTGTTATTCCTGATCGGTGTGAAGAGCTACCCCATGTTTGGGGATAGATACGAACCAAGCCCACAACAATGGCTTCAGATATGGGACCAGTGGGACTTCGGGTATTACCAGAAAATCGCAGAATTTGGTTACAGCGGAGAGGACGGCTCCATCGCCTTTTATCCACTGTTTCCATGGTTGATCCGTTTGGTTGCTTCAATCAGTGGGAGCTATCTTGCTGCGGCGCTCATCATCTCTGGTATCGCTTGCGTTGTCGCAGCGATCCTGTTGCGAAGACTTGTTCAACTTGATTACCCCACCAGTGTGGCGATGCGGAGCGTATGGTTCTTTCTCATTTTTCCGACGGCATATTTTCTTCATGTTGGGTACAGTGAAAGCTTGTTTCTCGCTCTTGCGTTGGCTTCCATCTTGGCCGCACGCATCGAGCGATGGTGGTTGGCAGGGCTGCTGGGAGCGTTTTGTTGGATGACGCGCGGGACCGGCGCCATTCTCGTGCCCGCTCTCGCCATCGAAGCTACGCAGCAATACTGCATCACGCGGCGCTGGAAGTGGCGATGGCTTTGGATCGCCGTCGTGCCCCTTGGTTTCGCAGTTTATCTGCTAATTAACTGGCACGTCAGTGGGGATGCATTGGCCTTCCTGCAAACGCGAAAAATATCATTCAAACAGTGGTTTGCCTTGCCTTCAGTGGGAATTCGCCACGCTATCTTGGCGCATTACCTCACACCAAATGAAGCAGAAATGGTCGGCACGCAGGAGTTGCAATTTGTGGCACTGGGCTTTGTCTGTACAATCATTGGCTGGATCAAACTTCGGCCGGTTTATGCCGTGTGGATGAGTGGGACGTGGCTCCTCTTCACGGCTGTTAACTTTTTGCAGAGCGTGCCGCGCTACACTCTCACAATGTTTCCAATATTCATACTCTTTGCGCTGCTAGGCAGGAACCGCTTTTGGTTCGGCGCCCTCACCGTCTGGTCGCTGCTGTTTTTCGCGTTATTCGCTATTCTGTTTGCCCGCGGCGAATGGGCATTCTGATCAATCTAGCGCTGCGTGGGATAAGTGGTGACTTTCGACCACGCCGTTGCTTCACGTTCTTTCAGCAGGATCGTGCGCTCGTACCAAGCGAGCAGCCGACACAGCACCCAGCCACGGTAGCCATCGCGAAAACCTTGCTTCCAGCCGTAATGGTAGAAAAATCGCAAACTTGGGCGAAACGGAGCCTTCATCGCGAGCTTTTTTAGCCAGCGTTTGCGCTCTACGGCAGTGCCAAAGGGGGTCGCTCGCAATGTCGTTTCACCTGCTCGCTCATGCAGCTTTTCGGACGCCGCCGCTTCCCAGGTGGAATAGCGGTTATGCTTCTCGACGAAAGTGGCAATATCCGGAAAGGCGTAGTGCTCCATCGGAGCGGACAAATATTCGGCCCGGCCATTGAGTAATACATGCTCGTGCACCTCGTTATCACCTGAGACAAGATTGTCGCCGATTTCGATCTGTTCATATCGACCTAGCCGATGCCGGAACAGGCGCAGATTCCAACTCGGAAAATAACCGCAATGGTTTATCCAGCCGCCCAGAAACCAGAACCGCCGGTTCAGATAAAACCCATTCACATCGGTGCGGCGAATCGCTTTTCTGATTTCGCGTTCTAATTCGGGCGTGAGGCGTTCGTCGGCATCCACGATCAGAATCCATTCATTTTGCCAGGGGATATTTTCCAAAGCCCAGTTCTTCTTTCGTGGGAATTTTCCGTTCCAAACGAACTGCACGACTCGGGCTCCAACTGCCTCGGCGATCGCTGTTGTGCCATCTGTGCTCGTCGAATCAACGACCACGATCTCCTCTGCGAACGAAACACTGGCAAGGCAGTCCCGCAGATTAGCAGCTTCATTCTTAACCGGGACAAGCACCGACAAGGCCACCCGCGCGTCGGATCGCTCGCTCATTGAGTAATCTCGCGTTTTTTCGCTTCGCGGGCCGGGTTTCCGATCACAATGCTCCAAGGTCTGACGTCTTTCATCGCTACTGCTCTCGCACCAACGACTGCTCCTTCGCCGATTGTCACACCCGGCCCCACGAACGCATCGGCACAGATCCATGCCTCGGGGCCGATCGTGATCGGCGGACGCAACAACGGGAAATCCGACCTGGTATGATCGTGTGTTCCAGCGCAAAGATGAGCGCGGTGCGAGATCGTTACCCGCGCTCCCAGCGTCACGTGGCCGAGATTGTAAATAAACGCATGCTCAGCAATGGCGCTTTCGTCTCCGGCCTCGAGGTTCCATGGGAAATAAATCGTCGCGGACGGATACACATGAACGCTACGACCAATTTTTGCTCCGAAACAGCGAAGCAGAAATCGCCTCCAGCCGAAACACGGCCTCGGGCTGAACCGAAAAAACGGCTGGGCGAACATCCACAGCACGCGCCGGGTGATCTCGCCCGATGAGTATTTTCTGGCGCGACGATTTTGTTCAACGTCCAGCATACGTCTCCTTTAAACCGCTATTTCCTGTTCACTTTACGATCACTTCGGGCAGCGGCCCGCCACCGAGCACCCATTCATAAACCGAGCACATCTGTTCGCCAATTCGAGACCATGAAAATTTTGTTTCTACCAGATTGCGACCACGATTGCCCATTGCTCGTCGATCGTCATCACTCATTTCGATCACTTGCTTTAGACCCGCCGCAATTTCCTCCGGGCCCGTCCCAATTTGCAATGCTGCTCCGGCAGCGAACCCCTCGGGCAAATTGCACTCGAGCGTCATCAGCACCGGCTTCGCGTGGGCCCATGCTTCCAGCACCGTGATTGGAAGACCTTCACTCAATGACGGCATAATGAATGCGTCGCACCCGCGATAACATTCATTTTTTTCCGTGCCGAATCGCGGACCGAGAAATGCAATTGAGGCGAGTCCTGGAGTGGCAGCCGTGTCGAGATCTCCTGCGAGCTGCTTGAGCTTCTCTTCATACCCGCTCTGGGACCAACCGGCAATTGCCAGAACCCAGGAAGCCCTGGTCGAGGGATGCGAGTCGAGGATTTGTTTCCATGCGCGAACCAGATTCGCCACGTTTTTCTTCGGGTGAAGTCTGCCCAGATAAAGGAAAATTTTTCGACCTTGGGCAAATGTTCGAAATACTGGACTCTCAGTTTCCAGTGTTGAACTCTCAACCAGCTCAGGCAAATCAATGCCATTGGGAATTACGCAAATCGGGTTGCGCATTCCGTAGGAGCGGATCGATTGCGCTTCCGCTTCGCACAACGCGCGCAGGCATGTCGCCTCGCGCAAATGTCGATCTTCATAAAGCAGCGCGGCGATTTTCTTTTTCCACTTCGCATTTTGCAATGCCCATGATTCCAGCATCCCTTCCGGATGGACGATATAGGGCCGGCCTGTTCGCCGATGCCATCGTTGCGAGGCAACGGAGCAATATTTCCACAAACCGTGCGTGGACAGAATATCAAGATCCGCACCGAGCAAAGCAGGCACGAGTTGGTTTGAATAGCCCCATGCGCGAAATTGCGGCCGGAACGTCTCAACAGAAAGAGGCTGCCACTCCAACAAATCGACAGCACTCCGTTCGTCGCGGATACCAAAAATGCGGGCACTCGCGCTCGCGCACGCCGCCGATTTGGCAAGTCCGCGCACGCTCTGGAAAAGTCCGCCCGCTTCGCGCGAGACGCTGCTGACCAAAAAACCGATTTTCATGTGGTTAAGGTGGCGGAGGCCGCCTGACATCGGTAACACCGTTCATCAAATCTGTGAACGCGCGATTCCTACAACAATCTTACTAAGGTGCGACACAGCAGCGAAGCCTTTCGCGGCTGATTCAACGCCAATTGCGCGGCCTCTTCCAGGCCTTCCCCGAAACGCTCCGGCGCGAACTTTGCCGCAATCCTGTAGCTGGCATCTCCGAGGCATCTCCGTTCGTCATCCGATAAGGAGGCCATTTGTAGTAGCCGCGAAACCAACTCATGCTCATCGGTTGGCTCAAAAGTAAACCCGTTGCCCTGCACGAGTTCCGGCACGCATCCGCACCGGTTCGAGACAATCACCGGCAACCCCGATGCAATCGCTTCATTCACAACTAACCCCCATTGCTCAGTCGTGCTGGCATGGACGAACGCCTTTGCAAGCGCATAGTAAACGGGCAATTCATCGTATTGTTTAAACCCGGGAAGACGCACGTGCCGATGCAAGTTGAGAGTTGAGAGTTGAGACTTGAGAGCTTCCCGCAATGGGCCGTCGCCCAACAGCACAACGTCCCACGGCGGATTTCCGCTTGCTTCCGATTTTTGTCTGTACGCCGCGTAAGCTCGAATGAGCGTCGGCAAATTCTTCTTCTCAATGAATCGCGCCGACGCGAGAAAGTAATTCTCCGGCAACCCATACTGTTTTCGAATTTCGAATGCAGCTTGCCCGCCGTAGCCTCGGCGAAGGTGGGAATTTCGAATTTCGAGCGTGCGTCGCGCAAAATAATCGTTGTCGACTACATCGTATCCGGTAAAGATTCGATCGCGCGGCATCCCAAGCTCAACCAGATACTCAATGTGACGCTGGCTGCCCACGAGCGCAGCAGAGTACAGCGCGACGATCCGCCGCTTGATCATTTCCTTCCACCACGTACGAGGTTCGTCTTGGCGAGCGCTCTCTGACATGACGACCATCGGTATCCCGCGGCGAACACAACAATCCGCCGCCACGAGCGATCCGAAATTGTTCCAGCCGTTGACCGCTACTACGTCAGGGCCTGCCTGCTCCAATGCCGACCAAAACGCTCGCTGAAGTTGGGCCTTCGCCGGGTATTGGTCTGTTGCTTCAGAAAAGAGAGAAACTTTGCGATACCGCGCAGGAAAATCCGCTGTGCCCCACGCATCGCCTGCCTTGGCTGACCATTCAAAACCGGTCACCGACCGTCTGTCGGCGGCCGCATTAAGCCGCGCATGGTGGTAAGGACCAATGTGATGAAAAACAACAGCGATGGCAGGCGTGTATACCATTGGTCAGTCAGACGTTAACTCCTGGCGTTGGGCGCAACCAACTGAATGTTTTTCAACGCCTTGGCCAAAAACGTATCCCCCAAAGCTTGGCTCCAAGCCGGTTAACTGGCCAAGGATGCCCTTCCTTAGCGCGCCCGCGACATATCCGGCCGGCCCGGACGGCGATTAACGTCGTCCGGTCGAGTCGGATGGTGGTACCTGGAGCGGATCAACTGACACCCAATGTCCTGACAAGCTGGCGATCGATCACCGCGTAGGCCGGCATTTTATGGTCGCGTTCGTAAGCACGAATCGCCCGTCGCGTTTCGGGACCCAGGATTCCGTCGATGGCACCATGATAGTACCCGGCGCGAGCGAGCTGGCGCTGTACCTCTACAACCAGCCGCGCATCGCCGTATCCGTAGTCGTTGTAACCGTAGTAGTCGTACGGCTGGTACGAATAGGGATACGGATAGAAGACTGGAAAACCAAACGCGTCGATGAAGACGAACGTCCGATTACGGAAATGGCGGAAATGATGTGTGGCCCTCATTGTCCTTGACGTAAAACGCGGTGCTGGCGGCGCCGTGGCCGATCGCGTCATCATTGGTGAGGTCGCTGTAGCGGCAGAAGCCGCGGTCGTGGTCATGCTGAGCGCTGCGGCGCAGGCTAATAAGACAAGTTTTGTTTTCATGATATTTGACCTTTCTAATCATTGGACACCGCAACGGCGACGAGAGTTGCTGATCAAAACCATGGCAAGAGTAACACAGCCGTTACCTTGCCCTCGGACTTACAGGCAAGCGTTACCCGCTTTGTTCAAGCCGCGACCGGCGTTATCGGCAAAGACGAAACTCAGCGGGAAGCAAACCTGTGATCGCCGCTGCGCCGCCCGAGTCGCGCGTGGCATCGTTTGCGCCGACTTTGGCTGGTGGCAGCTCGACTGGCTGCTGGCCTTTTGCTTTGAGCGACCCGTTTAGAGCGGGCAGGTCTTTCGCGACCAATTGGTCGAATTCTTTTGTCGCGTCGGCGAGCTCTCGCTTGAGCGCGTCGATGTAAGCGATCTGGTAACCGCCCGGTTTTCCTTCGTAACTGAGGACCGCGCCGTAAAGCTGGTCGGTGTGTTCGCGCAAACGTTCTTCGCCGGTGATCGCGCCGCCTTCGGTGGTGGCGACGATTTTCTTGCGCACGCCGTCAACTTTTCCGTCGAAATCGGTGACGTTCTTACGAAGCGGATCGCCTTCCGGCAGCCCTGTGGCGCTCTGCGCCAACGCTTTTCGCAACGTGACAACCCGTTCCAACAGCACGCTCTCGTCTCCGAATAGAGCATGGACTTTCATCGCCGCATCGAACTGCGCTTTGCGATCTGCTTCACTAAACTTCGCCCGGCGATCCAGACCCACCGTGAATTTCGTTTCCGAAACTTTCCCGCCCTTTGTCAGGCGCACAGTGTACACTCCAGGCACGAGACGCGGCCCGCGCGTTCCCGCGAACGCAATCTGCGCCGCAGGCGGGACACGCGGCGGCTTTGCGCGCATCGCCCAGGTCACCCGATTCAGACCGGGCCGTCTGCTGGCCGGCAATTCATCAATGACGCGGCCGGAGGCGTCCAGCACTTCCAGCTTCAGTCTCCCAAAAAGATGGCGCTCACGCTGATAGTAATTGATCACAGCTGCGTCCGGCGGATTATCGCCAACGAACACCGCATCGCCATTGGCCCAGCCGCCGCTGCCTTCAATCCGCTGCTGCACGGGACGCGCTGAAACGAAAACGGCATCCTGAGTTAGAAGATCAGGCGTCAAAGCGCGCAGCGGTGTGATGTCGTCCACGATCCAGATGCCGCGACCGTGCGTCGCCAGAACCAGATCATTGTCGCGCGGATGAATTGCCAGATCGCGAACGGCAACGGCTGGAAAATGGTTGCCTTTGAATTGTGCCCAGTTTTTGCCGCCATCAATCGAGGCCCAAAGCCCAAACTCTGTGCCGAGAAACAGCAGATCGGATTTCACCAAGTCTTCCTTGATCACATGGGCGTAGCCGCGAACGCCCTTCACGTCCTGCGGAGTGACGAGCGGCGTCCAGGTCTTCCCGTAATCCGTCGTCTTGAAAGCGTACGGCGCCATGTCGCCAAA
>WNGL01010569.1_pt1 | contig 10631 bp, 9 predicted proteins | sample 5400591 | NCBI WGS metagenome assembly WNGL01 (sample SAMN13153377, study PRJNA577476) | soil metagenome | isolation source: 80 cm soil or saprolite under Garry oak tree replicate 1 | place: USA:California | collected 2016-06-15
CGGCGGCGGCCGCCCCACCCACCTCCCCTCCCCCCCTTCCCTGGACCGAACGGGCCGGGATTCACCTGCCTCCGACGGCACATGAATGCGGCGGTGCTGGGGGCCGGGTCCTGGGGCACCACGTTCGCGCAGGTGCTCTGCGACGCCGGGACCAGCACCGTGCTGTACGCCCGCAAGCCGGAGCTGGCCAAGGCGCTCGCCGGGCTGCACGAGAACCCGGGCTACCTGCCGGGGATCGAGCTGACCCCGGCGCTGGACGCGACGTCGGACGCCGGGGAGGCGCTGGCCGGCGCGGACCTGGTCGCCTTCGCCGTGCCCGCGCAGGCGCTGCGGTCGAACCTGGAGGTGTGGGCGCCGCTGATCCCGCCCGGGGCGCTGCTCGTCAGCCTCATCAAGGGCGTCGAACTCGGCACCTGCCAGCGGATGAGCGAGGTGATCGCCGAGGTGACCGGCGCGGACCCGGCGCGGATCGGCGTGGTCGCCGGGCCGAACCTGGCGGGCGAGATCGTCAGGCGCCAGTTCACCGCGACCGTGGTGGCGTGCTCGTCTTCTGACGGGGCGCTGGCCATGCAGGGCGCGTGCCACACGCCGTACTTCCGTCCCTACACCAACACCGACGTGACCGGGTGCGAGCTCGGCGGCACGGTGAAGAACGTCATCGCGATCGCGGTCGGCATCGCGGTGGCGATGGGCCTCGGCGACAACACCAGGGCCACGCTGATCACCCGGGGGCTGGCCGAGATCGCCCGGCTGGGTTCGGCGCTCGGCGCGGACCAGCACACGTTCGCCGGGCTGGCCGGCATGGGCGACCTGGTGGCCACGTGCAGCTCGCCGCTGTCCCGCAACCGGACGTTCGGCGAGAACCTGGGGCGCGGGATGACGGTGGCCGCGGCGTCCGCCGCGATGAGCCAGACCGCGGAGGGGGTGGCGTCGTGCGGGCCGGTGCTCGAGCTGGCCCGGGCGCACCAGGTCGAGATGCCGATCACCGAGGTGGTCGAGGCCGTCATGCGGGACGGGCTGCCCGTCGCGCAGGCCGCGGCGATGCTAGCGTCACGTTCGGCCAAGCCCGAGTGGTACGGTCCCTGAAACCGGTGCCTACCGTGGTACCTTCCCCACAGCCGGTGCCCAGATCGGTGGGAATGATTTCGTGGACATAGTGCGCAAGCAGACCGGTGAGAACACCCGCGCGGTGCACCTGCCGGCCCCGCCGACGCCTTTGCAGCAGCCGCTCGGCACGCCGGTGTACCGGACCGCGGCGTTCTCGTTCGGCACGGCCGAGGAGTACCGGGCCGTGCTGAACGACGAGATGCCCGGCTACACCTACAGCCGGATCGACAACCCCACCGTGGACGCGTTCGCCCGTGCGGTCGCGGCCCTGGAGGGGGTGAACCTGCCGCGCTGGCCCGCGGCCCAGGCGTTCGCCTCCGGGATGGCCGCGATCAGCGGCGTGTTCTGGACCTTCGCCCGGACCGGCGCGCACGTGGTGGCCTCGTCCGCCGTGTACGGCGGGACTTATAGTTTTTTGCGGAACGTGGCCTCGCGGTTCGGGATCGAGACCGATTTCGTCGACATCACCGACCTGGACCAGGTCCAGGCGACCGTCCGCCCGGCCACCAGGATCGTGTACGCCGAGACGATCGCGAACCCGACCACGGCCGTGGCCGACCTGCGCAAGCTGGCCGACATCGCGCACGAGGCCGGGGCCCTGCTGGTGGTGGACTCGACGCTGGCCCCGCCGGTGATCTGCCGGCCGCTGGAGCACGGCGCCGACCTGGTCGTCCACTCGGCGACCAAGTACATCGGCGGCCACTCCGACGCCACCGGCGGCGTGATCACCGGGCGCATCGAGCTGATCAGCAACATCCGCAGCGTCCGGGTGGACACCGGCGGCTCCCTGTCGCCGGACGAGGCGTTCCTGTTGCGGCGTGGCCTGGAGACGCTGCCGCTGCGGGTCAGGCGGGCCTGCTCCACCGCGTCGGTGTTCGCCGCCGCGCTGTCCCGGCACCCGGCCGTGCTGCGCATCGACTACCCCGGGCTACCCGAGCACGCCGGGCACCAGGTGGCCAGGCGGCTGTTCGACGCGGGGCCCGAGGGCGTGCGCTTCGGGGCGATCGTGACGGTGACGCCGCACGGCGGGCGCGATGCGGGGATGGCGTTCGCCGACAAGCTTCGGCTCGCCCAGCTCGCCACGTCCCTGGGCGGGACGCACACCGTGGTCAGCCACGTCGCCTCCACCACGCACCGCCAGCTCGACGATCGTGCGCTGGCGGCCGGCGGCATCGACCCGGGCGCGGTGCGCTTCGCGATCGGCCTGGAGGACCCCGAGGATCTCATTTCTGACGCGTACGTGGCCCTGGAGTCGCTCAGCAGGCCGTAGCCTGGTCGCTTAGCCTTTGGGCTTCGGGTCGGGACGGGAGGGCGCGTGGCACAGCGTAAGATCCGGGTCGCCGTGGTGTTCGGCGGCCGCAGCACCGAGCACGCCGTGTCCTGCGCGAGCGCGGGCCTGATCCTGTCCGCCATCGACCGGGACCGCTATGAAGTGCTGCCCATCGGCATCGCCACCGACGGGCGGTGGGTGCTCACCTCGGGCGATCCAGCCCGGCTGGCGCTGTCCTCCGGTTCCGTGCCCTCGGTGGAGTCTGTGTCCGTGGGTGCGGGCGAGATCGTGCCGCGGATCGGGCCTGGCGGCGCTGCCTTGCAGGTGTGGGACCCTGGTTCGGTGCCGCGGGACCTCGGTGCGGTGGACGTGGTGCTGCCGCTGCTGCACGGCGCCTACGGCGAGGACGGCACCCTGCAGGGCCTGCTCGAGATGACCGGCACCCGGTACGTCGGCGCGGGCGTGTTCGCCAGCGCGGCCGGCCTGGACAAGGAGTACATGAAGCTGCTCATGTCCGCGCGCGGCCTGCCGGTCGGCCGGTACGTGGTGGTGCGCGACCGCGACTGGCGGGTTACTGGCGAGCGCAAGCGGGTGCTGGACGAGATCGCGGAGCTGGGCTGGCCGGTATTCGTCAAGCCGGCCCGCGGCGGCTCGAGCATCGGGATCACCCGGGTGCGTGTCTTCGAGGAGCTGGACCCGGCCATCGAGGCGGCCCGGGCGCACGACCCCAAGGTGCTGGTCGAGGCCGCGGTGGACGGGATCGAGGTGGAGTGCGCGGTGCTCGAGGGCCTCGACGGCGGCCCGCCCGAGGCGAGCGTGCCCGGCCAGGTCGTGGTGGACCCCGGCTCCTTGTTCTACGACTACGAGGCCAAGTACCTGGCCTCGGCGACCACGATGCGGATCCCGGCGCCGGTACCGGTGGAGGCCGCCTCGGAGATCAGGCGGCTGGCCTGCGCGGCCTTCGACGCGATCTCCTGCGAGGGCCTGGCCCGGGTGGACTTCTTCTACACGCCGGGCGGCGAGATCCTGGTCAATGAGATCAACACGATGCCCGGGATGACCCCCGCCTCTGGGTTCCCGATGATGTGGGCGGCTTCGGGCCTGCCGCTGCCCCAGCTGGTCGACCGGATCATCCAGACCGCGCTGCGCAAGCGCCCCGGCCTGCGGTTACGCCGTCGTCTGTGGCGTGAAGACGGCCGCGGGCGGCGTCCCTGCCGGACACCGCCCGCGGCCGTTGGCCTGGCTCTTGGCTACTTCTTCGGCTTTTCGCCGTTGACGAGCGCCTTGAAGTCGGCCCCGGCACGGAACTTGGGCACCGAGGAACTCGGCACCTGGATGGTGGCGCCGGTGGCCGGGTTGCGGGCGGTGCGAGCGGGCCGCTCGCTCCTCTCGAAGACGCCGAACCCGGTGATGGCGACCTTGTCACCGCTCGCGACGGCGGACTGGATCGCCTCGAGGACCGCGTTCACGGCTTCGGTCGCGGATTTCTTGTCCCCCAACCGTCCCGAGATCGCGTCGATCAGCTCACGCTTGTTCATTGTTCACTCCTGCGCTTCCCCCACAGGTCGCGTGGGCTCCGATACGAGAGCGCGACCTCTGACCTGCCCGAAAGTAGGCGATCAGACGCCGTTGCACAATAACCATGGCCAGATTGGCCCGCGTGTCGGCCAATATCACACGCCCGAGCATCCAGCGGGTATACGCAAAGTAACCAGATGCCGGTTATTCGCTACTGGTTGCTTACGGCCTAGGTCAGGAGCGTAGTCAGCGCTCGCCTTGACGGGGTGCGGGCGCGCCCCCAGCCGGCGCGATGTGACATCGAGCCGGTTGTATGCGGCTCGATGTCACATCGGTCCGCTTGGCCGCGGCGCGGGAGGTGCTTGGCGGGACCGATGGCAGTGACGGGTGGGTCAGGCGGTGACGGGGAGCCAGGCGGGGCGGGAGTGTTCGAAGGCGGTGATGTCGTCGACGTGGCGGAGCGTCAGGCCGATGTCGTCGAGGCCTTCCATCAGCCGCCAGCGGGTGTAGTCGTCGATCTCGAAGGGCGCCTTGATCCCCGCCGCTTCGGCCAGCACGACGCGGTGGTCCAGGTCCACGACGACCTCGGTGCCCGGGTCGGCTTCGATGGCGTCCTGTAGGGCGGTCACCGCGGCCTCGGGCACGATGACCGGCAGCAGGCCGGCCTTGGTCGCGTTGCCGCGGAAGATGTCGCCGAAGCGGGGCGCGATCACGACCCGGAAGCCGTAATCGGTGAGCGCCCAGACCGCGTGCTCGCGGGACGAGCCGGTGCCGAAGTCGGTGCCCGCGACCAGGATCGTCGCGCCGTCGTACTGCGGCTGGTTGAGCACGAAGGACGGGTCCTCGCGCCAGGCGGCGAACAGGCCCTGGCCGAAGCCGGCCCGGCTCACCTGCTTGAGGTACTCGGCCGGGATGATCTGGTCGGTGTCCACGTTGCTGCGGCGCAGCGGCACCGCGCGGCCGGCGTGCGTGACGAACGGTTCCATCTCAGACTCCTCGTTACAGGTCAGCGGGTGCGGCCAGGTGGCCGGTGACGGCGGTGGCGGCGGCGACCTCGGGCGAGACCAGGTGCGTACGCCCGCCCTTGCCCTGGCGGCCCTCGAAGTTGCGGTTGGAGGTGGACGCGCTGCGCTCGCCTGCGTTCAGCTTGTCGGGGTTCATGCCCAGGCACATCGAGCAGCCTGCGGACCGCCACTGCGCCCCGGCCGCGGTGAAGACCGCGCCCAGCCCCTCGGCTTCGGCTTGGGCCCGCACCGCCATCGACCCGGGCACCACGAGCATCCGGACGGACGGCGCGACCCGGCGTCCCTGCAGCACCGAGGCCGCGGCCCGCAGGTCCTCGATCCGGCCGTTGGTGCAGGAGCCGACGAAGACCGTGTCGACCGCGATGTCGCGCAGCGCCATGCCGGGCTTGAGGTCCATGTAGGTGAGCGCGCGCTCGGCGGCGGCCTGGGCGGCGGGGTCGGCGAAGGAGGCGGGGTCCGGCACCGAGGCCGCCAGCGGCAGCGCCTGGCCGGGGTTGGTGCCCCAGGTCACGTACGGTGTCAGCGTGCCGGCGTCCAGGACGACCTCGTGGTCGAACGTCGCGTCCTGGTCGGTGGGCAGCGTGCGCCAGTAGTCGAGCGCGGCCTCCCACGCGGCTCCCGACGGGGCGTGCGCCCGGCCCTCCAGGTAGCCGAACGTCACGTCGTCCGGGGCCACCAGGCCAGCGCGGGCGCCGGCCTCGATGGACATGTTGCAGACCGTCAGCCGGCCCGCCATGGTCAGCGCGCGGATCGCCGGGCCGCGGTACTCCAGCACGTAGCCCTGGCCGCCGCCGGTGCCGATCTTCGCGATGATGGCCAGGATCAGGTCCTTGGCCGTCACCCCCTCGGGCAGCGCGCCGTTCACCGTGATGGCCATCGTCTTGGGCCTGGCCTGCGGCAGCGTCTGGGTGGCCAGCACGTGCTCGACCTCGCTGGTGCCGATGCCGAAGGCGAGCGCGCCGAGCGCGCCGTGGGTGGAGGTATGCGAGTCGCCGCACACGATGGTCAGGCCGGGCTGGGTCAGCCCGAGCTGCGGGCCGATGACGTGCACGATGCCCTGGTCGGCGTCGCCCATCGGATGCAGCCGGACGCCGAACTCGGCGCAGTTCTTCCGCAGCGCCTCGACCTGGGTGCGGGACACCGGGTCGGTGAAGGGGCTGCCGGGACCATACAGAGGGGTAGGAGAGGCGGGCAGGGGGACGCCGGGGCCGGTGATGCCGGTCGTCGGCACGTTGTGGTCTTCGGTGGCGATGGTCAGGTCAGGCCGGCGCACCTTGCGGCCGGCCGCCCGCAGCCCGTCGAACGCCTGCGGGCTGGTCACCTCGTGCAGCAGGTGAAGGTCGATATAGAGCAGGTCGGGCTCGCCTTCCGCGCTGCGCACCATGTGGGCGTCCCAGATTTTCTCGGCGAGCGTACGGCCCATCACGCTCTCTCCTTCCGCTTGCGTCTCGCATTCCGAGACGGCAGTATTCATAACATGAACAACTCTAGCGGAGTCGGCGTCCTCGACAAGACGGTTTCCGTACTGTCGGCGCTGGAGAGCGGCCCGGCCTCACTGGCGCAACTGGTCAAGGCGACCGGCCTGGCCCGGCCGACCGCGCATCGGATCGCCGTCGCCCTGGAGAGCCACCGGATGCTGGCCCGCGACGCGCAGGGCCGGTTCGTACTCGGCCCGAGGATCGGCGAACTGGCCGCCGCGGCCGGCGAGGACCGGCTGCTGGCGATCGCGCAGCCCATCTTGACCCAGCTCAGGGACATCACCGGGGAGAGCGCGCAGCTGTACCGGCCGCACGCGGACACGCGCATCTGCGTGGCCGCGGCCGAGCGGGCCAGCGGGCTGCGGGACACCGTCCCGGTCGGCGCCGCGCTGCCGATGACCGCCGGCTCGGCCGCCCAGGTCCTGCTCGCCTGGGAAGACGGCGGCCGCATGCACCGCGGCCTGCGCGGCGCCAAGTTCACCGCGACCACGCTGGCCCAGGTCCGCAGGCGCGGCTGGGCCGCCACCGCCGCCGAGCGCGAGCCCGGCGTCGCCTCGGTGTCCGCCCCGGTGCGCGGACCCGGCGGCCGGGTCATCGCCGCCGTCTCGGTATCCGGACCGATCGAGCGCCTGACCAGATCACCAGGCCGCCTGCACGCCCCCGCCGTCCTAGCCGCCGGCGAAAAGATCAGCAAACTCCTCCGCGCCGAGACCTAGCCCCTTCCCCCCCGCGAGCCAAAGGGCCCTCCCCCGCGAGCCAAAGGGCCCTCCCCCGCGAGCCAAAGGGCGCCGGCGCCGACTGGACTGACGAGCGAGGAACGAGCGAGGAGGGAAGGAGGCGCCTCAAAGGCGCCCGGAGGCGAGCGGGGAAGACAGAGCGCCCGGAGGCGAGCGGGGAAGACAGAGCGCCCGGAGGCGAGCGGGGAAGACAGAGCGCCCGGAGGCGAGCGGGAGATACAGCCCGGAGGCGAGCGGGGACAACACGGTAGCCTGCGGGTGTGGGGAAGAGCGCGGGCGGCCGGGATGTGGCGGCCCAGTCTGTGCCGAACTGGGACCACGGCGGATGCGCCATGATGGATATGGTCGGACTCGGACAGAAACGACGCTACCGGGAAATGGATACGAGGTCGCGCGCATGAAGGCAGCTGTCGTCAAGGAGACCTCGACGGGCGAGCGCCGCGTGGCCCTGGTGCCGGACGCGATAGCCAGGCTGCGTCCCGCCGGGATCGACGTGATGGTCGAGAGCGGTGCGGGCGACGGCGCCTGGCTGGCGGACTCCGCCTACGCCGACGCGGGCGCGTCGATCGTCAGCGCCGCCGAGATCTACCGGAACGCTGACGTGCTCCTGACCGTCACCAGGCCCTCGCCCGAGGCGGTGAGCGAGCTGCGGGAGGGCCAGGCGGTCATCGGGATGCTGGCTCCGCTGGCGGACCCCGAGCTGGCCGCGACGCTGGCCGCCCGGGGCGTCACCGTGATCAGCCTGGACGGGCTGCCGCGCACGCTGTCCCGGGCGCAGCCGATGGACGCGCTCACCTCCCAGTCGAACGTGGCGGGCTACAAGGCCGCGCTGGTTGCCGCCAGCGAGTTCGCCCGGTTCTTCCCGCTGCTGATCACGGCGGCGGGCACGGCCCGGCCCGCCAAGGTGCTCGTGCTCGGCACCGGGGTGGCCGGCCTGCAGGCGATCGGCACCGCCCGGCGGCTCGGCGCGGTCGTGAGCGGCTACGACGTGCGGCCCACCTCCAAGTCCGAGGTGGAGTCGCTAGGGGCCGCGTTCGTCGAGCTGACCTCGGTCAGCTCCGCAGCCGGGGACGGTGGCTACGCCCGCGAGCTGACCGCCGACGAGCGCCAGGCGCAGCAGGAAGAACTGTCCGGTCATATCGCCCGGCACGACGTGGTGATCACCACCGCACAGGTGCCCGGGCGCAGGCCGCCGCTGCTGGTGACCGAGGAGGCGATCAAGGCGATGGCCCCGGGATCGGTCATCGTGGACATGGGCGCCAGCGCGCTGGGCGGCAACGTGACCGGCTCGCATCCGGGCCAGACCGTCGTCACCGGCAACGGAGTGACGATCGTGGGCGCGGACAACCTGCCCGCCACCATGCCGACCGCGGCCTCGAACGCCTACTCGCGGAACATCTCCGCGCTGCTGCTGCATCTGACCAGGGACGGCGCGCTGGCCATCGACACCAGCGACAACATCCAGGCCGGCGTGGTGATCGCGCACGACGGCAAGGTCGTGCACGAGGCCGTGGCCAGCCTGCTCCAACCAGCCGAGGGAGGCCCCGGTGTCGACGGCCCTAGTGACTGACCTGACCATCTTCGCGCTCGCGCTGCTGGTCGGCTTCGAGGTCATCGGGAAGGTGCCGGCCATGCTGCACACCCCGCTGATGTCGGCGACCAACTCGATCCACGGCATCGTGCTGGCCGGCGCCCTGCTCATCGGGGTGACCGCGCACACCGTGGTGGGCTACATCCTGGCGTTCATCGCCGCGGTGTTCGCCAGCGCCAACGTGGTCGGCGGCTACGTGGTGACCGAACGGATGCTGAAGATGTTCCGCCGCAAGGCCCAGCCCCCGGTGCACGCGCAGCAGCAGCCCGAGCTGGACGGGAAGGGCCGCTCGTGAGCGGGTTCACCGGAGGCATCCAGCTCGTCTACGTACTGGCCGCGGCGTGCTTCGTAATCGGCCTGCACCTGATGAACAGCCCGGCCACCGCCCGCCGCGGCAACCAGACCTCGATCGCGGGCATGGTGATCGCGGGCATCGCCACGCTCATCCTGCTCATCCACGACGACACGGTCACCGCGGCCGGCTGGATCGTGCTGGTCTCCGGCGCGCTCATCGGCTCCGCGATCGGCCTGTACGCCGCGCGGACGGTCCAGATGACCGCGATGCCGCAGCTGGTGTCGGCGTTCAACTCGGTCGGCGGCGGCGCGGCCGCGCTGGTCGCGATCTACGGCTACGTCGAGTCCGAGTCCAACGCCGGCGGTGTGCTGGGCACCACCACGGTGTTCACGCTGCTCGACGTGCTCATCGGCGCGGTGACGTTCTCCGGCTCGATCGTCGCGGCGGGCAAGCTGCAGGGGCTGGTTCCGAGCCAGCCGATCATCTTCAGAGGCAGCCGGGCGATCAACGTGGCGCTGGCCGTCGTGGCCATCGGCACGGCCGCCTTCATGCTGGGCACGGCCAGCCTGCCGGGGCTGCTCGTGGTGGTGCTGGCCGCGCTGGCGTTCGGGGTGATGATGGTGCTGCCGATCGGCGGCGCGGACATGCCGGTGGTCATCTCGCTGCTGAACGCGTTCACAGGCACCGCAGTGGCGATGGCCGGGTTCGTCATCGCCAACTGGGCGCTGATCGTGGCCGGCGCGCTGGTGGGCGCGTCGGGAAGCATCCTGACCAAGCTGATGGCCGACGCGATGAACCGGTCGCTGACCAACATCATCGTGGGGGGGTTCGGCACCGGGGACAGCGCGGTCGCGGTGGAGGCGGCCGCGGACGCGCACGTCCGCTCGATCACGGCCGACGACGCGGCCATCCAGCTCGCCTACGCGTCCAAGGTGATCATCGTGCCCGGCTACGGCCTGGCCGCGGCGCAGGCCCAGCACGGCGTGGCCGAACTGGCCGCCACCCTGGAGGACCGCGGCATCGAGGTCAGCTACGCCATCCACCCGGTGGCGGGCCGGATGCCCGGTCACATGAACGTGCTACTGGCCGAGGCGAACGTACCGTATCCGCAGCTCAAGGAGATGGACGAGATCAATCCCGAGTTCGCGCGGGCCGACGTGGCCCTGGTCATCGGGGCTAACGACGTGACCAACCCGGCCGCCCGCCGCCCGGGCAACGACATCTCCGGCATGCCGATCCTGGACGTGGACCAGGCCAAGTCCATCATCGTGGTCAAGCGCTCGATGGGGACCGGCTACGCCGGCATGGAGAACGAGCTGTACTTCGACCCCAAGACCAGCATGTACTTCGCCGACGCGAAGAAGGCGATGGCCGAGCTCACCGCCGCCGTCAAGACCCTGGTGGGATAGCGCGCCTATGATCTTGTGCGCTTAGGCGCCGGAAACGACCCCCTTCGGCACATGATCATGGGAGGGGCAGCGGGGGCGAGGTGAGGCGGAGGCGTAGGGTTCGGGGAAAGCTGTTCCCAACGGAGATCGGAGGCCGTCGTGAGCGAGCGCACCAAGATCACACTGGATGAGTCCGAGATCCCGCGCCAGTGGTACAACGTG
>WNGL01010570.1_pt1 | contig 10630 bp, 12 predicted proteins | sample 5400591 | NCBI WGS metagenome assembly WNGL01 (sample SAMN13153377, study PRJNA577476) | soil metagenome | isolation source: 80 cm soil or saprolite under Garry oak tree replicate 1 | place: USA:California | collected 2016-06-15
TAAGTGCCGACCCCATGCACCTTAGGTTCCGCCGATCCCTTCCAATCATCTAATAGTCTTGTAAAATGAAAGTAGTTCTTTAAAAGGCCAATCCCACCAGTGGGGGCGTCACGGCTTCGACGGAGATGCTTGCGGCCAAGAGGCATGCCGGGGTGCACACACCCGTAATCGCGTGCAAAACAACAATTGCCAACCAAACACTGGCATACGCAGCTTAATTAATTAAGTTGCCGTTCTCCGCAGCTTCGCCCGTGGGCTGCGAGCGAACGTCGAACTGCGGGCTGGTCTTCCCGGCTACGTCTGGGCTGGGAGGATGAGACTTTCAGGCTAGCGACTTGCGTTTCTTGTCCGTTCTGAGCGCCGGTCGTGAACGTCCCAGGGTAATGCCTGGGGCATGAACTGGACTACGCATGTAGGCTCTTGACCAGTAACATTTTCGGACGCGGGTTCGACTCCCGCCGCCTCCACCAAATTTACGCACACCGTTCTCCGGACTTGTATCGCTCGTGACAAACAATGCTAAGTGACTAGGTTCACAGTTCACTGAGCCTTCAGTGCGTCGATAGCCACCAGAGCACCCCACGCTCCGGCGAGGTACATTTCGACTTTTCGGGCGAACTCACTCTGCAGGATCGGCAAGGTCGGACGCTGAGTTAGCCAGAGCTCGGCTTCCGTGACTGATGCTCATGAAGGAACACGACAGAGGGACGGCGAACGAAGAACAAACTAAAGAGAGCTCAGGAATACGAGAATGACCTGCTGATCGGCAGCAGACATTCGATCAAAGCGGTGAGCCGACTCATAGGCTTCCTCACGGTGCCTCAGAATGGCATCTCGCAGGGTGGTTGATTCTCCATCGTGCATCAGGCGGTTGCGGAAGCGAACACCCCAGAGGGGCGCCGTGCGTAGTTTGTTTTGGGCATTGTGAAAGCTTTGAGCTGAAAAATTTTTCCACGTCGTCTGATACATCTTTCGTCCGTAATGCTCCAGCATCGGGACAACCATTCCGTCACCTGTACCGACGTCGTGCAACAGAAAATCAGAATATGGGTAGAAGGTCTTCCCTCCAAGCGCTTCGGGAATGCTATACGTGTTTCCGTTGATCTTTGTGCCTGCGGGTGCCGTGGTCAACGTGGGCACATGGCACTTGGTGCAGCCAATCTTGTCAAACAGCTTGGATCCTTTTTTGGATTGCTCGGTGTCGGCTAGCTTTGAGTCTCGAGCGGGGGCTTTGGAGGCGCGGATGAAGCGGGCAAAATGGTCGACATCGTCCAAGCCGTCAGCACCGGCTTCGTCGTTGGGCTCGGGAGCGGAGTTGCAGAGCTTGGTTACCTCATCGGGGAACAGCCGGGTAGTTATCCCCATTTCGTTCAGGTAGGCATCTCCTGAGAATGACAGCAGACTGGCCTGCTGATCCTTCCAGCCGAAGCGGCCAATGCCGGTTTGTCCGGGAGCCTCCACGATGGGCACGTAAATAACCTGCCCGCAGATTTTGCGGTGGGACTCCTTGCATTGTTTGCGAGCCAATTCGATCAAGGTTTCATCGGCCACCGCTTCTACAAATCCGTCTCCCAGGACGCCCAAAGATATCCGCTTGGTGCGGATGTTCTCGCTGTCGGGCACGTGCTCCTGGATTTCTGTGGAAGGGAAAGCGGCGCTCGGGCAAATAGAGCGATCATTCACCAGGGTGCGGCCGGTAATGATCTCTGCTCCATGTGCGATCGGGATGTCCGGGTTATGAAAAAGATGGTCTGGCCCTTGATGGCCTACGCGCAACTCCGCGACCTGGCTGGTTCCACCTGACGTCGGGTTTTGGTGGCACTCTCGGCAGGCTTGGGCGTTATAAAGCGGCCCAAGGCCGTCAGCCACGGTTTCTATGTCGTCAAATTTCGCTTGGTCGGCCTGATGGGTGGCGTCGTCAACCATGCCGTTGCTCTTGTTGTCGAATCCAGTGGGTGCATCGGGATTCGGGGAGCTGGTAAAAGCGAGAGCAACACTCAAAAGCGCTACGGCCGCCAGGAGCTTCATGATTCCTACCTCGCTGGCGAAGGACGCACAAGGTAAATATCACTTGGCGCGGCCACAGACAAGTGTCAAGGGAGTATCGGGTGGAGAAGTAGCCTCATCAGAGTCACGTAGGTATGTATTGAGCACCTTTTTCCTTTCGTAGAGCTCGGAAGCAGCTAACAACTCGCTTCCCACATTGAGCCGGCGACAGGGCGCGTGCTATAAAGAAGCGCGTTTCTTTGGAACCCTGGAGGAAGGCATGATCCCTCCCGTTTCAGCATCATTTCTGTCGCCGGGTTTCATACTTTTCCTTCTGAGCTTTGCGTCGTACCCGCCTGCATCGGCCCAGGCCGTCTCTACTCCGAGCCCGCAGACGACTTACCTCTACTTCCATAGGACCAGTGAGCATGTGAAACTCAGCACGCCAGAAGTGTTCCAACAGGTGGTGAGCGAGATCCAGGGATTTGCGAGCGCGAACGGAGTAGCAGCGCGGCCGGAAGGAAACGCTGCATCCTGGGAGGCCGAGCTACCGCTGTCTGCCGTTCTGGACATGGCTCACCATTCCGGGGCAGCTTACCTGCTGTATGTCGTTGTCGATCGTCCGATAACGAAGTGGCTCAAAGTGACCGTGCAATGCTACGACACGGCAGGGCATCGGATCTGGCAGGAAGATGCGGCCGAGGGCGGACTGTCAGGTGGCAAAGGGGAACGCGCTACTCTGCACAAACTCCGTGAACGATTGGATCGGCGGCTGGGCCAACCGGGATTGCTCCAGGCTGCGCATGGGCAGCAGCCCACACCCACCGCAATTAGTTCCGAGCAAACGTCAGCGCCCACTGCGTCTGCATCCGAGCCAAAGCCGGCGCTCACTGCATCCGAGACCCAGCCTGCTTCTGGGGGCGAACGCGAAGATTCAGCAGCGACCATCCGTCTTGCCAACGGTACCCCCGGTACATTTGTTTGCTCGCGGAATCCATTTCGTCGAAGACGGCCCAACCGGGCAGCACCGTGAAACTCCAGGTTCTTGGCGATGTGAAGGTCGGCGATCTGATCGTCATTGCCAACCGGGCACCCGGGTTCGCAACCATTGAATCCGCGAAAAGCGCGGGTCGCGCCTGGCGCGCAGGAAACCTGCTCCTGAAACTGGGCACAGTCACGTTGCTGAACCAGCAGCAGCAACCTCTGCGGGCGTGGAACGCCGTCAAGGGAAAAGACACCGGTGCTCCCATGGAGTGGACAAACGCCGTGATGCAGACCTACGGATTGGCATTATTCTTTTTGCCTTTTTCTCCGCTGCAACACGGGAACCAGGCGGTGATGCCGCGGGGAACAGTGCTAGAAGCGGCTATCGACAGCGACGTCCTGCTACCGCGAGCCGTAATCGAAGCGGATCAACCCAAGCCTGCGGAACCACATCACGGACCCGCTTCCGTCACTTTCTATTACCCAAACTTCGAGGACGGAGCTGCCGTAAATGTCTGGTGTGGAGAAGTCAAAGTTGCACACCTGAAGAGAGGCGGCAAGTTCACGCTGTCCCTGCCCCCCCGGCAAATACTGGCTCCGGACTTGGAATTCGAAGAAGAGTCCTACTACCGCATTGGACGTGGAAGATGGAGGCGAGGAATACGTCAGAGTGATCATGCCTACCGAAAGAACTGGGTTTGGTGGTGAAGTGGAGCACCTTGCCCTAGTTCCGCACGATGTGGGTGAAGCGCAATCCGCGGAAACAACCCAGGCGAAATCACACGACGTGGTCGATATTGCCAAACTGGATCTCACACAGCTGCATTCAGATCCGCAGGTGAAAAGAAGGAAATGATCGTCTTAGCGGTCGAGGTGGATCGCCATTCCAAAAAAATCAGAAGTCTTCCAGCAGCCACACATTCGAAGGGTTGCTCTCTTGGACGATAGCCAGGTGACGGCCATCGGGAGACGGTATTGCCCATTCCAGAAACGCATTCTGGTTTGACATCATCGTCCTGACTTTGCCATCGAAGCCAACATTCAACAGAGCCCTTGCGCCTCTTCTGTTATTCGCGGCGGCCCACAAGCTTTTGCTATCTGCAGCCCAATCCAACCCGTAAAACTCCGCCCAACCCGGGACTGCGATGTCCCGCTTCCCTCCCTCTGCCAGTGAGAGTACACGAACTCCGAATTCTTTCAGCGGAGTGCGGTTGCGGGCCCACGCGATGTACTTGCCGTTAGGCGAGAGTACCCAATCGAAATTGTCGCCGTTGGTTTCCCTTGCTTGCAGCTCCACGCCTTTTCCTTTTACGGGATCGAAAGTGAAGAACGTCTGCTGTCCATTTTCAATCTTGCTGTAGATGCAGAGGGTGTACGGAACGCGCGCACACTCAATATCCCAAATGCCAGATTCTTCGAGCACAAATTGGGGTGGACCGCCGGCCAGGGGAACTCGCATCACCACGGACTTGTTGGACGGTCCCCCTGGCTTGGGACGGACCACATAGAGCACGCTTAACCCGTCCGGGCTCAATCGCGGCATGTATAGATCGTCGCTTCCTCCGACCAGTAACTCGGGTTGTGTCGCATGAATGTCTTGCTTGAAAATGTGGAACGGGCCGTCACGGTTGGAATAGAACAGGACAGCCTTACTATCCGGCGTCCACGAGGTCGCGTAATCTATCCTTTCATCCAGGGTCAGGCGCTGGATTTTGCTCAGCCCATCCCCGCTGCGCTCCAAATCTGCGACGTACACATCCGGCTGTGGAGCGTGTCTTCTTAAGGCGATCCGCTTCCCGTCATCGCTGAGACTGAGCTGAACCGCGATTCCTCGGCCGCTTGTGAGGCGTGTGGCGGGGCCCAGCGGTTGTGCTGTTTTGGGGTCGAGCCGCACCCACCATAAGTTTGTGTCCTGCTGGTTCGGACGAGCCTCCGGGAGAGGGTAGATCAACCGGCCATCTGGCATCCAACCGAGAGCAGCCCCACCACGAGGCAAACCTCTTTCTCCCTCTGATCGAACAACTGTGGTCAGCGCAGTGTTTAGATTGAAGACTTCGATCCTGGAATCGGGGCCACCCCGGCTCGTGTAGTATCTCGTTTTTGTTCTGGCGTAAGCGAACCGTCTTCCGTCAGGAGCCCACGCCAGCTGGCCAAAGTTATCTTCCTCACTGCTGACCAGCCTTTTCGCTCGGTCGCCATCACTTTGCATCAGCCAGATTTCTTCCCTGGCGGCCGCTTGTTTCAGGAAGATTATCTGAGATCCATCGGGCGACACAGACGCGGAATAGCCTTCTGGAGTGAGTTTTCGTGCTGTTCCGCCCAGGACCGATATCTGCCATAGGCTGGGTGGTTTCTGTGGATCATCCTCCACCCAGGAGACAACCAGGTGGACACTATCCGGAAACCAACTCTCAGCCAGCGGATTAAAGCCCTTCGGCAGAGGCAACGGACGCGTCTCGCCGTTGTCCACCTGTCGCAAGTAGAAGCCGGTTGAATCGGTGTAGGCCAGATATTTACCGTCGGGCGAGATCAGGGCGCTGGTTACTGGCGTGTCGTCAGGATTCGCCGTCAACCGCCGCTCGCTAAGTGTTGGTTGGGTCGGGACCCGGCGCCAAACCTTGATCCGACGCAGCAAGGTTCCCAGGCGGGTGCGAGCTAAGTAGCTGTTCTCGCCGGAAAAGAAAACTGTTGCAGCCACACCGAAAAGAATAGCGAGTGCTATGAATGCCTTGAGCGTCCTGCGTCCCTGAGGCGGCGTGGGTTGGGGGACGGGCACTTCCCCGCCTGCATCGACCACCCAATTCACTGGAACTAGAAAACGGTAGCCGACTTTGGGCACAGTCTCGACGAACTTGGGATTGTCGACTGAATCTTCCAGCGCCTGTCGTAGCTTTTTTACGGCGGTGTTGACTCCATGCTCGAAGTCGACGAAGGTTTCTCCCGGCCACAGGGCAACGCGCAGTTGCTCGCGCGTAACAACTCTCCCCTCGGCTTCCAGCAGGAGGCGCAGCACCTGCAAAGGCTGCTGCTGAATACGTAGAGAAGCTCCGCTGGATTTACGCAGTTCACCACTGCTCAGATCGACTTGGAACTGGTCAAAACGAGCGCACGCCGGAGTTGTGTGAGAAGTGGCCACCTGGAACCTTTATGTGGCCGGATTGTACCTTAACCCTTTCGCCGATAATCAAGTCTTCGCTTGCCCTGCTCAATCCCGCATTGCCGATAATTCCGCAGTTTACCTTTTGTTCACCTTCCGCCTACCTTCTGTGCATTGTGCAACCGCGCCAGCAATGCGATGGTCCAGCCACACGGGTGAGGTTCGGGGATCCTCGGGCCTCAAATTCCAAACCCAATTCTCAGAGGTTTCAATGAAAAACAAGTCGATGTCTAGAATTTCGATCGTTATAGGAATTCTTTGCGTAGTACTGGCCTTAGGCGCATCTGCCGGGGCCCAGCCGGGCGCCGGAAAACGAGGCCACGAAAACTGTTCCAACCGCACGCTCTTTGGCGATTACGGCGCTCTGATCGAAGGTACGATCCTTGGCCTGGATCTCCCCTTGCGTACGCTAATGATGGCTCACTTTGACGGCGAAGGTGGGCTGACTGCGGTCGACCACGTCGTTATCAACGGCGTGCCTCCTGTTGCTGAGTAGGAATGTAGGCCGTCCACCGGGACCTACACCGTCAATCCGGATTGCACTGGATCGGCTGTGATCAACACCGGGAATCCGCCGATACCTCTACACTTCGTGGTCGTCAACCGTGGCAAGGAATTCCGTGGTGTGGTTGACGGGAACGCGATAACCGTCACCGCTTCCAGAGTCGATTAACCGCAACTGAGTTGTGTTTTCGAGATGTAGAGTCCGTTGCAGGTGCGGGCCGGCATGATTCACCTCTGTCGCGCCTCAGCTTCAGCGAGCCACCCACGGCGTAACCTTTCGGACGGGACGCTAGACAGATAGGGTTTGATATCGAGAATAGGTGTCTCATCCAGCATATCGACGCCGCGAACATGCAGCTCGATACCTTCGCGGCGACGCAGCTCGACGGTTGTCAGACCAATCGGATTGGGACGCCGCGGAGATCGGGTTGCGAACACACCATGCGGCCGATTGTCGGAGGGCGGTGTACCGAGCAAGTCGTCCCCACGCAATTCGAGCTTAGGGGAACGATCGAACTCCCAGATGACGACGAGATGCGAGAAGCCCTCGATGTCGGTGAGCCCCAGCTCAAACTCAGGCAGGATCTTGAGCACACCATCGGCCTCATGTTTAGCGCCAAGCCCCTTGGGAACTTCGCTTGCATCTTTGTACGGGCTACTCACAAATCCAATTGGCCGCGAGGTGAACATACGGACATGCCTCCCTTTCCCATACTAATGCCACTGCGGCAAGAATTCTCTTAACCGAGGCCCACGGGATTTGCCCAAGCCAAGTTGCAGCGCGGGATATAATTCTTAATATGACCCACGAAGCCCGTGAATTGCTGCAAAAAGCCCTGGCACTGCCTGAGAACGAACGGGCGGAACTGGCTGGTAATTTGATGTCCAGTTTGGACGCAACTGTTGACCAGGACGTGGATGCCGCCTGGCAGCAAGAGGTCGTGCGCCGTTTGCACGAGGTTCAATCCGGCAAGGTAGAAACTGTCTCTTGGCAAGAGGTTCAGCAGAGGGGACGTACACTGCTGCATGGCAAGTAAGCCGCTTCGATTTCATCCTCAAGCGGAACAAGAGTATTGACAGCGCTCAGTTGGTATCAAGAGCGTAGCCTGACTGCAGCGATGAGCTTAGAGGGTGCTTTTGATCAAGCACTAGAACGAATCAGAGAAGCTCCCTATCGCTGGCCCATCTATTTCAAGGATTTCCCAAAAATATACCCTCCGACAATTTCCCTTCAGCATTGTGTATCAAGATTTTTCTTCTGAGATCGTGGTTTTTGCGGTGGCGCATCGTCGGCGTCAGCCGGGGAACTGGAGGGATTAAAGAAGCGTTCCTACAAATCGTTGGTTCGCCAGCGCCAGGCTGGCGACACTCGGCGGCGCATCCTCGAAGCCACCGGGAATTCTCACCGCGCTTCTCGATCAATCCGCGTTTGGCGTCGATTATGAGGACGCCGTACGGAGGGCGCTGAGCGCGAGTGACCCTGGAACGCGTCTGCGACTGGCGACCCCGATTGCCAGGCAGATTCATGACGCGCAAAGCGCAACCTTCGATCTGCTGAGAGGTGCGGGCGTGGTTGCGCCCGAGCTGGCAAAATTGGAACGGCAGCGAGAGGACCTGCGCTATGAGAGGCAGGAAAGGATGATCATTTCGCTGCGCGACGCGGGCAGGCTTCGACCGGAACTTGACCACGCATCCGCCCGCGATATTTTCTGGATGCTTACCGGCAGGGATGTGTACCGAATGCTGGTGCGCGAGCGTGGCTGGTCTTCTCAGAAGTATCAGGACTGGCTGGCCGATACTCTTGTGCACTCCCTGTTGACTCTCGGAAGGCCGAAGCCGGCTCGAAATCGCTGATCCGCCTAGAAGTCTCCGACGTTAGAAAGCACCGGTTTGATGTCAACCACCGGCGTGCCGTCGATGGCTTCAATGGGGCCAATCCGCAACCGGTTATTCACAATCTTGCGTAGGGTAACGCGATGAAGCCCCAGCGGATTTGGGCGGTCGGGAGATCGGGTTGCAAATACACCGGTCAGCGGACGGCGCCGGTCCGAGCGCGGATGAACCTTCAGCACGTCCCGACGGGCCATGTGCAGCCAAGTCACCACGATGATTTGGTTGCCTGAGGCCAGCCCTTTCAGGGCCTGCACCGCGAACGAACTTACTTCCAGCCAAGCGTCGGGTGCGCCTTCCGATCCTTGCATGGGCGCGTGGCTGCGTTTCTTGAGGTTGGACCGGATTACACCAATCGGGCGAAGTTGGGCACGGCTGCCAACCTGTACGCGTGCCCTCCTCTGCATTACGTTTGCTTTCTTTGCCGATATATGTGACATGACTCCACGCTCATAACCGTTCAGTAATTCTTCCGCTGGGTCAAACTAAACCAATTTCCGAACGGATCTTTGAACACCGCTTCCACGCCGTAGAACTGATCTTTCGGTTCGGAGACGAACTCCACGCCTTTGGACTTGAGTTCTTCAAAGGTCTTGCGGCAATCGGCGGTCTAGAAGGCGCCGGGACCGAACATGCCTTTTTTCAGCAGTGCGGCAATGGTCTCGACATCTTTCGCGCCGTTCTTTTCGGCGGCGCCGCCCTTCATCTTGGCGAAGTCGCTGCCGCTGCCCACCTTCATCAGGATGATCTCTAGCTCAGATTGTCCTTTGGGAGCGACAGTCAGCCGGCGGAAGCCGTTGGGCAGCGATTGGTCAACCTTGACTTCAAAGCCCAGCTTGTTAACGTAGAAGTCTTTGGCCTGGTCCTGATCAAGCACATAAATGGTTGCGTGTGACATTTTTTGGATCATGATGGTTTTCCTTCACGGGCATGTTTGCCTTCGCAAACAGTAGCGAACCTTAGGCACGCGGTGCTTCTCGATTCTTGCTATTCGATTTTATTTCATCGCCCAAGTGTGGAGATTGTGCCAGAGCTTCTGTCGTCCGCTGAAGCGGACTTGAATCGTTCCTTCGCCGTCCCACCGCTTACGCGGTGGGCTGCAATATGCCGCCGCTATGCGGCTGAGGCTCCCACGCTGGCGCGGTGGGCTGCCGTATGCCGCCGGTGCGCGGCTGAGGCTGGATTAGTTTCACCGTCCGGTTGCAGCCCCGAGTTAAACACACGACTCTGTAGAAAGCATTCGGGCAGCATCAGCACGCGCCTGGGAGCGTTGTATCCGAAGATGCGGCGGACTTCGCGCTGAAATGCGGCGGGACTGCGGCCGAACTGGGCGCGGAATTTGCTGGAAAATGATCCCAGACTTCCGTAGCCGACCTCGAAGCAGACTTCAGTCACGCTGCGCTCAGAAGCGAGCATCCGTCGGGCGCGGTCCATGCGAAGGCGAGTGAGAAAATCATGCGGGGTCTCGCCGAAAGTGGCACGGAAAGGCGATGGAAATGAAACTCTGAAAGGCAGGCCTCGCGCGCCGCCTGCTCGAGCAGAACACGGGATTGGTATTCGGCGGCGAGCAAGTCACGTCCGCGACACAGCCGACGGAACGTGTCGTCATGAAGAAGTTGCGGCACGAGAAAATGATACTAGCCTTTCGGCAGCACCATCGGCAATCCGCGTAGCTCGTGACAGGAATTACGCCACTGCGGACTTATACGACAATGCGCGACTCGCCGGCCGGGTCACATAAGAGACCGCAAGGAGTGCCAGCAGTATCAGCGGCGTGAACGCCCGCGGGCCGTCGTGGGCCAGGTAGTGCGCGATAAATGCCGAGATCCAGGCGAATGTGAATCCGGCGTAGGCCCACTCCTTAAATCTGGGCAAGCCAGGGAGAACGAGAACGATCGCGCCCAGAAGTTTGGCGATCCCGAGAATTATGCGCAGTTGCTGCGGATATCCCACGTGCGCAAATCCTTGAACCGCTTGCTGACTGCCCGACAAGTAAGCGAATGCAGCAAAGGCCGACATCGCGGCCAGCAGGCCGGTACTCACCCAGTAAGCTATTGTGCGTGCCATGCAGTTGTTCTCCTCGGTGAATGAGAATAACAGCTCTGATGG
>WNGL01010571.1_pt1 | contig 10630 bp, 6 predicted proteins | sample 5400591 | NCBI WGS metagenome assembly WNGL01 (sample SAMN13153377, study PRJNA577476) | soil metagenome | isolation source: 80 cm soil or saprolite under Garry oak tree replicate 1 | place: USA:California | collected 2016-06-15
GGCTGGAAGCTGCTTTCTGCCTTTGCAGATAATTACCCGCCCCCGGCGCATAATGGAATCAAACAGAAATCGGAAGCGCGCCACATACCCGGCCCCAACATCGGATTCCACTCAAATCGGCCCGTAACCCTTTACAGAAGAGGACTCTGCGGCTAACTCCTTTGCGGAGAGGAATTTGCAACCACGCACCTCACGTAACCCGGTGAAAACAAGTAACTTATTTCCAGAGTATGGGTGGGGGTACACCCTCCCACCCAACTGTGAGTAGACGCCCCACCGACTCAGGAGTACACTTCGGCAACAGACACGCTTCGCCCGTTATGAGTCTCTTCGGTTCACTCGCTTCAGCTGCAGACCTAAGACTCGGCCGAACGGTACCAGTTCCCGAGCCCGGCGCATTCTTAACGGGAGGGCCAGAATGCCTGGTGATGGCCATAGTTGTAGGAAACCCGTCGTCCAGCTCGAACACGATTCATTGCGGGAGTTCGTAACAGAGAAATTCCCGTTGTACGCATCCAGACTGGCGCCTTTGCAGCCACGGACGAGAGCCCGATCACTTATAGCCGTTTGCGACGCCGTGTTTCCGCTTCTTTCACCTTTGAGGGACACCCATGCGAATAGCTCGATTCAGTAACCCTGCTCCCGTCTCTGCGAGGGCTCTTCTGGTTTTGCCTCTGGTATCCACAAAGTCAGCACAGTCTTCTGCACACCGGCCGCACCTCGTCCTTTCCCTCTTCTCGGCGCTGTTCCTCACCTTCACCGCGGTCGCGGCCTGCGCTCAGATCTCGATTCCAACCGCCCAATACACTTCGATCGCCGTCTTCGGCGACTCGCTCTCCGACACAGGCAACGTAGCGCATCTCACTTATGACAAATACGGGCTCCGCATTCCTGGTCCCGTTGCCGACTACACCGATGGCCGTTTCACAGATGGTTTTGACACGCTGCCCGCTGCGCAACACTACGTCGGCGTGTGGATCGAGCAGCTCGCAGCAACGATCCCCTCCAGACCCGAAATCAAGGCCTCTCTCGACGGCGGAACAAACTACGCTTTCGGCTTCGCTACCACCGGGTCTGGCACCGGCGTATTAACCTTCGGGCCATCGGATTCGCTTTCAGTCAACGTCGAAAACATCGGCCAGCAGATTACCGACTACCTGGCAACCCATCCCAAAATCAACAACAAGACGCTCTTCGTTGTCTGGGGCGGTTCCATTGATATTCTCCACGCCACTTCTCAAGGCGCTATTATCGATGCGGGTATTAATCAGACGCTCAACATCCAACGCCTCATCGATGCCGGAGCAACGCAGTTCATCATCCCCAACCTGCCTCCGTTGGGACTGATTCCAAGGCTCAACGGCTCTCCCACAACTTCGATTCCCGCGACCCAGGCGAGCGCCCTCTATAACAGTGTTCTCAGCAGCGGCGTTCAGCTGCTGAAAGACTTCAATACCAACAAACACCTTCAACTCGCGCAGCTCGACATCTTTGCTCTGTTCAACCAGATCGTCGCCGCGCCTGCAAACTTCTCGCTGACGAATGTGACCGCCAGTTCCCAGGGCACCGGTGTCAACCCCGACACCTATCTGTTCTGGGATGATCTCCACCCCACAACGCGCGGACACAATATTGTTGCCATCAGTGCCGCCAAGGTCCTCGCTCAAACCAAATGCAAGGCAGACGCTGTGGACGCATATTGGTGCCAAGAATTGACCACGGATGCAATTGGAGCAGCGCGTTAAAGAACGCGCACTCGCGTAAACTCGTCTCTTCAGCGTCACAGGCAGCTCTTCCGAAATCGATTATCGGAAGAGCTGCCGGCTCCCACTGGGTGGGCTCGCTGCGGAAGACCCCGATCAAGCGACGCAACAAATCAAATCATGCAAAGCGGTCGCATCCTGATCGCCCCGCGTAACGGAAGCTCTCTCCTGTAGCTTCAAAGCTGAGTTCCTATTTTGGGGTAATTCATGCTTGCAAGCAGCTTCGAGAATCGCGGCTCTCCCCTGAGCGAATCAAACAGAGGATCCCGGGCGACTAAAAGAGTGTAAACATTTCGCTCATCCGAGGCCTTTTGCAACAGGCCGAGTGCTCGCTCTTTGTCCCCCAGCATCAGGTACAGTCTCGCCAACTGGGCACTTGGCACGTATTCGCCTCGCTGTATTCTTGCGCTGGAACGTTCAAGCTTCTTGCGAGCAACGTCCCGAACAACCTTGTCGAAGCCTTTGCTCGAAGCAGATCGGATGGTCCGTGCGATCTCAGAATCGCCAGCAAGGGTTGCGGCATGCAGCCACTCTTCCACTGCCTCGCTTTGCTTCGACATTTGTTCAAGCACTTCGCCGAGCCGTTCATGTGAAACCGCATCGTCCGGGTTCATTTCGATTGTTTCGCGATACTGGCAAACGGCTTCCTCGAATCGCCGAGAAAGATAGAACGTGTTTGCTAACTGCAGGTTGATTCGTAGTGAGAATGGATTGCAGGCCAGGGCGCGGCGGCATGCGACGACTGCTTCGTCGAACCGGCCGGCCACCATGAGCAGGAATGAATGAAAGTAATGTATCTCGTCGAATTGCGGGTTCAGTTCAATGCCGCGCACTGTTTCCGCCTCGGCGCCCGCCCAGTCCTTGTTGATCATCTTTAGAGCTGCCATGCCAAGGCGTACCTCGGCGAGGGTGTCATCCAGTTCAAGAGCCTTGCGAATCGCCCACTCTGCTTTGGTCCATCCCTCCTCAGGTGGCAACAATCCCCAAGCAGAACTAAATCCATAGAAACTGTTTAGCCCGCAGTAGCCGAGAGCATAGTCCGCATCGACCTCAACAGCTCTATGAAAGTACTCACGGCTCATTTTGAACTCGTGCGGGTCGGTCTTCCACCAGTAGAACCGCCCTTTCAAATAGAGCTGATACGCCTCGACGCTGGCAGTGTGGTGCTTCGTCAAGCGAGTTCTATCGGCCTCGCTCAATTGGATCTCGAGTGCCTTCGCAACCTTCTCTGCGATCGAATCCTGCAGGCCAAAGATGTCAGTGAACTGCTCGTCGAATGTGCCCGCCCATAGAGCCTTTCCGCTCGCGGTATTCAAAAGACGGGCTGTGACTCTGATCTTTTGTCCATGCTTCTGCAAGCTTCCTTCCAGCACGGAATCCACTCCCAACTGCTGCCCTGCAAGCAGTGGGTTAACGTCAGACTGAGCATAGCTGCGAACCGAACTGATTGGGCGCACCACAAGCCTGCGTATCGTGCTCAGGCGCGCGATGAGTGTGTCCGCCATTCCAAGTTCCAGCGACGCATCGCTATCTGCATTTACAAGAGGTCTGAATGGAAGCACTGCAACCGTCTTGAGAGCAGTTGCGCCGGTCGCAGCAGGCTGGGCCGGCGTTGAGACAGATGCGACAAAGTTGAATCCACGCCCGGGAACCGTCACGATGAAGCGATTTTCACTCCGCGGTCCACCCAAGGCTCTTCGAAGCGCTGAAATGTTCTGATTGAGATTGTTTTCCTCAACCTGAGAGTCAGGCCAGACGGCCTCAAGCAAAGCTTCCTTCGTCACCACCTTGCCTCTGTGCTCAATCAAGTACAGGAGCGTGTCGAGGGCCTTGGGCGTAAGTGCGACGGGCACGCCACCGTGTCCTGTCAGGAGACGGCGGCTCGCCTCCAGCCGGAATCCGCCGAATTCGTAGATTTCTGGCACTGGCTCCGGCCCGGGTCTTCAGAAGTTTTCAGAAAGTCTCACCCATTCTAAGGACATTCGCGCGTGATAGCGAACAAAATCACACTCATCGCAAGCACAGACCTCGGTTCACTCCGTGGCGAAATACAAAAGCACCTTCACGAGAGTTCGCTAACGCCGAACTCGGAGGATCCATGACACAGAAAGTAATGGCTAAGCTATTCCCCGTCGTTGCACTCGCATTTTCTTTGACCGCGGTCTCCGGCGTGGCTCAATGCCCGACCGCTGTGGTCGCAACCGGACTCCAGGCGCCTACCAAGATCATCGCAACCTCGGGGGACGGTCTCCTTATCGCCGAGGCTGGCTACGGTCCGAACATGGGCCGCATATCCCTATTGGACCCTGGAACAGGTCAATTCAGGACAATCGTCGATGGATTGCCTTCGGGCTTTTCTCCTCCAAACAATGACCCGACCGGCCCCTCCGGCCTGGGGTTGCAGGGAAATACCCTCTTTGTCTCCATCGGCCTGGGCGATGCGATCATCACCGGTCCCATTCGGGGAAGCCAAATCGCGAATCCCACTCCTTCCTCGCAGCTTTTCAGCTCGGTGCTCGCGTTTGACCTTGGCCGTCACGGAACCGTCCTGAATGGCGGTTTCACAATGACTCCGGCTGACCAGACCACGCTGAAGAATAGTTCCAATGTGAATCTGCACAACGCGAACGGCGACACAACCACGGTTCGCGTCGTCGCGGATTTCCCCGACTATGTGCCCGAACCAATCTTGGGAGCACTCGACAACGTTCGTCAGTCGAATCCCTTTGGCGTTGCGATCATTGACAATCTGCTCTACGTTCCGGACGCCAGCTCAAACTCGCTCCGTGTCGTGAATCTCGACACCGGCGCCTTCCAGACGTTGACGAGCTTTGCGCCATTGCCGAATAGCCTTTTCCCGTTTGGACCTCCGGTCGTGGAGGCAGTTCCCAATAGCATTCGGCGATTTGGAGACGGACTATTCGTGACTCTGTTCTCCGGTTTCCCATTTCCTCCCGGCGGCGCCGAGGTGCGAGCGGTTGATCCGGCCACGGGCAACCAGGCATCGTTTATCACCGGGCTTACTGCTGCAATCGATATGACGCCTGTAAAGCGTAACGGCAACCCGTCCGTGCTCACGCTGGAATTCAGTACTGACCTGTTGCGGCAGCAGCCTGCACCCGGCCGGCTCAGCGCTTATCAGTCGCCCTATACCACTCCAACAGTCATTGCAGACTGCCTCATCACGCCCACGAGCATGGCCTTGGACAAAGCTGGAAGCAACGTCTTTGTCACGGAGATCTTCACCGGACGAATCATCAAGGTGACGCTGCCGTAGGTGCCGCTCGCCGAAAGCAATTGCAGAAGCTCAAAACAGCAAGATCGAGTTTGAGCTTCCGCGATCCCAAGCTAAGTCTCTTTCGTATGCCTCGTCCAAAATCGATGTTCACACCCTGAGGTGCGATTTCATGATCAAGTTCTCTCTCGTTCCCAAGCGTACGGCTCTGCTGAATGTGGACCTGCAAAACTGTTTCGTGCAAGATTCACCCATTGCTGCCGAGAATGGTCTTGCAATCCTGGAACGCATCAACCGCCTCTCCGCTGAATGCCGGGCCGTTGCATGCACCGTAATTCACACCGCACATGTGCTCAGAGAAGACGGCTCCAATGGAGGTCTCCTTGCCGAGAATATCGACGCGGTGCGGTCTGGAGTCATCAATTGGGGATCTAAATCGGCAAGGTTCCACCCCCGCTTGGATATTCAACCGGCAGACATCATTCTGCAGAAACCAAGATTCGGTGCATTCCATGGCACCGATCTTGAACTGATCCTTCGGTCCCGTGGAATTGACAGCGTCATCATTGGCGGTATTGCAACGAATGTCTGCTGTGAGACCACTGCGAGAGAAGCGGCGGTCCGCGATTTCAAAGTATTCTTCTTGTCGGACGGCACCGGAACTTCCGCCATGAACGGCGCCACTGCGGAGGAGCTTCAAAAGGCAACCTGCGCAACGCTTGGCTATTTGTTTGCGCAGATAGTGACGGTGGACCAGACGATCGAAATGCTGCACCAGACAAGCTCCAGTGAAGAAATCCCACGATGTCGAGCGATCGGAAGTCAATCTCGCTACTGGGATTCTGAACGGAAGACGAGAGAATCGGCAGTTGTCTAGCGTAGCTCGAGCCACGCTTGAAGGGAACGGGCTTCACAGGCTGCGGAAAAACCACTCCAGCCGCGATGCGCGAAGGTTTGGTACAAAGCGGCTATTCGTGGCGTGAGGTCCAGCGAATTCCTCCGGCGTAAGTCGGATGGTAGTACTCGCGTTGGACAACGTATTGAGGACTGCCGTTGTAAAAGCCGAAAACCTCGTTATTCAAGTTGAGGCCGTACGCATACACTTGAAAACCGGCCGGCAGCGCGTAACTTGCCTGCGTATCAAACTGGAAATGAGAGTACAAGTAGTTGTCTCCAGCCGGACCCGCAGTGCCGTTGACTTGCGGGTTAGCTACAGTTTGTTGTTTCCCGTTGACCACGATTGGGTTACCGCTATCGTCATACGCATAGGCAAGGTCCTCGTACTGGTAGGCATAAATCATCTTGTCATCGAAGGTCATTCCCACACGCATCGAGAAGCGCTTGGTATCGAAGGTCGGGCTGAAATTCCAACTATTGGGAGCCTGACGGAGCAGGGCGGGACTGTCGGTCCGTAATGGATCGACATCGCTGGCCTGCGACGCGGTGTAGCTATAATTTGCCGAGAGACCAAAGCCCCTCAGCACACCGGGCAAATAGGAGAGGCGTTGCTGGTAGGCGATCTCGATGCCCTGCACATGCGCACTGCCTGCGTTTACGGGTTCAGAGACCAAAGTTGGCGCTCCGGGATTGTATTGGTAATTGCTGGTCAGAGTCCGCCGTGTGACGATCGGATCCGACAGATCCTTGTAGAAATAGCCTGCCTGGATCAATCCAAGGTGGCTGAGGTTGCGCTCATAGAGAATGTCATAGTTGTTCCCGTGCTCAGCTTTAAGATTAGGGTTGCCAATGCTGACTGTCGCAGGAGTTGTCGTGATATCCGGCTGACCAACTGCCGCTGAGATTTCCTGTGGGTCGGGGCGCGCCAAACCGCGACCAAAGACGAGACGCAGGTCCGACTCTTTGTCCAGTGCAAAGCGCAAAGAGGCGCTTGGCAGAACGTCGAGGTAGTCCCCACCGGCCTTGAACGTGAGATCGCCCGTGTTTTCATCGAAGCTCGTTGTGTCCACATGTGTGGCTTCAAACCGGATTCCGGCGACCAGTCGAACGCGGCTTGCGAGCTCAATGGTGTTCATCGCGTATCCGGCTGGAATGCGCTCGATTAAATCGTAATTGTTCGCGTTGACGCCAGGTCCGCCGCTCATTGTGAATAGGCTGGAATTCCCGTTCACGTAGCTCTGTACTTTGCTGTAATCGGTAACCGGGCCGAAGTGATAGGTCTTGTCGTAGTAATTCGGGTCGGTGAAGTTGCTGTCCCACTCCGGATGAGCGGAGACCAGAGTCGTGCCATTCGGCTTGAAGCTCTCATCGTAAGTGTCGTCGAACTTGTGGGCGTTACGAATCTTGCCACCAAGCTCAAACGTGCCGAAATGAGTGCCAAAGTGATAGAGCCTGGAGTAGGACGCGGACGCCTGAAGGTTGAGCTGAACGCTTTGTCCAAAAGTCGGCGGTGCAAAGGATTTCAACTTGTAGTTGTTGGGATCTTCTGAGTTGTCTGTGCCTGTCCCGAAGCATCCCGAACTCCAACCTGGGCGATTGTCACTGACGCCCGGAACATTTGAGCAGGCAATGTCCGGATCCCCGACCCACGAGTACTTCGCGCTTCCGCTGCCGCTTAGGGATCGGGAGCGGCCGACCGAAGCGCTCCAGCTCACTGTTGAAGCATTGAAGACGTGCTTTCCTTGCAGGGCAATGCTCAGGATCGCCATGTTGGGGCGGCGCCAGTCCTGGCTATAGCCGGGGACGTCACCGTCATTCAGGACGTAGACCCATTTGTTGCCCCAGTTCCGGAAGGTGGAGAAAAGTCCGCGCAGCGAGATGTTCGAGCCTTCCGCAAGCTTGTAGTCGGCGCTGGCGGTCATGCCCCAGCGCGTGCGGTAGTAGATGTAATCGCGAAGATCGATGCTGTCGTAGTGCGGAGTCGCGCTGTCGGTGGTAGGAGAAGGTTCAATGTCGTTGATGCCGCGGCCATTGAAGTCGTAGGTGCCGCCAAGCAGCAATCCAAGCTTCTTAGTTGCGCCAAAGCGTCTGCCCACAGTACCTCCCATCTGGTCAACGGTTCGACCTCCGATGATCGGCGTATATCCACCCACGCCGTAGAGAGTCGCAGTGGGGACTTCGCCTGCGGTCTTGGTTACTAGGTTGACCGATCCGCCGATGCCATCGGCATCGATATTTGCTTGCAGCGTCTTGTTGATTTCAACCGATTCCACCAGATCCGAGGCGATCGTATCGAGCTTGATCTGGCGCACGCCAGTTTCCGGCGAAGGTACGGTCACGCCGTCGATCATGGTGTTGCTCAAGCGGGGCTCCGTGCCGCGAATCTGCACGTACTTGCCTTCACCTTCGTCGCGCTCGATCGTCACTGAAGCCATGCGGCCCAGTGCATCGGCGATGTTCGCGTTGGGCAGGGAGACGATTACATCTGCCGGCAGAACCTGCAAAATATTCTCCGCGGCGAGCGTACGATTGATTGCCTCGGCTTCACCGAAGGGACGATCGGCGGTTACGATGATTTCATCGTTCGCGTTATTGACCTTGAGGATCGCGTCGACGCGAGCTGTCTGACCGGCAAGAACCGTGATGCTGCCGGTGTAGGCTGCGAAACCCACGTAGGAGATGCTCACCGTATAAGTGCCGGGAGCGACTTCGGTAATCGTGAATTCACCAACTCCATTGGTGGTGGTTGGCCTCACCTGGGGCTGCAACTCGACCTTAGCACCCTGAAGAACCGCGCCTGCGGAGTCCTTGGCGACGCCGGTAATTACGCCTTTGCCAGACTGGCCGAACCCGAAAGTTGAACCCAGCATGCAGATAAGAAGGAATGTGAGTGGGAAACACGGCTTGTGCACGGCACTCCTAGCCTCGGCATTGCACCGAGGAAGCGAATCGGTATTGAGGTCTACCGATCTAAGAGCAGCGTAGGACGAGGTCTTAAAGGCAGGTTAACAATTTGATGAATATTCCTTAACATCCTGAACGAATCGGCTTTCGGGGGTCCCCGCAGACGCGAGCGTCTGTGGGGTCGAGCGGAGTGAATGCTTGCCCGCCGTGGCGAGGATCTGCTTTTTGTATTGCGATCATGTCGCCACGCCGGGCAAATAAGTCCGGACCCATTCCCGAACACAACCGCGTTTGTGGAGAGTAATTGTGCAATCGCGGTGTCGAGTATCCATGTGCCCATTCGCCTTGGTCCGGCTTTTGAGGTAGAAGATTGGTACGTACGATCAGGCGGGAGGCGTTATCTTTTGTCTATGATTCGTTCAAGATGAGGAACCGGACGCATGAATAAAGCGGATGGTCAGGACACGGCAGACCGCCTCTCTGCAATTGTCGCGAACTCCCTGGACACTCAAGCGAAAACGCAAGATCTAGCGCGCCAAGCGTATCAAAGCCGAACGCAGTTCCACAGGTTGTTCCGAGCCGTGGTCGAAGAAACTCCGGCAGCCATGCGACGACGGCTATTGTTGGAAAGAGCAGCATATCAACTGGGGCATACCGGAATGTCGGCCACGGACATTGCCCTGGACGCCAACTACGGTTCATTGGAGGCGTTCACTCGCGCTTTCCGAAGAGCTTTTCGGACTTCTCCCAGCATCTACCGGCGCATGCGTGATCCGCACTTTCATTTGCCGGCGTCCAACAAAATTCACTTTTTTGCCCCTGGTTCGTTAACAAAAGGAGGGAAAGACATGGATTTATTCGATCGTTTTGCAGGCAACGACTCCTGGCACACGCGGCGTTTGCTGGAATACGCGGGTACTTTGACAGAGGAACAATTGGATCGGCCGCTGCCCACGGTCGTAGAGCTGCTGCCTTGGCGAGAGTCGAATAGGACTCTAAGGCAGCTGTTAGAGAACACCATCTTCACTAAGGAAGTCTGGACCGCCGCGCTGTCCGGAGCCGATATGGATATGAACGGCCCTCCCAAATCGCAGCGCTCCCCGCAAGCGCTGCTGCAAAGGCTCGAAAAGACGGATGCTGAACTGCATCGTATTCTCGGTAACATCCGAAACCGCTCCGGTTGGGATGATACGTTCGTCGACGCTCTGTGCGAACCGGCGGAGACCTTCACGTATGGCGGCGTCTTCGCTCATATCATGACATTCAACGCGCATCGCCGATTGATGGCCTTGGACGCTCTACGCCAACTCGGCGTCCAAACCGAAGGTTTCGGCGATCCCATGGAGTATGAGGAAAGTGTGGCACCCTGGAACCAGCGGGTAGCTCTCAAAATGCCATGAGAGAACACCCCGCTGATTCCGAAGTCCCGGCGAAGCGGCGGACTTCCGGATCAATCTCGGATGCAAGGCTTAGGTATACGAACTGTTCAGAGAGTCGAGGCCGGTGCACGCTAAGATCGGTTCCGAGCCCGAGGACAAACCTGTGGAAGCTCCGCGAGTTTGCGATCGCCGATGTCGATGTGGAGCGACGATGAGAACGGAATTGCTGCGATTCAACGGCGCTGTCGAGCGGGATCCCACCATCGATGCGTGGATGAAAGAGCATGCAGGTGAATTGGGAGCGATCGCGCATCAGTGGTTTGAGGTGATGCGAAAATGCGGAGACGAAGTCCGGGAACTTTTGCATGACGGCTGTCCGGTGGCATGTTTGGGAGATGCACCCTTCGGCTACGTCAATGTATTTACTTCGCACGTAAACGTGGGGTTCTTTC
>WNGL01029836.1_pt1 | contig 10629 bp, 13 predicted proteins | sample 5400591 | NCBI WGS metagenome assembly WNGL01 (sample SAMN13153377, study PRJNA577476) | soil metagenome | isolation source: 80 cm soil or saprolite under Garry oak tree replicate 1 | place: USA:California | collected 2016-06-15
GAGTTCCGCCGCGCGTACGGCAACCAGTGGCTCGATGACGTCCTGGATGGCTGGGAGGTCATCCCGAAGCCGGTGTGGGACGGTCGCAGCGGTCTGGGGGCGGCGGACCGCCCGGATGGGCCGGTGGCGTTCGCGCTGTCGGCGGCGTGGCCTAACGCCGAGATGGGTTCGATCGCGGTAGCCGGCTACCGGGCAGGCGAACTGTTCGTGCAGGTGGTGCAGGACTGCTACCGGCCGGGGACGTCGTGGATGCCGGCGCGGATGAAGGAGCTGTGCGACAAGCACAGGCCGTGCGCGGTGGTCCTCGACGATAAGGACCCGGCGTCCCGGGAGAAGGCGGCGCTGGAGCGGGCGGGTGTGAAGTTGACGCCGGTGAACCTGACCGAGGCAGGACAGGCGTACGGCATGTTCATCGCCGCCGTCATGGGCGACGCTCCGACGCTGCGGCATTACGACCAGCCGGAACTGAACGCGGCCGTTGCCGGGGCGCAGAAGCGGCCCGTGGGCGATGCGCACACCTGGGCGCGTAAGGGCCCGGCTGACATCAGTCCCGTGGTCGCCGCCACGAACGCGGCGTGGGGCCGCGCAACCGGCGGCAAGCCGAACGCGCCACCGAACATCTTCTGAAGGGGAATCGATGACGAGTGTCCTTGACCGTGTGCCGATCGAGCGGATCCGCGCCGAGGCGGGACAGGCGAACGCCGGCCGTGTGCTGCTGAAGCTTCTCGTCGGCGTGTTCTTCCTGGTCGGGTGGCTCGCGGCGACCGTCTTCACGTCGCTGGTGTGGTGCGGGTCTGCGGTGAAGGTCGGCTGGCAGGATGCCCGCCCACCGATCGAGCGGGCGCATGGATCTGCTGGATAGGGTCGGTGCCGCTGTCGCGGCGGGCCGGGAGCGTAAGTCGCTGCTGCTGCAGGTCTCCGATGGGGTGCAGAACACGGTCGTCATCCCGGCGCTGGGTGGTGGGCAGCCGAACCTTGACGGTGCGCTGTACCCGGACGCGTCGTATCAGTCGTCGGCGTCGAGCGGGTACGGACGTAACGAGCTGGTCTACGCATGCATCCGGGAGCGGGCGGAGAACCTGCCGCAGTCGGTGCTGCGGGTGTACCCGGACCGGGGTGGGGAGCCGCTGGATGACCACCGTCTGCGGCGGCTGATTGCTCAGCCGAATCCGGTCACAAACGAGTTCGAGTTCTTCGAATTGTCGGTGACCTACCTGGACTTGGCCGGGAATGTGTACTGGCTGATTCAGCGCGGCCGGGATGGGCTGCCGGCGGAGTTGTGGCCGCTGCGCCCGGATCTGCTGCGGATCTTCCCGACGCGTAACCCGCGGGTGTGGTCCTACGGCTACGTGCTGGATCCGACCGCGAGCATCCGGTCTCAGCAGGCGGACATCATCCCGATCCCGCGCGGCGACGTGATCCACACCAAGTATCCGAACCCGCTGGACGCGTACTACGGGCAGCCTCCTTTGCGGCCGGCGTCGCGGGCGACGTCGCTGGACAACGCGGCGACGGACTTCGTGGACACGCTGCTGCGTAACTACGCCGTGCCGGGTGTGGTGATCACGACCGCTGAGGCGGTGGATCAGGAGATCGCGGACAAGCTGAAGCGCAAGTGGAAGAACTCGTTCTCCGGTGGCCGGCGCGGTGAGCCGGCGGTGCTGCAGGCGGGGATGGACGTCAAGCCGCTGTCGATGAACCTGCGGGACTTGGAGTTCCCGGACCTGCGGGCCTATTCGGAGTCGCGGATCTGTGCGGTGTTCCAGGTCCCGCCGATCCTGGTCGGGGCGAAGGTTGGTTTGGACCGTTCGACGTTCACGAATTACGGCGAGGCCCGGAAGCAGCTGTGGGAAGAGGCGATCTTCTCCTTGCAGCGCCGTTTCGGTGACCAGGTCAAGGCGCGGCTGCTACCGGAGTTCGCCGGCGTGGGCCGCCAGAGGGTGACCACTCGGTGGGACAACTCCGAGGTGCTGGCGCTGCGTGAGGCGGAGTCGGCGAAGTGGGAGCGGGCTACGAACGCGCTCGCCCGCGGCGGTGTGACCATCAATGACTTCCGCCGTGTCGTCGGCCTGGACCCCGTTGGCGGCGGGGATGTGTTCCTGATGCCGGCCGGTGTCGTGCCGCAGCCCGCCGACAACATCCAGACCGGGCAGCCCGTACCCGCGCAGCAGATCCCGCCCCAGCAGCCTCCGCAGTTGCAGGCTGCTTCGTACGCCGAATCGATCATCGCGGAACTGGCCCGAAAGCACACCCGTGAACCCGCCGCCCTGAACGGGCATGTCGTGAGGACGAACTGATGGATTCTCTGCTATTCGGAGTCGAATGGAAGGCTGCGGCGGCCGGCAACTCGGGTGAGCTCGAGGGGTACATGTCGGTGTTCAACAACATCGATAGGGACGGTGACGTCGCGCTGCCTGGCGCGTTCAAGAGAACCTTCGACGGTTGGAACAAGTCGAAGTCGCCGATGCCGTTGATCGCCGACCATCAGCTGTCTACTGATGGGGTCATCGGATCGGTACGCAACCAGAGAGAAGATGGCTACGGCGCGAAGATCCGGGCCCTGTTCTCCTCAATCCAGAAGGCGCAGGACATACGCCAGCGGATGATCGAGGGCCACCTCAATGGCCTCAGCTACACCTACGAGGCTGTCCGGTCCCACCGTGGCCAATTCGAAGGCAAGTCGGTGCGGTTCCTCGACGAGGTGAAGGTGTATGAGGCGACGGTCAGCCCGTTCCCGATAAACGCGTTGGCGCTCGCCGAGGCGAAAGCGAAGGACCCGAAGAAGCCCTACGGTGACGTCCCCTACGCGGACCCGGGTTACCAGTCCGATGGGGTGTCGCGGTACCCGCTGACGCCGGACAAGGTCATGGCCGCGTGGACCTACATCCACCAGGCGGACAACCGCAAGCCGTACACGGCCGAGCAGCTTAAGCTCATCGAAGGCCGGATTCGGGCCGCGATGAAGAAGTACGGCCATCAAGTTTCAGAAGCCGCCAGCCTCGACTTCACGCAGTTCGCGACCGCGGCAAAGGCTGTCCTCGACGTTCCTGTCCTGTCGGTGCAGAAGGCCGCGATGGACCTACTGCTCCCGATGTACCATCCTGATCAGACCGCACCCGGGTCGGCCGACGAGCTGCCCACTGCGGACGCACCCGCTGTCATCGGGAAACCGGCAGACGGCACTGCGGACCTCACCGCAGCCGCTTATGCGGTGAGCATCGCCACCCCTGGGCCGCGTGACGACGCACCCGAAGGCGACCCGCCCGGCGCACTCGCCTATCCCGCTCAAGTCCTGGAGTCCATGGCGACCCAGGCAGATCTCGACGCCCTCGAAGCGCAGATCAACCAGGCCCTAGGGAGAAACGACAATGCCTGACCGTTACCAGGACACGATGGACAAGGCGCTGCAGTGCATCCACCTTGCCCGTGCCATCAACGACCGTCACGACGACCCGACGAAGATGCCCGCCGCAGAGGTTCAGCAGCGTAAGGCGCTGCTCGTCGAGGCGGCCCGGCTCCAGGAGATCGCCGAGACCCAGAAGTCTCAGGACGACCTCGAGAAGTGGGCGGCCGACCCCGCCGCGGACCAGGGCGTCCTCGCCGGTTCTGCGGCGAAGGCCCGCGCCGAAGCGATGCTCAACGGCGGCGCGGACCAGTTCGCCGCCGCGAACAAGGGCATGGCTGAGAAGATGTTCGCGAAGGCCCTCCGGACACCGCGTGAGCACCTCGGGAACACGCTGACGTTGGAGGAGAAGGCAGCGATCATCGAGGACTCGACGGGGCAGATCATCGTCCCGCACGACCTCGCCGGGCCGATCTTCCTGACCCTGCCCCGGCTGGGTGTGCTACGCCGCCTGGCGCTGGTCCGCCCGACCACGTCGAACCTCGTCGACCTGCGCCTGATCACTGGCGCGACCGCGACCTGGGGCAAGATCGAGCTCGGCACCAACGCGACCCAGTACGACGCGGGGATGGCCGCGTCCGGCCCGACCGCGGTCACGGTGCAGAACCTGAACGCGCTCGTGCAGCTCGGTGTCGACGAGCTCGCTGACACTGACGCGAACCTCGTGTCCCTCGTCCAGGAGCTGGTCGGGGCGCAGTTCGCGCAGGCCGAGGACGACGCGTTCGCGTTCGGTAACGGCACGTCGAAGCCGTTCGGTATCGCCACCCGAGCCACCGTCGGCGGCGCGATCCCCGCAGCGCAGGGCGTCACCGCAGCCGGTTCGGCGGTGAACCCGGACCAGCTCAAGTCGATGCCGTTTCTGATTACGGCCCGGTTCGCGAACAATGGCGCCTACCTAGCGTCCGACGACGCGACGCAGGCCGTGGCGTTGCTGAAGGACTCCACGTCGAACTACCTGTGGCAGCCCTCCAACATCGCGGGGCAGCCCGCGAACCTGTTCGGCTACCCGTTCTACCGGCTGTCCGGGCTCCCGTCGATGGCCGCGACAACCACGTTCACTGACCCGTCGATCCTGTTCGGCGACGTCAACTCCGGATATCTCGTCGCGGACCGGCAGCAGATCACGGTTCAAAGATTGGACGAGCGTTACGCCGACGTCGGGCTCGTGGGTTTCCTCTTCCGCCAGCGCGTTGGTGGGGATGTCATGCGCCCAGGAGCCTTCGCGAAATACCTCCTCTAGGAAGGGGCCATGATCATGGGGAAGCAGACAGCGGGCCGCCCGATCCCGCAGGTACCAGCCGGACCACCGGGAGGCGCCCCGACCGGGCACGGCGGCGCCGGACAAGGACCGGGGCCACGGCCGACGCCGGCGCACGGTCACGGCCACGACGGGCCGGCGGCGCCCGGTGGCGGCAACGGCGGCGGGAACGCACAGTGAAGATCGTCATGCACGGCCCGATCGCCGGGTACGGCCCGTCCGGTGCTATTGAGTCCTGGGGGCCCGACACCCCCGTCGACATCGACGATAAGGACAAGGCGGCCGTGGCGTGGGCGAAGGCGTGGCTCGGCATGGGCGCGACCCTCGTCGAAGACGTCGCCGAGAAACCAGCCAAAGCAATGCCGCATAAGGCCGCTGCAAGCGGCTGACCATCCCAACAACGTGGAAGCGCCCGTCCCCTCCGGAGCGGGCGCTTCCACCTATCCGGAGGAAAGTCATGCCTGACGAACCGCAAGTGAGCGCCAAGTGGACCGGCCCTGTCGGCTCCAGTAACGATGCTGGCCCGATCAGTGTCCTGATCAAGCTCGACACGGACCTGGCCCGGACGCTCACCCCCGAAGATGACGCAGTGCTCGGCCGCGCTGTCCGCGTCGGCGCTCAGCGGCTCATAGCTGACAGCGAGGTCGCCAAGTGAAGGTGCTGTGGCACAGTGTTGCCCCCTGGGCCCCTACGGGTTACGGAAGTCAGACCGGCATCTTCGCGCCCCGCATCAAGAACCTCGGCCACGACCTCGCGCTGTCGTGTTACTACGGGCTGCAGGGGTCGCAGTTCGACTGGAAAGGCATCACCTGCTACCCGTCCTACTCGGCCTCCTACGGGTCGGACGTGATCGTCCCGAACGCGCTGCACCACTTCGACGCGCACAATTCCCGCGGCCTGCATGAGGCGTCCTGCGGCGGCATGATCATCACCCTGGGTGATGTGTGGACGTTCGAGTCGCCGCTGCTCAACCAGCTCGCCGTCGCCTCGTGGGTGCCTGTTGACCATCTCGAGGTCCCGGACGTGACCCGGAACTGGTTCAACATCAACGGCGCTGTCCCGGTCGCGATGTCGCGGTTCGGGGAGCGGGCGCTGATCGAGGCCGGCCTGAACCCGGTCTACGTGCCCCACGGTGTCGACACCACGATCTTCCATCCCGGCGACAAGGCCGCGGCCCGCGCCCGAAGACGTGTTCGTCGTGGGGATGGTCGCGAACAACGTCGGCCGCGACGGCAACCGCAAAGCCTTCGCGGAGCAGATCACCGCGTTCGCCGAACTGCGCCGCAAGCACTCCGACGCGATGCTGGTGCTACACACCGACGTCGACTCCCCACCCGGGATGCGGCTGCGCCCGTTCCTGCAGCGGATGCTCCCCGAGGGCTCCTACACCTACACCGACATCTACGCCTACCGGAAGGGCCTCAAGCCGTCGGCGGTCGCTGACGTGTACCGGGCCGCTGACGTGCTGTCGAACTGCTCCTACGGGGAGGGCTTCGGTATCCCGATCGTCGAGGCGCAAGCGTGCGGCACCCCGGTCATCGTCACCGACGCGACCGCGATGCCTGAGCTGTGCGGGTCGGGATGGCGGGTCGGCTACGAGAAGCACTGGCACGACTCGCAGGGCGGCTGGGCCGCCGTGCCCCGTGTCGGGGACATCGCCGACGCCTACGCCGAGGCCTACGACCGCGCCCGGGATGAGGACATGCGGGCCAAGGCGTGGGCGTTCGCGCAGGACTACGACGCCGACCGCGTCACCGAGGACTACTGGTCGCCGGTGCTGGCGCGGTTCGAGCTTGCGCTACAGCGGCGTCGCGAGGATCTGGACACCCCGCCGGACCCGGCGAAACTGCCTGTCCGGATCCGGGAAGCGGACGGGCTGCTGTGGGTCGACCGCGGCGGGAAGGCCGGCGACCAGCTCGGCCCCGACGCCCACGAGGCGGAACTGTGGCCGATCCTGGACCGGCTCCTCCCCGAGGGGGGGGTGTTCCTCGACGTCGGCGCGCACGTCGGGCACTGGACGCTACGCCTCGCGAGCAAGGCATCCCGGGTCGTCAGCATCGAGGCGAACCCGGTCACTGCGTCCACGCTGCGCCGCAACATCGCCCTGAACGATATCGGCAACGTCGAGGTCATCGAGATGGCGGCATGGGATGAGGACGCAGTCCTTGCGCTCGATGACCCGTACAACCAGGTCGCGGGCGGATCTACCCGGGTCGTGCCTGCTGATGACGGCACTGTCATCGCCGGCCGCCTTGATGATGCGCTGGAGTGGCTCACGCATCTTGACCTGGTGAAGATCGACGTCGAGGGCGCTGACATTCACGTCTTGGATGGCATGGCTGCGCTCGTGGAGCGGCTCAAGCCGACGCTGTTCATCGAGTGCCACGACATCTACGGCTACTACGAGCGGGCCGACCTCGAGGCTGCGATCGAGCGGCTCGGCTACACGTGGGAGACCGCGTTCTCCTACCAGTCGACATGGATGCCGCACGGGCAGGCCAGTACCCCGCAGATGGCCGACTACCTCGTCGCCGTCCCGAAGGAGTGAGCGGTGGCCCGCTACCCGCAAGGCCAACCCGTCACCCTCACCGCAGAGATCCGCGACGGCAACCAGGCGCTCGTAGATGCGGGCACCATCAAGCTGGTCGTTCACAAGCCTGACGGGACGGCGCTGCCGGACTACACCACCCCGGCCCATGACGGGCTCGGGCTGTACAGCCAGGTCATCCCGGCGACCGACACCACCCAGTGGGGCTACTACCCGCGGTCTTGGATCACGACCGGCACAGGGGCGGGCGTGTCCCCACCGGGTGGGTTCACGATCATCGACCCGTTCGAGATCTCGATCGTCACCCTGGACGAGGCACGCGCCCAACTCGGCTACACCTCGGGCGAGACCAGCGACGACGACGAACTGCGACGGTTCATCGCCGGTATCACGCCCGTCGTCGAGTCCTACAAGCATCAGGTCATCGCAGCGAAGACGGTCACGCAGGATCTGACGCTGTGTGGGGAGTCGGAGTTCTGGCTGTCGTCGACCCCGGTGGTGTCCTTGACGTCCCTCGTGTCCCTCGACGGGCTGACGACTTATGACCTGACCGGCATCAAGGCGCGGCCCACCGGGCAGGTGAAGGTGGTCTCCGGGGTCGCTCCGACGGGTGACGTCGTCGCGACCTACAAGGCCGGCTACCTCACGGTCCCGGAGAACTACACGATGGGCGCGCTCACCGCCCTGCAATGGCTGTGGGAGACCCAACGCGGTGTCGGGTCATCGCTGTCCAGCGTCGCCGCTACGGGCGAGCTCGACCCCCGGATGCTGATCGCGTTCCCGGCGAAGATGAAGGACTGGTTCGGGCCGCCCGTTCCGGTGTTCGCCTGATGGCGTGGGGTTCGACCGTCCCGGCGGCGATGGCCGGGCTGGTCACCCTCGTGGGGGGGCGTGTCGCCGCGCTGGTCATCCCCGCAGGCGGCACCCGGCCGCAGGTGAAGGACGGCGCCCAGGTCGGCTCGCAGGGCACTCGGGAAGCGATCGACATCGGCTACCAGGACGAGGACCACGCTGCCGTCGAAGCGGTCATCGACCCTGAGGAGTCGGTGCCGGTGGCGGACCTTGAGCATTACACGATCAACTGCGCGATCCGGATCCTGAAGGCCCGCGACATAGTCGCCGCCCGTAACCGGGCTTTCGAGCTGCTCGCCCTGGTCGGCGGGGCGATCAAGTCGGACCGGACCCTCGGCGGGGCTGTGATGACCGCCCGTGTCACCTCCTACTCGCTGGAGCCGACGCAGAGCATCGGCGGTGCGCTCGCCCCGATCCTGTTCGGCGTCACCTGCACTGCCTGGACCACGGAATGAGGGGCTGATGGATAAGACGCTGTCTGACGCGCTGGCGCTCGCCGGGGTTGTCGGGTTGACCGACCGGGAGTTGGCCACGGTCGTGGAGGCGGCAACGGTCGCCCGCCGTGAAGCCGAAGCGCAGCCGAGCATGGTCGCGATGCGGCATCCGTCGCTGCCCAAGGTTTCGGTGAACGTGCCGCCGGATGCGGTCGAGGTGTACGAGCGGTCCGGCTGGCAGCTCGCGCCAGATGCACCGTCTGATGACGAGGCCGCCGAGGATGCGGCACCCAAGCCTGCCAAGGCGGCTAAGGCCGCAGCGAAGAAGGAGACCTAAGACATGGCGACAATCACCGTTACGACGCCGACGGTCGGCGGTAGCGTCACCCCGACGCCCACGACATGTACCGCCGCGGATAAGTTCGCGGCGACCGGCGGGAAGTTCATCCTGTACTACAAGAACCTCGCCGGTGGCGCGCTCACGGCGTCGTTTGCGCTGAACACGCAGGCAGCCCCGGCCGGCACGGTCCCGGCTGCCGCGGCGAACGCCACGAACTGGGCGGACCTCAGGCTGTCGAACGGCATCGCGATCAGCACTGACGGCGTCGCCATCATCCCGGACGTGGGTCCCTACATCGACGCGACGGGGTTCGTGAACCTGAAGCACACCGGCCTCACCGGTACGCCCACCGTCACCGTCATCGGCCCCCTCTAACCCCGTCGTCGTCTAGTCCCGCCCCGCCTGCCGGGGCTTTTTTCATGCCCCGAGGAAGGTCTCCCCCGATGGTTGCTACGCCGCTCACCGTTGCCAACCCGTACATCCGGCTCGACAAGACCAAGCACTACTGGGGCACGACGATCGCAACGCTCGCGTCGCCGTCCCGCGCCGAACTCGACGCGATGACCGACCTGTCCACGAACCTCGAAGAGGCCGCCGGGTTCACGATCTCCGGGTCCACGGTCTCGTCGCAGTCCTTCGTGGGGGCGGCGCTGAACCTGCAGGGGCCGAAGTCGGTGGATGACTCCTCGTTGAGGATCCGGAATTCTCTGACGGGAACGGACGCTCGGACGATCATGACGCAGGACCTCGCCGGGTACATCGTGGTCTTCCCGGAGGGTGACGTGTCGGGCCGGAAGATGGACGTCTTCCAGGTGATCGTGAATGCGGTGCCGAAGAGTCCGGGTATTGCGGATCCGGCGACGACGACGTTCCAGTTCGCGGTGACCGCGTACGCGCTGCGCGTCACCGTCCCATAACCACAGAGCAGGGGGAGCCATGCTCCGGAAGTACAACATCAACGGCGCGTTCTACGAGTACGACCTAGACCGGCCGACGGTCCGGGACGCGATGATGCTGAAGACCGCGACGAAGATGAACATGGTGCCGTTCACCCAGGCATTCAACGACGTCGACCCGGCCTGTTTCACCGCGCTCGCGTGGCTGCTGCTCACCAAGGCCGGCGTCAAAGGGCCAGCTGGGGAGCCGATCCAGTTGGCCGAGGTCCCTGACTTCGACCTGCTCGAGTTTCTCAACCCTGAGCAGGACGTTGAGGAGCCCGACGACGCGGCGGACCCTACGACCGGCAGCTTCTCGCCGAGTGGCATAACACCGGATTCGACGTCGCCGGAGCTATCGACTGTTACGGGCTAGCCATTGCGCAGGTGTTCCACGTCATGCCGTGGGATCTGGAGCGGCTGACCGTCGATCAGCTCGAGGCGGCCTGCCGCGAAATCGACCGGATGAATAAGAGGGGGTGAGTCATGCCGCCGAGAGTGAACGTCACCGTGACCACCCGGGGCGCGGACAAGCTCACCCGCCTCGGCCGCGCGCTGAAGGACGCCGGCGACAAGGACTTGCAGCGGGAGCTGCGCCGCGCGATGCAGCGCGGCGGGAAGCCGTTGAAAGACGCGGCCCGGCGGGGCGCGCTGGAGCGGCTCCCGAAGCGTGGCGGGCTGGCTGAGCGGGTCGCGTCGTCGAAGTTGGGTGTCCGCACCAGCACAGCAGGCAAGGGTGCCAGCGTGCGCGTCATCGGCCGCAGCGGCTACGACCTGCAGGGCATGGACGAGGGCGAGATCCGGCACCCGGTGTATGGGCACCGGAAGGGGAGGTGGGCGACGACGACCGTCAAGCCTG
>WNGL01016605.1_pt1 | contig 10628 bp, 10 predicted proteins | sample 5400591 | NCBI WGS metagenome assembly WNGL01 (sample SAMN13153377, study PRJNA577476) | soil metagenome | isolation source: 80 cm soil or saprolite under Garry oak tree replicate 1 | place: USA:California | collected 2016-06-15
ACCGCGCCGTGGACGACGCACAGGTGACCGACCGTCGCGCCCTCGCCGACCTCCGTCACCGGGTCGTCGCCGCCGTGCAGCACCGAACCATCCTGGATGTTGGCGCCGCGGCGCACGACGATCGGGCCGAAGTCGGCGCGCAGCACCGCCCCGTACCAGATGGAGGCTTCGGCCTCGACCCGGACATCCCCGACCAGGGTGGCCGTGGGTGCGATCCAGGCCCTGAGGCTGACGTCGGGCTCGCGGCCTTCGAAGGCAAACAGTGGCATCAGCCCATCATGCACGGGGCCCCGATGAGGCCGCTGGCGTGGGCTACGCCTGCGGCGCGGAGATGTTGACCAGCCAGGAGATGCCGAACTGGTCGACGCACATGCCGAACTCGTCGCCCCAGACCTGCTTCTGCAGCGGCATGGCGGTGGTGCCGCCGGCGGCCAGCTTCGCGAAGTAGCCGCCCAGGGCGTCGCCGTCGTCGCCGGACAGGCTCACCGCGAACCCGGCCGCGGGCTGGTACTCCATGTGGCTGGGGACGTCGGCGGCCATGATCGTGTAGCCGGCGTCGGTCTCCAGCTGCCCGTGCATGATCTTGTCGGCGTCGGGCGCGTCCGCGGCGCCCATCTCGCCGAACGTGCTGAGGGTGAGGTCGCCGCCGAACACGCCGGTGTAGAACTCCAGCGCCTGGCGCGCGTTGCCGTTGAAGTTGAGGTACGGATTCAGCCGAGAGGCCATGGTCTACTCCCTACAGTCTCGTCAGTGAGCGGGAGGGATCCCCTGGGGGCCGACGCTACCAGGGCGGTGACGAGGTCGCGGACCTGGGCGGGCCGCAGGGCCCGCGTCGCGTCGCCTACGGACAGCTCCACCCGCTGCACGTCAGGATCGGCTGTGGCCATGGCGTCCGGCCAGGTCCAGACCTGCTGCTCGGCGGCGAGGCGGCGGGCCGCCGCGGCGAATCCGTCCGGCGTGGTGCGCAGCAGCAGGTGCATCATGGGGACCTGCGGCGGGTCCGGCACCACCCGCACGCCCGGCACCCCGCGGAGCGCGGCCGCGATCTCGCGGGCGTGGCCGAGGTACTCGGGCATCAGCGGCAGCCTGCGCCGCAGGCAGCTCAGTGCCGAGGCGGCGCCCGGCCACAGGCCGTGCAGCGTGCCGCCCATCCGCCTGCGCCATTCCCGCACCTCGGCGAGGATGTCGGCGGGCCCGGCGAGGCAGCAGCCGGGCAGCGCGCCGAGGCCCTTGTAGAAGGACACGTACGCGGTGTCGAACAGCGCCGCGATCTCGGCCGGCGCCCTGCCGTACCCGGCGGCCGACTCCCACAGCCTGGCGCCGTCCAGGTGAGCGGCGGCCCCGCGGTCCCTGGCCCATCCGGTCTGGGCCCGCAGGTCGTCCCAGTCCGGCTGCTGCCCGCCCAGGTCGCGCTGCGGCAGTTCGATGAGCAGCGCCGCGGGTGGTTCGGCGAGCGTGGCGAGGTCGTCGATGGTCATCAGCCGGGCCGGGTCGCCGGCCGGGCGCCCGGTCAGGCCGTGCAGGCGCTCGAAGGCCCGGTCCTCGTGCCGGTCCAGGTGGCACATCGGGTGGAACACGACCGTGCGGCGCTGCCGCCGGTCGGCGTGCACCCGCAGCACCGACTGCTGGGCCATGGTCCCGCTGGGCAGGTAGACGGCGGCCGGCTTCCCCAGCAGCGCGGCGATCTCGGCCTCGAGCTCGGCGACGACGCCGCCGTCGCCGTAGCGGTCGGGGACCGTGTCCGCCGGGATGCCGGCCAGCAGGTCGGCGGCCCGCACCGGGCCGTGGCCGACCAGGAACACGGTGCACTGGTCGCGCAGCGCCTGCTCGTCGGAGCGGGCCTGCTCGCCGGAAACGGACTGCCCGCCGCGGGCGGACATGCCTTAGGGGCGGCCGCGGTCCCAGTTGGGCTTGCGCTTTTCCAGGAAGGCGTGCATCCATTCGCGGGCTTCGGGGAGCTGGCTGGTCGCGGCCATGACCTCGATGGCGTAGGCGTAGGCCTTGGCCTGGTCCAGGTCGATCTGGGCGTACAGCGCCTGCTTGCCGATGCCCTTGCTGTCCGCCGACCCGCGGGTCACCCGGTCGAGCAGGTCCTGGACCGCCGAGTCGAGCTGCGCCGCGGGCACCACCCGGTTGACCAGGCCCCACTCCAGCGCGGTGCGCGCGTCGATGACGTCGCCCGACATGGCCAGCTCCGCGGCCCGCTTGCGGCCGACGTTCCTGGCGACGGCCACCATCGGGGTATGGCAGAACCAGCCGCCCTTGCCGCCGGGCGTGGCGAAGCCGGCGTCCTCGCTGGCCACGGCCAGGTCGGCGCTGGCCACCAGCTGACAGCCCGCCGCGGTGGCCAGCCCGTGCACCCGCGCCACCACGGGCTGCGGCACCTGCTGCATCAGCGTCATCAGCTCCGTGCAGGTCGCCAGCAGCGACCGGATCTGCGGCAGGCTGGTGTCGGCGACTTCGGCGAGGTCGTGCCCCGAGCTGAACACCGGGCCGTTTCCGGCCAGCACGATGCCCAGCACGTCGCTGTGCCCGAGGTCACCGAACGCCGTGATCAGCTCGCGCATGTGCTCCAGCGACAGGGCGTTGCGGCGCTGCGGCCGGTTCATCGTGACCGTGGCGAACTCGCCGGAGCGCTCGAGGTGGATGTGCTCGAAACCCATGACAGCCTCCTGTTCGCAGCCTACGCGGCCCGGGAGCGCGAGTCGCCGGGACCTGGGCGGGTACACCCGGCCCGTTCGGTACCAAAGGGTCAGGTGGCGGCGCGGGGCCTGGACGTCGCGGGACGGGCCGCCCGCCAGGCTACGGCGGTGGCGGTCAGCGCGGCCAGCGCCGCGGTGAACATCGCGGCGCGGTCGCCGGAGACCCCGATGCCGCCGCTGACGCCCTCGGCCACGGCGGGCAGCAGGGCGGCGCCCACCGCGGCACCGATCTGGCGGCTGGTGTTAATCATGCCGCCGACCAGGCCCTGGTCGGCGTCGGCCGTGCCGCGGCTGGCGAGGACGACCATGCCGAACGCGGTGCCGGCGGTGCCGAAGCCGATCAGCATGACCACCAGCAGGATGGGACTGTAGCCGACGGCGGGCAGGCGGGTCAGGACCGCGAAGCCGACGGCGGCCGCCGCGCCGGTCAGCACCAGCAGCCGCTTGATGCCCATGCGGCGGGCCAGGCGCGGGCCGAGTAGGCCCGCGGTGAACCCGACCACGCCCTGCGGGGCGATGATCAGGCCGGTGAGCAGCGGCGATTCGTTCAGGACCTGCTGCAGGTACAGCGACATGATGAGCATCTCGCCGCCGTTGTACAGGCCGAGCAGGAAGGCCAGCGTGGTCCCGTCCCGCAGCCCCTTGCGGTGCAAGAGCGACGGCCTGATCAGCGGTTCGGGGTGCCGGGTCTCGGCCTTGGCGAAGCCGGCCGTGGCCAGGGCCGCGGCGACGGCGGCCGCGATGACCAGCGGTGAGGTCCAGCCGAGGACCACGCCCTGGGACACGGCGAGCACGACGAGGGTGACCGCGCCGGTGATCAGCAGCGCGCCGCGGACGTCCAGGCGGCGGGCTCTGGCGGCGGCGGCCTTCGCCTGCCCGAGGACGGACGGGGACAGGGCGGCGGCGATCAGGCCGACCGGGACGTTGACCAGGAACACCGCGCGCCAGCTGGTGAACTGCACGAGAATCCCGCCGAGCACCTGGCCCGCGACGAACCCGACCGAGGAGACCGCGCCGTACAGGCCGATGGCCCGGGTACGTTCGGCGCCTTCGGGGAAGCCAGTGGTGATGAGCGACAGCGCGGCCGGGCGACGACGGCGGCGCCCGCGCCCTGCACGACCCGGGCCACGATCAGCAGCACCGGGTCCTGTGCGAGGCCGCCGACCAGGCTGGCCAGGGAGAACGCGATCAGGCCCGCGACGAACATGCGCCGTCGGCCGAGCAGGTCAGCGGCGCGGCCGCCGAGGATCAACAGTCCGCCGAACGAGATGGCGTATCCCGTCACCACCCACTGGACCGCATCGGCGGGCATTCGAAGTTCGCGTTCAATCGAGGGGAGCGCGACGTTCACAATGCTGAAATCCAGGACGACCATGAACGCGGCGACGAGGATCAGGGCTAGCTGCAGCGGCTGGCGGCGAGGAGGGGTGGCGGTGGGCGTTTCGGCCATGTCGGCCGTGTCGGGCGTGTCGGGCGTTTCGGCGGGCCGGGGCTGGGGATGCGCGAGCTGGAGGTCAGGACGGTTGGAAGGCGCTGTGACGGGCATGATACCAATCAGATACGTTACGGATCGTTTCGGATTTCATCATGATAGAACCGGCCGATGAGCAGTGATATTCCGGGGGGTGCGGTGCCCGGGACGGGGGGTGGCCTGCCTGGGACGGGGGCGGGGCGGGGGCGGCCGCGCAGCGCCGAGGCGGACCGCGCCATCTTGACCGCGGCGGCCGGCCTGCTGGCCGAGCGGGGGCTGGCTGCCATGTCGATCGAGGAGGTGGCCGCCCGGGCCGGAGTGGGCAAGACGACGATCTACCGGCGCTGGCCGTCCAAGGGGCTGCTCGCGCTCGACGCGTTCGTCGCCTCGTTCCGCGAGGAGCAGCCGCAGCCCGATACAGGGACGCTGCGCGGCGACCTGCTGGCGGCGCTGCACGCGTGGGTGCGGGCGGTCACCCAGACGGCGATGGGCCCGATGCTGACCGGGCTGATCGCCGAGGCGCAGCACGACCCGGAACTGCGCGGGGCCTGGCGGGACCGCGTGCTCGAGCCGCTGCGCACCCAGCACCGGGCCGTGCTCGACCGGGCCATCGCCCGCGGCGAGATCGCTGCCTCGGTGGACCGCGACGTGGTGCTCGACCTGTTCTTCGGCGCGGCCGAGCACCGGCTGCTGCTCGGGCACCTGCCGATGAGCGACGAGTTCATCGCCGGAGTCGTCGACGTGATCCTGGCCGGCATCCAGCAGCGGGTTTCATGATGGGAGCTGGCCGGGGAGGAGGGCCTCGGCTTCGATTTCGACCAGCCAGGCGGGGTCGAGGAGCGCAGCCACGACCACCGCGGTCGCGGCGGGCCTGACCGCGGCGAAGACCTCGCCGTGGGCGCGGGCGACATCTCGCCAGTGCTCGGCGGCGGTCAGGTACATGCGGGTGCGGACCACGTGCTCCAGGGTGGTTCCGGCCCGGGCCAGGGCCTCGCCGATCAGGTCCAGGCACAGCCTGGCCTGCGCGTACGGGCCGGACGGGGGCGGGCCGCCGCCGGGCGGGACCGGCGCGGTGCCGGCCACCAGGATCCGGTCGCCCGCGACCACCGCGCGGGAGAACCCGAACACGGGCTCGTAGGGGGAATGCCCGCTGATGCGCTGACGCTGCACGTCAGGCATTGTCTCACCTGGGCCTGCTGGTTGGGGGGCGGCGGCCTGGGTAGGGCTCATGTGACGCCGTCCAGATTTTGCGTTATATCTTGTTCTTAGGGCTCCGAGTGTACCGCCGGAGCGCGTCAGGAGGGTGTGTGATGAGCGAGATCGAACGGCAGGCTCGAGGCTGGTGGGCCAGGTTGCTCGCGTGGCTGCGCGGCGCCCAGCGCGGCGACGCGGCCCAGCGGGCACGGACGGCCATGCAGGACATGCGTACCAGCGACACCGGCCGCAAGGTCGAGACGGCGCTGCGCGACATGCGGGACAGCGACGCCGCCCGCAAGGCCGAGGCCGCGCTGCACGACCTGCGGGAGGGCGAGACGGGACGCAAGGCCAAGGAGGCCATCCGCGACCTGCGGGACAGCGAGGCGGTCGGCAAGGCGAAGGAAGCCGCCCGGGACGCGCTGCGTGACCTGCGGGACAGCGACGCCGGCCGCAAGGCGAAGGCCGCGCTGCGCGACCGGCGGGACGGCGCGGCGAGCCGCGACAAGCCCTGAACCGTCCTGGGGTTTCGCTTCGCGCCTCCGGTAACCCCCGGTCTACCGCCGTGACCGGGCGGCGGCTACTCTGAGGTGCAAGGAATCCGGGCGGCGCAGGACCGAGTGCATGTCGCTGTCGGGGGCTTCGATGGTGATAGCACCGCCACTTGACCTGCACGGATGTTAGAGCTGACGTCGGTCCCGGCTGACCGCATGGCCCCGCGGCGCGCGGCAGAGGGAGGCACGACGTGACGTCGTCACCGGGTGAACAGGCCAGGAGCCAGGTGAGACCGTCCGTCATCGGCGGCACGGGGAACCTGTCCAGGCCGCCGGTCATGGCCGACGTGGCCCGGCTCGCGGGGGTGTCGCACCAGACCGTCTCCCGGGTGCTGAACGAGCACCCGAACGTTCGCCCACTGACCAGGGAGAGGGTGCTCGCGGCCATCCGCGAGCTCGCCTACCGGCCCAACGCCGCGGCCAGGACGCTGGTTACCCGGCGCACGCACACCCTCGGCGTGATCACCGCGGACACGATGCTCTACGGCCCCACGTCCATGCTCTACGGGTTCGAGCGGGCGGCGCACGACACGTACTTCGTGTCCGTGGCCAGCCTGCCCGCCCTGGACCGCCGGTCGATGCTGGACTCGGTGGACCGGTTCCTCGGCCAGGGCATCGAGGGCATCATCGTCATCGCGACGCAGGACACCGCGGTGGCCGCGCTGTCGCACGTGCCCGCCGAGGTGCCGCTGGTCGCGGTGGGCTGCGGGACCCGCGCGTCGGTCACCTCGGTGGCCATCGACAACATGGCCGGCGCCGCCGCGGCGACCAGATACCTGTTCGGCCTGGGGCACCAGACCGTCTACCACGTCGCCGGGCCGTCGTCCTGCCTGGACGCCAAGGAACGCGTGGACGGCTGGCGGCAGGCGGTGCGCGAGGCCGGCGCGCCGGAGCCCGCCGTGCTGGCCGGCGACTGGTCCGCCGCCTCCGGCTACGAACTGGGTGGCCGGCTGGCCGCCCAGCCCGCGCTCACGGCCGTCTTCTGCGGCAACGACACGATGGCGCTCGGCGTCATCCGGGCGCTGACCGAACGGGGGCTGCGGGTCCCCGAGGACATCAGCATCGTCGGCTTCGACGACGTGCCGGAGGCGGGTTTCTACCTGCCGCCGCTGACCACGGTGCGGCAGGACTTCGGCGAGCTCGGCCGGCGGGCGCTGAGGACGCTGGTGGACCGGATGTCCGGCGCGATACCGGGCGGGCGCAGGGTCCGGGTGGCACCCGAGCTGATCGTGCGGGCGAGCGCCGGCGGTCCGGGCTGAGGCAGCCGGGCCCGGCCTGGCCTGCGCGGCCGGCGGGTTGAGCCTGGCCGGGGACGGCGGGTTGAGCCTGGCCGGGGACGGCAAGAATGCACTGGAAGGAACGTACGATTGGGCGGGCCTATGGATGTTAGCGCTAACAACAGGACCGGTGACTACGTCGTCGGCGTGGATTTCGGCACGCTGTCGGCCCGGGCCCTGGTGGTGCGCGTGAGCGACGGGGCCGAGGCGGGCACGGCCGTCAGCGAGTACGCCCGCGGGGTGATCGATCGTTCGCTCGGCGACGGTGCGCATTCCCGGGGCGAGCTGCCGCCGGACTGGGCGCTGCAGGACCCGGGCGACTACACCGCGACACTGCGCGAGGCGGTCCCGGCCGCGGTCAGGGACGCGGGCATCGACCCGGCCCAGGTCATCGGCATCGCCACCGACTTCACCGCGTCCACCTGCATGCCGGTGCTGGCCGACAGCACCCCGCTGTGCCAGCTGCCCGGCCTGGCCGCCCGCCCGCACGCCTATCCCAAGCTGTGGAAGCACCACGCCGCCCAGCCGCACGCCGACCGGATCAACGCCGTCGCGCACGAGCGGGCGGAGAAGTGGATCGGCCGGTACGGCGGCAAGATCTCCTCGGAGTGGCAGTTCGCCAAGGCGCTGCAGCTGCTGGACGAGGACCCCGAGCTGTACCAGCGCGCCGACCGGTGGATCGAGGCCGCCGACTGGATCATCTGGCAGCTGTGCGGGACCGAGACGAGGAACGCCTGCACGGCCGGGTACAAGGGCATCTACCAGGACGCCAGCTACCCCTCGCGGGAATACCTGGCCGCGCTGGACCCGCGCTTCGCCTCCTTCGCGCAGGACAAGCTCGCCCACCCGATCGCCCCGCTCGGCGGGCGGGCCGGCGGGCTGACCCCGGCCGCGGCCGCCCTGACCGGACTGCCCGCGGGCATCGCGGTCGCGGTGGGAAACGTGGACGCGCACGTCACCGTGCCCGCGGCCGGCCCGATCGCGCCGGGCAAGATGGTGGCGATCATGGGCACCTCGACCTGCCACGTGGTGAACGGCGCCGAGCTGGCCGAGGTCCCGCAGCTGCTCGACGAGCAGGCCGGAGCACTTCCGGCCGGATCGCACGGGCTGATCGCGCTGGACTGGGAGGGTGGCAACCGTTCGGTACTGGTGGACGGCCGGCTGTCCGGCGCGATCGTGGGTCTCACGCTGGCTACCACCGCGCCGGAGATCTACCGGTCCCTGCTGGAGTCGACCGCGTTCGGTACCAGGATGATCACTGAAACGTTTGACCGGGCCGGCGTGCCGGTGACCGAGCTGGTGGTGGCGGGCGGCCTGCTCAAGAGCGCCACGCTCATGCAGATCTACGCGGACGTCACCCGGCGCCCGCTGAGCGTCATCGGGTCCGGGCAGGGACCGGCGCTGGGTTCGGCCATCCACGCGGCCGTCGCGGCCGGCGCCTACCCGGACGTGCCGGCCGCGGCGGCGGTGATGGGGCGTGAGATGCGGGACGTCTACCGGCCGGACCCGGACCGCGCGGATACCTACGACGAGCTGTACGCCGAGTACGTGCGGCTGCACGACTACTTCGGGCGCGGGACGAACGAGGTCATGTACCGGCTGCGCGCGATCCGCGACCGCACCTGGCAGGCGAGAGAGGGCCTGTGATGAGCCTCGAGGAGAGCCCTGAGGAGAGCCCTGAGGAGAGCCCTGAGGTGGGCCCTGAGGTGGGCCCTGAGGTGGGCCCTGAGTTGAGTGCGCTGCGCGAGGAGGTGTGCGCGCTGCACGCCGAACTCGTGCGCAACAACCTGGTCGCGTGGACCTCGGGCAACGTGTCCGCGCGGGTTCCCGGGGCGGACCTGCTGGTGATCAAGCCGAGCGGGGTGTCTTACGACGGCCTGACGCCATCGTCGATGGTCGTGTGCGACCTGGCCGGCAAGCCCGTATCGCCCGACGGTCTGAGCCCGTCGAGCGACACCGCCACGCACGCCTACATCTACCGGCACATGCCCGAGGTGGGCGGCGTGGTGCACACCCACTCCACCTACGCGACGGCGTGGGCGGCGCGCGGCGAGCCCATCCCCTGCGTGATCACCGCGATGGCCGACGAGTTCGGCGGCGAGATCCCGGTCGGGCCGTTCGCGCTGATCGGCGGCGACGACATCGGCCGGGGCGTGGTCGCGACCCTGACCGGGCACCGCTCCCCCGCGGTGCTGATGCGCAGCCACGGCGTCTTCACCGTCGGCGGCACCGGCCGCGATGCGGTGAAGGCCGCCGTGATGTGCGAGGACGTGGCGCGCACGGTCCATCTGGCCCGCGCCTTCGGCGAGCTGGCGCCGCTGCCCGCCGACCAGGTGGACGCGCTGCACGCCCGCTACAAGAACCACTACGGCCAGCGTTGACCGGGTACCTAAGGAGACCGAACCCATGACCAGTTCAGTCGGGCGTAAGCCACGCATCGGCATCCTCGGGATCATGCAGGACCTGTACGACGAGATGATCCCGGGAATCGCGCAGCGGCAGGAGGGGTACGCCGCGGAACTCGCCGCGCACCTGTCCGGCGTGGCGGAGTTCACCCCGAGCAAGGCCATCAAGTACCGCGAGGATGCCGAGCGCGCCATGCGCGAGTTCGAGAACGCCGACCTGGACGGCGTGCTCGTCGTCATGCTCACCTACGGGCCGGCCATGCGGGTGGCCCGGCTGCTCTCGGAGTCAAGACTCCCCGTCTGCCTGGCCAACATCCAGCCGGAACCCACCGTGACGCCCGCCTGGGACATGGACGACATGACCTACAACCAGGGCGTGCACGGCGCGCAGGACACGGCCAACGCCATGGTCAGGGCGGGGAAGCGGTTCGCCGTGCTCACCGACGACTGGAAGAGCGCGTCGTTCCGGGCCGACGTCGGGCGCTGGGCCCGCGCCGCGGCGGCGGCCACCGCGTGGAAGCGGCTCAAGGTCGCGATCTTCGGCTACGCGATGAACGAGATGGGCGACATCCGGGTCGACGAGAGCGCGCTGGTCCGGACGCTGGGCCCGGCCATCATCTCGGTCGCGCAGGGCGACCTGTGGCGGGGCATGCAGGAGGCTCCGGCCGAGGAGGTGGCGGCGGTCATCGCCTTCGAGGACGAGAACTTCTCCATCGACCCCCGGCTGTCCGCCGAGGAGCGGAACGACCACGCCCGGATGCAGGTGGCGATCGAGCAGATCCTGCGGGACAGGGGGTTCGGCGCCTACACCGCGCACTTCGACGCGATCGGCGAGGACGGCCGGTTCAGCCGGCTGCCCCTGGCCGCGGCGTCGTCGCTGATGGCCAAGGGCTACGGGTACGCCGCCGAGGGCGACGTGCTCACCGCGTGCATGGTCTACGCAGGCCACGTGCTGATCGGCGACGCGCACTTCACCGAGATGTACGCGATGGACTTCCCCTCGGACTCGATCCTGCAGAGCCACA
>WNGL01010576.1_pt1 | contig 10627 bp, 11 predicted proteins | sample 5400591 | NCBI WGS metagenome assembly WNGL01 (sample SAMN13153377, study PRJNA577476) | soil metagenome | isolation source: 80 cm soil or saprolite under Garry oak tree replicate 1 | place: USA:California | collected 2016-06-15
GGTTGTCGCGGTTGTTGAGAACCTCCCATTCAAAGATGGCAGCGTAGCAAGCAGCATTACCTGTTTCGCCCTCCGCGATGTTCGTGACCCAGGCATGGCGATCTCAGAATTCTCCCGCGTCGTTTGCCAAAACGGGCGACTCTGCATTGTCGATATTGGCAAGCCTGATAATCTGATTACACGGGAACTGATTAGCTTCTACATCCATCATCTGATGCCAAGGCTAGCCTTAGTCCTCATTCATCGGAGAATGAAGGGAAACCCGTTCTGGATGATAGTCCCGACCTTCGACCGGCTCCTGACAAACCGAAAACTTGAGAACCTGACAAGCTCAAGATTTGGTCCGTCCAGGCTCAGCGAGTTCATGTTTGGTGGGTTGATTCTCGTCATCGCAGAGCGGTCTAGTACCTAGACTTTCCTGGCTCTCTGCTCTCCGTAGAGCCGAAAAGGCTCTCCAACCTTAGCTACCTCTAGCCCCGTTCCAATCTCCTCACTCGAGTACTTGTGGAGATAGCTCCTCCATCGCGTGCCCTTGAAGAAGTCAGGCTCCCCGTCGGTCGAGACAACATCGAACGTCGACCTGTCTCCGTTCAGCTCTCCGACCTCGTTCAGTATCCAACCTTAAGAATAGACCGACTTACGCACGTATTTCCGCACATTATGGTCCCACATGAGATATGTGAGTGCACGGTGCAGAGGCTTTTCCATTCGTCCGTGACTCACCCATCATCGCGATAAACTTCTCTCCAGGATCATGCGTGCACTCGAAAGTGCCCTCAATGACCCCTTCTCGCCAAACTGATTCTCAGCTCAACCCTTCCACTTGCCGATCAGGAACTCAAGCTTCCTTAGAGGCTCACTCATCTTGCAGCCACATCGCGTATGCATCGTGAAATAAAAACAGCTAAGGGCAAGATTGGATAGCTTCGATGAGAATACGCTTGTGTGACCATGTAGAGTTTCTACATTATCCGATGGATGACGCGTTTAGGATTCTCGGGAAGAGAGATGGGCCGCCGCCATTTTGATGGAGGTACTGAACGGTGCTAATCGTTTCAACATGTTGAGGACGGCGGTTCCGGACATTTCTCCCAGAACCCTCTCAGGTCGACTCGACGACCTAGAGAACGCGGGCCTGTTGAGACGGCAAGTGGCTAGTAACACCTCTTCGCGGGTTCATTACGCACTTACCGAGAAAGGAGAAGACATGCGGACACTCCTCAGAGAACTTGCAAGCTTTTCGCTGAAATGGTACGGAGCAAGTCATGGCAAACAAGCCAGACGAATCTCGCTAAGTTCATACTATTCTTCCAAATCTTCCCCGATTTCTCCATGAATGGCCAAGTCGCCTACTCTCAGCTTGTCATCACTCTCTCGAAGAGGCGTAAGCAGGCCAATGAGTCTGAGTAAACCGTAAGACACGACAAAGGCATAGACAATAACGACAAGTGCTCCCAGTGCCTGCCAACCCAGCTCAGCTGCATTACCGTAAAGCGCGCCCGCAAAAGGCGTGGCTGCTACATACTGGGTGACCGCTGGGTCTGCCAGAATACCCGTCAACAGTCCGCCTGTCAAGCCTGCAACTCCGTGGGCGCCGAATACACCGAGAGCATCATCCAGCTTGAATCGCGGCATGATCTTGTTAAGTGCAATCCATGGAAGTATGCCGGCTGCAATTCCGATTAGAAACGCTCCCCAGCCGCTAACATATCCCGCAGCTGGCGTTATCGCGACAAGACCCGTAACAGCTGCAGTTGTGGCTCCGATCAAAGAAGGCTTGTGGTTTAGTCTCATGTCGAGAATCATCCATGCGATGACACTAGCAGCTGCCGCAAGCTCCGTGTTAAGAACGGCGATTGCAGCATCGATGGTTGCGCCGTATGGGTCTCCTCCGTTGAACCCGTTCCAGCCGAGCCAGAGAATCCCTGCGCCAATGAATACGAGAGTGACATTGTGAGGTTTCGAATGCCTATCAGATGACAGGCGTGGACCAACCGCCAGTGCAGCGGCGATAGCCGTGATGCCTGCTGACAAGTGGATGACGTAGCCTCCCGAGAAGTCGACAGCCCCTAGCTGGTTTAGCCAACCTCCCGCGAACAGCCAGTATGAGAGTGGACTGTAGACAAGAGCCGACCATGCGGGGACAAAGATCATCCAAGCCTTGAAACTCATACGTTCTATTATCGCCCCGACGAAAAGCCCGGGTGTTATGGCAGCGAAGACGAACTGGAAGAAGATGAAGGTCGCCGAGGGAATGTTGTATGTCACGCCTCCTGGCCCTACCGTTGCCTGAGAAGCCATTGCGGCAGGGTCAAGCGCTGGAGTTGGGACTCCGAGAATTCCGTAATTTCCAATCTTCAGCCCCGCTGGGCCAAACCCGAGGTTATACCCGAACAGGAGCCAGACGACAAGGACCGCTGCATACGCATAGAAGATCATGAACACGGTGTTAAGCACGAATCTCTTCTTGGCCAGCCCGCCATAGAAAATTGCGAGCCCTGGAAGGCTCATCAGACCGACTAGGGTCGCAGCCGTCAGCATCCAAGCGTTGCTACCGGTGTCCAACCAAGGCGGCACGGAGGGTGTCGGGTAAGTGTTGAGGTTGGCCCAGACAGGCTGTGCAAGCACTATAGTCGCAATTACCGCAGTGAGGACAACGCAGATTCCGGCGAAATTGAACTTCAGCCATCTAGGGAGGTTTCGTTGACCTCCTCGAGTTGAAGCCATACGCCAAGACTCGAATCATTACTATCTATAAGGTTGTGACTTGGAACGCGAGATGTTACTCTGAAGTGCTTCATGAATAATCATGGAGGAAAGAGAGCATTCCGGGTTTCCGGTCTTACTAGTGTCAGGCCAACTTGCTTAATCTCAGGAACATCTTTGTCAATTCGACCTAAAGCTAATCCTAACATTTGTGGCAGGGATGGATATTCCAGGATAGCCTATTCTCCCAAGGAGTATCTTTTTCATCCGATAATCTTAACTTGGCTAACGGACTGGCTCAGTTCGCTTGCAGACCCTGAGGCGTTATCTTCCGCATATCCTGACGGCAATTGTAATCGTTGCTCTCATGGTTGGTGCTTACGTGGCGGTGGCGTTTTCTGCTTCCACGGTACCAAAAGCAACTTGGCTCAAGAACCCGCTTTCCCTTAGTTTTGAGGGATCAAACGGAACTGGCGGTACTGTGGATTCAGTTACCTGTAGCCGCGCGGCCCTAGGCCTGACCTTCAATACCCATGTAAGCAAGCCAGACCTTCTAGCCCTCAACGCGTTACCGTCAGCCTTCTCCTGCAATTCCTCCCCTTCGATAGTCTCGCTCACCGCAACTTGCTTGGTGTCGGTTGCCCAATGCCGTGGAAACTACCAGGGAATTGTGCGAATACGCCAGCCAGCGAACTATCGAGATATTCCGGAGAACCTTCAAGTTGAAATCGTTGTAACCTAGGAATCTGGTGTTCTTCCCCTTGGCCAGAAAACTCAAGCTTTGTTCTTGGAAAAACAGCGCGCGTTTCAATTGGTCCGCGACTCCTCCATTTCGATTTCTCCATATCCCTTGCTTAGAAGTTCGGCGTTCGTTATCTCTAGCAAAAGCCGGACCATTTCACTAGGGTCGACTCTCTTCAGGCCCTTCAGATGATGTACAAGCAGCTCTGCTCTGCCTGTCTGGAATGTTAGCCGTGTCAGATACCTATCACGTGCCACGCGATGTTTACCGGAGGACTTGACCTTGTACTTTAGGTCAAAGCTTAGGTCAAGAGTCTGAAAAACGCCATGTGCGAGTATTCTTCTCAAGACTCGATCCTCTTCACTCGCATCCAGAATGTCGAAGCCATCATTGCTTCCGATGCCTACTCTGAAGCGCACAGTTCCATCCAAGTAGCCCGCATTGTCTGAAAGAGACAGCTCAATTGGACGGATTGACTGCTGCAATTGAAGCAAGCAATGGACTAAGGTCTTTTGTAGAGTCTCGTTCGTAATGTCGTAAACAAGCGATGCCCTGGCATGGAGGACGGTGGGAAATTTGGCAATAGTGCCAAGCCAAGGGTCGTCATCAAGGGCCTGGCTCAACATTCAGCGGCATCCCAACGACAATTCAGATTTCTAAGAGTTTCTCCTCGATCTAGAGGTCGACCCTTGACAAGGCTGATATGTGTCTCCGTGGAGATTGAAAATAGCGTGTAGAGGTTCATGTCGCGTCGAAGTGCCTCCCAGATGTGGAGGAAGTGTCCTAGTTGTGGAAGGGAGCTCTTCTCCGAGGACCACATATGTCACGAATGCGGCCAGTGCACTTACTGCTGCCAAGGGGTTCATCTGAAACATGATCCTACAAAGATGTCACATTAAGAGCTGGCCTTTCAAGCTATGATTTTCAAATCCCTTTGCTGTTCGGGTAAGTCCTCCTTTGGATAGCCGATGCTTGTCCAGACTTATCAGCGATGCTTTCCTAGAGTATTCTCTCAGCAATGGAGAATCGTCGCATGGGATCTGCAGTCGTGGTTGCGACTGTGGACGTTAATGGGGGTCCACACACAGCTCCATTCGGAAGTATCTGCTTTGTCTTCTCGAAGATCATGAGGTTCGGCTGCGAACAGAAACATGAAACGTACGAAAACATCAAGCGCAACGGCCAAGTCGTGGTTTCCCTCGTCGCGCCGCCTGACAATGCCGTGAGCATAAGGGGCAAAGCCCGGGTTGCGAAGAGCGCATGGAATTTGTGAACACGGATCTCCGTAATCGAAGTGGGAGTCGAAGACGTGAAAGATGATTTGATACCCGGCTCGTTCATCGTCAGCGGCATCCTCTATTCAGCCGAGAAGCATGTGAAGGACTTCATCACAAAATACGTCGACGAGGTTAGACGAGCTTAGCTCCCCCGTGGTTCCATTCATTGGAATCATGGGCTAGTCGTCTGCCGCGGTCTGCGACCCCCTCATCACTATTTAGAGCGGTATGAAGGATATGGAAATCTTTTAATTGGAAGAGTCGACGCTGCAACTCAAGGGCTTAGCGGTCCCAGGGAGCTCTTACAGACTCTTGGTGAAATGGTATGCAAAAAGCAAAGCGGAAGGAAGAGTACGAGTCCCGAATAAAACAGGCCCTTGCAGTTCTCAACGAAGTCACTAACGACAATACCACGCCGCGAAACATAAGACGATCAGCCAAAGATGCCATGGACGCCCTTCAGAAACAGTCAGACAGCATTGGTGTAAGGGCTTCCAATGCCATTAGTCTGATGGATGAGATCGGGCAGGACCCGAATATGCCCCCTTATACGAGAGTCAAGTTGTGGAACGTGGCAAGCCTTCTCGAGGCCGTCAAGGATTAGAGACCTTCCAAGCATCAACTTGAACTGGCGATTATGACCCCGAGAAGATCTCGGGCTATGTATCTGAGAAGGTCCTTGGATTGCTTAGGCTAGCTTGTCTCGGATAAGGATTTAACCGGTTTACCCCTATGGGACTGACGTCGCAAGGAGCCCTGTTTGAAGCCAAGAAGACTTCTTCCCTACTTGATCGCGCTAGTCTTGCTAGCTTGGGTTCTAGGAACCCTCGCACGCGGTGGGGGCGGTGGGGGAAGCATCCTGTCAAATTCCTTCTGGCTGGTTTACCTTGTCGAATTGGCACCGCTCGTTGCCGTTGGCCTAATGATCGCATTGTTGGCATCTCTAATCATAAACTGGAAGGAGTTGGCAGAGTCGATTGGATTCCGGATGGCACGGAAGGGAGGACGCAAGAAGAAGAACAGAAAAGCGGAGGTTATCGTATGGATGGCAGCATGGCTCATCGCAATAGTTGTGTTGCTATCTAGATGCGGCGGATTTACCTGCAAGGGGAAAGGTGCAACTGACGCCCTGACGCACCTTGTTCTCGGAAGTGATCCTCTCCCTGGCCTACCCACGATTTTCTCTCCCGCTGTTGCTTTCGTTGGAAACGCAGACTACAGTCTCCTTGTTCCAGCCTTTTTCGCAGTTCTCGTAGTAAGTAGCGTGATAATGGTCCGTGCCATCAAGGTCTCGTGGGACGAGACTCGAAAAGTGAGGAATGATGAACTCTTAGTCGTGCAACAGGAGGGCCAGGTCGCGGTGCAAGACGCGATTCGAGTTCTTGAGTCGAGTGAGAACCGGGACCCGAGGACAAGAATTATTCTTTGCTACGAGAGAATGATCAAAGCCGCGGCCGATCTTGGAGCTCCAGTTGGACTGGATAGGACTGCTCGAGAGCTTGAAAAGGGTATTAGAGGTATGTTCCAGCTGAAAGGCCAAGGCATAGCACGGCTAACCGGCCTCTTTGAAGAAGCTAGATACAGTCTCCACGTTATCACAGATCAAGAAAGTCAGTCAGCCCTTGATTCACTCTTGGAGATTCAAGAAGAACTCAGAAAGACTCCACTTCAAGAGGCTTGAAACGATCTACTATCATCCTGCTGAGCGAGTTCTCCATCCTTTACTTCGCAATACTAGTATTTGCCCGAGGCATTCTCCCCATCCCCGTCTATTCTCTAATCCTCCCATTTGTTGTAATAGTTCTGGCCCTAGCAATCGACTTGACTGGAAGGGTCACAACTCCGACTAGAACTGTTAGAAGGATGCCGCTTCCGCGAAAACTCGGTCGAGGAATCGAGCGGCTTACTAGGCAGGTGGAGGTCGGGACCTCAGCGAGCAAGGGGTACTACGAGACAGTTTTGCAATCAAGACTTCGAGAGATACTCGTAGAGAAAGTCGCACTTGAAACAGGAATGGATAAAGATCGGGCAAGAGAAGTTTTGAAGAACAGACTCCTAGGACCGAGCATACTTCGAGATGCAGAATTATACGCGCTTCTTTATAGTGGAGCACCAGCGCCGGGACGAGGACGGCTCGCGGACTTGGAGCGAACGGTGAAACTCATTGAAGCGTGGAAGCCGTGAAAACGGCCGAGGCTGGTGAACTCTGCCAGCAAGTCATCGGCCAAGTCCGCAAGGTCATAGTTGGGAAGGAGAATGTATTGGAGCAGGTCATGCTTGCAGTCCTCACAAACTCCCACATACTGTTCGAAGACTATCCTGGTCTAGCCAAGACACTACTCGCTCGAAGTTTTGCGATGAGTATGGGCTGCGATTTTTCAAGAATACAGTTCACTCCAGATCTGTTGCCTGCGGACATAACCGGAACGTACATTTACAATGTGAAGAATGCCGACTTTGACCTTCGCAAAGGCCCAGTTTTCACGAACGTCTTATTGGCAGACGAGATAAACCGTGCCCCCCCGAAAACCCAAGCCGCACTTCTAGAGGCCATGCAGGAGCGACAAACCACGCTCGATGGCAAGACCCATGAATTGAAAGATCCCTTCGTCGTTTTTGCTACGCAAAACCCGATTGAGTACGAGGGAGTCTACCCCCTTCCCGAGGCGCAGTTAGACCGCTTCTTAGTCAAGCTGTCTCTTGGCTATCCCAATAGAACCGAAGAGGTGGAGATAATGAAAAGGAGGATGATGCGAGCTCGGGAAGAAGTCTCACTAGAACCCGTCGTTGATGCAAGGAGAATTCTGGAGTTACAGCGGAAAGTCGAAGAGATTCACGTGGACGATGACGTCCTGGGATACGTGGCTGATATTGTACAAGCCACCAGAAGCCATAGGCAGGTCGAGATAGGCGCAAGTCCAAGGGGCTCTCTTGCCATTTTCAAACTAGCAAGGGCCCGTGCCGTCTTCCACAGCCGAGACTATGTAATACCGGATGATGTGAAGGAGGTCGTGGTCCCGGCGTTGATTCACAGGATGATAATGAAGACTGAGAGCTGGGTAAAAGGGACGGACCCGAGAGCTGTAGTCGAAGAAGTCGTGAAGACCATACCTGTTCCAAGAATCAAGTGAGCCTGCCCTCAACTCCGAGCGGATTTTCCTTTTCTCCACGATGATTCGCGCTGATAATTGAAACCTAGACAAGTCATCTAAGGTAACGTCAGAATATTCTGAAGGACTAGAACGGCGATGGGAGAGTCAGGTCAGGTCGGTTGCGGGGCGTTAGTAAGTCATATGGTGTCGACCCAATAGCACAGGCTGACTCAGTTAGGAAAGATGAGCTCTTTCGAGCGACGAAGACAGGCCTAGAAAGACTGCAGACGAACAAGCTTCGTAGTGGCGGGAGACAAAACCGGATAGACGAACTTCCATATCATCGGATATCTTCAGTCAGCTTTGAGGAAAGGGTCGTAACAAGAGGGAGCAAGCCGTTGACGGTGCTAGGGTTGTTTCTTCTTCTCATGGGGCTCGGATTGCCCGCATTGTCAGGGCTCATTTCAATGGCGAATTTCCCAGGTCAAGGTGCCAGAATCGCAGGACTCGGTGAGTCCTTGGCCTTGCCCGACCTCGCGGGAGTAGCAATCGGAGTCGGTTTACTAGCTTCGAGGTTTCCGCGAAGCACCAGGGAGGGATGGTGGCAGGTTAGGGGTCTCGATCTTGCACCTGAGGATCAGAGGGGCTGGCAGGTAGCGGCTGGTGAAAGGGGAGCGGACGATCTGGTCCGCGCTGTTAGGGAGGGAATCTCACGAGCAGCCAACTCCTTCCCGAAGAAGCAGTAGGACCGGGATCGCTTAGGATCAATGCCTTCTTGGGCCAAGGCAATGGGGTAGGAGAGGCAACCGAAGACTCTCTGGTGCTGTAACAGCGTGATTTTGAGTGGGAGAACGGTCTTTCTTCGTAAGTCGACGATAGCGAGATGGCAACCGGACAGCTTATCGCAGGAAACGTGGCGAACCTTCTAATCGCCATACTCGCTTTTCTGCAAGTCCTATCCTGGCAAATCGCGGGATATCTGATTATAGGGACAGTTCTCGTTGTCACCCTGAGCCATCTTAGCTCCAGAAAACCAACTGATGAGAAAGCACTCGGGAAGACATTCGCTTCTGAAACAGCTGCTGGTCGCCGATTGGTCGAGAGCGAGTTTTCGGCTAGGCATAATGTCCATGTTGCAACGGTCAAAGACGTACCCTATGAGCGGCCGACTGCGGCAGAGAAGTCGATCAGCCCAAAGGAACAAGCAACTGAAACAGAGCCAAGCGACTCGTCGAGCACAATACCTGAGGGAGATTTTCTAAGCTTCGAAGTGAAGCTAGATAAGGGGGAAGAGCTGGTCGGAGAAGTCTCTTCGAATGGCCAAGTGAATGCCTACATTCTAAACGAAGAGAATCTGAACGCCCTCGATTCAGACCAAGAATTCTGGTACGAAGCCGGCACCGAGGGGGTGAAGGAGACGGTCCTCCGTTACACAGCACCTGAGGATGGAGACTGGTTCCTCGTAGTCGAGAATGTAGACGCGAGAGAGGTTAGCGCAAAGGCGAAGGTTACAGTAACGAAACCAGCCCATCAATTCCCGCTCTTGAAAGCCGAGCGTTTTGAGTTACCTGACGCCCGTTTGGAAGGGAAACTGCAACCGTGACCCTGCTCAAGCAAGACGCTTGAGTGCAGAGCGCTTCCAAACCTGAATCATCTGAATCAACATTCTCGATAAACATAAGAGACAGCCAATCACACCAACGACAGGCGAAGGCTATGGCGCTCGGACTCGACCTCACCACTGGAGGAACATGGTTCATCATCGTAACCTTCATCATTGGACTTCTACTCGGAATCGTAGTAAAGAGGGTCTTCAAACTCGCCCTCGCGATCGTCGCTCTCATCGTCGTTCTCGTTGTAACTGGATACGTCAACCTGAACTGGAATCAGAGTCAGATTAGCGGACAAACCATCTATCGTGCTTACTCCTACGTTCCCGGGGTTGTTTCTACAATCCAACAGGTTGCGACGCTTCTTCCTCTCACTTCAGCAGCGTTTCTTGCTGGGATAGCCCTTGGGCTTTGGAAAGGATAATCCCGAAACGATCAGACAGAGCTTTCTCTGCCCTATTGGATAGACACAGGTCTAAGGTCTAGAATCTTGTTCACACGGAAAGCTGTCGGATATTTTGCATTCGCCGCAATTCTGCTCTTGCTTGCCCTCCTTCTCGAAGACTGGCAACTGGCGATACTGGTTCTCCCCCTTGCATCATTATTCTTCCTAACCAACGCGTTCGGCTTCCCCGAGAAAATCGAATTGAATATGGATCAGAAGGTCATCCCGTCTGAGACTTTCGGAGATGAAGAAATTCGAGTCATCGGCAGGGTCACAAACACTAGCGACACATTCCTCGAATCTGTGGAGGTTCACGAGACTCTACCGCCCGAGGTGGCTGCTTTGAGAGGGATGAATCATAACTACGCTTCAATCCGACCAGGAGACACCATCGATCTGGCTATGGAGTTCAAGGACCCAGGGCGCGGACATTACGTGATCGGTCCCCTCAGGGTTAGTGTTAGAGATGCTTTCGGCCTATATCTTTTCGAGCAGAAGCTTGAGCCAGAGACGCTGGCGGTAATGCCCAGGCCCGAACGAATTCGTGGGACTGAACTCCGACCGCGACACGTGGGCCCGTGGGCGGGAACAATTCCCTCGAGGGTCAGCGGGGTTGGAACAGAATTCTTCAGTCTGAGAGAGTACGAACCGGGCGATGATCTGAAACGAGTCAACTGGAAGGCTACGGCCCGCTCTAACCGCATGATTGTCAACGAGATGGAATCTGAACGCGTAACTGATGTCATGTTGGTGCT
>WNGL01021308.1_pt1 | contig 10627 bp, 8 predicted proteins | sample 5400591 | NCBI WGS metagenome assembly WNGL01 (sample SAMN13153377, study PRJNA577476) | soil metagenome | isolation source: 80 cm soil or saprolite under Garry oak tree replicate 1 | place: USA:California | collected 2016-06-15
GGGCCTTGCTCGCCAGCTCCGCCTGGGTGGGCTGCCGGCCGTTCTGGCCGACCACGGCGATGCCCGCGCCCAGCAGCGCGCCGAGGCCCGCCTCGGACAGCTTCGGGTCGGTCTTGCCGAGCTTGAACGAGCCCCACTCCGGATGGCCGAAGGCCGCCCAACCGGCGGGGTTGCGCAGCGCGGTGGAGAGGTCGCCCCAGCCGAGTTGGCGTTGCGGCCAGCCCAGCGCCTGCGCCATCGGCTTCGGCATGGCGATGACCAGCGGAGAGGTTGCGACACTCGGCCGCTCAGCCGGGAGGATGTCAGGGCTCCGGGCCTGCTGGAGCTGGAGCTCCAGCTCGGACGCCCAGGTCGAGGCGGCCGGCACCCACACGTCGGGCCGCGGCCCGGCGGCCTGGTCGGTCCAGCCGGTGCCGAGAGCGGCCGTCGCCTCCGGCGAGTCGAGGCCGCGCACGTTGACCGCGACGCAGCGGTCGTTCACCACCGGCTTGGTGCTCGCGTAGTCCCGCGCCGCCTGCTGCAGCAGGCCGGACTGGTCGGGATCCGCCACCACCTGAAGCGTGAGCGTTCCCGAGCCGCAGTTCCCGGCGCTCGACGGTCGGTTAACGTACACGTAGGCGCCGAACCCGCCCGCCAGGGCCACCACCATGATCATCACGACAAGGGCGATCGAGCGGCCAGTTATGCCTCGATCACTCGGGCCTCGCCCGGGCGGGCTCGCCAGATGCCTACCGCTTGTCGACTGGCTCATTGGTGCACCGTCCTGCCTTGCTCCAGCCGGGTCCCGCGCGCCACGGCCATGCCAGATCGCGTCGAGCTGGTCCTGGTGCGAGACGAGTGGGGGACCCGACGCGTGGAGGAGAGATTGCCGTCTTTGGCATCACAATGCAAAACCACTTCCAAAAGCAACCGTCTCGGGTAGAAGATCCGGAAGAAAAACAAGACGCATGTCCGGGTTGTGGATTGCGAGGGCTACGCGGAACGGCGAATTGCGGCACCGGTCAGGGTAGGGCAAAGCCGGCTATTTGGATGGCAAGCCGAGGCCCTGGCCGGAAAGTGGCGGCAAACCGCCGCTGATTGTGTCACCCTTGCGGTATCGCCGCTGGGCCCCGTGTCCCGGTCGAAGGGCCGGGTCGACGGGGTCCACGCAGCAGGGATGCTCACCAAGTCGAAAGTCGAAAGGGCTGGTCGTAGCCTCCCCGGCGAACCCCCGTGCGGCGGTCGCGGGCGCCGTCGCCCGGGTAGGAAACCGCGGCGACGCCGGCCTCCCGGGCCACTCCGACCCGGCGGCCGGCGCCCCCGCCCCGCAGGGCCGATCCCTCCTTGTCGCAGCCGCATGAGCTGGTGCGTGCCCTGCGCCAGGCGCCGTATTGCGTGTGCCGCCGCCCAGTGCTTGCCGCCGCCCAGTGCTTGCCGCCGCGCTCTGCCGATAGAGCCTCGCCGCGCGCCCGCTGACGCTCCCGCCCACCTTCTCGGCGCCTGGCGCCCCTGCTTCCCTCTCCGGCGCCGCCTGGCGGTGCGGCCAGCCTTCTCCAGTGGCATCGCGCCGGCCTCCTGGTGCGCCCAGCGTGCGTCCGACCCCTCGGGCGCGACCTGGGGCCGCGGGCCCCTACTTCCTGCTCCGGCGTCGCCTGGCGCATCCCTGCTTACCTCCCGTCCAGACCGCTTCCCGGGTCCGGCCTCTGGCTGTGCCGGGGTTCCGGTGGATGTGCCCACGGCTGCCACCAGAGACCAGGTGTGGGATGAATTTCCATACTAGTCCTAATCCGGGAGAATTCTAGTTAGGGAAATTCGCAGCGGTCGTCGCATCCAAGGCAGTTGCCCTTCATACTCGGGATCATGCAGCCTAACGAGGTGCGTTCCTTCCCACTACGCCGACTGCGCGCGCCGCTGACGGCGGCACTGTTCGTCATGGCACTGGCCGCGGCTCCGGTGGTAACCGCAACTGCTGCGGTAGCCGCCCGCCCATCCCCCCGGGTCACTGCCCACACGGGCGTGCTCATCGACGCCCGCACGGGCGCGGTCCTCTGGCAACGCAGCCTGCACGAGCGGGTGCGGATCGCGTCCACGACCAAGATCCTGACCGCGCTGGTCGCCGAACATGTCTATCCCGCCAACAAGGTCTTCCAGGTGCCCAAGGCGGCCGAAAACGTCGACGGCACCAGGTTCGGGTACCAGGCCGGCATGCGGGTGCGCCGACACGATCTGCTCACCACCATGCTGATGGTCTCAGCCAACGACGCCGCCGAGACACTCGCCGGTGCCTACCCGCAGGGTGGCCGAGCCGGCTTCCTCACGGCCATGGAGGCGGAGGCCGCCAGCCTCGGTTGCACGGACTCCACCTGGCGGGACCCGTCGGGCCTCGACGCGCCTGGTCATCGGGCCAGCGCCGCCGATCTCGCCATCCTCGGCAGGGCGCTGCTCACCCGCCCGGAGCTCGCCAAGATCGTGGCGAGCCGTTCGACCCCGTACCGCTGGCCCGACCGGCACGTCCAGGTCATCTCCAACCACAACCATTTCGTGGGCTATGGGCGGGACCCCGGCGCGATCGGCATCAAGACCGGCTACACCGTGGCGGCGCGCTCGACGATTGTCGCGGCCCAGCGGCGAGGCGGGCGCACCCTGATCGCCGTCGCGCTCGGCACCGACCACATGTACGAAGACGTCCGCTCCATGTTCGCCTACGGGTTCGCCACCCAGGTGCCGCCCAACGCGCCGAAGCTCGGGCGCGATTCGGCGGCACGGGCCAGCTCCGCCGGCCCGACCGAGGTCCTGCCGGTGACCGGCGGGGCCAGCGCCAGACGCGACTCCGAGGACTCCGCGATCCTGCAGCGGCTGATGGCCGCCCCGGTTCCCGCGCTGGCGACCGCCGCGATCGCGCTGCTGGTCCTCGGCGTGATGGTGACCGCCCTCTCCCGCTCGCAACGCCAGTAGCAACCAGCCGCGGGTTTTGGAACCGGCCCGACCGTGGACGGTGTCCTGATTCGCCCGTCCGGGCGGTCTAGCCCTCGTGATGCCGGAAGATCACCACCGCGTTGTGGCCGCCGAACCCGAACCCATTGGACAACGCGACCTCGACATCCGCCCTGCGGGCCTGGTTCGGCACCAGGTCCAGCGCGCATGCGGGATCCGGGTGCGTGAGGTTGATCGTGGGCGGCAGGATGCCGTCCCGGAGCGCCAGCACGGTGGCAACCCCCTCCACGGCGCCCGCGGCGCCGAACAGGTGGCCGATCATCGACTTGGTCGCCGAGACGGCGACCCGGTCGGCGTGCTCCCCGAAGGCCAGCCGGATCGCCCTGGCCTCGGAGACGTCCCCGGTGGGTGTCGAGGTCGCGTGGGCGTTGATGTAGCCGACGTCGGTCGGCTCGATCCGCGCCGAACGCAGCGCCCGTCGCATGGCGAGGGCGGCCCCGCTCCCGTCCTCCGACGGCGCGGTGATGTGGAAGGCGTCGGCTGACTGGCCGAAGCCGATCATCTCCGCGTGGATGGTCGCTCCCCGCCGCAGCGCGTGCTCGCGCTCCTCGAGGATGAGCGCACCGGCGCCCTCGCCCATCACGAAGCCGTCGCGCAGGGAGTCGAATGGCCGTGAGGCCTCCGTCGGCCGGTCGTTGAACTTTGTAGACAGGGCCGTCATCTGCGCGAACGCGACCAGCGCGATGTCCACGAACGCCGCCTCGCACCCACCCGCGACCATTGCGTCCGCCTCGCCGAGCTGGATTGCCTGGAAGGCAAGACCGATGGCGTGATTGGACGCGGCGCAGGCCGTGGTCGTGCAGAAGTTCGGCCCGCGGAGGCCGAGCGCCATGGCGATCTGTCCCGCGGCGGCGTTGGGCATGAGCTGGGGGACCGTGAAGGGGGAGACGCGATCGGGCCCCCTGGTGTGCAGCACCTTTTCGCTCGCGAGCAGGGAGCTGATCCCGCCGATGCCGGTGGCGAACAGCACCCCGGTCTCGTCCTTGTCGACCTTGCCCTCGATTCCGGAGTCCTGCCAGGCTTCGCGGGCCGCGGTCATGGCGAACTGGCTGGAGCGGTCGAGCCGGCGCGCCTCCTTGGCCCCGAGCGCCACCGTCGGGTCGAAGTCGGTGCACTCGGCCGCCACCTTGGATGACACCAGCTCAGGGTCGACCCGTGTCAGGGGGCCGACGCCAGAGCGCCCAGCGGTGATGGCGTCCCAGTATGCCTTGACCCCGATCCCGACGGGGGTGACGGCTCCGATTCCAGTGACGACGACGCGCCGCACGTTCCTACCCCACCGCCGTCTGCTTGGAGATCACCAGGTCGGCCGCTTCGCCGACGGTCTTGACGCCAGCGATCTCGTCGTCCGGGATCTCGATGCCGAACTTCTCTTCGAGGGCCAGGACGACCTCGACCAGGTCGAGTGAATCGGCGTCCAGGTCCTCCTTGAAGCGAGCGTCGGCCTTGATCTTGTCCGAGTCGACGCCGAGCTCGGAGGCGAGAACCTCCCGCATGGTGTCGACGACTTCCTCGCGCGACTGCGCCATCTTGCCTTTCTCCTTCGTGCTAGCTGTTGGGTGCAGGCACTTTACCGACTTCGCCGTTGGTTGCCTGCCGATGCTGTACAGCTATCCTCCTCGGCTCATTTGCCCCCTGAACCAGGCGTTCAGCCGAGCCGTTACGCTCCCATGGTCATGCCGCCATCGACTGCCAGGACCTGCCCGGTGATATAGCCAGCCGGCTCACTGGTGAAGTAGCGCACGGCGGCAGCGACCTCCTCGGCTGTCCCCATGCGACCGGCCGGGATCGCGCCGAGGATGGCCTGCCTGGCCTCCTCGCTCATCGCCTCGGTCAGTCGCGACGGGACGTAGCCCGGAGCCACCACGTTGACGGTGATACCCCGATTGGCGACCTCTCGAGCCACGCTCAGGCTGAGGCCGATCAGGCCCGCCTTCGCCGCGGCGTAGTTCCCCTGGCCAGGGTTTCCGACCAGGCCGACCACGCTCGAGATGGAGATGATCCGACCCCAGCGTCGCCGGAGCATCCCACGCAGGACCTCGCGGGTGCAGCGAAAGGCGGCCACCAGGTTCACCTCCAGGACACGTTCGAAGTCCTCGTCCCGCATCCGCAGGAGCAGAGCGTCGCGGGTGACGCCCGCGTTGTTCACCAGGATGTCGACGCCCTCGCCGCCAGCGGCCTTGACCAGCTCCTTGGCCGCCGACGGCTCGGTCAGATCCGCCTGAGCGAGGACGGCCTCGGCGCCCGCCGCCTTGACTTGGTCGGCGGTCTCGGCCGCGCCCTGCTCGTCGCTGGACCACGCTACGACCACCCGCGCGCCTTGGCCGGCCAGCGCCACCGCGCACGCCCTGCCGATCGCGCCCGAGGCGCCTGTGACCAGGGCCGTCCGGCCTTCGAGGTCGCGCCCGTCGTCCAGGTGGAGCCCTGGGCCCGGGTCTGATTGTGGCAGGTTGGTCGCGGAGGTCACGGCGCGCTCCCGGCGGCATCGGCGGGGAGCCGGCCGGTGGTGGCTTCGATCAGGTCGACGTCGTCCCAGAGCGACCCGTCGCGCAGCCCGCGCACGATCGGCATGGCCGAGCGGGTTGGCTCTTCTGGGGGACGCTCGTCCGGCGGTGCCAGCGTCCAGTCGAGGACCATCGAGCCCCAGGCGAGGCCAGCACCGAACGCGGTCAGCAATAGGCGTTGGCCTGGTCGGATCTGCCCCTGCTCCCACGCCTCGGCGATGGCGATGGGGATGGAGGCGGCCGAGGTGTTGCCGTACCGGGAGATGTTCATCACCACGTCGCTCATCGGGACCTTGAGCCGCCGCGCGGTGGCCTCGATGATGCGCTGGTTCGCCTGGTGCGGGACGACCAGGTCGATGTCGCTGGGCTGCAGGCCGGAGCGTTCGATCGCCTCGAGGCTGGAGGCGGACATGGCGGTTACGGCGCCCTTGAAGACCTCGCGGCCCTCCATAAGGATGTAGTGCCTGCGTTCCGCGACCGTTCGGGCGGTTGCCGGGAAACGGGAACCGCCGGCGGGGGTCATCAGCAGCCGTGAGCGCGTTCCGTCCGAGCCGAGCGAGAACGCGCGAACGCCACGCTCCCCCCGGCGCAGCACGGCAGCGCCGGCGCCGTCGCCGAACAGGATGCAGGTGGACCGATCCGCGTAGTCGACGATTCGCGACAGCGTCTCGGCGCCGACCACCAGGGCCGTCTCGGCCGCTCCGGAGTCCACGAACTGAGCGGCCGTGGCCAGCGCGTAGACGAATCCGGCGCAGCCAGCGATCACGTCCATGGCGGCGCAGCGGTTCATGCCCAGCTCGAGCTGCAGGATGCAAGAGGCCGATGGCAGCGGGTGGTCGGGTGAAGCGGTTGCCACCACCAGCAGGTCCACGTCGGAGGGGCCGAGGCCGGCCACGGCCAGCGCTCGCTCGGCGGCCAACCTGCCCAGCGAGCCGGTCGACTCGGCGGGCCCAGCGATCCGACGCTCCTTGATCCCGGTGCGCTCGGTGATCCACTGGTCATTGGTGTCGACCAGTTGCTCCAGGTCCGCGTTGGTGAGGACGTACGGGGGCACGGCGGTCCCCAGTCCTACGATCTCGGCGGCCACTACAGCTCCTTTCTCATCCGGACCATCGTGTGGGTCGCTGTCGACGGCTCCGGTCCTTTCAGATATCGATTTGTCGCAACGCTGACGTCGCCTCGATCACGAAAGCTCCCGATGGCGCTAGAACGGTCGCAGGCTGAGCAGGATCTGGCCGGGTGTCACCAGCTCGCCCTCCCACGCCAGGTGCGCCATGACCTGGCCACGGAAGGCGCTCAGGACCGGGATGCTGGCTGCTCCGTTGCGGACCTCGCCCAGCAGGTCGCCCCGCTCCACGTATGGCCCCTCGTCGGTGAATCGCGAGAGGGCAGCGGGGTAGAAGCGCCCGTGACTCGGCGAGACCGCGAAGCGCTCGGGGAGCACCACCACCTCCCCCTGATCGCCACCGTCACCCGACGTCCCGTCACCGCGCTCCCGCAGAGCCTCGACGACCTCCGCCACACCCTTGGCGTCCCCCACGGAGAGCACCCGAACCCCCTGCACCGTGCGCTTGATCAGCCCGGAGAGCACCGTTCCCGGGCCGACCTCGATGAACGTGTCGACGCCAAGGTCAGCCAGCCTCCGTACCGATTCCGTCCAGCGCACCGGCCCGGTGAGCTGGCGTGCGAGCAGCTCGCGCAGGTCCTCCGCTGTGGTGACCGGCTCGGCGGTGGCGTTGGAGATCACCGGGATGGCCGGGTCGCGGAGCGGTGCGGCCGACAGGAAGGATCGGAAGCTGTCGGCGGCGGGTGCCATCAGCGGCGAATGGAAGGCGCCGCCGACGCTCAGCGGCACCACCCGCTTGGCTCCAAGCTCCTTCGCGGCCACCGGCAGCCGCTCGAGTGCGGGCCATTCGCCAGAGACGACCACGTTGCCGGGGGCGTTGTCATTGGCGATCGCCAGAACGTCGCCGTCGCGAGCGGCGGTGACGGCCATCTCGACGCCCTCGACCGAGAGCCCGAGGATTGAGCTCATCGATCCCGGCCGGGCGTCCGCGGCACGCTGCATTGCATCTGCTCGGCGCGCAACGAGCGTGAGGCCGGCTTCGAAGGACAGCGCCCTGGCGGCGACCAGGGCCGAGAGCTCCCCCAGGGAGTGCCCGGCGACGAACGCAGGCCGGATCCCGGCGCCCGTCAGTGCTCGCAGGGCGGCCACCGAAACGGCGAAGATCGCTGGCTGTGCGATATAGGTTTGGCGAAGCTCGTCGGGAGAGGCGCTCTCGAGCATCTTGGTCAGGTCCCAACCAAGACACGTGCTGGCCCAGCCATAGAGATCGCCGGAGGTCTCGGACGAGCTTGCCCAGTCCAGGCCCATGCGGGGGGCCTGGCTTCCTTGGCCTGGAAAGACGAAAGCGACACTCATTTGCTCGCTGGCACCTCGTGGTGGCTACATACCCACGCGACGGGAGAGTCAACGTCGACATCGACGTCAGTGTCGGCCCGGCGACCGTGGTGAAGCGCTGCTCGGTGGGATTGGAGACGTGCGGTCTAGACCGCGTCACGCTGCGTTAGGTTACAGGTCTGGCGGTCTCCAGACGACGACCCAAGCCGGCGGGCGGACTTCGCCGCCTCGGCCGGTCGAGCTGAGTCGTCCGGTTTCCGAGCGAGAGCTTACGTGGCCGAGAGCGATCGTGGAGTTCTTCATCGATCCGAAAGGTGGACGGCGCGCTCACCGGCCGAACATGGGCCAGCCTGAGCGCCGAGTTATCCACATTCTTGCCCGACCACCTTCCTCCGCGGTCACGGCAGGCCCATTCTTGCGTGGCCGGTTCGCGCTGATTCGAGCCGGCCTCCCAGGGCGCTGGTCACCCCCCTTGACCTGCCATGCCCGCTACCCCTGGATCGGAGGAGAACTGTGGCTCTCGACACCGCTCGTGATCTCTCGCCCCTGGTCGTGATCGCACACGAGGACCCTGGGACGGCCGATTCGCTCCGCCATGCGATCGAGACGTTCGCCGGCTGGCGCACGATCCTGGCCGAGCCGGATCCGGCCAGCCTCGGGGCGGCACTCGCCAGCGCTCCCGCGGCGGCGCTGGTGAGCTGCGGCCTGCTTGCGCACGTCCCGTCGAATTCCCAGGTGCCGCTGCTGGCCATTGGCGACGACAGCCGTCCGGGGGATCTCCGGGCCGCGCTCGCGGTTGGCGCTCGTGGCCTGCTCGCCTGGCCTGACGGGGCCGCCGACCTGCCCGGGGAGCTGGCACGTGTCGCCACCGTCACCCGACTGCGACACGTCGAGGCGCCGACGCTGGTGATCGCGATCCGCAGTGTCCATGGAGGGGCGGGCGCCACCACCGTGGCCACCCATCTCGCCGGCGCCTGGGCTCGCTGGGGACCTCGCCCCGTGCTGCTGGCGGACCTGTCGGGCGGCCTCGCCTTCCGCCTGGACCTCGCACCGGGGGTGCGCACCTGGTCGTCGCTGGCGCCGACGGCGGCCGCACTGGATGGATTTACACTGGTCCAGGCACTGAACGAGCCCATGCCAGGTCTCTCGGTCCTGCCGCTCATCGGTCTGGCGGACGGGTTCCCCGAGCCACTGCCGGATCCATGGGTGGTGGATGCGGTCGTCGAGGCCGCACGCTCGACCTACCGCCTGGTCGTGATCGACCTGCCGGTCAAGGGCGGCGCAGAGGTGGACGCGGTCATGGCCGGAGCGGACGTGCTGCTGGCCGTCGGCCGTTCCGAGACCGCGGCGGTTCGCGCACTCCAGTCGGAGCTGGACGCTTGGGTGGCCATGGGCCATGACCGTCACTCGGGTGGCGCCGTGGTCACCGGCGCGCAGGCTCGCGCTCCCCTGGCGACGCGCGACGTCCGTTCCGCCCTCGAGGAGCGCCTCTGGGGGCTCGTCCCGGCCGCGCCCGCCGAGCTGGCGGCCGCCGCGGAGGACGGCATGGTCCTGCTGGACCGTCAGGACCTCGCCGCCGTGCAGGCGATGGTGACGCTGGCCAATCGTGTGGTGCCGTTCTCGCCGGTCGTGAAGCGATGAGCGTTCCCGCCGAGGTGAGTTCCTCGCTGGTCGACCGCGTCCAGCGCCGGCTCTGGTCGACGGGTCATCCAGAGGCGACGCCGGGCGACCTCCAGATGGTGGTCGCGGCGGCATTGCGCGATGAGGGCGTCGTCCTGCCGGCGGCGACCTTCGCTGCGACCGTGCGGGCCGTCACCGACGAACTGACCGGCCTGGGTCCGCTCGCGCCACTGCTCGCCGATCCGACCGTCACCGACGTGCTGGTGAACGGGCCGGGAAAGGTCTGGGTCGATCGGCGTGGTCGCCTGGAGCTGACCTCGGTGCGACTGCCCTCCACCGCTGCCCTGGGCAGCCTGGTGCAGCGGGTGGTGGCGCCGCTCGGCCTGCGCATCGATGAGGCACGGCCGTGGGTCGATGCGCGACTGCCCGGCGGCCAGCGTTTCCACGCGGTGCTGCCGCCGATCGCCCCGGATGGCCCGTTGGTCACCATCAGGTCCTTTTCGCGGAGCCGGCTCGCGATGGCTGATCTGATCGAGGTCGGCACGCTGGATGCGACCACCGGCCGCCTGCTGGAGGCTATGGTCGCCGCCGGCGTGGCCACGGCGATCTCCGGTGCCACGGGCAGCGGCAAGACCACCATGCTCAACGTGCTCGGCGCCGCCATCCCGAGCACCGACCGGGTGGTCGTGGTCGAGGACGCCGCCGAGCTGCAGTTGCCCGGCCCGCACGTCGTGCGCCTGGAAGCGCGACCGCCCAACGTGGAGGGACGCGGGGAGGTCTCGCTGCGGGAGCTGGTCCGCAACGCGTTGCGGATGCGGCCGGACCGGATCGTCGTCGGCGAGGTCCGCGGCGCAGAGGCCCTCGACCTCCTACAGGCGGCCAACACTGGGCATCGGGGGCTCCTGACTACCCTGCACGCCGGCGGACCGGACGAGATCCCAGCCCGGCTGGAGGCGATGGCGCTCGCCGCCCGGGGCGCGGTCCTCGACGTCGTTCGACGCCTGATCGCCGGCGGGCTCGGCGCGGCCGTCCATCTGGAGCGTGGTCCAGGCGGACGCCGGGTGACGGCCGTCGCCGAGCTCGCCCCGGACGAGCGAGGTCGCACTCGTGCGCGCCTGGTCCGAGCCCC
>WNGL01023942.1_pt1 | contig 10627 bp, 10 predicted proteins | sample 5400591 | NCBI WGS metagenome assembly WNGL01 (sample SAMN13153377, study PRJNA577476) | soil metagenome | isolation source: 80 cm soil or saprolite under Garry oak tree replicate 1 | place: USA:California | collected 2016-06-15
AACCGAAAGCACGGCGCACATCGCTTCGACCTCTCGCTGCCAGCCTTGGCGGCGGGCTCGGCTGCGGACACGTCGAACGTGTATCCGTGGGATGCCTACGCCGATGGGAGTGCGGGCTTGGCGGTCAGCGGACCACCAACCGCCTATTCGTATCCGTATGACCCAACTGCAGAGGAAATTTTCGAGTGCTGCTACACAGTGGAGGCGACCTACACCGGGCAGGCGACCAACTTCGCGTCAATCTGCTTTCGCCTGATTCGTGCGGCTGCGGTACTCAATGACCTGCGCGTGGTCTACAGTGCCGCCGGAGTGACCACCGCCGCATTCACCATGGTCAGTTTTGCGGCTGCCGCCAGCGCGGTGCTGTTCAACGCCGGCACGGGCATCTTGACGCTGCAGGCCGGATCGCTATTGCCGTGGACCTTGCAGCCAGGCGACATCATCCAATTGCTGCGACTCTCCAACAACGCGACCGGCCAAGCGACGCCGGGCATCGGCGCATCGTTCACCACCAGGCAGAAGGCGGCGTAGGAGGAGAAATGGCAGTCAACCGAACCATCACCGGACCGCGGGAGATATGGCTCGAGCACCTGAGCATCAACCCCGGTTCCTTCACGACCACGGCCGCGAAGACGTTCGACGATTGGGGTCTGCACTCGGGCCATTACCAGATCAGCCCGGCGCGCGTTGCCGCCGGCCAGACGTTGCAGCACGACGACACCGCATACTCTGGAGCAGGTCCAATCGAAGAGTCCTGGCACCAGCGGTACCGCTCAAACCTGAGCCCCGCCAAGGTCACCGCTTCTGCCACCGGCGCGCTCCACGAAGGACAGCTCACCTAATGACCTGGGAGGTTTCAAAGTAGATGGCGGCGTCACACAAGCATCACAGCGGCTGCCCGACCGCGTGGCGACCAACTTCCGGCAGCTGGGTCCTGAGTCCGCTGGCGGCAACGTCAACGACAAGCGCAACTCGCCGAAGCCGTACAGCGGCAACCAGAAGTTCGGCAACCCGAGGCGTTACAGCTGAGATGGCAATGGACCCCTCTCAAATGGGCGGAGGTCCCCCCGGAGCGCCTCCTGGCGGCGGCGGTGGGATGCCTGGCGGCGCGCCGGGCGGTGGCGGGATACCTCCCGCGGCCCTCATGGCGCTCCAGAAGCTGCAGCGACGTAAGGGGCACCCGTCCCGTTCCAAGAAGCACGCCAAAGCCCGGAAGCGGAAGTAGCGATGGCGGCTGACACCAAGAGGCGCGTGCTGCATCGCGCGAAGGGAACGGTGCGCGCGGGCGCAGCCAAGCTCCCAGCCTTCCCCAAAGCCAAGCGGAGGAAGCGCAAATAATGGCGGGACCCCTTTCCTCTCAGCGACCGGGGCCGGAGAACGCACTCACTGGCGGAGCGGACACGAGCGTGTCGCACGAGATCAATCAGGACTTCAAGCAGGTCCTGCGCTCCAAGCATCAGGACCGACCCGTGCGCGTAGGCACAAACGCGATCAACACCGCCTCGTCGCTGGCGAAGAACGTCGACCAGAAGACGCGCGTGCTGAGCAACCTGCGCACGGCGAGCAAGTTCAAGCGGCGGAGGTTGCGCAAATAGGTGTTCGCACGCACGCACGCACCCGACGTTCCCCTGATCAAAGGACCCGCGCAAGCGGGAGTGGCGATCGCCGCCAACGGCGCGATCACGTTCACCGCGCTGGCGGCGGCGTGGACATCGGGCGACATTCAGGCAGACGCTTTCTCCGAGCTCGCCGTTGACCTCACCAAGACCACGGTGACGACCAACGTGCAATTCACCGTGCAGCGCAAGGGCGCCGATGGGATCTACTACACGATCGCCACCAGCGGCGTGCAGGTCGCCGCCGGCAGCGATTCGCTGAGCATTGGGTCGGGGATGGCGAACGTGGCCGACACCGTGGCAGCTACCTCGGTCTGGTCGGTGGGCGCGAGCCTCGGCGATGTGGTCCGGGTCGTCGTAACGCCCTCGGGCGCGTTCACGGGCACTCTCTCCGTGAAGGGAAAGTAAGCGTTTGAACATCCGCTGCGGTTCCACGAAGCGGCCTTAAACGGCGCCCGCAGTGGAAATCTAGGAGGAGGTGCGACGAAAGTGGAGTCGAGACGCAGGAAGCGCAAGTAGAAGTTCGGGGAGGGCGGCAATCGTCCGCCCTCCTTTTCTAATTTAGGCCATGGGCGCTCATACGAAGTGGACCGTGGCGATGGAGGAAGTCGTTCAGCGAATGCTTCGGGACGGCAAGAACGTCGGAGTGATAGCGGCGGCGCTTGGAGTGAGCAAGTCGCGCATTTACACCCGCACTCGAGCGCATCCTGAGCGGTTCCCGCGCGCGCTACCCCGCCATGTCCTGAGCGAGATCAACGAGGACGCCCGGACTGCGATGTGCCTCGTCTGCGGACCAACTGCGGTTCAGAGACAGGGCGAACAGCATGGGCATACCCGATGGCGTTGTCGGGCATCGGAGCGATGGCGAGTCAGTCAGCGGCGCCGACCGCGGCAGCGGCTTATCGTCAAGAACAAAGGGTCCGTCTGCGTTGTCTGTGGATTTGTGGCCGAGCACCCTTGTCAGCTTGACCTGCACCACGTTGACGGCAATCCTCACAATCACGCCTTGGCGAACCTGCAGACTGTTTGTGCGAATTGCCATCGTCTCATTACTCTCCGACAGAGGAAGGTCAGGTTTGCCTCAGACAACCTCAAAGCCAGTACCTAAAGCGACGACGGTGAACACGCCTCAGACCACATCGAGGCCGCTACCTAAGACCACCACCGTCGGGAGCTAACACGCATGCCGCAAGCTGCGCAGGTCCCCAATCCGGTCGCCGCCGACAGCACCGGGCTACCCGACTCTTCGTGGATCGCCAAGGTGCGCGATGCGCTCGAGGACTACCCGCGCTGGCTGCTTGAGCAATTCGCCGCTGATGGCATCAACGGAGTCAGCGGTCCCGGCTCGGCCCCGGTGGGCGTGCAGTTTCCGAAGATCAATGGCTCCTCGATCAGCGGCGACAACACGCCCTTGGTGCAGGACACGACCGGACCCATCAACTACACGGTCGTCGATTTCCCGACCGTGCCGAACGACAGCGGCGGCGCGCATCAGGTGCAGGTCAACTACGACACCGGCGAACTCACCTTCGCCACCGCGCCAGTCAACGGCCGCACCATCAACATCTCCTACCAGACCTGCAAGTGGCGCGACCAGGCCATCCTCGACGCTCTCGACGACGGCCTCCGCGAGATGTTCCCCACCGTCGGCAAGACCTACACCGATACGAGCATCCAGATCAAGGTCAACCAGTGGGACTACCAGCTGCCAGCGTGGTTCAACGACCCGCGCTCGAAGATCATCCAGATCGAGGTTAACGACCTCAACATCCCGACCGAGCCGTTCAGGATCTACCCGCCGGGAGAGGAGCGGGTCGGGCTCGGCATCCTGCACCTGCCGTCCTCGCAGCGCTTCGGCCCGACCGCCATCCTGCGCATTGTCGGCTGGGGTCCCTACCTGCGCCTAGCCGACCTCGAGCCGCAGCTCTATCACCTGCCGATTTACGCCGCGCTCGGGGTATTGCTGCCGAAGAAGGAGACGAAGCGGATCCGCGAGGACACGATGGTGCCGGCGGCGCAGATCGGCGCCACGCAGCCCACACTGCACCTACAGACCGGCGACTACTGGGAGCGCCGCTTCCGCACCTCGCTCGCCAGCCTCGCGCGTCTGCCAGGTCCGACGAGCCGACGCCCGTGGGCGAGCATGCGCCAGCGCAACAGGTACTGATGGCCGTTGCGAATCCTGTTGAAACCAGCAGGGAAACCAACAGCAAGGCGCTCGACCTTTTCCTCGCCACCGAGAACGTGATCGGCCAGGAGCGGGTGCGCAAGCAGATGGCGGTCATCCTCGACGGCCAGTGGCGGGTGGCGCAGGGCATGGACCCCTCGCAGCCGTCAGGTGTGCTCCTCGGCGGCTTCTCGGGCACCGGCAAGACCATGACCGCGCGCAAGATGTGCAGCCACCTCGGACTGCCCTACGCGGAGACGGACGCCACCCGCTACGCGGAGGTCGGCTACAAGGGGCTGCAGCTGCCGCAGATGTTCATTCCCCTGCTCCGCGAGGCCGCGCGGATGATCGACGACGAGAAAGCTACAGAGATACAAAGCGGCGAGGACATCGACGAGGTCGTAGCGCGCGCGGAGACAGGCGTGGTCGTGCTCGACGAGTTCGACAAGTGGATGCAGCGCGTCAACCACTTCAGCGGTCAGAAGGACACCGCGATCCAGTCTGAGTTCCTGAAGATGATCGAGGGCTCGCACGAGTGGGTCAGCGCCACCGACGACCTCGAGGTCGGCGCCACTTTCGCCACGCACAGGGTCTTGATCATTTGCGCGGGCGCCTTCATCAGCCTTTACCCGATCGTGCGCGCCCGTCTGCACCAAGACACCGATGCCAAGGCCCAGCACATGGACGAGAACTTCTGGAACGCGATCATTCCCGAGGACTTCGAGCGCTTCGGCCTCCTGCCCGAGCTCGCCGGGCGCTTGGCCCGCAACATCTTCACGCGCCCGCTGCAGGCGCAGCACATGAAGACGATCTTGACCTGGCCGGGAGGCATCCTTGACTACTACCGACGACGCTACGAGGGCTGCGGAGCGCGCTGGGACGTGAGCGACGCCGGCGTCAACTGGCTGGTCGCCGAGGCTATGCACCACAAGACCGGGGCGCGTGCGCTTGACCACGTGGCGCACCGCATGCTCGGCGGCGAGGTGCTGTTCCAAGCGTCGACGTCGGAAGGTGCGGTCGCCGTCCGCCTCGAACCCAACTGGCCCACTGCCAAGGTGGTGCTCGCGTGACCACGCATGCGTTCGACAGTGCGGGCCTGACCGACACCACGCTCCAGAAAGCGGTCGGCCAGCGCTACCAGTGCGGCCTCTCCGACGGCGCCCGCTTCTACGGCTACATGTTCGAGCCGGTGGCCGGCAAGGACGGCGGCTTCCACTGGAAGACGGACACGACGACCAAGGACGCGCTGGTCCAGTTCTCCAGCCAGCAACTCATCGACCGCGACCTCGCCTTCTTTCCGCGGGTGACGGACGGAGACTTCTCGGGCGGCGCCTTCCAGGAGGTCTTCATCGATCCGCGCAAATTCTTCGACGCCGACCTCGACCCCCGCATCCCCGGCTACCTGCAACTGCGCCCGCAGTGGGCGCGCATCAACAAGGCTGGCCTGACGGTGGGTGCCAACTTCGACGTCGTGGCATGGAAGGGCGACTACTGGTACACGTTCGGCGAGGCGTCAGGCAACATCTACTCCGCCAACGGCGCCACCACCACGACGCCCGGCGCGGTTGCCATCGTCGCGCTCGACACCGACGGCACCTACCTCTACGCTGGCACTGGCACTAAGCTCTGGCGCTCGAGTGACGGCACCTCATGGACGGCGGTCACCTCCTCCATCAACGGCACCGCCCAGCAGTGGTGGGTGATCAACCAGGGCACCAACGGCTACTTCGCCTACTACCAGTCAGGTTCGAACTTGCTCTACAAGATCGACTTGACGCAAGCCTTCCCGATCGCGGCCGCAGCCGAACCGCAGGTCCCAGTCGGCGCCAACGCGATCAGCATCGTCGACCTCGTCGCCTACCAGACCTCGATCGCCATCTTGACCACGGACGTGGCTGGACCGGGCAGCGACGTCTGGTACTTCGACGGCAACAACCTGACCCGCATCATCCGCATCGAGGGCTACACCGCGCAGGGCATGTGCAACGCGCTCGGTGCGATCTACGTCGCCGGCTTCGCGGTCGGGAAGACAACCTCGCCCAAGCTGTTCAAGGTTGACGCCGGTACCTACGACGAGGTTGTCATCCCCGGCTCGCCGTTCGCCACCGCCAATCAGTCCTGCTCGCAGCCGCGCGCCAGTGGGCGCTTCGTCTACTGGCCGATCCTACGCCCGTCCATCAACGGCATCTCGAACGGCGTCGGCGTCGTGCTCCAACTCGACGTGTTGACCGGCGCGGTGTCGAAGCTGCCGAATCAGGACGCGACCGACTTCACCACCGTCAGCGGAGGTCTGCTCCGCAACATCGCGCTCCTCGGCGACAACGTCGCCTGCGTCTACGTCAACGGCACCACGGGCGTTCTGCAGTACCAGCAGACGGCGTTCGGCGTGATCAAGTACCAAGGCACCGGATGGCTGGCGAGCTCGCACATCGACTTCGGCACCCCCGGCATCGTCAAGCGCTTCCGCCGCCTTGAGGTCCACCATTCGCCGCTCAACGCCGGCGAAGCCATCTTCATTGAGTGCTTCGTTGATCAAGACCCGCTCGCCTTCACGACCGCCTTGGCGCCCGTGCCAGCCACGCAGAGCGGCGGTAACAACAATGTTGTAGGCAGCACACTCACGGCGCTGACGGTCGGCCAGGACACGGTCGGCAAGACGCTCTACTTCGCCGTTCGCATGACCGCCGGCACCAATCAGAACACGACGCCGCGCATCTCCTACGTCACCGTCGAGGTGGGCGGCACGTGGGTCGCCGATGTGAACCTCGCCTGTGTGAATCGCCGCCTCACGCTGGCGCAGGAGAAGGACGACCAGGGCGCCAGTTCATCGGACCTCGCCTACCTGCTGTTCCTGGCCTACGAGAACGGCAACCTGCTGACTTTTTATCACCCCAACGGACAGAAGTACACGATGGCGATCGAGTCGCTGGATCCGTGGAATCCCAGCGTCACGGGATTGATGCAATCGCAGGAGAATCGGCCGCGCGGCGAGGAGTACATTGTCCACGCCGTGCTCAGGCAAGCCGCCTGATGCCCGACACCCGCGGGCGCCCGCTACCGAGCGAGATTCTCCAACTCCTCAAGGACCCTTCGATCACCAACTACCTGCGGAGCTTCCTGCTCTCGGTCGCCAGCAGCGAGTCGATCGGGCGCTACCCTGGCAACGGGTCGGCGCAGAACGACATCTACCCTTACCCCGACGACGCGGACGCCACCTTCCCCTACAACTTCGACTACGTCATTCCGGCGAACTTCCAGCGCCTCGTCTCGGCCAAGCTGAGCTTCAAGATTCGCGCCTATCGCACCTACTCGACGTTCACCCCAGGCGCTACCACCGGCGGCGAGTCGGTCACGCACACCCATACATCGGCGACTCACAACCACAACCATGGACACACAATCCCAATTGGCGCCGGTCCATTCACCAACGCCGTAGGCCAATCCGCAGCTGGCGGTCAACTTCAAGATGCCTTTGGACCCACGACCGCGCCAGTCAATGCCGATGCCACCAACACCACACCCGGAGCAACCGGCGCCAACACGGTCGACCACACCCACACGATGAGCGGCACCTCCGTACTGGGCATCGCCGAGGATGTGGCGCCGGTCAACCCCGGCATCACGGTGAGCGTGGATGGCACCGACGTGACGACCGCGCTCGGCGGTCCCTTCAACTCCGATCAGGTCGAGATTGACGTGACGCAGGTGCTCAAGACGGCGGTTAAGCTATGGCACACCTTGTCGCTGCAGCCCAACAAGCGCGTGCGCATTTCAGGTCTGCTTCGCTTGGGCTACTACACCGACAACAGGCTCGCGCAGTAAATGGCAACCTCGACAGCGCAAGCGATCGCGACCGTTCCCGTCTACGACTGGCTGATGGCGACAGGGGACCCTCTAAATGCGACCCCCAAGGGGCTGCCAGGCAAGAAGGTCACCATCCAGCTGACCTACTCACTGTCGCAGTCCGCGTCCCCCGTCACGCTGCTGGGCACTGACCCCGTAGTCCTCCAGACCGACCCCAACGGATTCTGGCAGGCCAACCTTGTTCCTAACAACAAAATCAGCCCGACGGGGACGCTCTACAAAGTCGAGATCGAGGGCTATCGCTCTTACCTCGTCAACGTCACCGACGTCGGTGCGCCCGCAATCGGCTGGCAGTCGAGCGCCATCGCCGTGCTGCCGCCAGTGGGCGGCGGAGCTCCTGGCTACACGCTACCAGGCGGCACGAGTGTGCTCGGCGGCCTGACGATCGCGGCTGGCGAGACGGGCTTCGACACCAACAGCCCCGGCGCGCTACTCATTGGCGACAACGTCGCCACGTCGATCGAGCTCGGAGTCGACACCAACGTCCAAGGCCGGTTCACCGTCGGCACCAAAATCGTTGTGGCACCCGTCCCGAACGGCGTCGACGACACGACGGTTCTTCAGGGACTCATCGCAGGGGGGAACGTCAACCTGACGCTTCAGCAAGGCAACTACCTCGTAAGCCAGATCCTCAACGTAGAGAGCAACACAACCATCCAAGGCGTGGCGATTGATGCGACCACCCTGCAAATCAAGTCGGGAAGCTTCGTCAACTTCGGGTTCGGCTACGTCTTCCAGTGCAAGAACCAGATCCCGACCAACGCCAACTGCCATCTTCGCGATCTCACCCTTGACGGCAACAACCGCAGCGGGGGCGGAGCTGCCAATCAGGGAGGCCTGTGCCTGCCGGGGAACTTCTGGACCATGGAGAGGGTCAGGTTCTATGACAGTTCCTACTTCAAGCTATTCATGGGTTCGATCACCAACGGCCGGGTCAAGAACTGTCGCTTCGACGGTGGCAGCAGAGGCACCGACACCATCGGCGGCGGCGGCAACGTCGACTGTGTCGTTGAGAGCTGCTACTTCGATGCCACCAACGATGGCAACCTGCTCGACTTCTTTGGCACCGACACTGGCTTCATCTTCCGCAACAACGTCTCCACCCTCACGAACACCTTCTTCCTCGAGGGTTCGACCGATGCGCTGATTGAAGGCAACTACCTCGTTGGCGGCATTGCCATTCTCTCCAACTCTCGACTGGCCCCGACCACGAACCAGAACCCGATCGCCGTGCGCGTCATCAACAACGAGTTGAACTTGGCAGGACTGGCCGGCTCCAGTGGCATCCAGTTGCGCTACGACGATGCGGCAGGAGCCACGACCCACTTGGCTGGCGGCGGCAATACGATCGCCGGCAACACAATTCGCAATCCGGCCAAGGTCGGCATCCTCGTCTTCGGCCAAGCGGACACGTGGAAGACCCGCGGCGACGTGATCACGGGCAACAAAATCTTCAATCCGAATTCGGACGCCACGAACACGATCAACACCGGGTTCCAGATCTTCAACAACACCGGCATAGCGATCGGCATCGGATCGGGCGACGTGGTCGATGGCAACAGCGTCACCGACGACCGTGGCGGTGGCGCCCTGATGCAATACGGCTACGCCCTCGGCGGCAGCGCCGCCACCACGCTGACCAACCTCGCATTTGGTGTCGTCAACACGAGCAAGGGCCACACCATAGCCATGACCGTGACCACGGGGCAGTACACGCCCCTGGGTCCGAGTGTGACTTCTGCGTCGGGCGAATTCGACGTGACCACCAGCGGTCAGAACGCCAGCGTGGTCATCACTGACCTGGGCGGGAACGGCGCTGGATTCCGCATGGTCGGAGCTGCTGGCGGCAAGTACGCTCGAGTCCATCCCGGAACAGCCGATTGGGAGTGGCTCGACAGCGCTCACAACAACGTGATCGGCGCGCTCACGGATACGGGGCAACTAAAGGCCAAGCTTCAGATGTATCCGGGCGCTGAGGCTGCAGGGGTGCAGGCGACAGGTGGGTTTTTGCACTCCACGGGCGTGCCGTCGAATGCCAACGGCAATAACAACGACTGGGCAATTTCCGACAACGGCCGGCTTTATTTCAAGGTGGCCGGAGCGTGGATCACGCCGTCGGCAACCCTGAAAAAGGGGAGCGGAGGCGGCAACTACGTCAGCGCCTCTACGGTCTACGTGGACGTCGATGCCGCCAATCTGGGCCTCACGATCACCATCCCGACCAACTGGAAACTGGTCATCAACGCTAGCGGCCAACTGACCTCGGCCACTGCCATAGCGACCGTGTCCGTCTCTTTGTTGGACGGTGCCACTCTAATTGAGGCGCAAGTCAACCCGACCGTGGCTGGCACCGCCGGTGCCGAGGATTGGGCCCTCAACTGGGTGATCAATGGGGATGGCGCCTCGCACACGGTGAAACTTCAGTACAAGACCTCGAACGGGGCTGACTCGGCAACCATCCTCAATTCGAGCGCTACGTTACTTCCGACCATGGTGTTCACTCTGATGCCGTCGAGTTAGTTGGAGGATGCCGTGACGCCCAAGCAGAAGAAGCGCCTGAACGAGTTCTACGCCGAGGCACGACAGGCAGAGCAGCGCATGCAGATGGCGGTCCAGACCGTGCAGGGAGCCCAGGCCGACATGCTGGCGAAGAAGACGCGGTTCGAGGCGGCGGTCGAGTTCGTCGGTGGGGCCGGAGCCACGTGGACCCACAACACTGACGACGGCGTGGTGGTCCTCGAGGCAGCTAAAGCGCCCCCTCCCGAGCCAGTAGCGCAGAATGGCGCCGGTACGTCCGTGCCGCACCACAACCGCGAGGCGCGGCGAACAGCCAAGAAAGCGCTCGGTAAGTAGGCGCGAATGGCCCGATTCTCAAGTAGCGTGTGCAGGGGTGAGCGAGAGGCATCGAGACGGCGAGCGCCAATGGCGCCAGGACTTGGAAGCTCATGATCGCTATCCCTATGCCCATCAACCGATGCTC
>WNGL01033785.1_pt1 | contig 10627 bp, 10 predicted proteins | sample 5400591 | NCBI WGS metagenome assembly WNGL01 (sample SAMN13153377, study PRJNA577476) | soil metagenome | isolation source: 80 cm soil or saprolite under Garry oak tree replicate 1 | place: USA:California | collected 2016-06-15
CGCTCCGGGTCAGATGCGCCATCAAGTAGGCGCAGCACAGCTCGTCGTCATCGACCACCAAAATTTTCGGCATGAATTTCTCATTCCGGAAGATGCCGACCATGTCGCTGGTGCAAGTTGCCGAGGCGGAGCGCATGGCGGGGTCTCCTTTCTATCGCGCCGGCACGGCGATGGTGATCGCCGCCATCTCGGTCGCCGGCACCGAGTGCGCAATGATCCGTGCCGCCGGCAGGTGAGCCCTCACCACGGTGCCCACACCCGACGCGGTTTCGATAGATAGGGCGCCGCCGTGAAGCTCAACCAAACGCTTGACAAGCGTAAGTCCGAGACCGGCGCCTGGATATCTCCGCACCAGCGAGCCGTCGACCTGCTCGAATGGCTCGAGCGCCCGCCCGACGTCGCGCGGCGCCATGCCGATGCCATTGTCCTGCACCGACAGAGCGATGCCTTCGTCGACAGCGACGGAAACCGAGACGATGCCGCCCGCGGGCGTGAACTTGATGGCGTTCGACAGCAGATGCCGAAGGATCTGCTCGATTCTCACCGGATCTGCGATAATCCACGGTAGATGAGGCGCGAGGTCGAGGTGGAGCGTGACCCCCGATTTGCGCGCGCAAGCGGTGATGGCCTCGATGCAGTCCGCGATGATGCGCGCCAGATCGACCGGCTGTTCCTCGAGGGCGAGAGCGTCGTCCCCGAGCTGCGAGAGATCGAGCAGATCATTGAGCAGCGCGAGGAGACTGAGGCCGGAGGTCTCGATCGCGGCGGCGTAGTCCGACACGCATTCGGGATCACCCGGAGAGCCGTCGCGAATGAGAGCAGCGAAGCCGATAATCGAGTTCAGCGGCGTGCGCAATTCGTGCGACATATTTGCAAGAAACTCGGCCTTCGCACGCGCAGCCGCGGCGGCGTCCCGCAATGCCTGCTGCAGCTGGCGTTCGCGTATTGCAATCATGTCGGCCACGGCATCCAACGATCTGCTGACCGTATTGAATTGGCGGAGAGTTTCGCGAGAAAGATCGAATGCGCCACCATTCGACGCCGCGGGCCTGTGGTCGCGATGCCCCGGCGATGAGCTGCGGCGCCTCATGGCAGCAAGACGGTTGTCGAGGAGGTTGCACTGGAAATCACGCGCGCCACCGACGAAACCAAGAAGAGACGGTCTCGCGGCTTACCGCTTTATTGGCTGAGACCTGGGCTCGTGCCGCAGGTTCGACGATGGCCCGTCGCCATGTCTCCAGCTAGACGGGAAGAACCGCAAATCCGTCCGGCAATTCCTGACGCTCTTGGTCAAAATCTGTTAACCGTTTGCCGAGGGCCGCCGCCACAGCGAGCGGGTGTATTGCGGCGCGTTACGGCACGTCGAGCCAACCCTGCGCGACGCCGTAACGCACGATATCCGCGCGCGTGCGAAGGCTGAGTTTTTCGGCTGCACGAGCCTTGTAGGTTTCGACCGTCTTGATGCTCAGATCCAACCGGGCGGCCATCTCCTTGTTCGTGAAGCCTTGAGCCGCCAGCTTCAGAACCTCCTCTTCGCGCTCGCTGAGGCCGGCGGCGGGCAGCGTCGGGTTGCTGGCGCTTTGTGCGTTGAGAAGCTTGCTTGCAATGGTGGGGTCGATGTAGAGGCCACCGGTCGAGATGGCGCGGATTGCCCGGACGAGCTCTTCGGCCGCCGAGCGCTTGAGAAGATAACCGCGCGCTCCGGCATGGAGCATTTGCTGTGCGTAGGCGCGATCCTCATGCACCGTGAGCACCAGGATCTTGACACTTGGCACCTCGTCGGTGATCCGCCGAGCGAGGTCCGCCCCGTGGATATCGGGCATCGATATGTCGATGACGGCGACGTCAGGCGCGGTGGCCATGACGAGCTGCAGCGCCGCTTTGCCGTCAATGGCTTCGCCCACCAGCTCCATTTCCGGGGCGGCCTGAATGAGCGCCTTGATTCCGGCGAGCACGACCGGATGGTCATCTGCAAGGGCGACACGAATTTTTGTCATCCGCGCGGCCCTATCGTCCGGCGCGCTGCCGGCGATGTCGCGCGTTCTCGTTGAGTTTCTCCAACGTGCTGGAATCGAATTGTCATGTGCCTCGATTGCGCAGGATGAGCGATGGGACCGGTAGGCTCGATGCGACAATCATGCGTGCGCAAAGATGCTCTCAGCCACGCTAGAGGAAGAAAGGCCAGAGTTTGAGTAGGGAATTTCCTGGCATTGTCAGGGCCGGAGGAGCGGCGGGTAGGTGTGGCCGCCCAATCATGCGACATCTTGCGCCGTTCGGCCGACACGGCCGATCGGCACGCGGACATAGAGCGTGGTTCCGACCCCGGGCGTCGAATCGATCGACAACGTCCCGTTGACCAGGGCAAGTCGCTCGCGCATGCCGGCAAGGCCAAAGCGCCCGCGGGCTGCCGAAGCCTCCGGGTCGAAGCCACTGCCGTTGTCCTCGATGATGACTTGGAGCGACCCGTCATGGCATTCGAGTACGAGGCTGACGGTGGTCGCCGACGCGTGCTTCAGCACATTCGTCAGCGCCTCCTGGACGACGCGATAGATGGTCGTCTCGACCTCGGGCAGGAAGCGGTTCGTCTCGACGCCGCGGGCATGAAGGTCCGCCGCGATGCCGAACCGCTCGCTCCAGTCGGCGAGGTGAGTCTCCAATGCTCGGAGCAGGCCGATATCGTCGAGCGAGGTCGGGCGAAGCTCGCCCGCCGCGCGATGCAGATTGCTGCCGATCTGCGTGGTCAACTTCCGCAGCCAGCGCAGCGTCGCATGCGCGCGCTCATCGTCGATCGCTGCCTCGAGACTCTTCAGTCCGAGCGACAGGCCGGTGAGGTCCTGGCCCGTCTGATCATGCAGCTCGCGCGCAATGCGCAGGCGCTCGTTCTCCTGCATGTTGATGAGACGGTGCAGGAGCTCCAGCCGTTCGGCTTCGGATTTCATCTTCTGCGCCTGATGCGAAATCTCCTGCTCTTTGGCCTCGCGCAGCGCGCGCTCCGCGACGACCGCCGCGGTGATGTCGCTGCCGACGCCGCGATAGCCGGCAAAGCGACCGGATGGATCAAAGATGGGTTTGCCGTCGACCGACAAGAATTTTGCCATGCCGGCTTCGCTGTTGGCGCGGAAGACGAAGTCTCGGAACGGCTCATGGCGCTCGAGGGCCGCGAAATGCTGCCGCCATTTCTCCGGTTCCTCCTCGCGGTCGGCGGCGAGGTCCCAGCGCGTATGGTTGAGCCGCATCGCGGGATCGAAGCCGAGGCGCGCGACCCGTTCCGAGATGTAGGTCAGCCGATGATCGGGGCCGGTCTCCCAGAACCAGTCGGACGCGACCTCCGCGAAATCATGGAAGCGCTGCTCGCTTTCCTGCAGTTCGCCGTAGATCTGGCGCACGCCCGAGCTCATTTCGTTCAGCGCTTGGACCACTTGGTCGAGCTCGTCGCGCTTTCGCGGCGGGTGGCGGAGCAGGCCGAAGCGCGGGAGCTGCCGGCGCGGATCGACGCCTGCGACGAAGCTGGCGATGGAGCCAAGGTGGCGGGTGATGATCCGGTGGACGATATAGATGATGAACAGCGACACAAGGAAGGTCTTGGCGCCCTGACTGGCCAGAATGACCAGGCCGCGGCTTATCAGCTCGCGGTAGATGTCGGTGAGGGTCGCCTCGACCCGCAGCGTGCCGATCGACCGCCCGGTGCTGCCGAACGCGTAGACGATGGGAAATTCGCGGACGATGGCCGCCGTCGCGTCCGGTTGCCCGGCCGACACGACAAGCGGCTCTCGATTGCCGGCGGTTTCGCGAATCTCGGCGAACCTGACCCCTGGCAGGCTCACGATGCCGTCGAGCTGCAACGCGATTTGACGCTCGTCGAGATTCCATAGGCTTTCGCCGAAGCTGCCAAGGCTGCTTTCGCCGATCTGACTCAGCCGGTTGCCGATGACGTCAACATCGCGGCGGTAGTCGAGATAGAGCTGAAGGGCCGTCAGGACCAGGGTGACAAGCGAGCTGAACAAGAGGACGCTCGCGAGGAGGCGGGCGGCGATGCCGAATTGCGGCCGCGCGAAGAGCGTGTGGCGTGCGCTCGTCTCTGTCACGACCGCCGGGATTTCCGACCGATTATCCTTCGGCGCGATCAATCGAGCACCTGGTTGACGAAGCGCTCCCGTAATCGCACGAGCTCACCATCCGCCTCCATGTCGCGCAGCACGGCCTCGATCCGCGGGACGAGCGCGCGATGCTGCTGATGCAGATAGTGGTAGATGAAGACCCGCTGGAGCGGCGGGGACAAGGCGTAAATGCGGGAGTCCAACCGCATCTGCTTGACGCGGACCCGCCCGCTCAACAGGTCGGTGGATCGATGGCCATCCGCTCACCTCGAAATGGAGCGTCGTCGTGAACACCGACGGTTCGATGTAGTTGATCGCCGGCGATATCCGGATCAGCGACGGGTAGTCGTGCTCGACCGCTGCAATCCGGTGTACTTCCCCATCGAGCTGACCTGAGCTGCTGAGCGCAAGCGCCCGTGCGGCCGGGACGTCGACAAGCACGACCGCGATGCCCAAGCGGCGGTAGGCCTCCTTCAGTATCTCGCCACCGATGAATTGGTCCGGTACGCCCGGCAGTCGGGCGAGTTGAAGAGTCGTTTGCCCGCAGGCTGGGCCGCTGAGAATGCTGGTGAGGATCAAGACAAGACATGATGGTCGCGTGGCACGCCTGCCCGGCCGTCTTCGGCCACTCGGCAATCGTCAATAACGGGACTAAGCCTAGCGCGATATTTGCCGCAAAACGTTAACGTTGCGAGCGTTTTTCGCGGCGGCGAGCAAGCCGGACGTGCCGCGCCGGTATTGCGAGCGACCCTGTCGCGTCAGCAGCGCAGACCGAGAATTAGTGCAGATCGGCCCAGATCTTGCGCTTGATCCCGTAGAACACGCCCGCGCAGATGAGCAGGAAAGCCATCACCTTGACGCCTGTACGATGGCGGTCCTCGAGGTTGGGCTCGGCTGCCCAGCTCAGGAACGTCACCACGTCATGCGCCATCTGCTTGACCGTCGCCGGCGTGTTGTCGGCGAAGGTCACGGCGCCCTCGTTCAAGGGCGGCGGCATGGCGATCTGATGGCCGGGGAAATGCATGTTGTAGTTCATGCCCTGGCCCAGCTTCATGTCGGCCGGCGGCGGGGCATAGCCGGTAAGCAGTCCGAAGATGTAGTCGGGACCGCCCTCGCGCGCCTTGGTGATGAGCGCGAGATCGGGTGGCAGCGCGCCATTGTTGGCGGCGCGCGCGGCCTTGTCGTTGGCGAAGGGCCGGACGATCGGATCGGACGGCCTGCCGGGACGCTGGACCATCTCGCCCTGATCGTTCGGCTCGGCATCGGTGACCTGGACCTGTGCGGCGAGCGCCTTGACCTCGTCCGTGACGCTGAGACCGAGGGGGACGAAAGCGAGCTTGCGCATTTATGGCTTCTCCATCGGTGCGCCGGCACGCGACAGGCCCCCGCCGCCCTTGAGGACGGCGGTGCTGATGCTGTCCGGCAGCGGCCGCGGCCGCTCGAACCAACCGAGGAACGGCACGAGAAGCAGGAAGTGGAAGAAATAGTAGAAGGTGGCGAGACGGCCGATGGTGACGTAGATGCCCTCAGGCTTGTGGGCGCCGACCACGCCGAGAATGATGGCGTCGATCAGGAGGACGAAGACAAACCATTTGAAGACCGGCCGGAAGGTCGCGCTGCGCACCTTCGATGTGTCGAGCCAAGGCAACAGGAACAGGATGAGAATCGAGCCGAACATCAGGATGACGCCGAAGAGCTTGTTCGGCACCGCGCGCAGGATGGCGTAATACGGCAGGAAGTACCATTCCGGCACGATATGCTCGGGCGTCGCCAGCGGATTGGCCGGGATATAGTTGGCGGGATCGCCGAGCATGTTCGGGAAGAAGAAGACGAAGGCGGCATAGACCAGCAGGAAGACGAACAGCCCGAAGAGATCCTTGACCGTGTAGTAGGGATGGAATGGGATCGAATCCTGCGGCCCCTTGCGGTCGATGCCGAGCGGGTTGTTCGAGCCGTGCTGATGCAGCGCGACAAGGTGCAGCACGACGACGCCGACGATGACGAAGGGCAAGAGATAGTGCAGCGAGAAGAAGCGGTTCAACGTCGGGTTGTCGACGACGAAGCCGCCCCAGAGCAGCGTCACGATCGAGTCGCCGACGACCGGAATGGCGGAGAAGAGATTGGTGATGACGGTGGCGCCCCAATAGCTCATCTGGCCCCACGGCAGCACGTAGCCCATGAAGGCCGTCGCCATCATCAGGAGCAGGATGACGACGCCGAGCATCCACAGCAGCTCGCGCGGCTCCTTGTAGGAGCCGTAATAGAGGCCGCGGAAGATGTGAATATAGGTGACGATGAAGAACATCGACGCGCCGTTCATATGGATGTAGCGCATCAACCAGCCCCAATTCACGTCGCGCATGATGCGCTCGACGGATTCGAAGGCCATATCCTTCTGCGGCGTGTAGGCCATGGCGAGGAAGACGCCGGAGAGGATCATGATTGTCAGCATGATCCCGGCCAGCGAGCCGAAGTTCCACCAATAGTTCAGATTTCGCGGCGTCGGGTACTCGTTGAGCTCGTGATTGACGAAGGTGAAGATCGGCAGACGGTGATCGATCCACCGGACGAGCTTGCTTTGCGTCGGTTGTGCTGCGGCCATGGCGCGCCTCTAGCCGATCTTGATCTGGGTGTCGCCGGTGAAGGCGTAGGGCGGCACGGCGAGGTTCTGCGGCGCGGGGCCCTGGCGGATGCGACCGGAGGTATCGTAGACCGAGCCGTGGCACGGGCAAAACCAGCCGCCGAAAGCACCGCGATCGTCGGTCGGCCCTTGGCCGAGCGGAATACAGCCGAGATGCGTGCAGATGCCGACGACGACGAGCCATTCGGGCTTCTTGACGCGATCGGCATCGCTCTGCGGATCGCGCAGCTCGCCGACTTCGACCTTCTCCGCCTTCTCGATCTCCTCAGGCGGCCGGTGATCGATGAAGACCGGCTTGCCGCGCCACACCACCGTCAACCGCTGGCCGACCTGCACGGGCGCCAGATCGACCTCGGTGCTTGCCTGCGCCAGCGTGTCCTTCGCCGGATTCATGCTGGCAATGAACGGCCACAGCGCCGAGGCCGCGCCGAGGCCGCCGAGCATCGCTCCGGTCAGCGTCAGGAAATCGCGGCGCGACGTCTCGGCGCCGCCATGGGCGCCGGCGGCACCGCTCCCCGTCGGGTGCGCAACTTCGGCCATTTCTAAGCTACCTCTTCCTTGGCGGTCAGCCCGGCGGCAAACCGCCGCGCAAGCTACAGGGTTGAACAGACACGACTATGCGACATCCTGCCGCATCGCTCCTCCCGGTGGCCCGACGACGACGGCGATTGTCGCGGGCAGGAAGTAGGCCAGCGGTATAATGCATCCGACCGCGGTTGCAAAGTCGGAGTTGCCGGTCGGCAACGGCGGCGCGACCCGGCAAAGCCGAGGTACCCTCAATCATGCGCCTCGCCCTCTTTCAGCCCGATATCCCGCAGAATGCCGGCGCCCTCATCCGGCTCGGCGCCTGCCTCGGCGTCCCGGTCGACATCATCGAGCCATGCGGCTTCGTGCTGAGCGACCGCAGGCTGCGCCGCGCCGGGATGGACTATCTCGGCGCGGCCGAGACGACTCGGCATGAATCATGGGCGGCGTTCCGCGCCGCCTGCGCGCCAAATGCCCGGCTGCTGCTCCTGACGACATCGGCCACCCTGCCCTATCACCGCTTCGCCTTTGCTGCCCGCGATGTCATCCTCGTCGGGCGCGAGTCCGCCGGCGCCCCCGACGAGGTGCATGCGGCAAGCGCGGCGCGGCTGGTCATACCGATGCGGCCGGGGCTGCGCTCGCTCAATGTCGCGCTCGCCGCCGCCATGGTATTGGGCGAGGCGTTGCGCCAGACGGGGGGCTTTCCCGGAGACCGAGCCGGAGACCAGGAATGACGACCGAGCACAGCGACGCCGGCAAGGCACAACCCGGTCAGGCACACAAGGCTCAAGCGGCCGAGTGGTTTGCCACGCTGCGCGACCGCATCTGTGCCGCCTTCGAGGCGATCGAGGACGAATACGTCGGGTCACGCCCGGCGAGCGGCAAGGCCGGCCGCTTCGCGCGCAAGCCGTGGCAACGCGCCGCCGAGGGCGACGGTGATGGCGGCGGCGGTGGCGTCATGGCCGTGATGAAGGGCCAGGTCTTCGAGAAAGTCGGCGTCAACGTCTCGACCGTCTTCGGCGAGTTCTCGCCCGAGTTCCGCGGCCAGATCCCCGGCGCCGACGAGGACCCGCGCTTCTGGGCGAGCGGCATCTCGCTGGTCGCCCATATGGCCTCGCCGCTGGTTCCCGCCGTGCACATGAACACGCGCCATATCGTCACCACCAAGGGATGGTTCGGCGGCGGCGCCGATCTCACCCCGATGTTCCCGGACGAAACCGATACGCGTGATTTTCATGCCGCGCTCAAGGCCGCGTGCGATGCTCACGATCCCGACTACTACCAGCGCTTCAAAGAATGGTGCGATCAGTATTTCTTCCTCAAGCACCGCAACGAGCCGCGCGGCGTCGGCGGCATCTTCTTCGACTATCTCGACAGCAGCAGCGGCGACGGCGGCGGCTGGGAGCGCGACTTCGCCTTCACCCACGATGTCGGCGAAGCCTTCCTCGCCATCTACCCGGTGCTGGTCCGCCGGCACATGCTCAAGCCGTGGACGGCGGAGCAGCGCCGTCACCAGCTCGTCCGACGCGGCCGTTATGTCGAGTTCAACCTGCTCTACGACCGCGGCACGCTGTTCGGCCTCAAGACCGGCGGCAATGTCGAGGCGATCCTGATGTCGCTGCCACCCGAAGTCGCCTGGCCGTGAAGGCGCCATCGGCGCTCGACATCTTCCTCGTCTTCCTGCGGCTCGGTCTCACCTCGTTCGGCGGGCCGGTCGCCCATCTCGGCTATTTCCGCGCCGAGTTCGTCGAACGCAAGCGCTGGGTCGACGAGGCGACCTATGCCGATCTTGTCGCCCTCTGCCAGTTCCTGCCCGGGCCGGCGAGCAGCCAGGTCGGCATCGCCATCGGGCTGACGCGGGCCGGCCTCGCCGGGGCGCTCGCCGCCTGGCTCGGCTTCACCCTGCCATCCGCCGTGGCCCTCACCCTGTTCGGCTACGGCGTCGGCACTTGGCGCGGAGTCGTCGATTCGGGCTGGCTGCACGGGTTGAAGATCGTCGCCGTCGCCATCGTCGCCCAGGCCGTCTGGGGCATGGCGCGCAGCCTGACGCCCGACCGTGCCCGGGTGACGCTGGCGGGCGCCGCCACCCTCGTCACCCTCGCCTGGCCGGGCAGCGTCGGCCAGATCCTGGCGATCGCCGGCGGCGGCGTCATCGGCTGGTGGCGGTTCGCCCAGCACGCGTCGTCGGCCTCCACCGTGCATCCGCTGCCGATCGGCCGGCGCCACGCCGTCCCTGCCCTCGCCATCTTCTTCCTCCTCCTCGCCGGCCTGCCGCTTCTCGCCGAGGCGGTGCCGAACCACGCGATTGCCCTCTTCGACAGTTTCTACCGCACCGGCTCGCTGGTCTTCGGCGGCGGCCACGTCGTGCTGCCGCTCCTCCAATCGGCGGTCGTGCCGCCGGGCTGGATCGGCAATGACGAATTCCTCGCCGGCTACGGCGCGGCGCAAGCGGTGCCGGGGCCGCTCTTTACCTTCGCGGCCTATCTCGGCACCGTCATGCAGCCGGCGCCGCGCGGCTGGGTCGGCGCCCTCATCTGCCTGGCCGGCATCTTCCTGTCGTCGTTCCTGCTCGTCGTCGGGACCTTGCCGCTCTGGCACGCGTTGCGCGCCCGCACCGCCGTCCAGGCCGCGTTGCGCGGCGTCAATGCCAGCGTCGTCGGCTTGCTGCTCGCCGCCCTCTACCAGCCGGTCTGGACGAGCACCATCGTCGCGCCGACCGATTTCGCCCTCGCCCTCGCCGCCTTCATCGCGCTGGTCTTCTGGCAGTTGCCGCCCTGGCTGGCCGTCCTTGCCACCGCCCTCGGCAGCGCCGCGATCGGCACCCTCTGATGCCTATTCGGCGGAAAGGCCGAGCGAGCGCCGGACAACAGCGAGACGGGGCAGAACCACGCTGACGGCGAGGAGGGCGAGCGCCAGCAAGGTCGGCGTGATCCAGCTGCCGCCGCTCAACGCGGTATTCCCGCTCGCCCCCAGCTCGGACCACACGAAGGTCATCGGCACCATGCCGACCAGCGAGCCGAAGGCATAGCCGGAAAAGGGAATGCGGGTGAGACCGAGCGCATAATTGACCGGCGTGTTGGGCAGCACCGGCACCAGACGCAAAAAGGCGACGACGCGCCAGCCGCCGCGCTCGACCGCCCGCAACGCCGGCGCCAGGCGCGGCAGGCTCGCCTCGTCGACGAGGCCGGCATTGACGTAGCGGGCGAGCAGGAAGCAGACGAGCGAGCCCGCCATGCTGCCGATCGTCCCCCAGAGCAAACCCCACCACAGCCCAAAGAGCAGGCCGCCGGCGGCAACCAATATGGTGCGCGGCACGAAGACCAGACTGGTCGCCGTCATCACGACGATGAAGATGAGCGGCGCG
>WNGL01050693.1_pt1 | contig 10627 bp, 20 predicted proteins | sample 5400591 | NCBI WGS metagenome assembly WNGL01 (sample SAMN13153377, study PRJNA577476) | soil metagenome | isolation source: 80 cm soil or saprolite under Garry oak tree replicate 1 | place: USA:California | collected 2016-06-15
ACTACTATCAGCGCAATCCAAAGTACGCTTACAAGCAAGCACAGAGAATTTTCTAAAAATAAACAGAGCGAGCAAAAGCCCGCTCCAAGACTTGAGAGACCAGCCGACAAGCACAGCTCTCAAGAACCAACAAGGAGAATTATATCATGGCAGTAGCAACAGTAAACGGCAAAAAAGTTACGATGAGCGTTGAGGCAAAAGCCCGCCTACTCACAGTTTTCGACATTCACGAAGCTGGCCGATTGGCAGTCACCAGCGGCAGCCGCGAGAATGATGCCTACGTGGTACGCCACGATGGACAGCATAGCCAGTACTGCCCATGCGGTGCATACATCGCCAAGTGCGCTCATCGGGTTGCGGTAGACATGCACCTGGAAGAGAAGCGCCAAGAGGCAGCGTACCAAGCCTGGGCCAATCGGGAGATGGCCTTCGACCCACGGTTCCAATAGATGAGAGATTATATCGGTGAGGCTTGGGAAGATATCAAGCCTCACGTGGAGGATAGCCTGAGAAATGGAGAGTTTGAGATGAGACAAAGCACCTGGACATTGACAGCGATAGCCCGCTCGTCCTGGGACATTCCCAGGGTACTAGAGCGAGTCACAGGGGTGAAGACATCCGACAAGTCAAGGGTTGCGGACGATATGTACAAGCGGCTCCCCGAATGCCACGAAGTACAGATTAAAAAAGAGAATAGCAGGGCATAGCCTAGGAGGTGTAATTATTATGACAGTACAGATACACGGCAAAGCATACGTAACCTGCGCCGAGCGCCTTCAGATGGCGATGGAGAGCGGCAAAGCCATCGAGATGATTGAGAGCGCGCCGCTCCCCGCTGGCGACCGCTGGATATGGCGCTGTATCATCAAGATTGATGAGCGGCAGTATATCGGCTCGGCTGAGGTGCATCTGAACGCCAAGCCAGGGTCAGCCGATGCCACCGACCCCTGGGCCTGTGGTGAGACCTCGGCAATGGCGCGGGCGCTCGGTTGGGCTGGCTTCGGCGTGCTTGAGGGTATCGCATCGGCTGATGAGATTGTACGTGTACAGCCTGCTAGCAATGGCAATGCACAATCAGACGCATTGACGGAGCTGATCGGCAAGGCCAAGACTCGCGCCAAGACGCTCGGCCTTGCAACTGACAAAGCAACCTGGGAAGCATTCTTGCAAGAGACGATAGGCGAGCCATTGACCGATAAGGACTTGACGCTGGCCCTGGTGGCGCGTGTCAATGGCCGCATAACAGCCATCGAACGTGAACGCGGCGTAGCGGCAAAGTAGCATGAGCGAGGCTGGCAGGTTGCCAGCCTCGGAAAGTGAGAACAATTATGACCCATGAAAGAACTACCTGGGCAGGTGATACCACTGGCAAGCAATGTACACTATGTGGCAAACCTGCTCAAGTCACGAAATGGAACGATGGAGACGGTGCTGTGCCATACGTGCGCTTATGCCATGAGCATCGCAACCTAAGCATAGGCGAAGTGCTAGAGTCGATAGCAGGCACATGGAATGAGATTATACTGGCAAATGAGGCCAGGGCCGAAGAAGACCAAGAAACTGAAGAGTTCTATAACCTCATGGCAGAGGCACAGTAACAAAATGAGCGAGGCCGCCACTTACCCTAGCGGCCTCAGAAAGATGAGCAAAATGACCAGCAAAAACTCACCCCAATTATTATACACGCCTCCGATGCCAACCATTACTATACCAGAGGTGGCACATCCCCAGTCCGATTGTGCCTGGTGCTGGTACAATGAGCACAGCACTCCATTTCCTGAGGACGAGAGCAGCACGATCTGTACCGCACATCAGATGTGGATGTTGGCAAGGCATCGGAATTTGTTATCAGGGTAGATTTTATGTCTAGTTTGCGAGAACAATACAAGATACGAGAGTTTCAGCAAGCACGCCAAGCACTTGATGGCTACTATAGCGCACTTAATACGCTTGCCCTGCTTATGAAGCGTCATGCCTCTCAAGAAGAAATAAATGAGCAGGGCCACGCAATACATGAGGCAAGAGCGCGTTTTGGTAGAGCTATTGAGCAATTGGGGTTTCAGGTTGTGGCAGATGAGAAATCATGAGAACTGCCCGAACCGCTCTTCCAGCAGCCGCGCTCCACTGTTCGCTGTGCCAGCAAGAGCGCGACATAACATAGTGTCAGGAAGGTAAATGCATGACTATAAAAGTCTTTTCATACGGCGGCGGCGTCCAATCTACAGCGGCATTGGTCTTAGCCGCTCAAGGCAGGATTGATTATAAGACCTTCCTCTTTTGCAATGTCGGGGATGATAGCGAGAACCCTGCTACTCTTGCTTATGTTAATCAGGTTGCCCTGCCCTATGCAAAAGAGCACAGAATAGAACTTATCGAATTGCAGAAGACGCGTTTTGGTGAGCCTGAGACGCTCTATCAGCGTCTTACACGTCCAGGGAGTCGCTCTATTGGTATCCCTGTGCGTCTGGCTGGTAGTGGCGCTCCTGCGAATAGGGCATGTACATTGGATTTCAAGATTAAAGTCATTGCGAAATGGCTACGCGAGCATGGAGCCACAAAAGATAATCCCGCTACATCGGCGCTGGGTATCTCGCTCGATGAATTTCAGCGCATGCGTTCCGACAGCGGAATTGCCTATCAGAAATTGGCCTATCCACTCATCGATCTGAGGATAGATCGCCAACAATGTAGGAATATTATTAGTGAGGCAGGCTTACCAATACCTGCTAAAAGCTCATGTTGGTTCTGTCCATTTCATTCATTGCGCACCTGGCAGGAGATGAGACAAGAACAACCGGAACTTTTCAAAAAGGCGTGTGAGCTTGAAGAAATAATCATCAAGCGTATGGACACCTTCAAAACAGGTGATGCAGCGTACTTTACGAATAAATTGAAGCCACTTGCGCAAGTAACGACAGAACTTGCGCAAGACTCACTGTTCGGTGATGACGTGTGCGAGTCTGGCTATTGTATGTTATGAGAATTGATTGAAACGGTCTTCTAATAGTCGGGCTCCGCTGTTCGCTGTCCTGCGGCATAATATAAGGAGAAAGTATGCAGAATGTCAACCTAGAACAGAAGATTTTTATTGAGAGCCAGGTGCTCTCGGCAGAAGCCTTTGCTTCTCGCATTTACAATCAAATTGGCCAGGTTCGTGTAGGACTTAATGACCCTGGTTTCGCTTCCGCTGAGTTATCACAAGTTGTACGAACTTTCCAGGCTGGAGCACATGAACTAGTAGCGATATTAGATCGCATTCAGGAGAGTCTTAGTGAGATCAAGAAAATTGATTGAACTTGTCCTCCAATAGCTTCGCTCCACTATTGGCGGTACCGGCTAAGGTTCTCAAATAAAGGTCGGTTGTGCCTAAATTACTGTGACGCAATAGCCGCTGGAGCGAGCGTATATCCTCGCCGGCGGCGTATCTTGCGCGTGCAGCAGTATGCCTCCAAGAATGGATAGAGAAGCCTCGCCCATCGAGGCCAGCCGCTTTCAGGTATTTCTTCATCGCCTTGAATATTGCCACAAATGAGAGCGGCGTATCCGACCCCTCAGCCACGAATAATGGGTCTCCGGCCTGGATTGTATCCATTCTCCCCGATGCAACCAAATACTTATCCAGCGCAACCTTTGCCGCCTCTGGCAATTCCGCTACATCATCCTGGGTGCTACTGCCCTTGTTGCGAAAGTGATAGAGCCAGCCCACGCGCCTGCGGCCGCCCTCGTCAATGATTGTGCCTTGCTCGATATCTCCCCAACAAAGCCGCTGTATCTCTGCCCGCCTGCGAGCTGTCCAGAAATACAACAAAAATAGAGATCGATCACGCAACCCGAGCGGCGTATCCTTCGGTATCACGCTAAAGAACTGACTGAACTCTTCATACGACATGGCTCGATACACTCGATCAGGACGCCCATGTCTGAACCCGCTCGTCGGTGCAGGATGCCTCAGAATAGCGACAGGATGCCCGTCAGAGCCTTCTATGGTGTAAGTCGATGCGTATGTGTAAAAGCTACGAAGCGCACTTAATCGTTGATTTACCGTGGATACAGCAGGGGCTTTCCCACCTGGGGATGGACGATGGATGAACGTTGAAACGTCTTCTCTGGTATAGTCCTCTGGCATTTTTGCAGGTTCTGAGAAAAATCTGTATAAGGCGCGTTGATAGATGCGCAATGTTTCGCTGCTGTGCGAGCGGTCAAAGCTCGCAGTCAGAAATGCGCTCAGGCAGCGTGACCAGGGATTATCGGTATCAAATGCGAACGGCATGGATTGTCGGTGAGAATCACATAATAAGAATGTACCAAGAATGAGGTACACGAAAGAAGAGTCCAAGGAGAAATGACCATGACAGAAGAACAGAAACAGCAAGCATTAGCCAATGCCACCAGGGCGTACAACGGTCGCGTCGATAGAGCGAAGAACATTCGCTCTAACAGTTTCAAGGAATGGGGAAATGCCAAATGCATCTCCCGTTTATACGATACCATCGAGGCAATGGAGCGCGGAACTGCCTCTGAGCGCCAGTACAAATACTGGCAGAAACACTAAACTCACCTAGTGGCTCGCGCCTGTGCCTCAACGGGCGCATCCTCTAGGAGATAAAATGGCACAGAAACTTATTCGAGACATCCCCGATGAGGTGATGAGCATGATTGAAGAGAAGGCAGGGACGGATGGAATGAATGCAGAGGCATGGATACGAGCACAGCTTATCAAGCTCGCCGCACAGCCAACCGTCAAAAGTCGCTATGCTTTCAAGGCTTATGGGCCCGAAGGCGCATTCGCACAGATACGCCACATGTCAGATGGTTTCGTCCAGCAAGGCGCAAGGAATTGCTCTCAGGAGCAATTTGATGCCTACCAGATGGCCGTCAATTATGTAAAGCGGAATGATATCGGAGATCGTGAATTGGCGCACGACCTCCTCAGCAAACACTTTGAAACGGTTTTCGAGACAAATCAGTAAAGGGAGATCAAGGCGTTCATGGACGCCGAGATCATCTGAGCATGGAGAAAGACATGGAGACCATACAGTACATCGATCTTTCAGAGGGCGCACAAAGGGTCATCGACTCTTTTCCCGATGAGCAACAAATCACCTTCTTTGCCCATGCGCGAGGGCGCGGCTATGAGATTAAGCCAGTGCAAGATAGCCTGCTCGATCTCATGGACGCCCAGGGTGGCATGGGTGAAGGCTGGATGCAAGTCGTTTTTAGTCAAGAGTAGAGATCGTATATAGCCCGCAAGGGCAAAGGAGAAAGAAAAGATGACAACAAATATAGCAGTACAGTATGTTGAGTATCGTAAGTTAGAGTGTCGGGATGCAATCAATCCCACTGCGCCTGAAGAGGTTGAGGGAACGCTGCTGGTAGGCACACGGCCTGCTCTGGAATTTGAGTCCAATTATTCTCAGTACGGCAACGATTATGTGAAGATTTTTCCCGCATTCCACAATGGACAGCGGGCCTGGTTGGAGCGGGCGGTATGGTGTCCTGCTTATGGATATAGTGCCAGTGGGACGCAGGAGTACATTCTTAGTTTCGAGGCGGGAATGAAGCTCTTCCTCGAAAGAGGCGTGTTCGAGTTCAAACAGGCTGAGTAGCCTGAGAGCGAGAGCCAGCCAGCGTTTCGTCTTTGGAGCCTGGCTGGTTTCTTTGTGTCTTGACAGTTTCGCCTGGCAGTGCGTATACTTCCCTCATAAACTATGTGTGGGGGCATATCTATGCTGTGTAGCGAGACTGGCAAGACCGGAGCCATTCGATTTAAGCATCTCAACATGGAGCTTGCCAGGGATATTGATGAGGCGATAGGCGTGATCTCGACCTATGGACATGGCGACGGGGAGATCACGCTGCCGGTGCGCAAAGGCAAAGTATCCATTATTGATTTCTTGTTCCGTAAGTTCAGGGGCAAGAAAGAACCTATCTAGCAACCGTCCCATTAGGGATGGACATTTGGGAAGTACGGTACAGCCGCTAAGTATCTGGTATCCACCCCAGTAAGCTTCCCCGTACACGCTGACTTGCAAGCTGCGGCTTACGGCGGGCGTGAAGACTCATTCGGGTCTTCACGCCTTTTTGTTTGTCTTAATAACGATAGCGCATTGAAACATTAATAACGATTTTCTTATTATCACAATCGTGAATAAGGAGCCACATGAGCACTCATCCCGTCATCATTGATCGTGACCTGGCACAAGTGCGCCAGCCTACCCCGCAAACCAAACGACAGAAGCGCGAGATAGCGCGAGCCGTGCGCCATTTCGTGATCTTGGAGAAGATGGGCTATAACCCGTCCCTACAGTGCTGGTGCGGCGACTCGCTCCCGCTCAACTACCGACAGGATGACATGACCACGCAGCTGAATAGCTTCCTCGACCAGCATGAGGAATGCCCCGCGTCGGAGGTGACGCATTGAGTGATTGGGAACAATTGAGTGAGGCACAAAGGAAAGATGTTGATGCTTTACGTGATCGTATGGGTAGACATCTCGTTGCAGAAACAGAAGCCTTCTACAAGCAGCATCCTGAATTGCAACTGCAATGGAGCTTTACCTGTGATGCACTCATACGAGGTCAGCACGATACACTCAGACCCAAAATAAAGGACAAAGCATGACGCCTGAACAATTCCGCACTCTCTTGACCGTGCTCTCTCGCATTGCCGACGCATTCGAGGAGCAGAACCGCTACAACCTATCACTAATTGAGGCAAATGCATCCAGGGAAGCTGAACATGCTGAACGTGATGAGCGACTTATCACCATCCATACTGTCGATGCTGAGCGTAACCAACACGCGACATAAATACACATCTCACCAAAGCGTACGAGTCCTGGCTGCAAAGCCTCAAGGAGCAGCCCCATGAATGACTTCCTCTCCTATGCCCTGCTCGCGTTCTGCCTGGAATTGCTGCCCTTCTCCTGGCTGATCTGGGTGTTCAGCGTGCGCACACGATACGACGTGCAGCCCTCGCCACGCTCGAAAGTGACGCCGTTGGGCGTATATGGGCCTCGGAGGTGAGCATGAGTGTAGCTGAAGACATTGCCATGACTGCCATAATCGCAGATCATCCCATTGTGGAGCTTCACTTCAGTACAAACACTGCACGATGGAACTTTGCCCGTTACTATATGGCACTTCAGGCTCGCAGCGAAACCCTGCTCAGCCTGCTGGACACGATAGAGCATTACCGCTGTGCGCCTATTGCGGAGCTGGTGAAGGAGATGAAGGCATGAGCGAAGACCGCACAAATTCGACACATAAAAAGCGATTGAGTACGAAAGCGAAACAAAAGCTCTTCCTTGCAGCCTACGCGCAGCATGGCAATGTGTTGCTTTCTGCACAAGAGGCTGGCATCAATCGTACCACTGTCTATGTATGGCTTGAAATTGATGAGGACTTTTTCTTTGCCTACAACCAGGCCAAGGAAGACGCCAAGGACGTGCTCCGTGCCGAAATCTACCGCCGTGGTGTTGCAGGATGGGATGAGGATGTGTACCAATTGGGCAAGTATAGGGGCACGGTGCGCAAGTATAGCGATACGCTTTTGATATTCCACTCCAAGGCACTTATGCCAGAGTATCGCGAGAAACAGCAGCTTGATGTGACGATGCCAGGGCAGGTACAACGTGATGCTGCATTGGCATCGCTCACCGATGAGGAGATAGAGATACTTGAGAGAGCCAGCATTCCGCTTCTTTGCGCGTCAAGCGTGGCCTGTGCTCGAACCTGGCACCGATCTTGTGTGGAACTGGCACCTCGACGTGATGTGCGATCATCTGCAAGCCGTCTTCGAGCAGCGTATCAAACGCCTGGCCATCACGATTGCCCCAGGTCACGCCAAGTCTTCGTTTGTCTCTGTGCTCTTTCCCGTGTGGTGCTGGATATCCGACCCGTATAGTCGATGGCTATGCGCTTCCTACTCGCTCGATCTCGCAGTACGTGACAATAAGAACCGGCGTGATCTGATCGAGTCCCACTGGTTCCAGCAACGCTACGGGCCGCTCTTTACCCTCTCATCTAGTCAGAATGTCAAAGGCTTCTTCGAGAATGATAAACGCGGCTATTCGATAGCGGTGGCCGTGCGTGCCAGCGGAACAGGGAAGCGTGGCACACATTTGCTCATTGATGACCCTAACAACGCGATGGCTGGATTAGCCGACATTGACGCAACGAAAGAATGGTTCGGGAAAACCTGGATGAGCAGGTTGAACGATCAGGAAAACGGATCCATGATTATTGTTGGGCAACGATTGCATGAAGAGGACTTGATAGGCCACATTCTCAAGCTCGGTGGATGGGAACATCTCAACCTGCCTGAAGAGTATGAGCCTGCCCGCAAAAGTTACACAAGCATCGGATGGGAAGACCCACGTACACAAGAAGGAGAACTGCTGTGGCCGGAGAAATTCCCAAGAGAAGTGCTCGACAAATTGAAACGAGAACTAGGCCCGCTCCACTACTCAGCACAGTACCAGCAATCTCCGATACCTACTGGTGGTTACATCTACAAGGAGAAGGACAGACGTTTTTTTACGATAGACCATGCCTCACAAACCTATTTGTTGGAGACGCCCCGAGGCAGGGTCACTGTCCCTATTGCCGATTGCTGGAACCTGGCGGTCATTGATCTTGCTGTCTCAACAAAAAGCACAGCAGACTTTTTCTTGATGGAGACCTGGGCCATCACGCCCTATAAGGATGCGCTCTTGCTCCATGCCTTGCATGAACACCTGGACTTCTCAGAACAGCAGCAGCAAATACCGCTCTTATTCCAACGCTTCCACCATAGCATCATAGCGGTAGAGAAAGTCGGCTATCAGCTCGCAATGATACAGTATTTGATTTCACTTGGACTCCCGATCAAACCATTCACGCCACAAACCGATAAGATCACGCGCTCCACTACCGGCTCCATCCTCTACAGCAATGGCAAGGTGTACCACCACAAGGATATGCCAGGCATCGAAGAGGCAGAGAAAGAATTGTTCTCATTTCCAAAGGCGCCGCATGATGAATACCCCGATTGTCATGCCATGATGGCCTTCGTCATCTCGACCTATGGCCGACCAGGGCTGCTTGACCTGGATGATGACACGGAAGAACTCGACACCACCTTGAGTATCGAGCAGTTGAAGCAAGCTGAGGCGGTGACCGAAGAACAGAAGCAGCAGGCAGAGGAAGAGGCCCAGGCGAGAGAGCAGGAACTCTACAAGAAAGGCGGATTGCTCATGGATCCGTTTGAATGGGCACACACCCATGAGGGAGGAGGTTGGGATGAGTGAAATTGATGAGAAAAGAATTACGAGCAAAATCTCTACTATTGACAGAAGCATCAAGCAAATAGCCGCCTACCTTTCCATGATAGAGCAAAAGACAATAGAGCCTGCTTCTGGTTTTAGTTTGATCTCGAAATATGCAAAAAGTATTGCATGGGAATGTGATCGGGCAATCTACCCAAGCGAGGTGAAACATGAGTAGACGACGCCCGCGTGACAGCAGGTCACATATCAGCGAGAAGGCCGACCCGAACATCCAGGTTGTCGTAGCACAGCAAGGCGTGGCTACTCCCGCGCAGATGCCGCGCAACATGCGAGCCTACATCCAGGAAGGCTACCGCAGCAACGGAACGGTGTTCCGCGTGGTGGGCCACATTGCCCGTTCCTGCGCCGGTATCAAGTGGAAGCACTACACAGACGAGACGAAGAAGCGTGAAGTACCCAACTCTGAACTGCTGCAACTCTGGAATAACCCTTCGCCTAAGGTATCTGGCACGGCATTCCGTGAGGCCATGATCGCTTACTACTGCTTGACCGGCAACTCCTACGTGCTCGGCATCAACGCGAATCAGAACCAGGTGGGCAAGTTCGATGAACTCTACAACTTGCGCCCCGATCACACCAAGATCAAAGTCGATAACAACGGGCCGCTGTACTACGAGTTCGGCAACTTCTCCCCGCCTCGCAGGTATGGCGACCCGTTCGTGATGCATAACAAACTGTTTGCCGGGAATGATGACGTGTATGGCATGTCTCCCATCGAAGTCGCAGCGATGGATGTGGATATTCAAAAAGCTGGGAAGAAATGGAACCTGGGCCTGATGTCCAATATGGCACGGCCAGGCGGCGCATGGGTCACAGATGCACTGCTCGGCGATACGGAGTACAAGCAACTCAAAGAAGAGATACGCAAGAAGTTCGCAGGGCCGCGCAATGCTGGCGAAACCGCTATCTTGCATGGCGGCGTCAAGTGGCAGTCCATGAGCATGTCACCCTACGAACTGGATTGGCTGGAAAGCTCTACCAAAGGTGATAGGGACATTGCCGGTATCTTCTTCAACTTCCCCCTATTCCTGTTAGGATTGGCTGACTCAACCTATAGCAACCAGGAAGAGGCACGCTACGCGCTCTATACCGAGATTGATTTCCCTATACTCGATACATTCCAAGACTCAACGAACATGTGGCTCACGCCGCGTTATGGGGGCTTCCTCGGCTACGATCAGGAAGATGTCGAGGCTATTCAAAAACGGTTGCAGGAAGCAAAGGGACAGGCATCTGATAGGGCAACAGCAGAATTTGCCGCCAGTACCGCCACGTTCCTTGAAGCCCGCGAAATCCAGG
>WNGL01017062.1_pt1 | contig 10626 bp, 9 predicted proteins | sample 5400591 | NCBI WGS metagenome assembly WNGL01 (sample SAMN13153377, study PRJNA577476) | soil metagenome | isolation source: 80 cm soil or saprolite under Garry oak tree replicate 1 | place: USA:California | collected 2016-06-15
GGTGCCATCAAGCCAGCAACCGGAGTGCCGCCACTCACCAGACCGGCCGGCGCGACCGATGAGTCGGCAAAGGCGATCGTTTCCAAAGCGTTCGCCCAATGTGCAGCAGCCAAGGTCGGGGAGGTCGCCGATTGCCCGCAGCAGTTGGGCTCCGGAGGGACTACCAACGTCCGCTGGTCGATGACAGGCGATCCGCTCTCAGGGGCGACCGTCAATTTCGATCCCGACAGCGGCTTGATCACGGTCCACGGCACCTTCCGCATGTCGGCCACGTACGACTGGCTCGGCACATACACGAGCGCCGACAGCGCCACGGTCGCCTACAACGCCTACCTCTTCTGGGACGGCCTAGCGCTTCAGCTCGTAACCATCGACGGCGCCTACTCCTAGCTCAACCCTCCAAATTGCCTGTGGGCGGGTGTTGCGTGGCGCCCGCCCACATCGGTTTCCAACCGTCTGCCGCGGTCATGCTTGGATCGCAAGAGGCCGATGAGCCGAGCTCGGCATGTTGTCCTTCTCGGATTGCTCTGGTCGACGCCTTGATCCTGCTGGCAATCGTTGCTGAGGTCGTCTTGCAGGCCGGCTAACCGGCCGGTGGCCTCTCCCGGGATTCGGCGATCGACATGGCCGGTCGTCAGGTGCAGTCAACGCCGCCGCCACAGGTGTCCTCGGCCAACGCCGGTCCCTCTGGATGTTCGGAACGGATGTTGCGTCACCCGTGTGTGCCGCAATGTGCGCCTGAAGTTCTGGGCGGTTCCTCCTCTGCAACCCACTAATTTGGCGGTCCTCGAACTGGCCGAGGAAAATGGTCTCGTGGCTCGATTCCGAAGAATCAAGTTGGACTCTGACGAACGCGAGGAATTAGCCCGCCTAGATGCGTTGTCGCGACGGGCAGCTGGCTCTGGCCAGCAACGAGAGCGCCTTGGTCAGTCGGTCGATTTCCTCAAGAGGGTCGCAACAAAGCGGGGCCTGGACCCATTTAGATGCACGATCGCCTCCGATTGGCGCGGCCCGCGGGTGAGGTACTCCGAACAAAGCGCCAACCGAGCCGATTAGCCAGCATCACCCAATCTTCTTGTCTGGGCGGTCAGTTTCAGTTCCTGTGCCCAGCTATGGCCCTTTCGTTCCCAGCGGCAGGCCTGCATTCCCGCCTGCAGATCATCACTAGCTGGTTGTCCTTGACTACTTTGGCGGCAGCTTCATCTACCCGTAAGCCAACCTAGTCACGACGTACTCACGACGGTGCCCGAGGACTTTGTGCCTGGCCTTTCACCTGGAGGAGAATTGCCTCCTGTGTGGAGGCAAACCGACGCCTTCGGCGTAAGAACATAAGGCGGGCTTCGCCCGCGTCTCAAACGGAACCTCTTACGTCACGACCGATGGCATGGATGGGCTGAGTTCCCTACGGAAAGGAGCCGAAGCGAACCATCTACGCTCCGAGCTACCATTTCGTCTCGGTTCTGAGCTTCCGTAACCTGACCGTACGATTCGCCGACTACAGCGGCTGCGGCTTTTTGCGGAGTCACTTCGACGGAGCCAAGGTCGCTCACTCGAGATTCACTGATTGCTATTTTCGGGAAGCCGACTTCACCGACGCCGAATTCACCAACTGCGTATTTGTGGACTGCAACTTCGACTATGCAGTGTTCGTACGAACCCGTCTTCCGCACTCGCAATTTCAGAATTGCAGCATGACTTTTGAGCAACTCAGACAGTGCCTAGCTTTACACGATGACAATCTGCGCTGGGAGGTCGCTCGGAACCTCAAGGTCAATGCGATTAACCGAGGCATGAGTGACGATGCGAGGTCCTTCTTGCTCGTGGAGCTAAGGGCGAGCGAACGACACAATCGGCTGAAAGGTTGGCCGCCGGCCGGCAGCTGGCAGCAACGCAAGTACAGCGATCCCGTGGACCGACGTGCGGGACGGGCACGGTGGGCCGCATTGGTACTGGGTCGACTCTTCTGGGGCCACGGGGAGAGTCCACTGCTCGTCGCCTCTTTCGCGGGAATCGCGGCATTGGTGTTTGCCGCCCTGTTCTACGTCCTCCCAGGCGTGTTCATCTCAAATCTATCCACGAACGGCCACCCCAATGTTCTTGACTACGTCGGCTTCAGCGTCGCGACTCTGGTAAGCGCGACTTATGGAAACGCACTGTCTTCGTCGCAGTTAACTCGCATTTTGGCGACTGTCGAAGCCGCACTGGGCCTAATGCTCCTGGGGTTTTTCGTGTCCGCCCTGTTCAGGCGCGTCTCTCGAAGATGATTCCCCAGCCTCAAGCCACCGTCGCCGCCCTGGTCCTATACGGCTCACGAGCCCGTGGTGACTCGGACGACAGGAGCGACACCGACGTCGCCGTATTTACGTATGCGCAGTCAATGAGTGATCTGCAAGATCTGAAGCGATGGGTGACCAAGTCGAGTATGGCTCCGCCTGACGCCACGTTCGCGATCTATTCGACCGCGACTGCGGATCGCATGGCAGAGCGCGGGAGCCTGTTTCTCTGGCATGTCCGCCTTGAGGGCCGGGTCTTATACGACCATGACAAGTGGCTTGCGGGACTGTGGCAGCACCGCCGCGTTTGAAGGCGCGACCTTGTTCTCGATGCTTCGCACGCTCGGCATGGTCCTCGGGCAGGCCATCGGTAAGCCGGCCTTTGGGCGCCGAAGCGCCGTCGATCTTCTGCGGTCGACATTGAGAGACGAGTTCACCCTTACATCCACGCAGGTGAGGCAGCTAGAGGTGGCTAGGCTCGAGTACGCTGGCAAGATTGACTCCAGTGGGAGTGCGGAATCACCCGATTACCTCGCGCCAGCACTTCAGATTAAGAAGATGCTTGGGCCAATTCGTCATTGCTTGGACCTGGAGGCGGCGCAATGGTGAACGTGTATGTCGAGCAACTTCGCCGGATCTGCGGTTCTTCCGAACCACGAGCACCAGGTTATGTTCTCAAGACAAGGGTAGAACGAGCTCTATACGGAATGGTGGTTGCAATATGCGAGACACGTATCGGAAGGCATCCCGCTGGGCTTGATCAAATCCACTTGCATGCGGTGCTGCCTGAGCCAGCCAGTGGGTTGGCTGATCGGAGGGACAAGCTCGCTTGGGAAATCGTGAGAACGTTTGAAGAGTTCACGTACATTTCGGACACCAGTAACCAGTCCGACGATGGTCAATCTCTGCACATGGCCTCGTTTATCCGCCGATTCGCCACAATCTGTGATGAGTTCGAAAGCGTAGCAAACTAGACCAGTTCAGTTTGCAACAAGGCTGCCGACAGTCCTCCATAGCTAATCTGACCTGATTCATGAGCCTTAAGCCTCAGCAGCGTGGATGGGCCGAGCCAGAAGACATCCGCAGTTCATTTCTGGCTATTCCGCGGCCGGACCGACCAAGGTTCGCTGGAACGGACGTCCTCGTTATCGGGACAAACATTCACCGGCGGCCGAGTGGGCTATGGGTTGTCGGCCGAGGCAGAATGCCGAAGCAGCCTATCGACGCCATTAAGACTTTCGTGACTGCAGAGGATTTGATCGAGCGGCGGTTGACTCTAGATGAGTTCAACGCAGCAATCTCATCGGCATCGCGCGCGGCCCTCTTGAAAGCCCTCGCTGGCATACTCGCGCGGATTGAGACGACCTCAACCTTCAATCAGGACGTCCAGCGAGACGTGGCTAATCAGTACTTCCAGGGCGCTGGACTCAATCGGGCCCTGACGGCAATTGACGCCGGCAGAATTCTGTTAGCGCCTCAGACCCTACTCGTCGCGATGAAGACGGTACTGGTTCTCGCGCCAGAGGACGGGCCGAATGACGTGTCGGCCGGCGCTCTGTTCACGGTCTTGCTCTTCCTCGCAGACGTGGTCGGTGGCGCCGAGGGCAAACCGGAGGACAGATGGCGAGGCTTTCCACGCGAAGTGTCCCTAGAAGTTATTCGCAACCAAAACTTCAATCGCAGCGAGGTGATGTCGGTCACAATGGCCAGATACTGGCGTCTGTGGCATGAGCTACCCCTCGAGCTCGGCGCCGGTAACCCCCCAGAGGAGTTCGCTGAAGAGGCCGGCTGTCGACCCGAGGAGCTGATGCTCTTCGGTCTCTGGTGTTGGGTATCCGCACAGAGAGGACTCATCCATCTGCCATCTCAATGGCTGGCGGACATTCCATTGCCGGACAAAGCCAAGGCAGCTTGCGTGGCAATTATGAGTGCCCCCATTGGCGAGTTGCGAGAAAGGGCCGGTAAGGAATCCGTCGAGGATGGGATCCCTTGGGCTTTCCTCGCCTTCCGCCAGAGTCCGCTCACCACGCTTTCCGACGGTTCGCTCGTCATCCTCAGTCCGCGCTATGTGGCCGAGCGTGCCTTCGGCGGGGCAATGTACTGGACTCTGAACGATCGGGCTAACCGGATCGACGGAGAGGAAGTCAGGAACGGACCTGCCTGGCAGGCCTTCCGAAACCGACACGCGAGCTGCGTAGAAAAGTACGCCGAGGAAGTTCTCGCTGGTTGGCTCCCGGCTGAGGACGACAGGCGCCGAGCTTATTTCGAGGAAGACATGGAGGTCGCTTGGGGTGAGGGAACGCCTGTGTCAGACGTAGCGCTTGACTATGACTGGGCATGGGCTTGTCTGGAGATCAACTCTCGTCGCTTCAGCCAAGGGGCCGCAATGGGTGCTGGGCCGGAGGAGATGGATCGTGAGCTAAGGCTGATGGTCGAGGACAAGGCCGGCCGCCAGCTTCATTCAACCGTCAACAAGCTTCGTAGTGCTGCTCGCGAGCTGACGCAGCGCGATTCGCGTGCAAGGCGGTTCTTCCCAGTGATGCTTCTGGCTTATGGGTTCCCGGCGAACCCGCTGACTATAGAGACCATTCGTGAAAAATTGAGGGGCAGCGGTCAGCTGCAAGGCGAAGACGTTGCTCAGCTGGAACTGATCGACCTCCAAGAACTTGACATGCTCGATGCAGTTCGAGAGCAGACCGGCGAAACCTTCGTACGCGTCCTGCGAGACAAGCAGGATTCGGCTTTCTTCCGGTCGTCGATTAGCGACTATTTGTATTTGGAGAAGCAGCTCGACATACCAGCATCCGCGAGGCTTGATGCGCTTTTTCGCGAGTCCTTCGGGGCTGCACTAGCAGCGTCGAACGATCCGTCGCTCATCGAAGGATTAGAACAGCGGCGCGGCCGGTAGCTAGTTTCTGTCGGCCGGCGGTCGCCCGCGCAGTTCAGGCGCTTCGCGCGGCTCCGCGAACCCTCGCCCTAGTCGAGCAGCAGGGACTTCCTAGTCGCTGCTCTCCAGATTTCCAGGACGCAGCCACCGTCGAACTGGAGGGCTCTTCGCTGACGACCAGATGGAATCAGTCATCTGCGATGGACGTCGCTGCACCGGGTCACATGTAATGAGGTCAGGTCGGAGGCGGATCGGAAACGAAATCCAGTGGAGCGCCGGTTAGCAAAGCGTTCTCCCAGTCGGCCTGAAACGTGCGGTTCTTTCGGGCACACATTTCTATCGCCTGCTTGATTGCCTTTCGAAGCTGCTGAGTGACAACAAGGCAAAACTCTGGCAACGTCACCTCTCGTCCATCGGGCAGCTTTGCCTTGTCGACTGTGCCACCGTGCGCAACGATGCTGCGAGCGTCATACGCGTTTCTGTAGAGAGCAAATAATTGACGACGATCCCACTCATCCGTAGGCGTTAGCATCGCTCCCCTTAGGGAGAGGCGATACCGCTGCTCCCCCCTTGCGGGATCGTCGCGGCCCTGTAAATACAACGCTTCCGCAGCGATCATGAGGTCAACGATTTGGTCGTCGGCTCGGCGGCGCTCACTGGAGTAACCAAAGCGCCGGATCGCCATGTCCAGTCCTTTGCTCTGCCGCACTGCGCGCGAATCGCAGGCCTTGTAGAAAGCTATCAACCCGGCTACATCATCTGCCGTGAGCACGTATGCATGGATATACGGTGGTCGCACGTCGCCACTCCGGAATGCCGTGCCGGAGGCGAGCCACCCGCTGGTGCTCGCGATGGTCCCGGCAATGTCTATCCGCCCCTCCATGAAGATTCGCAATGTTGACAGTACGTGTGCTATCCCAGCGTATGGCTCTTCCTGCCAATTCGCGGCCCGCTCCGCCGATTCGTTGTGGTCACCGACCCGCTTGGGCAGCGACTGGGTGAACTCAATGGCGAAGTCCGGGGCATCAACTGGATGTCCAGGTCCGAATACGGAGTGAAGAAGGCCAAGCTCAATTGCTCGCACGATTTCCGGATCGCTCATCTTTCGGATGGCGAGGTCACGTGAAAGCTGAATCGTGGCCTCCGGACATGAGAACCCTGTCAACGGAGCTACCGTTCGGTACGCGACTGAATCGGAAGCGAGGGCGCCTTCGACATGCTCATACGCGGAATCGAACGCTGCACGGTCGAACCCACTGGCTCGCGTCCGCAGAATGGTGGTAGATAGGTGAGAAACCACTCGATCAACGGTCATCCGCGACGCCGCCATTGGACTGCCGACTAGCGTGTCCATTTGGCGCGCAAGCTCTGGGTGGGATTGAATCGCGCGCCCCACTTCTTTGTATTCGGGCAATGCTTGGACGCGTGATGTCGTGGCAGTGAATTGAATGCCCCAATGCGGTTCTGTAGTGATCTGTCGATGGAACATGCCTTCGTGCCGAATCCACCGCTCCTCCTCAACGAGGCTAACTGGCACGCTCTGGAGTATGGGAAGTGCTTTCTGGACGAGATCCACTAGGGCCTCATAAACATCCGGAAACCTCGGGTACCTGTCGTCAGGCCCGACCGGTTCTTCCTGTGGTGTCACGTTCAGAGCCTAGCGCGCCAACTGGATCGCCGACCGATGCTCTCGATAAGACACCCCTATCGCGATCTTGCAATTGAGCAGCTTGTAAAGCTCAGAGACAACGAGAGACCTTCAGCGAATGTTGGGCGTTGTTGGTCCGGCACGAGACCGATACGCGGTACTGAGACCCGCCGCCGGACCAATCTCGTCAGGTTATGGCGAGCGACTCATTTGTCGGGCTCCTGCAGCCCTAGCTCAGATATCAGCTCATGAGTGTGCTCACCCAGCCGCGGCACGGCGCCCGGCAATTGTTCGAGCCCTGAGATATTGAGAGGGTGCTTGATCGCGAGAATCGTTCCCCCCTCGCTCTCAATCTCTATCCACCTCCTCGACGCAGCAAGCTGCGGGTGTGCTACGAGGCCGGCGACTGAATTAACGCGCCCAAACGGGATGTCTGAGTTCACCAGCCTGGCTTCGAGCTCAGTTGATGTCAGTTGCAGAAAGGCATCGGCAATAAGCGCCTCGAGTTGTGCCCGATTCTGGACTCTGACTTCGTTGGTCAGGAACAGCGGATGCTGTGAGAGGCCCGGGTTCTGCTGCATCACCTGGGCACAAAAGCGTTCCCACTGGGGCTGCGTCTGCACCGCGATGTTGACCAGGACCCCATCTTGAGCGCGGTACGGGCCGTAGGGGACGATGTGGGCGTGTCGTAAGCCTGTTCGTGCCGGCTCCGTGCCCGAGTACATCTGGTGATAAACAAAAGGCATCATCCACTCGGTGAGGCAGTCCAGCAAGGAGATTTCGATCAGCCTTCCCTGGCCTGTCTTCTGGCGCTCATACAGCGACGCCAAGATGGACGCCAGCGCATACATGCCCCCGCTGATGTCCGCGATTGAAATGCCGACCTTGGCAGGCTCATCTACGGTTCCGGTTGTGGAAATCACTGCAGCCTCACCTTGTACCAGCAGGTCAAAGGCCTTTCGATCGCGATACGGTCCTTCCGCACCGTAACCGGAAATGGTGCAGACGATCAGCGCGGGAAATCGCGAGTGCACCTGTGACCAACCAAAGCCAAACCTTTCAACCACGCCTGGCCCGAGGTTGTGCACGAAGATGTCGGCGCGCTGGAGAAGTGCTTCAACAAGATGAACGCCGGCGCGATGGCCGAGGTCGACTTTGACGCTGCGCTTCCCGCGATTTAGCCAGACAAAGTAGGCTGATTGGCCTTTGACGATGGAGTCGAACCCGCGCGCAAAGTCACCACCATCTGGGCGCTCGAGTTTGACCACATCGGCTCCGAGGTCACCCAAGTGACGGCTGCACAGCGGTGCGGCCACAGCCTGCTCCAGCGCGACGACCCGCACACCGTCAAGGGGCCCGAGCTTGGGCGATGCAGGCGACGCGCTCAATATCTGGGCGAGCCGGGTACGTGGCCCGAATGCTGGGTCCCGCCGATCACCAATTGCATCGCCTTACAATTCGCCCTCTTGCTTGAGTCGGACAAGTGCGCGCTCCATCGCGGCAGATGTTTCATCAATGTCTTGCTCGGTGTGCGCGACGGACATGAACCCGGACTCGCGCATTAGGTCAACACCCTCCAGCAGCATGGCCTTGCGGAGGAGCGGTCCCCGATCACCCCAGCCCTCCAAAAGTTGATCTATGTCCGATTCGACGTCACTGTGATCACCGGAGAAGACGGGCGGGCGGCTACCTCGACAGGTCTTGAAGAAAGCACCGCGCCCATAGGCAAAGGCATCGACACGGGCAGCCTCGAAGGCCGCGTTCAAGCCGTCGATCAGGCGCTTGGTCAATGCGATGGCACGGTCGATCGCGTCCGTGTTGCGAACCGCCTGCAGGGTCGTCACCCCGGCCGCCGCCGTGATTGGCGCTGCGTTCCATGTTCCCGGGTGGGGAACCATCCGATAACGCTGCCAATGTGGGTCGTCTTTCCACGCAAGGACATCCATCACCTCGGCACTCCCCACCAGCACGCCCGCCGGCATGCCACCGCTCACAACTTTGCCGAGCGTGGTCAGATCGGGTCGGACGCCGAAAGCCTCCTGCACACTTCCCTGCGGATATCGGAAGCCGGTGACGACTTCATCGAACACAAGGACGGCCTTGTACTTATCGGCCAAAAGCCGGAGACCGGCCACGAAATCCGCTTCGCTCGGGACCGTGTCGCCGCTCAGCCCGCCCGGCTCGAGCAGGATGGCTGCGATATCTGGGTTGGTATGCAGGGCCTTCTCGACCCGATCCAGCTCCAGGAAAGGGACGGCGACCACCGTATCGGAAATCGCCGCGGGCACTCCCGCTGAGCTCGGCGTGTCCCATGGCGGCAAGGCTCCGACCGTGACCGCGTCATGCCAACCGTGGAAAGCGCCGCGGAATTTGAGGATCTTGGAGCGGCCCGTGTACGCGCGCACAACGCGGATAGCCAGCTGGGTCGCCTCTCCCCCCGATGCCATGAAACGAACCGACTCCGCCGACGGGACGAATTCACGAATGAGCTTCGCCCAGACGATGGCGAGCTCGGTTTCGCCTCCGGCGTGCAAGCCGCGTTCAGCCTGTCGCCTGAGCGCCTCGACCACCGGCGGGTAGGCGTGGCCCAGCAGCATCGACCCGTGCCCCAACCAGTAGTCGATGTAGCGATGGCCGTCTACGTCCCACTTATGCGCCCCAACGTTTCGCTCGACGAAGAGCGGGAAGGGCTCGAGGACTCGAGCACGATGTGTGTATCCGCCAGGGACGAGTCGCGACTGTTCGACAAAGAGATCTTGTGACCGCGGGTTCGCCATCAGGTACTGCTCGTCGACCGATTGGCCGTCGAGCAGCGTCACGACGCCGTCAGATGCCCCCATAGAGTGGCACCCCGGCTTGGCGTATGTCTTCGCCAGCGAGGGTGATAGCCTCGAAGATCTTCCGATAGCCAGTGCAGCGGCAAAGGTTACCGGCGAGCGCGCGCCGGATCTGTTGTTCGGACGGTCGCTGGTTTTGGGACAGCAAGGCTGCCGCCGACATCAGCATGCCGGACGTGCAGAAACCGCACTGCGCTGCACCTACCGCCGCCATGCGTCGCTGCAGCGGATGGAGCCTCGGCCCAGCAGCCAGGCCTTCGACGGTCAGGACCGAACGACCGCCGGCCTGGAGGGCCAGGTATGAGCACGAGTTCACCGGCCGACCATCCACCAAAACCATACAGGCCCCACACTCCGAGTCATCACAGCCCTCCTTGGTACCAGTGAGGCCGAGCCCATCGCGAACTAGCTGGAGGAGATTCATCGCGGGGTCGACGAAAAGCTCGTGCAGATCGCCATTCACCGAGATAGTCAGCGGTTGCTGCATTTGCTTACGATCTCGCTCGGCGCAGCGCCAGCTCCAAGGCGCGCAGCGTCATCACCGGTGTGGTCAAGCGTCGGTACTCTGCTGGTGCCCTTACATCGTCGATTGGCGACGCGTTGAGGAGGGCACGATCGGCGGCCTCCCTTAGCAGAGTAGGACTCGGCTCTTGGCCCAGCAACACAGACTCGGCCTGTGCGGCCCGAACCACAGTTGGAGCCACTGCGGTAAGGGCGATGCGACAAGCCGAGACGTGACCATCCCCGTCCAACGAAATCGCGGCGGTGACTCCGACGATTGCGATCTCCATTGACTCGCGGAAGCCGAGCCGTGCATACGCGCTACCGCTTGCTGATGTGGTGAGTGCTGGCACGATAACCTCGGTAACCAGCTCGTCACGCCTGCGCGCAGTCCGCCCGGGTCCGAGAAGGAACTCATCAAGGCGTAGGGCGCGACTGCCGCTCGACGAGGTCAGAACGACTTGGGCGTCGTAAGCAAGA
>WNGL01010578.1_pt1 | contig 10625 bp, 13 predicted proteins | sample 5400591 | NCBI WGS metagenome assembly WNGL01 (sample SAMN13153377, study PRJNA577476) | soil metagenome | isolation source: 80 cm soil or saprolite under Garry oak tree replicate 1 | place: USA:California | collected 2016-06-15
AGTGATCATAGGATATTAAGCTACGACAGGGGGCCGCTTCCATTGGAGAAGTGACTCTGGGGGGAATGCGGATGCCGTTGCCGCGCTTTGGCGGAGTTCCCCCGGCGCGGGATGCCAGCGGAGAAATCGAGTCCATGGACTTTCTCGCCGGCCAAGTATAGGCCTGGTGCAAGAGATCAAACCGGCCGCCGAAATCGTCCGCGAAGTCGTCCAGCGGCAACACGGCGGCTGAGCTGGATCCGTCGCTGTTAGTTATCCTCGCGAATGGCGAAGTTAGACCGGGTAGAGTGGTTTCCAAGTTTTGTGAGTCTTCGGGTATGCTGTTCGTTCCCAAGCGAGGAATGTCGAATGAAGCTGATTCGTCATGGTGAGTCCGGCAAAGAAAGACCTGGGATTGTGCTCGATGATGGTACGCGCGTGGATGTCTCAGCATTCGGGTCAGATTATGACGAGGCGTTCTTCGGGAACCATGGCTTGACCTCACTGCGCGAGTGGCTGAAACGCAATTCGTCGTCTGCACCGCGCATCTCAAGTACGGTTCGCCTGGGTCCGCCCATCTGCCGGCCCAGCAAGATCGTGTGCATCGGGCTGAATTATCGCGACCATGCTGCGGAGACCAATGCAGCAATCCCAAAGGAGCCGGTGATCTTTTTCAAGTCCACCAGCTCGCTGGTTGGGCCCAACGATGCGCTGGTGATTCCGAAGAACGGCACGAAAGTAGATTGGGAAGTCGAGCTGGCGGTCGTCATCGGGAAGAAAGCGCTGTATGTGCCAAAGGAGAAGGCGCTCGATTTTGTCGCTGGCTACGCGCTGCATAACGATTATTCGGAGCGCACATTTCAACTGGAGCGCGGCGGACAGTGGGTAAAAGGAAAGAGCGCTGACACTTTCGCGCCGCTCGGCCCGTTTCTGGCCACCAGCGACGAGATTCCTCAGCCGGACAATCTGAAGATGTGGCTACAGGTCAACGGCGAAACCCGGCAAAGCAGCTCCACCGCGAATATGATTTTCGACGTTCCTACGCTGGTCTCCTATGTGAGCCAATTCATGTCGCTCTTCCCTGGAGACGTGATCAGCACAGGAACACCTGCTGGCGTTGGATTGGGCATGAAGCCGCCCCAATACCTAAAGGCTGGCGACATAGTGGAGCTGGGGATTGACGGACTCGGCGAGTCGCGACAGCAGGTTTCAAACTTCTCAGGAGAATGACGCCGTGATCTGTCAGGAGGCAGGATGCGCGCTTTTCGCAACTCTCTTGGGCAGCTATGATCTGCCTGAGTTGGTGAGGTGAACATGCTTCTGCAGGGTCAAGCAGCATTGGTGACAGGGGCGAGTCGTGGGATCGGTAAGGAAATTGCACTCGAGCTAGCGCGCAATGGATGCCGCGTCGCAGTGAATTACTACAACGATCCCGCGCCGATGGTGGAAGCGACTCTCGCCGAGATTAGAGCTCTGGGTGCCGAGGTCCTTCCCATTCAAGCCGACATCCGATCCAGTAGCCAAGTCACTGCCATGTTCGAAATGGTAATCAGCAGCTTCGGACGACTCGACCTGCTCGTCAATAACGCCGGTGTCCAAACTTGGAAGCCTCTCCTGGATGTGACCGAGGAAGAATGGGACCTGGTGATAGACACCAACTTAAAAGGATGCTTCCTTTGCACTCAGCAAGCCGGCCGGTACATGAAAGACCATGGCGGAGGCTCGATCGTAAACCTTGGCTCCGGATGCAACAAGCTCGCATTTCCTCGTCTGGTTGCCTACACCGCGAGCAAAGGCGGAATTGAAATGTTCACCAAAGAGTCTGCGGTGGAATTGGGGCCATATGGCATTCGGGTCAATTGCATCGCACCCGGATCCATCGAATCCGAGCGCACAAAGACTGAGGACCCGGACTATGCCGGAACATGGGCGCGGCTTACTCCATTGGGGCGCGTTGGTACTGCTGCAGATATTGCCCCCACCGTTGTGTTTCTGGCCAGCAAGGGAGCATCGCTTATCAGCGGACAAACAATTTGGATTGATGGGGGCCTGTTTACGCAGGCGCAATGGCCGTACAAGAAGTAGGTTCAACCTAATAAGGGTGCCCCATTCTTTCGCGTTCTTTGCGAAAGAGTGGGGGACTCGAGTCTCTACGCGACCAACGTCACTGAGCCTCGATGCTCACTTATTGGTTTCAGCGTACCCGCCCGCAATCGCTCCGATCACAATAAACGGCTCTTTTCCGGATGCGACTGCCTCAGGGAGTGGTGAATCAGGCGGTTCGTGGGAGAGATCTTCTTCGCAGGCGAAGAAGCGCAAGAACGCCCGGCGCTGCAATGTGACGTGATCGCGGATGGTGCCGCGCAACATGGGATAACGTGCCTCGAGGGCGTCGAGCACCGAGCACTGCGTGATCGGAGCGGGTACTTCGAGGGTCACCTCGCTTCCGACGTGGGCGAGGTTGCGGAGATGGGTAGGGAGAATAATGCGAATCATACTCAAGCCTTTCCTCTGTGAAGCTCTGTGTGTCCTCTGTGGTTAAAGATTTCTAACCACAGAGGACCAGAGTTTCACAGAGGGATCAAGATTTTTCTTGCTGGGCTTCGGTTTTAGTCTTTCTCTGACCCAGGGCTTACGCCCTGGGCTGCAATATGCCGCCCCTTTGGGGCTGCGAACTTGGCTGCACAGGGTTCGCGCCGCTTACCCCAGCGTCTGCACCTCCACGCTCAGCACCGCCGGCAAATCCCGCACAATCGGATTCCAGCTATCCCCCGCATCGGCCGAGGCGTACACTTGACCGCCGCTGGTGCCGAAATAGATGCCGCATTTGTCGAGCGAGTCCACGGCCATGGCGTCGCGCAACACGTTCACGTAGCAATTGCTCTGCGGCAGGCCTTTGGTGAGTGCCTCCCACTCGTTGCCTCCGGTGCGGCTGCGATAGACGCGTAGCTTGCCGTCTTGCACAAAGTGCAAACCATCGCTCGTGATCGGGACGACGTAAATAGTCTCGGGTTCGTGTGCGTGAACATCAATCGCGAAACCGAAATCGGTGGGAAGGTTTCCGCTGACTTCGCGCCAGTTGTCGCCGGCATCGTCACTGCGCATCACGTCCCAGTGTTTCTGCATGAACAGCACGCCCGGGCGCGAGGGATTCATGGCGATGTGGTGAACGCAGTGGCCGACCTCGGCATCCGGGTCGGGGATGTATTGCGACTTCAGTCCGCGGTTGATTGGCTTCCAGGTCTTGCCGGCGTCGTCGGTGCGGAAGGCGCCTGCCGACGAGATCGCAATCCATATCCGCTGAGGATTGCTGGGATCGAGAATAATCGTGTGCAGACACATGCCTCCTGCGCCCGGCTGCCACTTCGGACCCGTACCGTGGCCGCGCAGTCCGGACAGTTCCTTCCAGTTCTTCCCGCCGTCGGTCGAACGAAAGATGGAGGCATCTTCAATCCCAGCGAAAACCGTATCGGGATCGGTCAGCGACGGTTCCAGGTGCCAGACCCGCTTGAACTCCCACGGATGCGGTTTGCCGTCGTAAAACTGGTGTGTGGTCATAGGCGCGCCGGTTTCGGCAGACGTGTCGTACACAAATTTATTGCTTTCGCCTTTGGGCATGCCTTCAGGCGTGGTTGTCTCGCCGGGAGGCGTTCCAGGCTGGTGCCAGGTTTTGCCGCCGTCGTCTGAACGTTGAATGATCTGGCCAAACCAGCCGCTGGTCTGCGATGCGTAAATGCGATTCGGGTCAGCAGGCGATCCCTTCAGATGATAAAGTTCCCAGCCAGCGAAATGCGGGCCGCTCACGTCCCACTTTTCGCGCTTGCTGTCTGAAGTTAGTATGAATGCGCCTTTGCGTGTGCCTACAAGTACTCGTACCTTGCTCATTACTCAGTCTCCTTTCGATTTTATTGCGGTTCTGACCACTCTCATCTCCAGAGATGACGCTCACCCCTCGTTAACTCTTGCTCGCGAATCCCGGCGGAGCACTGAAACCGCCTATTTCCTGCGCCAGAAGATCAGCGAATGTGATGGGCGTCGCATCTTCCCAGTAAGGTCCCATGACTTGTATTCCCACCGGCAAGCCTGCCTCTGTCCGTCCGACTGGCGCAACCGTTGCCGGGCAACCGGTGAGAGTAGCCGGCGCAATCCAATTGAAAAAGTCCAGATAGCGTCGTGGACCGCCTGAAGTGGCAATGGTTCGTCGTTCCTGCGGCTCGCTGTGATCGTGGGGGAAGGCTGTGGCAAATCCCGCTGGTGATAGGAACACGTCCACTTGCTCGAAGTAAGCTTGCCATTGCGCCCGAAGTGCCAGGCGCCGAAAGTTTTGCCGTTGCCAATCTGAAAACGAGCTGAGAGCGCCGCGTGCGTCTGGCTTCTGCGAGTTTGCGAACTTCTCTCGTTGCGCCCGCTGCTCTTCCGGAGGTGAGACGCTAAACAAGAATGCGTACAGGTGAAAGCGATATGTGTCCAGAAGGGCTGCGGGCTCGAATCCAGTAGGCCAGCCCGGTTTCAACGTCGCGCCATTTCGTTCCAAAGCACGAATGACACTCTCGAGCGCAGACTTCACCTCGGGAGTCGGAGAGGCGATAGGATCGTCCAGAACGTAACCCACACGGAATGCCTTTAATTTCGTGGCGCGAGGAGGAGGCATTTCCCATTTCCAAGCCTTTGCGTCCCACCCAATTGGCCCACCCAAAACTTTTATCGCGGCGAGCAGATCGGCGGCGCTTCGTGCCATGGGGCCTGCAACCGCCAGCAGAGTCGAGAATCCAGGCGTTCCGTAGTTTCCGCCCGGGCTCATGCCCTGCGTACTTACCAGATCGAGAGTTGGTTTGTGGCCGTAAATCCCACAAAAGTGCGACGGTACGCGGATGGATCCGCCAATGTCGCTGCCAACGCTTAAGTATCCCAGTCCTGCTGCCAGTGCCGCAGCGCTCCCGCCCGACGAACCGCCAGGAGTCCTTGTCACATCCCACGGATTATCGGTCGTCCCGTAAATCGGGTTGTAGCTTTGCCAATCGCTGAGAGTAACCGGAACATTCGTCGCCCCGATCAAAACCGCTCCCTCTCGCGATAGCCGTTCTACCACCTCCGAATTTTGCAGAGCCTTCGAATCCCGAAGAGCAGGGATGCCCCAGGTGCAAGGACGTCCGGCGACTCCAAAACAGTCCTTCACGTGAGCCGGGACACCATGGAATCGGCCTAAGGTCTGCCCCCGAGCAAGGGCTTCGTCCGCCTTCTTCGCGCGAGCGAGAGCGTCCTCTCGGAGCTGATAAACGAACGCATTGAGCTTCGGATTGTATCGATCAATGCGTTCGAAGATGCGCTGTGTAAGTTCAACTGATGAGACTTCTTTCTTACGAATCGCTTGAGCAGCACCCAGTGCGGAAGCAAAGTCTAGTTCGTCATAGAGAGCGGCCGTGGTCTTCGGCGTATCCGCCGGGCTCGACGGGCTAGACAACAACGCAGTGGATCCATTCTCGGGCAGCATACTTCCAGCTAGAGCGCCGCTCATCATACCAAGAAAATCACGACGTTTGAGGTTATAGGGCATCTCCTCTTACTCCGGGCCTTCCTACCTTATCGGTTCGGACAAACAAGTACCGGACCGATTCACTGTTTCGGAAAATTCGGATCCGCCTTCACTTCGAGAATCTGTTTCGTGTGCCGTTCACTGTGCGCGGAGATGAACAGCAGCCATTGGTATGCATCCATCGGCTGCTGGAAGGGATTTTCCGCCGATGCATGCTCGCGAAGATCCGGGGTTGATTCCAGAAACGCCATTGTCTTGGCGCGGCTCTTCTGAAAATGATCGAGAGTCTCAGCCGGTGTCCAGCGACCTGTCGGAACCAGTGGCCCTGGAGCTTGCCTTTTTTGGCTTCGGTCAGGAACCGCGGCCAGAATTATGGTGTCAAGTTTCGCGGTATCGCGATCGGTAGGCCCGGCGGGCGCTTTCATGATCTTCTCCGTAATATTTTGCATCAAAAAATCTTCTGCCAACGCGATATGTTCGAGGGTTTCCGCCACCGACCAGCGGTCCGGCGCCGGTTTGAACTTCATTTGAGCTTCTGAGAGTCCCTTGGTGGCGGCGATCACGCCGTCGTTGGTTTGCTGGAGATACTTCGCGGCCCGCTCTCGCTCCGCCTGTGTGAGGGATTGACCTAGTGTCGCGATGCTCAACAACAGCAGCGCGCTCAACAGCAACGAAACCTTCCTCATCGTCGTTCCTCCTGATTTACTTGGTGCTTGTTCTTCCTTTGAGCTCTCTACTTCGGCGCAAATGCAGGTAGCAGCGGAGTTGAATCTCGGGCTCGCCATCGTCGCCGAACTTCGGCGATCACCTGTTCCCGGTGTTTCTCCATATTTCCAATGAGGGCGCAGGACAAACCTGTATCTTCGTGCCTCGACGCCCAAATCAGTAATTCCAACATCACCGGCGCAAGATCTATCCCTTTCTCTGTGAGCCGGTAGTTTACCCTTCGTCCGTCTGTTCGCTCCACCTCCGCAGTGATGATCCCCGCCGCTTCGAGCTTGTGCAGGCGGTCCGCCAAAATGTTGGTGGCAATTCCTTCTCCCGATTCCTGGAACTCCTTGAATGTCCGGAACCCGCGTACCATCAGATCGCGGATAACCAGCAGTGACCAGCGATCTCCAAATCTCTCGAGCGAGATGCTCACCGGGCAGCCGGAACGCGGTTTTGACTGGGGCTTGCCTGGCACGCTCGAGACCTTATCAGAACTAACTTGCAAAATGCAAGTCATACCTCGATCGGTCATATTGACTTCTAAACACGCCTGATCTCAACCTGGCCGGATCTGAACTGGCATGGGAAGAACAGCGACCATTTGGTAGCAGCGCGAATCCAATTGGCGTCGGGCAGCGCGTCGTGTTAGCAACGACCTGATGTGCGGGAGGACCAATCATGAAACTCAATCATCTGAATCTGACTGTCTCCAATGTTCAGGAAACATGCCGCTTTCTGGAAAAACACTTCGGCTTCAAGGGTTTCGGAGGAATGGAACCGAATGAAAAGATGGGGTTCCTGTCGGATGACAATGGTATGGTTCTCGCTTTGTTCCGGGGCTCAAACGGCAACGAAGTGAAATATCCACCGGGTTTTCATATTGGTTTCATTCAAGAGAGTGAGCGACGAGTTAACGAGATCAACGAAGCGTCGCTGGCAGATGGATATCATGTCGCGAAGCCTGCCCGATTGCACGGATCCTGGACGTTCTATTTCAAAGCGCCGGGAGGATTCACCATCGAAGTCCTTCACTGACCTTCATGCAAGTGCCCAACCCTATTTCCCGTTGTAGAGATCCGGAAACTGTTCTCGCAGGTGAGCAACCTTAGGTGCGTCGTTGTAAACAATGTAGGGATTGTTGGGATGATTTTGTGCGTAGTTCTGGTGATAGGCCTCGGCGGGATAAAAGCCTTTAAGAGGGACGATTTGGGTAACGATGCGTCGCGAAAACACTTTCGCCACCTCAAGTTGCGCAATGTACGCTTCAGCGATTCGCTTTTGTTCGTCGTTGCTGAAGAAAATCACTGAACGATATTGCGTTCCTTCATCGGGTCCCTGGCGGTTGAGCTGCGTAGGATCGTGGGCTACCGAGAAGAATACGTGGAGAAGCTCACCATACGTAATCTGTGAAGCGTCATAAGTGATCTTCACCGACTCAGCATGCCCAGTCGTGCCGGTGCTGACTAATTCATAGTCGGCAGCTTTTGCGCCGCCGGAGTATCCAGAGGTCGCACTGACGACACCTTTCACGTGCTGGAATACCGCCTGAATGCCCCAGAAACACCCACCAGCAACGACGGCAGTTTGCTCGGACTTGCCAGCGGAGAGAGGCGCGTCCACCGCGGGCTTAGGGACGGCGACGCTACGGTCGGCGGCACTGCAAATAGCAACAGCGAACAACAGAGTGGACGGGATAGCTGACAAACGTGAGAAAGAGCGCGACATAGTAAGTCCCTCCAGCCTTCATAATCCTGCGCAGGCTGATATCGTTAGAGTGCTCAGCCGAGGAAAAGTTACCTATATCGTTGGATGCAAGTCGCTGGACTTGCCGCCCGCGGGGCAAACCGAGCAGTTAGCTATTTCTGCAGGTCTGCTGGCCAATTGCTGACCATCTGTAAGGATTCTAGTAATCTCGCCTCCAGTGGGCAAGGAGATTGAGACAACGTTTCCAGTCCGGGCTGAAACTGGCGCCGTTGGCATCGGTGAAGTTACGGTCGCGGAACAGGGTCTTAGCCTGCTCAAATGCCACGGTATCGCCTTTCTCGGTCACTGGCACCTGTGATGCGAAGCCGGAAGGTCTCAGTCCTCGATTTCTAGCTCAAGTACCTCTTCAAACACCGCGCGCACGGCACATACCCCTCTCGCTCCGCCTCGCCGGCCACCATGGAGCGAACGTGCGCCTTATCGTGGATAAATGTGCAGCCAGGCACGTGAAATATTTTCGTGTCGGCGGAAACTAGCACGAACAAGTCAGGAGGCACTCTGGCGCCAGGTTGGGCGTGCTCGGAACGCAATTTTCCGCCTGTAACGGAAGAAGAGCGCGCAACTTCAAGACCGCCCGCCACCAGGATTGCTGCGGCCGCGGCAACCATCCATCCCAGAAATGTCCTTCGCGCCGGATACAAGTTTTCTTCCAGCCTGTGCTGCAGACGGTGGCTGAATCCCAGCGGCACTTCCATCATGCGATCGTCGCCATATAGCTGCACGACATTGCGTGTGCCATCGAGAACGGCCCTACAGCCCTTGCATCCACGCATGTGCTCTTCCATGGCCGAGCGCAATATGGGATTCACGTCGTTCTCAAGATAGTTTGAAATCTCGCGCCAGACTTCCACGCAGGTGACTACCATGGCTTCGTCCCCTTTGCAAAAGACAGTTTTGTGTTCCAATTGCCTGCTAGCCCGGGCGCCAGCAGGTCGCGCAACATCAATCGCGCCCGCAGCAGACGCGTCTTCACCGAAGCCTTTGAAATTCCCAACGCCGCTGCCGTCTCTTCAATGCTCAGGTGCTGCATATCACGAAGCACGAATACTTCGCGATATATCTCTCCTACGGAGGCCAGCGCCGCCGCTAACTTCTCGCGAATTTCCTTCCGTTCCAGGGTCTCGGATGGAATTTCCCGCCAGTCGGCAAAATCGCGAGGCGTGTAGTTGCCTTCGTCATCCTGGTATCCGGCGATCGGCTCCATGATGCGAGCGTGTTCCTTTCTCCGTCTCATGCGCGCCTCATTGACCGTGATCTGCAGCAGCCAGGTGCTGAAGCGCGCCTCGGCACGGAATTGCCGAATATGTCGAAAGGCCTTCAGCACCGCCTCCTGCGCGACGTCTTCCGCATCTGCCTGGTTACGTAAAATATTGAATGCCGTCGCATAAACCCGTCGTTCATAAGGTCGGATTAACTCATAGAAAAGACTGTCTTCGCCGTCGCGGATTCGCCGGATCAGCTCTTCCTCGTTGCCTTGCAGCGCTGGCCTGTCCAGCAAAGGTGCTTGGTCCGGCATTATTCCTCACCAGCACATGGAGCTCATACAGATGGTCGGCACGACTACTTCGTCCTATATTCAGGGTCCTTCTTCCATCCAGTGAACATCGAAACAAAGTTGTTCCAGCGGTGCAGCACCACCATGACCAAATGGCCGAACACGAAAGCCAGCAGCGCCCACATCACTACAAAATGCCATAGCCGCGCATAGTGAAAGCCACCCATCATCGACGCCAGCCACGAAAATTGCACAGGCTTCCAGATAGCAATGCCCGTTAGGACCGACAGCACACCCAACACGAAGGCGGAAGTGTAAGCGTGCTTTTGCAGCGGATTGTAAGCTTCTTTCACCGCCGGCTTGGGGCCGAAGAAAAAGTAATGGCGCACCATCGGCCACACACCCGGAATGTCGCGCGGCGCAAATAGGACTTGCCGATAATTACCGCTGAGAATTTGATAGCCGAGATATAGCAGACCGCTTCCAATGTAAATCCACATGAAAGTGAGGTGCCATTGCAGGGCACCACCTAGCCACCCGCCAATCGCGAACGCCTTCGGCCAATGGAGTAGGTCTTTTTGTGGAATTTTCGCTCCGAAACTGGGGAAGGCACGAAAGATCTGCAACCCGCTGCCAACCAGAACGAACAGCGAAATCGCATTCACCCAATGGCAGAGGCGCACAATGAACGGATGCTCGTACACGGCTTCGACTACTTCGCCGGTCTTTGATTTTGCATCTTCAATTTCAAGCACGCGAGTCGCCTCTCCGGGTTTACAGACCGTAAAATTCTGAATAACCCTGGTCTTCCCAGTAGCCAGCTTTTTCAAGCACGCGAGTCACCTTCAAGCCGGTCAGATACTTGGCTTGTTTGTAGCCAATCTTTGTGGGAACGTTTAAGCGTAGCGGAGCGCCGTGCCCGCGAGTGAGCGGCTGATCGTACATTTCATAACAAAGCAAGGTCTGCGGATGCAGGGCCGTGGACATATCGAGCGACTCATAATAATCATCGGCGCATTCAAGCGTGATAAATCGCGCTGACCGATCCGCGCCAATCATATTCAGGAACTCAGATAGTCGTGCCCCGCCGAACCTCCCAATCACGTCCCAACCCTCCACGCAGACATGCTGCGTATTTTGCGC
>WNGL01010580.1_pt1 | contig 10625 bp, 11 predicted proteins | sample 5400591 | NCBI WGS metagenome assembly WNGL01 (sample SAMN13153377, study PRJNA577476) | soil metagenome | isolation source: 80 cm soil or saprolite under Garry oak tree replicate 1 | place: USA:California | collected 2016-06-15
GTCACACAGGTCACATGCCAAGCCGACTACGCAAAGTGACTAGCGTTACGACCGCGGAACCCCTGAAATGCCGCCAGCGAGATGCCCTGGAACCACCGAATCAGTCACGCACTGTCACGCCGACTTTGACGAACCCCTGAGGTCTGCCCAGCTTCTATCTCGGTGTTCCATAGTAGATCCTCACCCAATCCATCGAGCACACCTTGAACCGAAACTAAGTTCTAAGATGATGGTGACGTGAGCTGGGACGGCGTCGCAACCAGAAGTTTGTTCTGGCATCGGTCGGCGCCTAGCATGCTGATACGTCTTGAGTAGCGATTTAGCTCTTCTACCTGGTATGATTCCGATATTCGGGGCGATCTGGTCGAGCCCTCGAGGGGCGGGGAAGCGGTTCGTGTAGATGTAACTGGCTGCGTAGCTGGAGGCGGGACCGCCACCGCGATATGTGTCCACAGTCGCGCTGGATGCGGAATCGGTATCAGGGCGGCCGCCTGGATGTGCGCAGCACCGCGGGTGCGCGTCGTCGGCGTCGCGGCAGGTGCTGGTCATCTGGTGTGGCTGCCGAGCTGGCATCACCACTTCGGCGAGCGACATAAGGAACTCGCAGCTCAACCCCTGGCGTGACCCGCAGCCGCCGCTTGTATCGGCGTACGTTGAGGCAGGACGTCGGCTGGTTTCAGTCAGGCTTGTACTCGGCGTGCGGGGTGGCCCGGTTCCAGGCGATCTCGAACGCGGCGGCGATGTCGCGGATGGTCCGGGGGTCTGAGCTGAAGGTGTAGTGACGGGGGTTGGTGCCGTCGCCGCGCTGGAAGTTCCACCGCACGACCCGGTGGTCGAATACGAAGCAGTCGGCGCCGGGCAGCATCAGGTCGGCGGCTTTGGTGCGGGGCAGCCAGCGGATGTCCTCTCCGGCTTCGATGTTGGCTGCGGTGCAGGCGTGCTCCCACCGCAGGTAGTCCGACAGGGGCTCGGACACGACCCGGACCCGGCGTATCGTCACGCCGCGTGCGGCCGCGGCGCGGATGACATCGAGGTGGTCGCCCCAGTCGTAGGCGCCGATGTCGCCGGTCGCCTTCCATTCGGCGAACCCCTGCTCGGTCTGGTCGTAGGAGTCGCGCATCTCGAAGCGGATCACGGATGCTTGCGTGGCGGCTAGCAGCTCAGCGAAGGTGTGCTGGCCGGGGCCTCGCCGGTCCTGCTCGTACCCGTCCAGGGCGTCCCGGATGAGCGGCGCCATGCGGGCCGGGAGCCACACGTCCGACTCGTCCTCGGCCTTGCCGATGTGCTCGTTGAGTTCGGCGATGAGCGCCGGGTCGGTGATGGTCTTGCCGCGAAACACGAAGTCTCCCGTCTCCGGGATGACGAACACGGCCGGGCATTCGCTGGCGTTGGATTCGGGGTCGCCGCCGATGAAGTCAGGCACTGTGGGCCTCCTGAAGATGCCGGGGTTCATCCGCGAGCCTCACTCGCTTACCGCCGTCTCGTCAAGCGCGGCAAGAGTGCTCCTGATCAACGCACGTGCCTTCTTGCCGCGCACCGCGATCGAGTACAACTGCTTCCACGCAGTGACGTACGCGGCGATCTCGTCGGGGTGGGTGAGCGACAGGAAACCCGTCAGCATTTCGATGGTCACCAGGTCCGAGTCGGTGATGTCGAAGGATTCCCGGGGCCGGTTGCCGTGCCGTCCGGCGCGCATCGGGATGATGCTCACCGACACCGACGGCAGGGTCATCACGTCCAGCAGGTGAGCGAGCTGCACGCGCTGAACCTGGACGCTGAACGGCCGGAACCACAGCACGGGCTCCTCGATGACGAACATGAATTGCCGGTCACGCTGGAGCAGGTAGCCTTGCCGGCCGATCCGCTCGGCGAGAGCGTCGGCGACGTCGTCGACCTCTACGCCGCGCTCGTGCCGGACCGCAGTCAGGACGGCGGTCATGTACCCGGCGGTTTGCAGCAGGCCGGGAACCACCTTGGTCTGGTAGGTGCGGAACAGGCGGACGCGTTCCCACATGTCGCCGGACAGCATCTTCTGCGTGGCGTTCAGCCCGGTCCGGCGGTCCAGATCGCGGAAGGCGATCCACAGCCGCGCGACCGCCGCCTGCTCGGTCAGCAGTTCCTCCGTCTGCTGCGGTGAGGCACCGCAGATGCGGCACCACAGCCGCACGTCGCCGACCGAGGCAGGCCGGACGCCCTTCTCGATCTGAGAGACCTTCGAGGCCTGGCAGCCTGCGGAGGCGGCAAAGGCGCGGCCGGTCAGCCCCGCGGCCAGGCGCAGTTCGCGGAGCTTGCCGCCCAGGCGCTGCCGGGCGGCCTGAAGGCTGGAAGACGAAGGCGGCATCACGACCAATCAAAGCCCGCCGAGGCCACGGTCGACACGGATTGCCGAGGATTGCCCCGCCGATGTCAAGGCCGTTACCTGTGGTAACTCGGCGAGTTTATCGCTGCGAGGGCAATTCCGGGCAATGTCCTTCCGGCCACTGGTGGTACCAGTGCAACCTCAGAGGACGAGCAACCGAAGGCACCACGCGACCAGGAAGCAGGCAGAACATGGAAATAGCGGCGCGCCAGTGCGGCGTGTTCGCGGTCGATGAGAACGCCGCGCTGGCCGAGCTCGAACTGGCATGGGCCGACGGCGGCTATCACGGTTTCAGCGTCGACGACGGTACCTGGTCAGCGATCAGCAGCGCAGGGGAGGTGCTGTCCGGCGACACCCCGGACTCGCTGACCAGGAAGATCCGAGCGCACTGGCAGGCGATGCAGTGATGAGCGACGTGCATGCGCTGGCAGCCGCGTCGGCGGAGGTGCGGACGTGCCGGGTCTGCAGGCTCGCGGACCCGCCGCCTGATCCGACGTGCCGCGACGGCCGGGATCACCGAGTCGGGACCGCGGCCGGGTGCCTGCACTGCGGGCGCCTGCCGCAGGCGTGCGCCTGGCGGCCCTGCTTCGGTTCGATACACCAGGCCGCCAGTACGAAGGCGCAGCTGGTACGGCTGACCCGGCTGGCACATCGGCTGGTCACGCGGCCCGCAGCGAACAGAGCAGACCAGTGACCGGCGGATTCGACCCCGCGACGCCGAACACGGCCCGCGTGTACTCTCGCCTGCTGGGCGGCAAGGACCACTTCCCCTCTGACCGGGCCGAGGCCGACCTGCTACTGGAGATCTACCCGCCGCTGGCCGAAATGGTCCAGGAGAACCGGGCGTTCATCGCCGAGGCTGTCACCTGGGCCGCCAGCGGGGGAGTCCGCCAGTTCATCGACCTAGGCGCCGGGCTGCCCGTTTCCCCCGCAGTTCACCAGACCGCGCAGGCGGTCCTACCCGGAGCCCGGGTGGCATACGTCGACCTGGACCCGATGGTGCTGTCGCATGCCCGCGCGCTGCTCGCCGGTCCCGGTGTGGCCGCGGTCGCGGCGGACCTGCGCGACCTCGCCGCGGTGCTGGCCGACCCGGAACTGCGGGCCGTCATCGACCCGGCCGAGCCGGTATGCGTCATCCTCGGCGCGGTGCTGCACTTCTTCGATGCCGACACCGCCCGGTTGGTCACCGCGGGATACGCCCGGCTGATCGCGCCGGACAGCTGCCTGGTCATCAGCTGCGCGGCCTACGACGACGAGGCGCTCGCCAAGCGGCTGGCAGCGGAATACACCGCCGGGCAATTCGTCAACCACACCAGGGAGGAGGTCGTGTCGTTCTTCGCCGGGCTGGAGCTGGTGGGCCCGGGCGTCACCGAGGCGCAGACCTGGCGGCCGTGGCTGTCCCAGCCAGTGCTGCGGCACCGCGAGGGTCACATGCTGGCCGGCGTGGCCCGTCGTCAACCCTGACCTCCAGCGCGAGCCTGCACGGCGCAGATATCAGCGGTATCCGGGACGAGCAGCCCAGTCGCCGGTGCCGCGGAGCATCACGCAGTGCGGCATGCACTTGCCGGTGATGCCGGTGATGCGGCGCATGGTGCCGGGCAGCCACCGGTCGTAGAACTCCAGGGCGCGAGCCAGGTCGGGGTGCTGGCCGCCGTAGGCGTGGTGCCATGCGGCGGCCAGGGTGGACAGTTCCCAGACGGCATGAATGTGGCTGGACCAGCAGTCCCGCAGCTCGTAACCGGAGTAGTGCTGGCACAGCACGGTATCGACCCACCGTCGCAGCTCGGCTAGCTGGGCGGTATAGGCCTGGCGGTCCAGGTCGATCCAGTACGGGGCGGCGGGACCGCGAGGTGCGGCGGCGTCCAGGGCGTCGGCGACGGTCCGGGCGAGGTCTTCGAAGCGGGCGAGGTCCAGGTCGCTGCGGAGCCCGGCCCGGTCGAGGCGCTGCTTGACCTGTGCGATCTGGCCGCGCAGGGCGGCTACCTGGACGGCAAGGGCCGCCAGGCTCTCGCCGAGAGCCTGCGCGCCAGGTTCAGCGGGCGGGCTGGTCATCGTCCTTCTCGGCCGGGGCTTGGGCGATGGTTAGGCCGGTGAGCCTGCGCAGTTCCTCGGCGATGTAGGTGCGCCCGGTGCCAGCCTGCAGGCCTGCCAGCGGTGCGAGCTCGGCGGCGACCCGCCCGGCAGCCGCCCGGTTCCCGTACTCAGGGTGACCCCGGTACCGGGATAGGAAAGCGGCCTTCTTAGTACGGAACCCGGTCACGGGCTGGTCGGCGCCTTGGTCCCGGCACTCGTCGCCGGGCTCGGCGGCACTCGTCGCCTCGCACGGCCGCCCGTGCTCCGGGATCCCGTGATCATGGCCGGGCCAGGGGAGCGGCTCACTGCTCATCGGCTGGATCCTTGTCATCTCGGGGACTGGTGCGGCGTCGAGCACCATCTGCCGCAGTCCTCGGAGCGTCTGGGTCGGCGCGAGCACAGTCCGCAGCTGGTACAAGGCCACGACGGCCGCCAGGCGCAGCACGGCGACGGTGGCGCGGCCGAGCGGCGCCCATGCAGATTCGGTGTCCAGCGGGAGGACATGCTGGCGGATGACGGTGATCACCCGATCAGTGATAACCGCCAGGAACACCGGGGCCGACACGTATGCGACCACGGACCGCCAGCTGCCGGGGTCGGCGGCGGCGAAATTCATGCCTGCCGAGGCGCCCGCGCAGATCATGATCAGGACCTGGACGCTGCCAGATGGCTTGCCCGCCCGGGCGAGCCCGATGCCCAGCGCGGACAAGATGACCATGCCCGCGTCCAGCATCGCCGCCTCGATCAGCGCCTCCGCCCGGGCGCCCTTCTGAGCCAGGATGAACTGGTACTGGGCGTCGAAGCTGACGTACATCAGCCCTGCACCCAGCAGCGCCAGGAGCCAGGTCGCGAACGCGATCACCAGGCTCCCCGGGGCCCGGCCGGATCCGGCCAGTCCGCCGGTGCCCGTCACGGCGTGCGCCCGGTTCTCCTGATCGGTGCGCCCGGTCGGCCAGTCCAGGTAGCCGTCGGGGCTGCCGGTCATGATCCGGCCTCCGGCTCGGCATCCGGGCAGCGGAGCTCGGAGCCGTCCCGGAAGCACACCGGGTACCAGGTCTCGCCCTCGTCCTGCCTGGCCAGTTCGGGGGCCTGCACACAGATCTGCCACTCATCCGGGCCGCAGACGCTGACTACCCAGCCGGGCAGCCACGGCCACGCGTCCCGGTCCGCGTGCTCCTGCTCTCTGGTCAGCGGATACCGGACCTCAACCCAGGAGTCCTCGGGAAAGCCTCGGCTCATCCTGGCCGCCCCGTGTCCGCGTACAGCCTCTGCTGTCGGATGGCGTACGGCCTGATGTGATGGACGGGGCGGCTGTGCGCTAGTGCTGGTCTTGCGTCCTGTTGTGCGGGACGGAGGCTTGTGACGGGGCGTGCGGTTGTCTCATTTGCGTCTCGGATGCCGGGGTTCTGGCGGAATGTCGTTGCCGGCCCTGTGAAGAGGACCACCCTTCGTTGCGTCGACTGCCAGGACGACTGCAACGAAGGGTGATCTCTTCGATGATCCTGCATCCGGAGAGCTGGATGAACATCCGAAGGTTCCGCGCCTTGCACGAGGCGGGCGCGTCGTACGCCGAGATCGCGGCCGAGGTGGGCTGTGACTGGCGGACGGTGAAGAAGTACCTGGCGCAGGGCTCGCCGGCGGTGCCGCCGGCGGGCTCGCCGCGCAAGGGGACCCAGCCGCGCAAGATCGGGCCGTTCGCCGATCTGGTGGAGTCGTGGCTGCGGGCCGACATCACGCTGCGGGCGTCGGTGATCTGCGAGCGGCTGACGGCCTCGTACGGGTTTACCGGCAGCTACCAGCGGGTGAAGGCGCACGTGGCCGAGGTCCGGCCGAAGATCGCCGCGGAGCTGGCGGCATCCGATGAGAACCCGCTGGCCGGGCTGCACCGCCGGTTCGAGGTGGTGGCCGGCGCGCAGGCGCAGGTGGACTGGGGTGAGGAGATCGGGGTGCTGATCGGGATCCCGAAGGTCTACTCCTTCCACATGGTGCTGTCGTATTCGCGGGACCCGTTCTGCTGCTATACCGCCCGGACCGACCTGGCGACGTTCTTCGCCTGCCACATCCGGGCGTTCGAGTACTTCGGCGGGGTGCCCGGCTCGGTGGTCTATGACCGGACCAAGACCGTGGTGAAGCGGCATGTCGCGCCGGGGCAGGCGGTGCCGCTGCACCCGGAGGCGGCCGCGTTCGCCGGCCATTACGGCTTCGACATCGACGTCCTGGCTGCTTACCGGCCGATGGGGAAGGGACGGGTCGAGCGCCAGGTGGACATCGTCCGCGCTCACGTGCTGGCCGGCCGGGCGTTCTGCTCGCTGGCGGAGATGGACGCGGCGTTCGCCGGCTGGGCGGTGATCCGCCGCGGCCAGGTGCACCGCACCCACGGCGAGGTGATCGGGGTGCGGGCGGCGGCCGATCACGCGGCGCTGCGGCCGCTGCCCGCGGTGCCGTACCTGGTCGCCGAGCAGCATCTGCGCCGGGTCGGCAAGGACTGCCTGGTCTGGTTCGAGGCCAGCCTGTACTCGGTGCCCGCCCGCCAGGTCCGGCCGTTCCAGACGGTGCAGGTCCGGGCCGCGGCCGGGCAGGTCGCGATCTACGCGCTGCCCGGCGACGGCGGCGGCCTGCTGGCCGTGCACGCCCGCGCGCCGCGGCGCGGCAGCTACGTCGTCGACGAGGCGCACTGGGACGGGCTGCCCGACGGGCACACCCGCGCCGTCACCGCCGGCGGCCCGGTGCCGCCAGCCGGGCAGGCCGGCAGCCGCCAGGCCGGCCCGGCCGATCCGCTGGGGGTGCTGCTGGCCGCCCACCCGGCCGCGGCCGCGCCGGTGACCCGCCGGCCGCTGAGCGACTACGACCAGGCCGCCAGGCCCTGACGCATTACATCCCTGGTCACGGGCCTGGCGGGGCGTTCCCCATTCCCGTCCTGGCAGTCGGCATCTGCCCCGGCGGGCCCGTGACCGCCATGCCGCGCACCACGCAATAGCCCCATTCCGTTCCTTTGCATCGCATTGCATTTCATTCGTTCACGGGAGAAATGAAAATGAAAAGCACGCTCCTGGTCCCGCCCGGCGCCGCCGGGCAGCAAGACGCCGCGCCCGCCGCGGCGGGCACCTGCCGGTATCCCGGCTGCGGCCACCCGGCCCGCGCGCGGGCCGGCGACGGTCCCGGCGCCCCGCCCCGCTACTGCGGGCGCACCGTGGCCGAAGACCGCGGCGAGCACGGCACCGCCGAGGTCACCCGCACCGCGCTGACCGCGTTCCGGCGCCGCCAGGAACTGGCCGGCGCCGATCCCGGCAGCGACAACGGCCGGCCCCTCACCACGGCCATCACCCGGGCCGCGGCCATCCGCGATGACGTGCTCGCCGCCATCACCCGGCTGTCGGCCCAGCTCGACGGCGCGCTCGGCCAGCTCGGCGCGGTGGCCGGCCAGCTGGCCGCCGCCAGCCCCGAGGCCGCCGAGGCGCAGGCCGAGGCGGTCCGCGCCGAGACCGCCGCCGGCCTGGAAGCCGCCCGCGCCGAACTGGCCGCCCAGGCCGCCCGCGCGCACGCCGCCCAGGCTGAGGCGGCCGAAGCCCGCGCCGCCGCCGCCCAGGCCATCACCGCCATGGAAGCCGCCCAGGCCGCGCGCGCTGACGCCGAAGCCCGCGCCGCCGCCGCGGATGACGACCGCGCCGCGACGCTTCAGCAGGCCGGTCAGGTCCGCGCCGATGCCGCCGGGCAGGTCGCTCAGGCCCAGGCAGAAGCCCAGGCCGCGGTCACCGCCGCGCGCGCCGAGCGCGACACCGCGCTGGCCGCGGCCGCCGCCGCCAGCGCCCGCGACCAGGCCGCCCGCGACCAGCTCGCCCAGCTCCGCGACGACCACGGCCGGCATGCCGCCGCGCTCGCCGCCGCCCACCAGGCGCAGCTGGGCGCGCTGGAAGAAACGATCACCGGGCTGCGCGCCCGGCTGCAGCGCACCGAGGCCGACGCCGACGCCGACCGCGCCGAACGCCAGCACCTGACCGCCCGCCTGCACGAGCTCACCACCCGCCAGGACGGCGCCCGCAAGGCCGCCGCGCCCTGACAACCGCCGGGCCGGCCACCAGGCCGGCCCGGCACCCATCCCGCCTCACCGAAAGGAACACACCATGAGCGAGCTTGTCACCACCCGGATCGGCACGCACGCCGCCCGGCTCGGCCTGCCCCACCTCGCCGCCGCCGCGCCCGCCCTGATCCAGCGCGCCCACGACGCCCAGCTCGGCTACGCCGACTTCCTCGACCTGATCCTCGGCGAGGAAGCCGCCGCCAAAGACGACCGCCGCTTCGCCAGCGCCCTGCACGTCTCCGGCCTGCCCCACCACAAGACCCTCGACGACTTCGACTTCACCTTCCAGCCCGACCTCGACATCCGCAAGATCAAGGACCTCGCCACCCTCGGCTTCATCACCCAGGCCGCCAACGTCGCGCTGCCGGGCCCGCCCGGCACGGGCAAGACGCACCTGGCCTGCGCCCTGGCCGTCGCCGCCTGCGCGGCCGGCAAATCGGTCTACTTCACCACCCTGGACGACATGATCCGCAAGCTGCGCACCGCCGACGCCGCCGGCGACCTCGGCCGCCAGCTCCGCGGCTACCTGCGCAGCTCCATCCTGATCATCGATGAAGTCGGTTACCTCCCCCTCAACCGGCACGACGCCAACCTCGTCTTCCAGATCATCGCCCGCCGCTACGAGAAAGGATCGGTCATCATCACCAGCAACAAGACCTTCAGCGAATGGGGCCAGGTCTTCACCGACGACGTCCTGGCCACCGCCATCCTCGACCGGTTCCTGCACCACTGCGAGGTCATCACCATCAACGGACCCAGCTGGCGCATGAAAGACAAGAACCTCACCACCGACACCAGCCAGCCCATGCCATAATCAACCCGCCAGGCTCCCGGCAAACCAGCACGTCAGGTCGTACGCCGACCGACACGTGAGGTCGTACGCGGACACCCCGCGTCGTTCCCGCCGCGCGCGATCCGGGTCACCGAGGTGCGGGACAGGCCGAACGACCGGCCGATCGCCGCCGCCGTATACCCGGCCGCCTCGGCAGCCAGGATCGCCCGGTCGCGATCCCGCCGCGAGGACCGCACCCAGCGAGACTGCAGCGCGCGGCGTTCCCAGCCGGTCAGCCCGCCCCAGACGCCATGAACGATCCGGTTGGTGACGGCGTAGTCCAGGCACGGCTCGCGGACCGGGCACCGCGCGCAGACCCGCCGCGCGGATTCAGCCGACTCGCCCCGCTCGGGAAAGAACAGACTGAGGTCAGCGCCGCGGCACGCAGCCAGCTCCCGCCAGCGCGCAGCAAAACGCGCTGGAGCAGCAAGGCTGCGGCGCGGCGGGCGGGCCGTCACCGTGCGGGCGCGGTGACCCGCGCCCGCCAGGCAGCGGCGAAGGCGGCCAGGTCGGCTGCCTCCAGGCCGCTGGCCGCGAACTCGTCGGCGAACCGCCGCGGGTACCGGCGGGTCGTTTTCCGGGCGCCTTGGCACACCACGGTGTGCGGCAGCGCCCCGGCGATCGCCAGCCGTCGTACCGTCTCCCGAGAGATTCCCAGCCGCTGCGCGAGCTGCGCGGCGGTCAGGAAGTCTGCGGCGGCGTCCTCCGTTTCGGGCGGCGCGGGGGCCCGCGGTGGCGGGATGAGCGCCGCGGCCAGGGCCCGGGCCACTGCCTCCAGCAGCTCGGCCGGGACCGGCGGGCGTGTGTCGTGGTGGGTGTTTCGCGTGTTAGGTTGCATGGTGGGTTCCTGTCGCAGGGCCTTGCCCCCTGGGTGATCTTGGCGGATGGTCCAGGGGGCCTTGTTATGCCCGGGTTGGCCTGGGAAAGGGTGGTGGGTAACGCTCGCGCAATGGTACGACGGTCTGCCTGGGCGCATCGGGCAGGAAGGCGGGGGCGGACCTGCCACCGGGCATATCGCCGCTGATGTGAGGGCCAGCATCCCGGCGGGCAGCGGGAGCCGCCTTGCCTGAACATCGGCCCTTGCGCAGCGGGTACGGAGTCAACCGGGACACGTCGGCCCGGCCCGGCTAAGACGCCCAGTTGGCTAACGACTTGGTGCGCGATAAGGCTTCTGGGGCGTAGCGGGTGATTGCGGCGTGTCGGTCCCGCGAACGTGAGCGGCCGCGCGGAACGATCTTGATGTGTCGTCAGGATGGGCCCGCGCGGCCTTGAGCAAGCGTATC
>WNGL01010581.1_pt1 | contig 10624 bp, 8 predicted proteins | sample 5400591 | NCBI WGS metagenome assembly WNGL01 (sample SAMN13153377, study PRJNA577476) | soil metagenome | isolation source: 80 cm soil or saprolite under Garry oak tree replicate 1 | place: USA:California | collected 2016-06-15
GTTGGTTCAAGCCACCGATTATCGGAAGTTGAACGAACCACCCCGGCCGCGCCTCCAAAGGAACGGGACCATTTACTTGATGGCGCGGCGTCCCCTCCTTTGCCAAGGAGGGGACTTCGCCTTTCCCGCCGGTTGTCCCAGACGCCCGTGTTCAGCGGACGACTTGTGGGTAATGATCAGCTCTAGGAGAGGGACTTGGCTGTGGATAGTCACAGGCCGGTGAGAAATCCGGGTTAGTTGCTGGCAGTTCGGCTGGGTGCGACGTTTTTGTAGACTTTCCCGGCTTTCATGACAAAGACGACGCGCCGGAAGGCTGTACTGTCGTTGAGAGGATTGCCGTCCACGGCAACGATGTCGGCTTCCATGCCGGGTGCGAGGGTTCCGATCTTATCCTGCATCCGGATGGATTCCGCCGCTCGAGACGTTGCGGAAATGATCGCATCCATCGGTGGCTGACCGCCATCTTTAATCCGATAGATGAACTCCTCAAAGTTTCTCCCGAGACCCCCTGCTCCGACATCGGTTCCGAAAACCATTTTGATCTTGCGGGTCAAGGCGCGCTTGAACGTATCAATCCCAATCGGGATTCCTTTCTGCATGTACTCGAATCCCTGTTCGTTGAAATTTCCTATCCCCAGAAACTTCTCTTTGTTCTCGATGTAATTGTGAAGCAAGAGTCCGAAGTTAGGATCATAGTAGGTTCCATGTTGCGCCATCAGGTCCAGTACTTCGTCGGTTAGCCGGTATCCATGCTCCACTGAGGTGCAGCCGGCAAGAACTGCAGCCCTGGCCCCTTCGGGACCTTGGGCGTGAACGATGCTCCGTTTACCCAGGGATGTTGCCTCGCCGCAAGCAGCATCGACTTGAGCCTGCGTCAAGATAGGTCCTCCCCCTTCGCGGATGCTTTTCGTCGCAAAAACTTTGATCAAATCTGCGCCGTCTGCCACGACCTGCCTGACGAACGCGCGAATTTCCTCCGGAGTCCCGGTCTTTTCATCTACGGGACGCAATGACGTGAGCAACCGTGGGCCTGGAATTGTTCCGCGCGCAATGGCATTTCGAAGGTCCCGATCCCTGGGTGCGCCAACGCTCTGAACCGTCGTAAACCCGGCGATCAAAACATTGTATGCATTCTCTACAGCGTAGAGCATGGTCTGTTCTGGCGTTTCATCCCTGGCGGAGGCTGGACTATGGCTTTTGCCATTGGGATCGAAGTGAGCATCAATATGGACATGGGTATCGATCCATCCCGGCATGACGGTCAATCCTTTCAGATCGTAGGTCGCGCCCTGGGCGTTTGGGTCGATCCTGGTGATGCGCGTCCCCTGGATGACGATACTCACATTGCGCAGGATCCCACCTTTGCCGTCGAGCAACGTCGTTGCCCGGATAACCGTGGGCCGCTCCTGCGCTCGGGCCGGTTCCGGCAATATCAAGCTGGCCACCAGAAGAATCCACAATCGTGATTTCGCAGCCATACGCTTGTTCTTCACTTGTCTAGCTCCTATTTCTCACCGGAATCTTGGGCAACCATGCCGAGGGCGCGTCCCTCTCCCAGGGAGAGGGACTTGCCTGTGATAGTACAAGCCGGTGAGAAATCCGGGCTAGCTCCATGTCTGAAGGTCTTGGAATCGTACCTCGACCGGCGTTCCGGGGCAAATGCAACGTTACGGTTTCGGAGGCGGAAGAGTCCTGCCGGTAGGCGCGCCCATTCCCTTGTACACGAACCGCTGGAAGCGCCGGCCGTCGAAGTTTTCGCCGACGTAGATGTTACCTTTGCTGTCGACCGCGAGGGCATGCGGCACGTTCAGCGCTCCGCCGAAGATACCCTGCTGTCCGATGTGGTCGACGACCTGGAGCGTTTCACGCAGAAGAATCCAGACGTGGTGGTTCGCGCCGTCGATCACGTACAGGAAGCGCTGATCCGGTGAGAACGCGAGCCCGGAGGTGGACCCGGCGAGCAGCGTTCTCGGCGCGACGAATCCTTCCCGCACAAACGTACCGTCCTTCTTGAAAACCTGTATGCGGTCGTTGACGCGGTCGGCGACATACACGAAGCCGTCTTTCGACAGCGCCACGTTGTGCGGCAAACGGAATTGCTGCACCGGCGGTGCGTCCGGGTTGTACGGGCCAAGGTCTTTGTCGTCCGGCTTGTTGCCGTACGCGCCCCACATGCGCTTGAAGGTCAGCCTCTCGGTGTCGATCACGATGACGCGGCGGTTCTTGTAGCCGTCACCGACATACAGCTCATTGTTTACAGAATCCACCGTCAGGTTGGCGGGGCCGCCAAGGTTCTGCGTGTCGGAGCTGCCGCCGCTCTTGCCCTGATGGCCGAACTGCGCCAGGAACTTGCCCTGCGTCGTGAACTTGAGGACCTGGGCGTCCTTGTCGCCGCTTCCCGCCAGCCAGACGTTGTCTTTCGCATCGACAAAGATGCCGTGCTCGGTCGACGGCCACTCGTAGCCCTGGCCGGGGCCGCCCCATGATGCGAGCAACTTGCCGTCCTGATCGAACTCGAGCACCGGCGGCGCCGGGATGCAGCAATCCGCTCTGGGCGGCGTCATGGCCGCGCCCGCGAAGCGCTCGTTCTTCTGCAACGGGCTCGGCCTGTGCAGCACCCAGATGTGATCGTGGCTGTCGACGGCCATCCCGCCGATCGCGCCTATCGCCCACTTTTCGGGGAGCGGTTGCGGAAACGTCGGATCGTATTGAAACTTCGGGACCTGGACACTCTGCTGCGACTGTCCGAAGACGACGCCGCTGCTCAGCGGCCACGTGGCGCCGAGAGCCAGGCCGATAGCGGTGGCGGCAAAAACCTGGTTTCGATTCATGACCCACTCTCCATGTCGGGCTCGCGTGGCCACGTCGACCGGCCTCGAATTTGTCCCATTGGCGCCCGGGGTCTCGCGCCAGATACAACCAATGCCGACGAGTCATGAGCACCCCCGTGATTATAGGCTGGTCCGGGATGAACGCCAGCATGTCACCTCCTCCGCCGGCGCTGCTCCAGACGGGTCTGCCGCAAGGGGCGCATAGCACTCATTTGGCATGGATTGTTTGGATTACTCCCAGATGGTCGCCGACGATCCGGAACTTTGCACAATGTAGCTCGACACGAGATTGCCCGCATGATCGGGCTATCGGCGAATATTGAAAAACGCTACCATCCGTCTGTTTGGTGTCATGGGAATCCCATTGCAGCAAGACAATGCAGGGCAAAAGGAGGCCATCATGCGTGAGAGGTTCTCAGGCTCGATGATAACGGTCGCCATTGCTGGGGCTGCTGTCAGCGTCGTCGTTTCGGTGTCCATCATGCCGGCGCCGGCTCAGGTTGCGGTGACTTCCGCCACGGCGCCGGCCACAGCGCCGACAACGCCCTGGGGCGAACCCGATCTGCAGGGCATCTGGACCGACGAAACCGACACGCCCTTGCAGCGCTCGCCCAAGTATGCAAGCCAGGAATTTTTCACCGAGGCCCAGCGAGCCGAATTGGATCGACAGCGAGCGGCCATGTTGGGTCGCGACAGACGGGCGGAGCGTGGGACCTTGGCTGACGTCGCCGGTGCCTACAATGACGTGTTCACACCCAAGAAACGCACCGGCGCGCGGACGTCGCGGATTGTCGATCCGCCCAATGGCCGGCTGCCGCCTCTGACGGCGGAAGCTCAGAAGACTGCCGCCGCCGAACGCGAATTTCGAGTTGCGCTGTTGCAAGCGACCGAAACTTGCAGAAATAAGCAGTTGCCATGTAGCGGGGGCAAGTACGATCCGACGCCCTCGCCGCAATTCGCGGAACTCCCCCCTCGCTACAACACGGCGACCATAAATCGCTATGATGGTCCGGAGGACGCCTCGTTGGCGGTGCGCTGCCTGATGGGCGGGCTGCCCGAGATTGGCACCCTTGGAGCGATCGCCGATCGCATCAGCTTCCGGCGAATCGTGCAGACACCCGGCGGCATCTCGATGTTCTACGACGTGGGTCAGGGCCAGGGGTGGCAGCGCAATATCGTGATGGACGGGAGGCCGCATTTGCCTGCCAGTATTCGCCAGTGGTATGGCGACTCGCGCGGCCACTGGGAGGGCAATACCCTCGTGATCGACGTGACAAATTTCAGTCCGAAGACCGATTTTCAGGGGTCGCGCGAGAATCTTCACGTGATCGAACGGTGGACGCGGACGGGCCCTGATACTCTTGAATATGCCGTGACGGTCGAGGATCCGACGGTGTGGGCGCGGTCCTGGACGGCCAAGCAGGAATTCATTCGGCAGAACGACCAGGAAAACAGAATATATACCGAGCCGCGCTGCATTGAAGGAAACTATGGTCTCCCGGGGCTGCTTCATGGACACCGAGTGGAAGAACTCGCCTTTAGGGAGGGACGAGGTGTCGATCCGAGAACCATAAGTACCATCACGGTCAATGAGGGCGAACGCGACCCGTTACAATAACCACGATACACTCGGCCAAGCCGACACAGGGGCAGTTGGGTTCATGGGGCGAATTTCGTTGCAGTAGCACACCGCAAGGCAAAGGGAGATCATCGTGCGCGACCGCTTCTCAGGCTCGATGGTAACCGTCGCCATTGCCGCGGCCGCTGTCAGCGCTGCCGTTTCGGTGCCCCTGACCCGGACCTCGGCTCAGGCTCCGGCCGCTTCCGGCACAGCGCTCAAAACACCTTGGGGCGAACCCGACCTTCAAGGAATTTGGACCGACGAATTTGATACGCCCTTACAACGCCCCGCCAAGTATGCGAACCAGGAATTCTTCACCCAGGCGCAGCGGGAAGAATTGAACAAACAGCGAGGCGCACATTTCGGCGACGATCCGCGTCAGGAGCGCGGGACAGCGATTGACGTCGGCGGCGCCTACAACACGGCGTTTTTGAGCATAAAGCGCGTCGGCGCGCGCACATCCTTGATTGTCGATCCGCCGAATGGCCGGATTCCGCCGCCGACATCGGAGGCTCAGCAGGCTGCTGCGGCCGATCGGGAATTTCGCCTCGCCCTGTTGCAATCAACAGAATCGTGCAAGATCCAGAGGCCGGTGTGTGCCGGAGGCAAGTACGATCCGACGCCCTCGCCTCGATTCGCAGAACCTCCTCCGCGCTACCACGCGGGTAACTTTGTGCGTCTCAATCGCAGCGATGGTCCGGAGGACGACGGGTTGGCAGACCGCTGCCTGCACAGCGGGCTGCCCGATTTTGGAAGCCTGTTCGGCGGAAGCTATCGCCGAATCGTGCAGACACCCGGCGGCATCTCGATGTTCTACGACTTGAATCAAGGCCAAGGGTGGCAGCGGAACATCGTCATGAACGGGAGCCCGCATTTGCCGGCCGGCATCCGTCAGTGGTTCGGCGACTCGCGCGGCCATTGGGAGGGCAACACGCTTGTGGTCGACGTGACCAACTTCAGTCCGAAAACGGATTTCCTGGGGTCGCGCGAGAACCTGCACCTGGTTGAGCGCTGGTCGCGCACCGGGCCAAAGACCCTCGCGTACGAGGTCAGGATCGAAGATCCGACCGTGTGGACGCGGCCGTGGACCGTCAAGCAGGAGTTCACGAAACAGAGCGAGGAGGAGAACAGAATCTATTACGAGCCACGCTGCATCGAAGGAAACTATGGCTTGCCGGGGCTGCTGCATGGACGGCGCGTGGAAGAGCGCGCCTTTGCGGAGGGACGAGGTCCCGATCCGAGAACCGTCGACAACGTAGGCGGTGTGTTGTCCGTTCAACAAGATCCGTTGTTGCGGTAGCGCACCGGCAGACCGACCGGATCGGGGGGGCTGACATGACGGGCGAAAATACTCGCGCTTATCCACTCCGAACTCGTCGAGTAGACGGTCGCCGGATTTCCGGCATGGGTCATGACGCTCACAATGGTTATATCTGGTCCGCAGTACATCCGGGACCTGTCGTATTCGAGCGCTACCGCCACCTACGCAACGGGCCAATAAGCGGTCACTCCGCCTCCCCTAAGCTCCAGACGTAAGCAGTCTGCCGCCTCAGCCCAATCGACCCCGAACGTGAAGGCAGGGATGCAACGAGCGTTCGCTTAATGACGACGCCGCCGAGCTTTCCGGCAAGCCGCTGATGCCGCGCTGTTGTTCATCACGATTGAGGCTCAAGCAAACGATCAAGTGTGATCGGGAATTTGCGCACGCGGATTCCGGTCGCATGCCGAACAGTTGAAACATGAGGCACCGCCTCTCGACGCCCTTCGTCAATGGATGCGCTCGAATGTGAAGTTCGTTGCCACGAAAAAAGGCATGTCGGTCGCTCTCGCTCTTGCCGCCTACAAAAATCCAGAACTGTTCTCATATTCGCTGGAGCGGTTGACCCGGGCTGTCGGCGGCCTTTTGCAGCGCGCTATCGCGACCGGCGAAATTCGCGACGACATCAGCCCGGAAGACCTCCTGCGTGCCCTTATTGGCATGTGCTACATGCACGATCAGCCCGGCTGGCAGACGAGCGTTCTGCGCCTAGTCGACGTCTTCATCGACGGGCTACGCATTCGACCTGGTAGGTCCCGCACCACAACAAAGAAGAGAAAATCGCACTAACGGCTCGAGTGAGCACGGGCCGCCAGTATTGAGGCCTACCACGAATACCCTGATGTCCGTTAATCACATTTGCCAAATCCTGCCGGCTCATGTCCTCTCCGGGTCACAGGAAAGCGTCTGCACATATTGGCGCCGGGTTCCGCGCGGGTCCGGGCTGAATTTGGCTGTGCCGACGGCCGAAGCGTCTCGGTCGCGGGACTGTCGAACACCGGTGCGGGACCATCGTGGCGATGGTCTCGGCGCTCACGTGAACGCGCTGGCTTGGTGTCGGCGAGATGTATAGCGTTTGTTCGCTCAAACAGTCCCGGCGGACAAGAGGAGCCCGCTCGCTGTGTTCGACCTGTCCTTTCACCAGCTCATCATTCGCGCGGGGGCGTGCATTCTCGTTACTGCGATCCATGGCTTTGCGCTTGCCGCGATCGCGCGTGCCTTGGGCGACCGCGGGCCGCAATACGACGGAAGGCTGACGGCCAATCCGTTGCGCCATCTCGATATCATCGGCGCGCCGATGATGACCTTGTTCCAACTCGGCTGGATTCGGCCGATCGCGATCGATCCGTCCGAGCTGCGCTTCGGCCGTCTCGGCCTGATCGTATGCGTCTTTGGAAGCATCGCGACGACGCTCGCGGCGGTCGTCTTGCTGCTCGGACTGCGCATCCCGGCGCTGAAGTATATGCCCGAGGCCGTCGTGCCGACCGTCATAGCTACGTTGAATGAATCGGTTGTGATGTGCACTTGGTTTGTCGCATTGAATCTCGTGCCGTTGCCGCCGTTGACCGGAATGCATTTGCTCGTCGCCGTCCGCCCGAGCCTCGCTCCGGTGCTGATGACATACCGGTTCTACGTCGCAATTGCGCTCGCTGTGCTCACGCTGGCTGGCTTGGCGAACCCGGTCGTGCAACCGATCCGAGACGCGGTCGCGGGTCTGCTGACATGGTCGTGAGGCGCGCGCGAAGCAAACTAAACGAGCTCGCCGCGCGCCGCATCAACTGATCAAGCCCATCCGTCGCCAGTCCTGCAGCAGCAGACGATCGAGGCTCGCGTCGGAACGGACCACCAGATAGCGCCCGAGGTGGCGCCTGATTTGCTGGCGCAGACGGTCCTGCCAGTCGTCGAGGGCGGCCTTGTAGTCGTCGAGCACAATTTGATCGATCAACAATTCGACCTCATGGCCGCTCTCCGCGTCGACGAAACGAGTCTCGCCGGCGCCGAGGCGCGCGGGGTCAAGCTCCTCCGGCGCGGCAACGTGCACGGCGACGATCTCCTGCCGCAGCGAGCCCAACACTTTCAAGTCGGCGTCGAGCTCGTCAAGCCACCAGTCGCTGATGAGGATCACCAACCCGCGGTGCATGAGCCGCGGCAAGACGGTGGCAAGTGCCTGACCGAATCCTGCGCCCGCCGGCTGCTGGGCGTCGAGCCAATCGAAAATCACCTGGGCGCGCCGTATTCCCCGGACCAGGGGAGACCACAGCAGCCGGCCTCCCGAATGCACGGCGGCCTGGACGGCATCCCCGCCGGCGAGGCCGACGAAGGCGAGCGCCGAAGCAAGGCCGCGGGAGAAATCGAATTTCGTGGGAGCCCCGAAGTTCATCGATGCGCTGCCATCCACGATGATGGTGATCGGAAGCTGCTGGTGGACGGCGTATTCACGGACGTAATGACCGCCGGTGCGGGCGAAGAGATGCGCGTCGAGGTGGCGAACGTCATCGCCCGGCTGGTATTCACGGTAGTCCAGGAACTCTATCCCCGATCCCTTGGCATTCGATCGCCGCTCCCCGATTCCGACGGTCGCCTCGGCGTGGCGCACCAGCAACCGCGAGCGCAGCAGGGCCTGCAAGAGCCGAGGGGAGGGGGTCACGCTGCGTCCCGGATCGCGTCTTCGAAGACTTGGGCCAGCAAAGCTTCGGCGTCGATTCCATCGGCCTCGCCCTCGTAATTGAGCTGGAACCGGTGGCGCAACGTGGGCCGCAGCACGGCGCGCAGATCGTCGAAGCTGACGTTGTAGCGGTGCTGCAGCAGCGCGTGGCCCTTGGCGGCAAGCACCAGGCACCGCGCTCCGCGCGGGCTGATGCCGAAGCGGATGTACCGCTTCACCTCGGGTGGAACTTCGGCGGCATCATGTTGCGTGCGCCGCACGAAGCCTGCGACGGCGCGGCGCACATGCGCCGCGATCGGCACCGAACGAGCGAGCCGCTGCCCGTTGAGGATGTCGTCCGCCGAGAGAACCTGTGCCGGTACCGCTTGGGTCGCACCAGTGGTGAGATCGAGGATGCTGTCGAGCTCGTCTTCGCTCGGGAACGCCATCACGCTCTTGAACAGGAAACGGTCGATCTGGGCCTCGGGCAACTGATAGGTGCCCTCCATTTCGATGGAGTTCTGCGTTGCCAGCACGAAAAACGGGCGCGGTAGCGCCATGCTGCGGCCCGCCGAGGTGACGGTGCGCTCCTGCATCGCCTCGAGCAAGGCCGACTGCGTCTTGGGCGTGGCGCGGTTGATCTCGTCCGCCAGCACCAATTGGGTGAAGATCGGACCGGCTTGATATTGCGCCCGCGTCCGCCCCTGTTCGTCCGGGACGAGGGCGAGACCCCCGGTGATATCGGCCGGCATCAAATCCGGCGTGAACTGGATGCGCGCGAAGGTGAGCCCGGTTGCGGCTCCGAGCGTTCTCACCAGCAGTGTCTTGCCGACACCGGGAGCGCCCTGCAGCAGGACGTGGCCCTCGCAGATGAGCGCGATCAACAACTGGTCGATGACGGCACGGTGACCCACCACGGCCTTTGCGATCTCGTCGCGGGCGCGGGCGAGCGCGTCGAGCAGTTGCTCGAGCGCCGTCGCATCCAAGGCAACGACCGACGGTGTCGCCGCGGGTCCGTCGTGGCTTGCTGGCCTGCTCACGGGCATGGTCGGTCGTCCCCCTTCATGCTGGCGCTTGGCGCCTGCTGCCGCGCAGACCCGAGGCGTAGCGGATGATCAAATCGATCATGAACAACGCGAGCGCGAACAGGACCCAAATCTGCCATCCCGCACGGGTGACCCACCGCCGTTCGCCGCCGAGGAAGATCTGTTCGGCGCCGCCAAGAACGCGTCCCCCGGTCATTGCGGCGAGCGCCGCCAGCCGATCCGGGTCTGCGCGCTGGAATGCGTAGAGCGCCGGATAGGCGACGAGAAGCGGCATCTCGGCAGTGGTCCGATCGGCCACGGCACGCAGCACGAAGTCGCCGGTCCCCTCCAGGGTGACGCGTCCGACATGCCGTCCCGCCGACACCTCGGTCAGCGCGACATCCGTGGACGAGGAGGCGGGTCCAAGCAGCGAGCCCACGACCTTGAGCCCCGCGCGCGGCGTGCCCTCCGCGGTCGACGCGTCGACCGTGACCTCGACTTCATCGCCATGCCGCACCAGGCGCGCACTGAGGCCGTCTGCGTGCAGGCCCGGGAGGACGTGGCGGAGCGTCTGCGACCACAGCAGCGGATATTCGGGCATCGACTGCCAGTCCCGGCTCCACACCCCGGCGCCTTGCGTCGTCAATGCGACAACGCGGCCGTTGCCGTAGCGCCAGGAGGCGAGCAGCGGGACCGGCTCCTGCTTGGCGTCGGGAACCGCGAGGTGCACATCGGCCTCGCCCTTGCGGGTGGTGAGCACATAGCCGTGAATCGGCGGCATGGTCTGCGGCAGGCCGGCAAAGAACTCCGCGTTGCGCTCCAGCCAAACTGGCACAGCCGCGCGTACCTCGACCGGCTTTCCGGACAACAGCAGCGCTTCCTGAGAAAGAATGCTCGGGAGGGCCTTGAAGTCCTGGGTGGCGTGGAAAGCGCCCTTGCCGATGCGGGCGATTTCCTCAAGCCGGGTGCCGTCGGCCCCTTCGCCGATCGCGACCGTGGAGACCGATATGCCCTGCTCGGAGGTCGCCTTCAGAATTCCTGCGAAATCACCGGGCTGCGACAGTCCATCCGACATGACGATGATGTGCTTGGCCATCGCGTCGACGCCTTCAAGCTGGTGCAAGGCCTCCACCAGTCCCGGATAGATGGCAGTGCCGCCGCCGGGTTCCAGCTCCGCCAGCGCCT
>WNGL01010583.1_pt1 | contig 10624 bp, 12 predicted proteins | sample 5400591 | NCBI WGS metagenome assembly WNGL01 (sample SAMN13153377, study PRJNA577476) | soil metagenome | isolation source: 80 cm soil or saprolite under Garry oak tree replicate 1 | place: USA:California | collected 2016-06-15
CCTCGGTGTAGGAGTAGTAGTCGGCGTCCTGCACCTGGCAGAAGTACGGCCCGTAGAACAGTTCCTGGAGGCACACCACCTGCGCGCCGTCCGAGGCCGCCGTCTGTATGTGGTTCACCGCCGCCGCGATCATCGAATCTTTGTCCCCGGTCCAGCGCTGCTGGATTAGCCCGGCCCGGACGATCTCAGCCATCGGCTCCTGCCCTCCTGTGAATCCGCGTAAAGCCCCATCTTCCCGCCTGCCCAGCCGTGCCGTAAGCCGCCGCGCTCCAGGGAAGACCTGGGTATTGGCCCACCTCTTGTATATCCCGACAAGGTCCGCCGCCCACCCCCGGGGTTGCGTCACGAGCCGTCGTCGCCGGGGCGCCCGCGCGCGACGTAGGGCAGCACCAGGCCGGCCGCGGCGATGAGCGCCCCCGCCGCCACCAGCCGCAGCAGCGCCGAACCCGCTCCCGGGCCCGCCGCCCTCAGCATCCCCGCGCCGGCCCCGAGCGCGAGCAGGACAGCGCCCACGGCCAGCACGCTGACCTGCGGCCGGAGCGTCCCGGGGGAGGCGTCAGACTCGGCCAGGTGGGTGACCAGCAGGTACGCGATGAGCCCGGCGCCGAGGACCGCGGTGTGCCACGGCCGGGAGGAGTGCAGCACCTCCAGCCACACGATCGCGACCAGCGCGCCTTCCTCCCAGGGGACCTGCCGCACCACGTCGAGGAACAGGCGCCAGGCGTGTACCCCCGCGGCCAGCAGGGAGGAGTGCTCGGGTACCGGGACGGCGGCCAGGGCGAGCCGCAGCCCTCCGGCGGCCACCCCGGCGACGGCCAGGGTCAGAGCGAAGTCCGCGTCGCCCTTCGGCAGCGTCGGCGCGGCGGCCCAGGCCACGCAGCCCGCGCCGAGCAGGACCGCGGCCAAGCGCACGGCCACCGCGCGGATCATCGCCTGGCCCCCAGGGGCCGCCGGGTGTACCTGGCCAGCGGCAGGTCGAGCGACTCCTCGCCGTCCCAGTGCACGACGGGGACGCCGAGCTCCCGCAGCGAGAACCTGATCGCCTCCTGCTCCATCCGCCAGATCCGCACGGCCATCCGGTCGGTGCTGGCCCGGGCGCGCCGCCTGGCCGGCGGCTCGGCGTTCAGCACGTCGACGACCAGCATGGTGAAGCCGCGCTCGCGCATGTCCCGCAGCGCCTCCACGAACCTGTGGTCCAGCAGCGGGCTGAACACCACGACCAGCGCGCCCGGCGGCAGCGCGGCCCGCGGCAGCCGGGCGAAGCTCGCGCCGCGCGCGTAGCCCGCGTCGCTCGCCAGCATCGAGTCGATGATCCGGTAGACCTGGCGGCGGCCGAGCGCCGGCGCCAGCCAGGTGGCGCCGCCCCACTGGTAGGTGATCACGCCCACCCTGTCTCGCGCCTCCAGGTAGGCGCGGGCCGCCGCCCCCGCGCCGCGCAGCGCCAGGTCCAGGGCGGACGAGCCGGGTTCGCCGACGTCCGAGGTCGAGTCGACGAGCAGCACCACGTCCTGCGAGCGCTCGGCGGCGAACGTGTTCACCTGCAGCCGCCCGCGCCGGGTGCTGGCCGGCCAGTTGATGCTGCGCTGCCGGTCGCCCGGCACGTAATCGCGCACGCCGAAGAACTCGATGCCCTCACCCCAGACCCGGGCGGGATGTTCGCCGAGCCGGTTCGGCAGCCGCCGGAGCACCACCGCAGTCCGCTGCCGGGCCGGCGCGGGGTAGCAGTCGAGCCGGGGCAGCGACACGGTCGCGTGCCCCTCGGCCAGCCGCCAGCGGTCGCGCAGCGTCACGTCGAGGGTGCCGATCTCCCGCCGCCCCCAGCGCTCCGGGGTGATCACGAAGCGCGCCCGCAGCCCGTCGGCCGCCGCGGCGCCGACCGGCGCGATCTCCCGCCCCGGGTCCAGCCGCCAGCGCGCCGCATACTCCCCGGCGCCCTCCGCCTCCACGTCCACGGCCAGCCGCTCACCCTCGAAGGCGCGCCGGCTGCTCGGCCGCACCCGCACGGTGACGCGCGGCTGCCGCCGCTGCACCCGCCCGGCCACCAGCAGCAGCAGCGCAGGCGCCGCGACGCCTGCGAACTCGGGGCGCCCGGCGAGGGTGGCCACGAACAGGCCGAACAGCCCGAGGGTGAGCAGCCGCCGGGCGTGCCGCGAGGATCGCCAGCGCAGCGTGAGCTCGGCGCCCGGTGCGGGCGACCCAGCCTCGTTCGGGATCATGGAAGGACGTCAGCCGGTGGTGGCCGTGGCCTGCGTGCGGACACCCGCCCGTCCGGCCTTCGGGGCCGGGTCGGTTTTCGGCGTCGGCACGGACGCGAGCAGCTTGGACACCACGTCGTCGGCGGAGACCTGGCGGACCCACAGCTCGGGCCGCAGCGTCACCCGGTGCGCCAGGGCGGGCACCGCCACCTGCTTGATGTCGTCGGGCACCACGTAGTCCCGGCTGTTCAGCAGCGCCTGGCCGCGGGCCAGCTGGACCAGCGCCAGGCCGCCGCGCGGGCTCGCGCCGATCTGGACCTGCCGGTCGCGCCTGGTCGCGTTGACGATGGCCACGACGTAGTCGAGCAGGTCGGGGGTGATCTCCACCTGCTCCAGTGAGTCCCGCATGGCCAGCACCCCGTCGGGGGTGGTGACCGCGCTCAGCTCCACGTCCTCCCGGGCCCGCTCCACCCGGCGCCTGAGCATGTCCGTCTCGTCGCCGGTGCTCAGGTAGCCCAGCCGCAGCCGCATCAGGAACCGGTCGAGCTGGGCCTCGGGCAGCTCGTAGGTGCCCTCGTACTCGATCGGGTTGTCGGTGGCCAGCACGATGAAAGGGGCGGGCAGCTTGCGGGTGTGCCCGTCCACGCTGACCTGGCCCTCGCCCATCGCCTCGAGCAGCGCCGCCTGGGTCTTCGGCGGCGTCCTGTTGATCTCGTCGGCCAGCAGCAGCTGGGTGAACACCGGCCCGGGCCGGAACACCATCTCGGCCGACCGCTGGTCGTACAGCGCGGCGCCCACCACGTCCGAGGGCAGCAGGTCCGGGGTGAACTGGATGCGCGCGAAATCCAGGCCGAGCACCCGCGCGAACGACCGCGCGATGAGCGTCTTGCCCAGGCCGGGCAGGTCCTCGAGCAGCACGTGGCCGCCGGCCAGGATGCCGACCAGCACGAGCTCCAGGGTCCGGCGCCGGCCGACCACCGCGCGCTCGAGCTCGTCCAGGATCGCCGTGCACGCCCGCGCGGCCTCGTCGGTGCTCATCAGAGTCTCTCCAATCGGTCGATGAGGCGCGCCAGGGTGCGCTCCGGAATCCCGCGCCCGTCGGCGGCATCCCGCGTCCTGGTTTCCGGCCGTGTCGCCGGATCGATCCACGGCCACAGGTCGGCGTCGCGGGGATGGCGGCACAGCAGCCGTCTGGCCGCATCCGGGTCCTGGTACAGGTGAACGCCGTGGCGTTCGGCCAGCCGGGCCGCCAGCAGGTGCTCGAGCACCGGCCGCAGCTCGCCGTCGTAGAAGCCCCGGCTGGCGATCGAGCCCTGCACCACGAAACGGCGCTGGGAGTACCCGCGCAGCGGCCGGGCCTGCGGCTTCTCCCTGGCCTGCTTGCCCTGGTCCGGAGTCAGCGCGGGCAGCAGGAAGCGCAGCACGGCCATCGCGGCCGCCGCCGCGGCGACGGCCGCCACGGACAGCCCCGCCCAGCTGCCCATGACGTAGCCGACCGCGGCCGCCACGACGATCACCGCGGCCGCGATGACCAGTTCAGGCCCCATCCCGCGCCAGGGGCTGACCGTGGCCCCGGCGTCCCGGGGGTCCCCGGGCCCGCTCATCCGCCGGCCCCGGCGGCCTCGGTCTGCGCCAGGTCGGCGGCCAGCTCGTCCAGGGCCCGTTCGGCCGCGTCCCGCTGCCCGCCCTCGAGCGGGTGGGTTGAGAACCTGGCCTCATAAAACAGCGCGGTCAGCCGCCCGGCGGCGGCGCCGCGGACAAGCCCGCGTTCCCTCGCCCTGGTCAGCAGCTCGCCGGGCGTGTCGGCGACGCCCCGGGCGGTGCCCCGCTCGGCCAGGCTGGTCTCCATGGCCAGGTAACACGCGATGATGGCGGCCCGCGCGTCGTCGACCGTCCGCAGCGCCGAACGGCCCGACTCCACCGCCTCGCGGAGCCGCTCCGGGTCCGTCACGATGAAGTCGTCGCTCCGGGCCGCGACCGGCGGCCGCAGCCGCCTGGCCCACCAGACGCTGACCGCGATCCCGGCCAGCAGCAGCACGATAAGCAGGGCGTACAGCACCGCGGCCAGCGGGATGTGCAGCACCGGCGGAGCCGCCCGCCGCAGCCGCAGAGGCGACACCGTGGGCCTCGGCAGTCGTGTCGCGCTGGGAATCGCCCGGGGTTCTGGCCTGGGCGCGCGCAGGTGCATGCCGACCAGCACGAGCACGGCGGCGGCGATGACGCCCGTGCCGAGCACGAAGAACAGCACCGCGCGCAGCTTGATCGCGGTCGTCTCCTGGCTGCCCAGGCTGCGGCGGTGGAGCAGGATCACGAACATGGTCACGATCAGGACCTCGAGGACCACGCCCACGGCCACGGCGTCCCGGTGCAGCGGGCCGTTCCACCGGGGGGTGCCCACCGTCCCGCGCAGCCCGGCCAGCCCCACGAGGATCAGCAGCGTCAGCGGCAGCAGCCGCAGCAGCCAGTCCTGCGGGGTAGCTCCCGGCTGGCGGCTGGTCATAGCCTCGCGTCTCCTGTATGACGGGTGGCCCGTACCCGTGCGACGGCGTCCGCTCCCTCACATTAGCCGCACACCGGACCGCAAAATTTTTCCGCCCGGCTGTCCAGAGCGCCGGATGCCGTTCGTCGTCTTGATGACAGCGCGAAAATCCACCGGAGAAAGGACGGCGCGTCATGAACCCGAACTACGGATACCAGCTCTACCAGGCCGAGCGGACCCAGACGCGCGCCGAGATCCTGTCCGGCGACGCCCGCCGCGGCCAGGCCGCCGCCTCCTCCGCCCGGCGCGGCGGACGCGGCATCGTGCGCCAGGCACGCGGACGGGCACGCGGCATCATGGCCCTGAACATCATCGCGGGACGAGCGGCCCGCGCCTAGCCGACGCACTCCAGCAGGCCCTCGCGTATCAGCCTGCGAATCAAGACCACGCGGCTCTCGCCGTCCAGGTCCTCCAGCTGCTTGACCTGGACGGCGCTCCCGTCGAGAAGCATCCGCATGGTGGCCTCGAGCTCTCCGGGCAGCACGAGTTCCCGGTCCCCGAGAATCGCCCGCAACCGTCCCGTCTGCTCGTCGGGTTCGAGGAGACAGACCGAGCCGGCGCGGTGGCGCACCAATGAGTCGTCGCTTATCTCATCTAGCCGCCCGAGCTGAGCCATCTGGCCGACCAGCAGGGGAGGTCGTCCCGCCCAGAACCGCCGGCGCAGCGTGGCTGCGACCTCCTCGACGTCGACCCCCTGCAGCCAGTCACGAAGCGTTTGCAGCCGCGCGGCGATGCCGCCGCCAAAGCCACTGCCCTGCTGTGCGTAGCCCACGGGGACAGTCTCCCGGAACGCGAGCTCGTCCTTGGCGTGGAGGAGGACCTCCTGCAGCACGTCGTACCAGGCGTAGTTAAGGACGCCGATGGTCATATGGGCGGACGCGGCGGCCTGGGCCGTCGCCGCGTGCCGCCAGCCTCTCGGGATGTACAGCGTGTCCCCGGGCTCGAGGTCCGTCTCCAGCACCGGCGTCGTGACCTCACCCTCGATCGAAGCCTGCGAGGGAAGCGGCGATTCGATCACCGGGTCGTAGATCTGCCACGTCTTCGAGCCGGAGACCTGCAGCACGAAGACGTCGTGGGTGTCGTAGTGGACGGCGAGCCCGCGAGACCCGGGCGGAGTGATGTAGGCGTTCGCCTGCGCAGGCAAGGTCAGGGTGACCTCCAGGTCGCGGATGAACCGCGCGAGCGGCAGCCAGTACCGCTGCATCGCCTGAAGCACCACGGTGGCCCCGTCGTGGAACAAGGAGTAGACCTTGCCGGGATCCACCGCGCCATAGGCCCGCTGTCCGCCAACTCCTGCCCACTTGGTGTAAGAGCTCTCAGCCAGCGGCTTGCCGTCCTTCACCAGGCGAAAGGCGGGCGTGCGCAACGACGTGGTGGTCAGGACGAAGTCCACGTCGTCCAGCGTGAGCAGATCGTCGAACCCGTTCGGCTCACCGCGCCGCTGGAGCAGAGGAGCCTGCCCCCAGGTCTCGGCGAAGAAACGGTCGACGTCGCCGACGCAGCGCGCCAATGCCTCTTGAGACGTGCTCGACCGCGCGGCGGCCCCCTCAGGGAGATCCATCTATCGCCGAGACCCAGGCCGCCGCTAACCAATCACCGGGGCGTCGACGGCGCCGGGAGTGGAGTCCTGGCCGGGGGCGTCGGTCACCGGGTCGTCGACGGCGCCGGGGGTGAAGTCCTGGCCGGGGGCGTCGGTCACCGGGTCGTCGGCACCCGCGTCATCGGGCGTCGCGGACGCGCTCGGCTTTACCCCGTGCCAGATCGTCTGAATGTCGCTGTCTTCCAGATGAGTTGTCATCTCGCCTCAATCCCTTGCGCTTAGCTTACAGCTCGGGTGCCGCGCTAACGGCGAGTCATACAGTTGCGCTCGTCTGCCCTATTGCCAGGGTGGAGCAGGAGGCCGCATGCAGACCTTGGGGTGTAACCCGTGTGATAATACAGGAGACTAGCTCACGGTGCCGTTAATGTTACTGCGGACTCAAAGGCTTGAGAAGTGACTTCTGCAAGCCCGGATAGATTCTCTTGACATTCCACCGCGGCCGCTGGAATCCACGGCTCGGTGGCCCGGTAGGAGGCGGGTCCATGAGCATCTCCGTCGTTGTCCCCACCCACAACGAGGGCGCGATGTTGCGCACGACCGTCGCGGCGCTCCTTGCCTCACTGCCTGCCGACGCCGAGGTGGTCGTGGTCGACGACCAGTCCTCCGACGACAGCACGAAGGGCATCGACGCCATCCCCCGGCTGCGGATAATCCGGCCGCACGAACGGCTTGGCGTTGCCGCGGCCCGGAACCTCGGCGCTGAAGCGGCGGTCGGCTCGCTCCTGGTGTTCAGCGATGCCCACGTCGAACCCGATGCGGACTGGGCAGGCCATTTCGCGCGAGCACTGGCCGACCCCAGCGTGGGAGCGGTCGGCCCCGCCATACTGGCGATGGGTTCGCCGTCCGACGCGGGCTACGGCCGCCGGTGGAAAGACGCCGCCCTGAACGCTCAGTGGATGCCGCGTCAGGCCGCCCACCCGTATCCGGTTCCCATGCTCGGGGGCGGCTTCCTCGCCATGCGGCGGGAGGTCTTCGAGGAGACGGGCGGCTTCGACACAGGACTCCTCCTCTGGGGCGGCGAGGACCTGGAACTCTGTGCCCGGCTGTGGATGCTGGACTACGCCTGCCTGGTACTGCCCGCCGTTCGCGTCGCCCATCTCTTCCATACACAGTCGCCCTATGGGGTCCCACTGGAGCTTTTCCTGCACAACGTCCTGCGCATCGCCTGCGTGCACTTCAGCGATCCGGCGCTGACACGGGTGGTCACGAGCCTTCGCGGCCACCCCGCCTTTCCGGCCGCGCTCGTCCGCTTGCTGGACAGCGACGTGTGGGCGCGCCGGGAGTCAGTTCGCGCCCGCCGGGCGCACGACGACGACTGGTACCTGGGACGGTTCGGCATGGACCTGCCGATCGTCTCTGGTCCGGCATTTGCCCGCCGACCGGTTTCTTCCTCCGCTGCTAGCGGACGTAGTGGCTCATGATCACAGCGCTGGCGCGCACAGTGACATGACCGTTGGCGGGCGCCCCGGCAGTGTATACATTTACCCCTCGAATTCCGCGAGTAAATGTATACGATAACGGCCGGGCCCGAGTTGCCCAGCGGTTTACCGCAGCGTCGTGAGAGGGTTCGGTGTAACCGGTGACGCGGTTAGGCGCGCGGTTTCAAGGAAATGCTTTTTCTGCAATCGGTTGCCCGGCCACGGCATTAATCTCCGCCAGCAGCGCCTGCTTCGTCCCCGCGTCAAGAAAGGACGCCCGCACCCCATTCGCGGCCAGCCCCGCCAGCTGCGGCCGGCCCAGCCCGAGCACCGAAGCCGCCCGCCGGTACTCCTCCGCCAGCGTGGTCCCGAACATCGGCGGGTCGTCGCTGTTCAGCGTCACGAACAGCCCCTCCGCGAGCAGCCGCGGCAGCGGGTGCGCGGCCAGCCCGGCCACCTGCCGGGTGCACACGTTGGACGTGGGGCAGACCTCGAGCGGGATCTGGCTCTCCCGCAGCCGCGCCACCAGAGCGGGGTCGGCCAGGCAGCTGATGCCGTGCCCGATCCGCTCGGCGCGCAGGCCGTCCAGCGCCTCCCAGATCGTCGCCGGACCCGACATCTCGCCCGCGTGCGGCACGCTGTGCAGCCCGGCCGCCACCGCGGACGCGAACACCGAACGGAACGCATCACGGAAAGAAGGCCGGGCCTGCTCGATCCCGGCCAGCCCGAACCCGGTCAGCGCCTCGGGCGGCCGGGAGAGCGCGTGCTCCAGCGTGGCGTGCGCGGCCGGCTCGCCGAGCTCGCCGGCGACGTCGAAGATGTAGGCGATCGTGACCCCGTGGTTCCGCCGGGCCGAACGGGCCGCGACGTCCAGCGCCTCGGTCAGGTCGGCCACGGGCATACCACAAGCGGTGAACGTGTACGGGGTGACGGTGAGCTCGGCGTACCTGACGTTCTGCCGGGCCAGGTCGCGTGCGGCGCCGAGGACAAGCTCGGCGACGTCGGCCGGCTCGCGGACCAGGCTGCTGACCGCGCCGTAGACGTCCGCGAAGTGCGGGAAGTCCCGGAACTCGTAGAAGGCGGCCAGCTCCGCGGCCGACCCGGGCACCCGGGAACCGTCCGGATGCCGCCGCGCCAGCTCGAGCACCGTCGGCACGGAGGCGGAACCGACCAGGTGGAGGTGAAGTTCCACCTTCGGCAGCCGGTCGATGAACGCGTCGATGGACTCCATGGATTCGACGCTAGCAACGTCCCGCACCCAGGCCGCAGGTACCTGACACAAGATTGTCAAGAATGAGTGCCTAACGGGCCGGGCCGGGAGCCGGCCGACGGGCCGGGAGCCCGGTCTACGAAGCCGGCGCCGACGCCTTGGCCTTCGCGGCCGCCTTCATCGCCTGCTTGTGCGAGCGGACCTCGCCGAGCGTCACCTCGTCGGTGATGTCGGCCACCGAGAACCGCGTCCCCTCGGCCCCGAACACCCCCGCCGCCTCCCGCCACCCTTCCGGCCGCACGCCCAGCTGCTTGCCGAGCAGCGCCACGAAGATCTGCGCCTTCAGCGCCCCGAACCCGGGCAGCGCGGAAATCCGCTGCAGCAGCTCGGCGCCGGACCCGGCGGACTGCCATAGCCGCGCGGCGTCGCCGTCGTACCGCTCCACGATCAGCCGGGCCATGTCCTGCACCCGGGCGGCCATCGCCCTGGGGTAGCGGTGCAACGCGGGCCGTTCGGAAAAAATGGAGGCGAGCCGGTCCGGGTCGAACTCGGCCAGCTCGGCCGCGGTGGGTTCGTGCCCCAGCCGCCGGACCAGGTCCAGCGGCCCGCTGAACGCCTTCTCCAGCGTCACCTGCTGGTCGAGCAGCATGGCGATGAGCAGCGCCAGCGGGCTGCGGCTCAGCAGCTCGTTGGCGTCGGGCTCGACCGGCATCCAGATCGTCATGGCGCCTCCCCAAGCGTCATACCTGCCCGCAGCGTACCTCGTACCGGGGAACCGCTGCCGCGAAGATCCAATCGATATCCAGGCGCCCTATAAGCTAGAAGCAGCTGGGCCGGCCTGGGGGCCCCCGGCCCGGATGAGTGAACGGAGTCAGCATGACACCGCATATGAAGTTGGGTATCGCAGGCATCGTCATCGGGTTGATCCTGCTCATTATCAGTCCATGGGCGGCGCTCATCGTTATCGCAGCCGCCATCGCCATTCCCGTGGTGGCCTGGCGGATGCTCGATGAGTCGCAGCGGCGCCGGTACCGCGAGCTCCGCCGCCGGCAGCGAGGGCAGATCCGCTAGCTCCACGACACGCTGCAGCAATAGCGTCAGCATTGATCAACGGCCCGCTAGGGTCTATCGCCATGGGGGAGTGGCTGAACGCTGCCGAGGCGGCGCAGCGTCTCGGGGTCAAGCAGGCGACGCTGTACGCCTACGTGAGCCGGGGGATGCTCGCCAGGCGGCGCGGGGAGGACGGGCGGAGCAGCCTGTTCGAGGCCGACGAGGTGGCCAGGCTCGCCGAGCAGGCGCAGAAGGGCCAGCCGCGGCGGGCGGCGGGCACCGGCGATTTCGTCATCGAGTCCGGGCTCACCGAGGTCGCGGACGGCCGGATCCGTTACCGGGGCATGGAAGTGACCAAGCTCGCGCTGTGGCGCCCGTTCGAGGAGGTCGCGAGCTGGCTGTGGACCGGCCGCCTGGGTCAGGATGGGATGACTGCGTCCTGGCAGGCGACCGCGGAGGCGGTGGCGGCGGGCACCAGGGCGCAGGCGGCGCTGCCCGAGGGGACCCTGCCGCTCGAGCGCCTGCGGGTCATCGTGCCCGCGATGGCGGCCACCGACCCGCTCCGGCTGCACCTGGACGCGCCCGCGGTGGTCGCGGCGGGCCGCCACATCA
>WNGL01010584.1_pt1 | contig 10623 bp, 10 predicted proteins | sample 5400591 | NCBI WGS metagenome assembly WNGL01 (sample SAMN13153377, study PRJNA577476) | soil metagenome | isolation source: 80 cm soil or saprolite under Garry oak tree replicate 1 | place: USA:California | collected 2016-06-15
ATGATCGAGCAAGTGATCTCGCACTTCAAAAACTGGACCATCATGCACACCGACTACCGGCGCCCGCTTAAAACATTTGAGACGACTATCTCAGCAGTCGTCGGCCTGCACTTCTACCGGACGGTCTGAATAACCCTCAATGCCCTGGTATTCGCCACAACCGCAATACTCGTCGGCACTGTCGCGGTAATCGGCCTGGCCACCAAGTGGCTCGGAACAGCGAACAGTAAAAACCCCCGGCAAACAGCGGGTGGCTTGGGTTCGGGGCATGGCGCGGCGGTCATGGATGGGCCTGATGGCAAGCCGTCCCCTGTCACATCGCTTGCTGCCGCGACAGCCAAGGACAGGTAGGACTCACGGCATGAATATACATACCTGGCCGGCGCCGGCACTGCGCGCGCTCATGCCGCCGACAGAGCGTCCTTCGAACCTGTCATGGCCGCAGTGGTCACATACGTAACGTTTCCGCGGAAACGCTTTGTGCGCGATTTCACAAGCCGCTTCCGCGGAAACGCCCTGTCATGCCGCGTGCAGGTTGTCGATCTGGAATGCCGTGGCACCGGCAGCCAGGTCGACCGCGTTCTCGCAAGCGCGCCTTCAGGCCGTGGCGGCTGGCCCGTCAGGAACCGCTAGCAGGGTTCTTGGCTTGCGGCGCGTGGTGCACGGTCAGCAGCCGCTGTTCGAGCCCTGCCCACGTCCTGCTCCATTCTGCGAGCGGGGTCAGGATCTGCTCCAGCACCGCGAGTTGCTCATCGAAGGAGGCAAGCTGAGCTTGCAGCGCCTCGATGCTGCGCCGCTGCGCCGCGACACTGGAAGCGACCGACGCCAGTTGCGCCGCCGATAGTGCGCCAGGCAGCGGGAACCCGCCCGGCATGCGGCGCTCGCCGAACCCGGCCAGGTCCTCCAGCCCTTCGGTGATCGTGCGCAGTTGGGCGATGAAGCCCTGCGCCAGGCCGGGCGCCGTGTCAGGCGTGCTCTGCTCATCATCAGCCATCGGCCCAGTCCTTTCCGAGAAGCGCGGCAGCCCTTGCCATACTCGATCATTCCCGCCCGCTCCCCGGGTAACGCTCGATGCGTCATCCGCTCATGCCGCTGCGTGTGTGGCCTTTACTCCCACTACTCCCGCGTGGCGGTGTTATGGCCCGGAGTTGCCGGGTGCTGCCGGCGGGGTGGCGGGCGCCTCGGCGAGCCGGGCGTGCAGCCGTGCCCGGATCTCCTCCGGGGTGCAGGCGCGGCGGCGGCGCTGGTCCCGGGCGATCACTATCCCGCTGGCCGCCACGCTTGCGAAGGCTGCCAGGCCGAGTATCTTCCACTAGCGCATCTGCCGAGGCTACGACTGTGCCTGGCGTGCGCATCGGCCTGGATGAGGCCCTGGAGGTGACCCGCGCCGGTGACGTATGGCTGTTCCGCGGGCATACCGCGGCCGGCCGGGCTATCCAGCTGACCACCAACAGCCCGGTCAGCCACGTCGGCATGTCCGTGGTCCTGGATGACCTGCCTGCGCTGATGTGGCATGCCGAGCTGGGCAGGCCGCTGCCCGACCTGTGGCCGGGCGGCCGCCACCGCGGCGCGCAGCTGCATGACCTGCGCGCGGCGGTCACGCTGTGGGCCGCCAGGTACGGTCAGCGGGCCTGGCTGCGCCAGCTGGAACCGCCGGCCGGCCGCGCGATGGACGACGCGCTGCTGCGCACCATCGCGCGGCTGGACGGCACGCCGTTTCCGGCCGCGGCCCGGGTGGCCTCCGGGTGGCTGCGCGGGCGGCTGCCGCCGGCCGGGCGGGGCGGTCGCGACACCGCCCTGGAAACCGCCTACTGCGCCCAGGTCGTGGCCGTCACCTACCAGGCCATGGGCCTGCTGCCCGCCCGGCGGCCGGCGAACTGGCATGACCCCGGCCCGGTTCTGGAGCGGGGATGACCTCCGCCTGTCCGCTGGGGCCCGGCTCGGCGGGGAGATCTCCGTCCAGGTCCCCGCGGCGCAGCTCCCGGCAGCTGATGACTGACCGGCCCCCGTCCGCGGGCATCCGTCACGCTCTTGTCAGGCCGGCGGCCGGGCGATGCCGGCACACTCCGGCGCAGCGGAACCGTCCGCATCTGCATGCCGCGGGCAGGGTCTTCGCTGATCGCCGTGTCGCCGGTACTGCGTCCGTCGTGCCTGCCGCACCGGCCCATGGCCCCCTAGCGGTGAAGCTGATCGCGGGTCACGGCGCAGGAGGCAGGCGGCGGGACCCGGCCGGGACGCCGCGACCAGGTCCCGGACCTGGGCACGAGCTCCCGGACGGCCAGGGGACGCCGGCAGCCGGCCCTGGATCATCCAGCGGGCCGGCCCCCGTCAGGCGGCCAGGCCCCGGGAACGTCACGACAGGGCCGGCCGGCTGCGGTTCAGTTCGCCGGGACGTGGGAGGACGTCGCTGCCCGGAGCGCCCGCACCCTATCCCGGCGTCACGCTGAGTGATGAGTGACTCAAGGAGAACGCACGCGGACCCGCCGTTCGGTACACTTTTCAAGCGCTGGTTAGGTTCGTTCAAGGCGACGAATAACTGGGCCTTCTGGAATACGTGAATCGCCGTCACCAACGGTTTGAAAAGAGTTGGATGAGCCATTCTCTGTCGGCGGTGCGTGAATTCATCCCTGTTGACACTTCTCAAGGTCCTGACCACCCCACAAGAGCATGGGCCGGCAGGCGACCATGGAGCTCGACCAGGAGCACGAGGCACTGCAAGTACAGCTCGCCGAGGCGTACACCGCGGCAATGGCCGAGAAGAAACGGGAGCTCGCCGACCTGCGTGCGCAGCTAGCCAGGGTGCAAGGCAACGACCCTCCGGCGCTGGCCGTGCTCGAGGAAACGGCAGAGGTGCCACCGAGACATACCTGAATTCGTAAGGCCAATTCATAAGCTGCGGATAAGGATTCTTCCGCCGACCGCGAGTGCGGCGATCGTCCCGGCCAGCCATAGCAAGCACCATACCCACCGAAAGAGGAAGGTCATCCCCGCGAGGATCTCCGCATCTTTGACATCCTTCGGCCTCCCGGCAGCTCTAAGCGCGAGCCTGATACCGGAAATAAGCAAAAACCAAGCCACGCCGTACGCAAAGGCAGTCTCGACTTCGGCCGTCCCGTAACGCACCACGAGGTAGAGCAGCGCGCCACCCATGACTATGACGAGCCCGCCGAAGAAGTTGCGGATCGTCACCAGCATGACCGCAAGTAGCACCAGGCCCAGCCACAGCACTGCGTACATCCGTCCGGTGGAGATCAGCACTGCAGCAATGAGCCCGGCGGCGCTCGGGCCGATGTAGCCGACGAAGGCGGCAACGCCATACCCGCAACCGCTCTTAGGTACCATATCCGTGGAGCCGCCGCCGGTCTCCTCGATCCTCACGCTTCGGATTGTGCGCCCTGTAAGGATCCCGGCGAGCACGTGCGCGCTCTCGTGTACCACGGTCTCGAAAGGGCCCGCAATCTCCCAGAGTGCCCGCACGAGCACCACGACCGCCGCCAGCAGCCCGATCAGTATCACTTCCGGCGCGGGCAGAGGCTTCTCGAGTTCGACGACCATACTCAGCATGGTGTCCTCAGCGGAGGTGTCATGGCTGCTCCGGTTACCGCTTTCTCCCGATTAGACCGCGCGGATCCGCCCGCCGCAATAACGCTCTGCTGACTGGCAGAAAGATTGCGAACCTCAGCGGATACTATTTAGCCCACGCCAGATTGTGGCCGCCGGTACATCTCCGGAGGCCGGGCATAACCCGCAGCATGGCCAGCATCCAGATATTCAGCACCCGGCGCGGGCTCAGCCGCTGGATCAGGGGGCAGATGGCGGCTCGCAGCGTATAAATATGCATTGTCGCTGCGCCAGAGAACGTCCTCATTTGCCGTGATCAGGTGCACTTTCATGACTGCTGTTAACGGGTGCGGCCGGTGGCTGCGGCGTCTGGCGGGTTCAGTGGGCGGTCCAGCCGCCGTCGACGGGCAGGATGACGCCGGTGAGGTAGCTGGAGGCGGGGTCGGTCAGGAGCAGGGCTGCGCCGGCGATCTCGGCGGGCTCGGCCCAGCGCCCGGCCGGGATCTCGGCGGCGAGGAAGTGCCGGACCTGCGGGTCGTCGTCGGTGCCTTTGTTCAGCGGGGTGCGGAACGGGCCGGGGGCCCGGGCGTTGACGGTGATCCCCGTGTCGGCCAGCTCGACGGCCAGGCTGCGGGTGAGCTGGACCATGGCGCCCTTGCTGGCGGCGTACCCGGACCGGGCGGCGGCGCCGGCTAGGCCGAGCGCGCTGGCCATGGTGAGGATGCGGCCGTACCCGGCGGCGCGCATCGGGGCGGCGGCGGCGCGGCAGGACAGCCAGGTGCCGACCACGTTGACCTCCAGGCAGGCCGGCAGATCCTGGACGGCGAGCTGGTCCAGGGCGCCGCGAGCCTGGATCCCGGCGCTGGTCACCAGCACGTCGATCCGGCCGTGACCGGCCAGGACCCCGTCGATCAGGGCGCCGACGGCGCGCTCGTCGGTGACGTCGCAGGCCCGGCGTGCACGGCAGCCCCGGTCCGGGCGGACAGCCGGGCAGCCGCGGCGGCGCAGCGCTCCGGGGACCGGCTAGCCAGCACGACGGCGGTGCCGGCCTGGGCCAGGGCGGCGGCGATGGCCAGGCCGAGCCCGGCCGAGCCGCCGGTGACCACGGCGACCTGCCCGGGCCGGGACAGCCCCGGTGCCGCGGGGCCGGCTGCCTGGTCCTGGCCGGGCTCGCTGGGCATACCCGGCATGATCGCAGAACGGGGCCGCCCGGGCCCGGCAGATGCCCGTTACCCTCTCGGCCGCCGGGCCCGCGGATGCAGTCCAGGCTGCCGGGGAGCAGAAGACCCGGCTCCCGGGAACGTCCGTGTCTCTATCTCAGCATCACGCTGAGTGACAAGGGTGGTCGGGGAGAACGCGCACACTCCCGCCGATCTGGACGGCTGCTCGGTCGCTGTCGCGGTCCGTCGGCACCGCGCGCGAATGGGTGATCTGTTCATTCCGCGATGGTGTAGTCATTGCCGGCCCTTGAGCGGGTGCGGCCTGGCTGACCAAGCTGAACCTGTTCAGCGTGTGGTCGATTCCTGTCCGTCACCGCGATATCGCGGTGACGGTGACTGGTGTCCTCTCGCCGGCATCGCCTGCTTCTGGCGTGAGATCCTGGCCTGTCCGGCGGGCTTTACCGCGAGGACATCGATGAGGCCAGGATGATCAAGAAGTCGCAGGGCCTGAGCCAGGGTCGCCTGACCGGTTTGCGGGCCTGCCAGGGGGCGCTCGCCTCCGCTGAGCCCGGGCACCTCGTCAGGGGGGCCTGGGCTCTTGGTGCTTCCGCCCGCGGGCTGAACCGGCCGGGGGCTGGGACCTCCGGCCCTGGCGGTATCGGGGTGACGCGAGGAGCTTAGGTCGCGGAGGAGGCAACGATGGCTACCGTGGACAGTGCCGTGCACGACGCTGCGGAACCGGCTGGATATCCCCGGGAGTGGGAGTTCGACGGGTTGCTCAGGAACGGCGAGGCGGTCGTGGTCCGTCCGATCCGGCCGGCCGACGCGCCGGCGCTGGTCGGGCTGCACGGAGCGGTGTCGCCCGGCACGCTGCACCGGCATGTTCTGCTGACTGGCCCGGCCCTCAGCCTGGAGACGGCGGCCGGTTTCAGCGAGGTGGACTACGACGCTCAGATGGCCTTCGTGGCGCTGGTGTCGGACGAACTGGTCGCGTTGGCCAGCTATGACCGCCTCGACGCGCCCGTTCCGACCGCCGAGGCAAGCTTCATGCTCGCTGACGCCTACCAGGGCCAGGGCGCGACGACGTTGCTGTTCGAGAGCCTGTCAGAATACGGGCGGGCCAGGGGGATCCTGCGTTTCATCGCCGAGGTGAAGGCGCAGAACACGGCCTTGCTTGAGATCTTCGCGGCCACCGGGCTGCGCTGCACCCGGCGGGGCGGCACGGAGACGGTGCGGGTCGAGATCGACCTGCGGCCGACGGCGGCCTACCGTGCGTCGTGCGATCGGCGGGAGGCGATCGCGGAGGTTGCCAGCGTCGCGGCAGTCCTGCGGCCGCGCTCGATCGCGGTGGTCGGGGCCGGGCGCCGTCCGGAGAACGTGGGGCATCAGGTGGTCCGGTCCCTGCTGGTTGGTGACTTCTCGGGAACTGTCTACCCGGTCAATCCCGCGGCGCGGGCGGTCTGCGGCGTGCCCGCGTTTCCGGCGTTGCTGTCGATACCCGAGCCGGTTGACCTGGCCGTCGTCGCGGTTCCCGCCGCGGCAGTCCCCGGCGTGATCGATGAGGCCGCCTCGGCCGGCGTGCGCGCCGTCACGATCATCACCGCGGGCTTCGGCGAGACGGGCCGCTCTGGCGCGGCGGTCGAGACCGAGCTGTTGAGCGTGGCCCGCAGGCACGGGATGCGGATCGTGGGCCCGAACTGCCTGGGCGTGATGAACACCGATCCCGCTGTGCGGATGAACGCTACGTTCGCCTCGCTGGACCCGCTGCCGGGGCACCTGGCCCTGGTTTCGCAGTCCGGCGCGGTCGGGATCGTGCTCAGCGAGCAGACCCGCGCGGTGGGCCTTGGCCTGTCGGCCTTCGTGTCCGTCGGGAACAAGCTTGATGTGAGCCCGAACGACCTGTTGTGCTTCTTCGAGGACGATGAGCGGACCTCGGTGGTGGCTCTGTATCTGGAGTCGCTTGGCAACCCGCGCAAGTTCGCCCGCATCGCCCGGCGGGTCGGCGCGGCCAAGCCGATCGTGGCCCTGAAGGCGGGCCGGACATCGGCGGGGGCCAGGGGCGCCCGCTCGCACACCGCTGCCGCGGCGACTCCTGAGGTCACCGTGGCTGCCTTGCTGCGCAGCGCGGGGGTGATCAAGGTGGATCGCCTGGAGGAACTCCTGGACGTTTCGGCCATCCTGCTCGCGTCGCCGCTGCCTGGGGGGCGCCGGGTAGCGCTGGTCGGGAACTCCGGCGGCCCGCTCATCCTCACCGCCGACGCGTGCGAGGGCGGCGAGCTGACCGTCCCGGAGCTCGGGCAGGCGACGCGGAACGCACTGGGCGAGGTGCTGGCCGCCGCGGCGGCGACCGCCAACCCGGTGGACCTCACCGCGGACGGGACCGCGGCGATGCTCGAGCGGGCGCTGGACATCGTTCTGGCCGACGACGCGGTCGACGCGGTAATCACCGTCGTCGTGGAGACTATGGCGATCTCGGCCGCAGCGGCGCGCCACGTCATAGACCGCGTCGCGCAGCGGGCGGGCAAGCCGGTCGTGGCCTGCTCCGTCGAGGCGGCCGCCCCGTCCGGGCCAAGCGGTGCCGCCCGAGTCGCCGAGATCCCGTCACCGGAGCGAGCGGCGGTGGCTCTTGGCCGCGTTTGTAGCTACGCACAGTGGCGCCGACGCGCCTTGCTGCCCGCACGGGAGCCCGAAGAGCCGTCCGACCATCCGGTGATAAGGGAGATCGTCGACTCTAAGCTGGCCGGCAGCCCCGAGGGGGGCTGGCTTGAGCTCGATCAGGCGACCCGGCTGCTGACGGCGTGCGGCCTGCCCGTGCTGCCGGCCCAGCCCGCGGCGAGCGCGGCCGAGGCGGCCGCGGCCGCCGAGGCCGTCGGGTTCCCCGTGGCGTTGAAGGCCCGGGCTGGCGATCTGGTGCACAAGTCGGACGTGGGCGGCGTCGCGCTGGGACTGAACGACCCCCGGGCTGTGCGCGCGGCATACCAGACGATGGAGGCGCGGCTCGGCGCACAGATGGGCGGTGCGGTGGTCCAGCCGATGGCGGCGCCGGGTGTCGAGGCGATCGTCGGCCTGGCCGCCGATCCGGAGTTCGGGCCGGTCGTGATGGCCGGCCTCGGCGGGATCATGACCGACCTGCTCCGGGATCGCGAATTCGCCGTCCCGCCGCTCGAGCCTGGCGCGGCCGACGCCATGGTGGCGTCGCTCCGGGCCGCGCCGCTGCTGGACGGCTACCGGGGGGCGCCGAAAGCCGATCGCCAGGCGCTGGTGACGCTGATCGAGACGGTGGCCCGGGTGGCCGAGGAGATTCCGGAACTTGCCGAGCTCGACCTCAACCCGATCCTGGTCGGTCCCAGCGGGGCGCTCGCCGTGGACTGTAAAGCGCGGATCGCTCCGCGCCCGCCGGGTCCCGGCCCGTTGTTCCCTGCACTGCGCCGCCGACCGCCAGCCTGATCAGCGCAGACCTACCGAAAAGCTCCTGGTCGCGGACTCGTATCGCAGGATGAGCGGGTCGCCGGGGTGCTGAGCCGTGCATTTGCCGGGCCGGTCGTGGTCACGCTGCTGTAACTTTCGGCTTGGGCCGTCCGGGCACCGCAGGCGCGAGCGCCCGCGGTCACCGGCGACCAGGCCGCCGCGCCAGCGAACTGGCCGGGACGCTCGTCCTGGCCGACCCGCAGGGCTACGTCCGGTGTTCGCCTACGAAGGCCCGCCCGTGACTGCCCTGCTCGGGCAGGTGGCTACGGTCCACAGGGACGGGCAGCCCGCCGCCCGGCAGGTGTCCCTCGGCTACCTCGCAGCCGTCCTGCGGACATGCGCGCCCGCCAGCCGGAAACGTGGACCGGCTGCGGCGGCCGAACCGCAATTCCCGGCCTGACCGAGCCGCTCACCGCCTGCGAGATTCAAGGGGTCAGGCGGCATCAGTAAGGCTCGGGCGGCGCATCTTCCCCGCGGCAGGTTGCCCACATAAGGCCGGCAATGGGTTATGCACATAACAGGGCGATGTGCGCCCATTCGATCTCATGGTCAGCGCGACACATCGCCGAGCAGATTCGGCGATCCGCGTCACTGAGGCCTCCGACTATGAGTCACGGATGGTTACTGGGCGGCGGTGGCGAGGTGTCCGTCTGGACTGACTGCCACGCTTCAGGCGCGGGTACCGCTGAACGGACGGCGGCTGGCGCGGCGGGCCTGGCGCAGCAGCGAGGAGGTGATAAGGTAGTCGGCGCTGGTGCGGTTGCAGGCGATCGGGATGTCCCACACCACCGCGATCCTGACCAGGGCCTTGACATCTGAGTCATGCGGCTGCGGGCTCATCGGGTCCCAGAAGAAGACGAGCACGTCAAGGTCGCCGGAGGCGATCAGCGCGCCGATCTGCTGGTCACCGCCGAGTGGCCCGCTCTGGAAGCAGGTGACGGGCAGGTCCAGGCGGTCGCCCAGCATCTGGCCGGTTGTGCCGGTCGCATACAGGACCTGACGGGCGAGGACGTCACGGTTGTGCTCGGCCCACTCGATGAGGTCACCTTTCCTGTCGTCGTGCGCGACCAGGGCGATGCGCTTCGGTCCGGGTGAGGTCATGGCTCCACTATGGGCCGGGAATGTTGCCGGGCCGGCACCGGGACGTTATCGATCCGTATACATCAGCGTGCCGGTCAGGTTCACGCCGGGCCGCCGGCTCGTGGCCCGCGGCCAGGGGCACCGCGGCAGGGCCCAGAACAGCCCGGTCCGGCGGCACCCCGGCCCTGGGCCGCACGGATATAGGCCCCGATCGTCCGGACCCGACATAGGCAGGGCCTGCGGGCTTGCCGGGAGGCGCCGCGGCAGCGGCCACCCGCGCCGCGCAGGCACCGAAGCCCCCGGCCAGCGGCTCGGTACCGCCGCGCCGGATCACCCGCCTGCGGCCGGGATCTCTCACCGGCCAGCTCGCCGCGCGCTCGGCCGTCAGCGGCGCACCCGGCCCAAGCGCGCCCGCCGGGCCTCGATGACATCGATGATGACCTGTCGCGTAGTGTCGCGTGAACCAGCCCGCAACCGAGGCGGTCTGGCCCCTTTGCCGGGCACCGAGGGCAAGCTCGAAGTCGTCCAGAATCTGATCGGCGGCCCCCTCATCGAGCGCGCCCACGAAGGCCAGCACCTGCGCCACCATCTTCAGCCGGGCGGCGTAGCCGTCCCGCTGATCACTGCCCCGAGGCTGGCTCGTGGCACGGCGCAGCTCTGCCTCGGCCAGGACCCGCAGATAGGTTTCCGCGCGCTCGCCGTTCATAACCTCAGTGTCCCCCTCGGCCGCGGCCCGCGGATCGCGCAGCAGCCTGAACGTGGCGCTATCCGCGCTCATGTAACCGCCCGTTCTGGACGCTTGCGATGCTGGTGGCAGTGACTTTGCCGGGCACTCATAATCGGGAGTACAGTCCTGGGATTGTCATGTCCGTGTCACAGGTGCCCCTCCGGCGTCCGCTGTGACACAGCTGTGACGGTAGCCGGACATACCGGTGAAGCCGGTATCGCATCGTCGCAGGCATGCACCCAACGAGCAGTCGGCCCGGGCGGGGGCCGGACGAAACGCGAACCGGTTACCGGCGGCGCAGGACAAGCCGGACGCTCCTGACCGCGCTCGCCTGCCTGGCCGCACTCGGCTGCCTGGCGGGCCTCGTCATCGCGAAGCTGCATAGGTCTCCCCTCAGGCCGACGGCCCTTTTCTGGCCGACGGCGTGGCCCTCCGGAACGTCTACGCCAGCAGCCGGGTCTGTCACTCCGCGCCAGCTGCGGTTGGGCGCGGTTTCGTGGCCGGCTGACGGGGCCTCGGCCGCTGACGTCAGCGGCTTCGGCGTGGTGTACGGCCCCGGCGCGACCCGGCCGGTGCCTATCGCCAGCGTCGCCAAGGTGATGACCGCGTACGTGATCCTGCACGACC
>WNGL01015570.1_pt1 | contig 10623 bp, 14 predicted proteins | sample 5400591 | NCBI WGS metagenome assembly WNGL01 (sample SAMN13153377, study PRJNA577476) | soil metagenome | isolation source: 80 cm soil or saprolite under Garry oak tree replicate 1 | place: USA:California | collected 2016-06-15
ACGCACTCCCGGTGCCCACTCTGCCGGCGGCCCCGTCCCTGTTCACCCCCACGATCCCCGCGGTCCCGACCCTGCCCACGACTCCCAACGTCTCGGCCCCGTCGCTGCCCTCGCTTCCCGGCCTCGGCGTGCCGCAGACCCAGGACATGCCGGCCGGATCGGCACAACAACTGATGGCACAGCTGAAGAACCTGATCAGTGACCTGGAGAACTCGGCGTCGGCCAACCCGACCCGGTTCCGCCCGATGCAGGGCCTCGGCGACCTCCAGCCGCCGATCCTCTGACCGCACAACACAAATGTGGGGCCCAGGACGACGTCCTGGGCCCCACGTGTGTGGTAGGTGTACACAATGGACGACACCGCTCGCAACAAAGCCGTGGTGGCACAGTTCGACAAACTTGGCAACGAGGGCGGCGACCTCGCGATGCTCGACATATTGTGCACCCCGGACATGGTCAACCACGCCCTCGCGCCAGGCCGTCCACAGGGCCTGGCGGGAACCAAGGAGTTTCTGAGCCGGGCCCGCCGCGACACCCACGGCGGCCGTTGGCTCAATTCCGTCGTCGTCGCAGAAGGCGACATGGTGGTGCAGTTCGGCACACGTGAACTGACCTGGCCGGGCGGGAGCTTCCTGGGCTTCGAAACGCCCCCCGGCACCGCCACCAGAGACGTCGCGTTCGCCTACCGACTGGTCGAGGGCCGAATAGCCGAACGCTGGGCCATCCGCGACGACCTGTCCATGCTCATCCAGCTCGGCGCACTACGCCGTTAGCTCCCCGGCCGCCGATTCATTCGTAGTGCCGTTGAACCTGACGGAAGAACGATGCCTTCGCGCGGGTGTAATCGTCATAGTCGGCATCGTGGGCATGCGCCTGCGCGGCCTGTTGCTTCATCTGTTCATAAGCACGCCGACCCGCCGGATCGGCCCGCAACCAGTCTCGAAACGCCACCGTGTACGACCACCACGGGCAGCCCAGTTGACGTACGTGCAAGATCGAGGGCTGCGGCGGATCAGGCCGGAAGAACAGCCGTTTGCGGTACGCATCCGCCGGAGCAAGATCCGGATCGAGGATCCCGTCCCGGTGGACACCGGGTGAGTCCGGCCGTGCGCCCCGCGCGGGCGAGTAGCCGACCGCCGCCAGCACCTCGTCCATCGCCGAGCCCGTCGCCGAGCCTTCCTCCGGCAACGGCGCGACACCAAGCTGCAGGTCGATGAACCGTTTGGCCCGCAGCTCCGGCACGGAGGTGGACCCGATGTGGTCGTAGGTCCACTGCCCGTCGTCCAGACCGGCCCGGCGCAGGCCGGTGCGTAGCCGGTCGAGCAGGCGCCGCGCGGCGACGAGCAACCCGGGGTCGTGGTCCCGCAGCACCGCCGGTTCGGGCTTGACCGGCGTGGTCCCCGCCAGCCGAGCCGCGAACGGCCCCAGTCGCTGCGACCACAGCCGGTCGACCTGCCCGGCCAACTCGGCATCGGCATCGAGGACGATGTCAGCCACACGCTCGTCTGCACTCTTACGGTTGGTGTCGATGACCAGAGCCGCCACCCCTGGTCGATCCACCACCGTCACCGCGAGCAACCCGTTACTGTCGTGCTCCCGCAGCCGCCCGGCGACATCTTCCGCACAAGATCCGGACGCCAGCTCAACCCGAAGCATTGTTAGGGTCTCACCGCCCGTGACATGTCGATCTTGCGTGACCTGGGCTTTCTTCGTTGTCTCACCGCGATGTCACCATGATCAGTCTCAAACCCGTCGCATTTCTTCAGCAGGGCGCCCACCTGACCGGACCCGCCTTCTGGTCAACGGTCGGTGATAGGTTGGTCCGGCTCTCCAGTGCCGTGGCGGCTGGCTATCGCGTGGGTCGAGTAAACGTCAGGCAGCTTTGGGCTGCGTCGAATTCGACGCTGCCCCCGTTGTGCGCTACGAGGTGCCGGAACATATCGTGGCCGGCAAGGATAGCGTGTTCCCAGTCCGCGGCGGTCCGTGTTCCGACCTCCAGTGCGCCGGAGACCATGGTAATGGTGTCGAGCAGTCCTTGGTCCAGTCGCTGGACGCCGTCAAGGTGACTGTGCATGGCCCCGTAGGCGAAGGCGAGTGCGGCGATTGCTTCCTCGATAACGATCGCTCGGCCGCCGTCTTCGTTTTCGTCAATGTGGGGCACGGACCGCCGTTTGCGGCCGAGTAGTGCGCGGGTGACGGGGGACCAGCCCAGCGTGACAGCGTAGGCGAGGTGGAACACGTCGTGGAACCGGTAGCCGTCGTCGATGTGGGAGGCGTCGGTTAGGCGGTCGCCGATCGGCACCCCGTCAAGAAACACTGTGATCTGATCGCGGCCGGTGGAGCTGACGCCGGATACGAAGTCGTACCGACCTGAGCGGGGAAGCCGCTCCGCCGGTAGGAAAGCCTTGTCCAGCTGATCTACACTGCTTCGCAACCAGCGGTTTCGGGTCTTGTCAAGGTTGGCACGGGCGATGTCGTCAAGATCCAGGTCGACCTTGCGTGCAACTGCAGCCACATACCACAGAACATCCCCGAGTTCCTCCCGCAGTTGGATCTTCCAGGTGCCATGCGCGTCTCGGTCGCGGAGCTTCTTCTTGTAGGCCTCTGCCACCGAGCCTGCCTCACCGGCGAGCCCGAGCAGGTGTACGGCGATGGACTCGAGGTCCTCGCCAGCCTTCTGGTCTGTCTCAGCCGCCCTCTGCTGATACTCCTTGAACTCCACGACCCCTCCTCGGTGTTTGATTTTCCGACCGGCCTGTCGGACTAGCTGACGACCGTTGTACCATAGGACGCGTCCGTCTGGAAATCCGACAAGGAGGCTTGGGGTGAAGATCGATCAACGTTCTGTGGAAGATCTGATCATCGACCTGATCGCGGCGAACCTGGAACTCGAGCCGGCGGAGCTACGGGCCAAGCTTGGGTCGCGTGGCGATGAGATGCCGGTTGACTCGGTGCTTGCTGCTGAAGTACTTGCGGCGGTCGAGGTGGCGTGTGGTGTGACGTTGGTGCCGACCGAGGAGACGTCGAGGTGCTTGCGGTCTGTCCAAGCGTTCGCGGCAGCAGTTGTCGATCTTGTCCTAGCGCAAGATCAGTCAGCAGAGGGGATCGCATGACACAGCCAGAGCCACTATCCGAATCTCACGGTGGCGAGGCTGATCCGACCTGGGGTGAGATCGGCACGCGGCTGCGGGAGATTCGGGAGTACCTCAGCCTTTCGCAGCAGGTCGTCGCGTCTAGCACGGGAATCGCGAGGTCTGCGATCTCGGACATTGAGCGGGGTGTTCGGAAGGTTGACAGCCTTGAACTACGCAAGTTCGCGCGACTGTACCGCCACCCGATGTCGTATTTCGTCGGCGACGAACCCGACCCTAGTGACAGTGCGGCAGCGCTTGGACGCGCACTCACGACTCTCACTCCGGAAGACCAGGGCGAGGTTCTACGGTTCGCGCAGTTCCTGAAGTTCAGCCGCAATGCCGAGCGGCGTACGTCTACTGAGGAAGGCTAGGAGCCGGTGCGATGTCGATGACCTGGACCGATGCGAACCGTCTGGCGAACATCGCAGCTGCTCAGGCGCATCACGTTCTTCATGTCGACCCGGCTGCGCCGCCGATCGATGTGCGGGGTGCTATCGCGGCTGCTGACGTGCTCCTGATGTGGCGTCCGCTGCCGAGGTTGTTCGGCGTCTACATCAATAACGCGGGGTCTCGGCCGGGCATTCTGGTCAATTCGGAGATTCCCAGGTCCGCGCGGCGTCATACAGCTGCCCATGAACTCGGCCATCATCGGTTCGGTCATCGAGTGGCAGTTGACGACGGTCGGACGGTCGAACTCGACTTGCCCGGCGGAGTGTCCCCGGTCCGTGGCCCGCAGGGCTGGACCGATCATGAAAAGACGGCCGAGGCATTCGCGTCCTGGTTTCTGATGCCTAGGAAGGCCGTCGTTGCAGCCATGCGGCTGCTCGGCATCGATCGACCGGTCACCGCAGACGAGGTCTACCAGCTTTCGCTGGTCCTGGGCACGTCATTCCGCTCCGCTGCCCGCCATTTGCCTAATTTGCGATTGGCAACGCGAGCGCAGGCCGCAGAATGGATGAAGGCTGTTCCTGGCAAGCTCAAGACGATGGCGGACCCGAGCGGTACACCACGCTTGTGCCCACAGAATGACGTGTGGCGACTTCACTCAGGCTACAACGGTGCCACGATTCGGGTCGCCGCTGGCGATCGACTTGTGCTCGCAGGAGCGGTCCCCGATGGATCAATACCCGGCGGACTGATAGCCGTCCCGTCCCCTGAGATCGAACCGGTCACCGTCTACGACTGTCCTGCAGTCAACGGGGACTGGGAAACGACGCTTGCCTTTGCGTCGAATGGAATTGCGCCCTGGTCGGTCCGACTGCGGGTGGCCGCGCGGCCCCACGGTCTGGATATCGGCCAAGGCTGATTGCAGGAAGTGCGATACCGACCCTCACACTGGAGGACATCCCATCTATGACAGCCCCTTGCCCCGGCACCGCCGACTTGTCTACCGCCTGGTTGAACACTGTCATCGCGGTAGCGCAAGAACCGGACCGGAAGATGTTCCACTCCGTAACCTGTATTGAATCGCCGACCACTGAAGATCAAGGTATTCGCAACGCTGTCGATCTACTGATGACCGACCTTGGGCATCCGGGAGTCGAAACCGTTGCGAACACGATCTTTCCATCTTCGCTCGCCGCGTCTTCCAAAGGCCCAAAGCACTTGGGGCGACGGTACCGAGCTATGTATCCGAGGCTGCGACAATTGCATCCAGCGAATCGTTCGGGCATTTATTTCGGGCGGCTTGTGGAGTATCCGGCGGTGAAGGGTACCCATGACCAGCTCGACGCAACGATCACCAAGCTCCGGACCGAGCTCGCGACAAGGGGGCCAAAGTCGGCCCGATACGAGATTGGTATCTCTGTTCCTGCGGATGAGATGATCAACAGTCAGTCGGGAGCTGTCGACCTACATGTCCATGTACCGGGGACGGACAGGAGTGCGATGGGTTTCCCCTGTCTGTCGTTTTGCTCTTTGCAGCTCGACGGGGACAAACTACACATGGTTGCCCACTATCGATCGCAGTACCTGATTCTAAAAGGTTACGGCAATTATCTCGGTCTGGGTCGACTCCAGGCTTATATTGCCGAGCAGGCAGGGCTGGCAACCGGCCGGCTTACCCTCATCGCCGGGCATGCTTATGTGGACATCAGTAGAGCACGGGTCGCGTTGCTGCGGGCGTCGGTCGGGTACTCCTGATCGACATTAGTTTGTTCGAGTATCTATCGCCGCAGTCAGTCGCGCCAGCACTGATGGCTCGTCAAGCACTGCGAGGCATGAGTGGGCGTATTCGCTGATTCCGGCCAACGTTGCCAGCCAATGCGCATCTTGAGGCGGGAGGACTTCACCGGCGTCGGCGTCGAGTTCTCTTGCCACTCGGGCAGCAAGCCGTTCGAGAGTATCGGCGACCTTAAGTAGCACATCGTCGGTTGTGGCGCGGTCGATTGCATCCTGGTTCGCTGCGGTCTCGACAGTCATCGACACTTTCCGATCTTCGTAAGAGTGCATCGTGCGGGTTGTCACCATGGCAGCGCGGCTTGCACGCCGGTCGGTCCCGGGGAGCCTAGCGGAGCCGGATGGTAGCCACGTTCGCTGGTTCGACGAGAGGTCTTCGGCAGGACGTCGTTGAGGCCCCACTTGGGGGGAAACCACACTGGCACACGTTCCATCACAGGAGCGAACTTCTGCTTGATGCGAGTTCGACTACTCCGTCCATGGATGTGCGGATGCGCAACGCGCGCGTACTTGTCTACTTCGCAGAATAGGTTTTGACAGTCGACAAGCTGTAGCTTTCGGCCGAATAGTCCCGCGAAGCGGAGACCGAGCCGATCGAAGTGCTCATCCTGATATTCAGCCATGTATTCAATGATTTTGCTCTCAAGTCCTGAACTGTCAGGGCCGAAACACTTCCGTATCCCGTCACGGGCGCCAGGGCCCGCGACGACATAGTCCATTTCGTCGAAATCAAGGGCTGTTGAATAGTTAATATCAATTAGGAATTGAAATGCGAGAAAATCGCCGATCGCCGGGAATGAACGCAGTATATGGTAGGCGTCGGCCATGGTGGGTGCTGCTTGCAGCATCCTTGGGAGTCGCTCCTGCATCATGTGTTGGAGCAAGAGTAGGTGGTTGGTGTGCTTGCGTTCCGCACCCATGGCTGGTGGCGGGATGACGTACGCAGGCGAATATAGGCGTCGACCACCTTCAAACGCTGCGCTCAGGATGCGATCGTACTCGTCGAGGTTGAAATCAGACCAAGTGGGCATATCTCTCTGGCTGACGAGCAGTTCCCACGTAGCGATCTTGTTGAACATCTTGAACAACAGCACGCGGAAGACGACTTCATCCACGTCTTGTGAACCGCAGTAGGCGACTTCGTGGATTAGATACTGGCTTACCCGGTCAGCGGCGCGATAGCAGTTGGTGAACCGATGTGCCCGAAGGATCGGATCCGTTGTCCACGGTCCCGGATCGTCTGCGATCCGAGCGAGATAGATGGCCTGGCGTGCGGCGGCGAAACGCCAGTAGGTGTCGAACACCTCGGTCGTTCGTAGTCGGCGACTACCGATCCGCACCACCTGTGATGTCTCTCGTGTCACCTCAGGTCTGTGATCCGATGTCACTTCATGCAACAACACGCCCTGGTTGTCGTCCGCTTCCGACGTACTGCGCGTCAAGGTCATCTGGCTGCTCTCCCTTCGGGTCAAGCCCGCTGAGTGTTGCGTCGCGTGATGCCAACTTGATTGTGCCAAGTCTAGTGTGCATCCTGGGTAAGCGCGCCCCGTTGGTGCGTCATCGTTGTACCGAACCTACTAAGGCCAGGATGTCTGGTAAGGGGCAACAGGGGCATGGTCGCGGCGTGCGGCACAGCGCTCTGCAAGTGGTGGGCAGCCATGGGCAAGATGCACAGTCGACTGTGCATCTTGGTGAGCGTCTGCGCTACCTTCGCTTGCGGCAAGGTCTTACCCAGGAGCAAGCAGCCGCCACTGCTGGGATCACACGTAACGCTCTCTTGGCGCTTGAACGACATCGTTTTCCCAATCCGTACCTCAGCACGCTGCTCGCGTTGATGCGCTGCTACGGCCTCAGTTCGCTCGACGAGTTGCTCGGTCGCGCACCGGCGGAAGCTGTTTACGACGCTTGGGAGGCGGCCGGCTGGGTCAACACACGCCGTGCCGTGAATGACAGCTGACTGCGTCGCTGGCCCAGCCGAGGCAGCGCAAGTACCATGCTCGAACACATGTTCGATCGTAGTGCGAACGTGACAGTAGATCAATCTCGCTTGATTGTCACTATGGGCTCCAGCCAGCACTTACAGGCTTGTTTGTTCTCCGGGCAGCAGGTGCCGGATCGCCGGGTCGCCTGCAAACGGTGCTGACCGACCCTGAACAGTGCAAAGCGGGCGCTGGTCGTGCTCGAACGCCTCCAGCAAGCACTACCGGCAAAGCCGAAGCGATACAGACAGCCTTCAACGCTGGGCTGGGACGGTGGATCGACGCGGGCGAGACGATGGGGGAGGCGGCCGGCCGCTGCTCTGAGGCAAGCGACCGGTCAGCCTCCCGATCCCAACAACCCGCGCAACTGACCTCAGCGTGTCAACGCCTCGCCGACGATGCCGACAGCAGGGTCGACGGCGAGGTGTAGTTCGGCGCTGGTGGGCCGACAAAGCGGTTGCGGCAAGCCAAGTCACCCAGATAGCCCATCTCTAATACGCCCATACAGTGGACCGACAGGCTTAGGGCTCGGTTCGAGGCTGTGGTGGTGGATGAGGTGACGTCGCGCCAGACGCCGGGGTGGGCAGCGTGCCTACTCGTGGTCGGCCACAGCGGCCGCGAGTCGATGGCCAGCGGCCTCGTAGGCGGCGCCGATGGCCCGCGAGTCTCGCATCAGCGCTGTGAGGTGACCGATCATTTCCTCGCCGTTGACGCCGTGACGAGGTACTCCGGCGCCCCTGCCGAAGGACTTGTGCTCGATTGTGGGCAGGTTAGTGAGGCCGTCCAAGGGGCCGAGGATCGATTGGAGCTTGCTGACCAACTCAGCGAGCTCGTTGCCGAACGTCGTCCAGGCTGTTCCCTCCTGGGCTGCCACGTCGGCGCCCTTCGACAACTGCTCGCGATAAGCGTCGGCGTCGCCAATGGTGTTGGCCTTGCCGGTGGTGATGGAGCCGTCGTAGATGTCGAGGAAGAAGGCCAGACGGGGCTGGAACGGGCATGGGCGCTCCTTTGAGTCTCAACGTCACTTCATTTATGAAGTGCAGATGAAGCCAGCTCTGAGAAAATGAAGTCGAATTTGAGAACCTACATCTCTCAGCCCTGGGCGAGGTCGATGAACCGGCTGTAGTGCAACTGATGCGCCACGGTAATGGTCGACGTCGGCCCGGCACGATGCTTGGCGATGATCAGGTCCGCCTCGCCCGCCCTCGGGTCGTCCCGTTCCCACGCGTCCGGCCGGTTGAGCAGCACCACCATGTCGGCGTCCTGCTCCCCACCGGGACTTCGAGTTCCTTGGCCAGTAGCTTCAGGTTTCGGGAGAACTCGGAGACTTCCTGCTGGCGGGACTCCACTCGCTTGCCCGATGTCATCAGCTGTAGGTAGTCGACGATGACCAGGCGTAGGTCGTTGCGCTGCTTGAGGCGGCGGGCCTTGGCGCGGATCTCCATCATGGTCAGGTTCGGTGAGTCGTCGATGTAGAGCGGTGCCTCGCTGATCTCGCTCATTCGCCTGGCCAGGCGGGTCCAGTCGTCGTCGCTCATGCGGCCGCCGCGCATGTCCTGTAGGCGGATCTTGGCCTCGGCGGACAGCATCCGCATCACGATCTCGGTCCGGCTCATCTCCAGCGAGAAGATCACGCTGGTCATGCTGTGCTTCACCGAGCACGACCTGGCGAAGTCCAGGCCGAGTGTCGAGTTGTGGGTGGGGATCATCGCGCGGCCGGCCAGGTACTGGTGGTCTTCGGCGGCCACCTCGACGCAGCGCACCGGCACGCTCGCCACCGGGCGGACGTCGACGACGGGCCGGGCCATGGCTGGCACGCACGCGGTTTCCTTGTGGCGCAAACGCTTGCGTTCCAGTTGGAAGACTTCGTCCGTGGTGCTGAAGGTCAGGGTCTGGCCGGTGACGGAGCACTGGTAGCCAAGGCCCACGATCAGGTCGTAGCCGTCGTGGGGGTTGCGCATGGTCAGCTGGATCGACCCGGCCGGCGTGACCGTCCCGCGAGCGTCCAGTAGGCCGGCGAGCAGGGCGCGGCGCTGGTCCTGCGACGCGCGCAGGTACGCGGGTGGCAAGTGGTCGTCGTTGGCCGTGCCCAGCAACTCGCCGAGCGTGTACGGCGGCAGGGGCAGGTCCCGCTCGGGTAGCTCCAGCGGGCGCGCGTTGGCCACCGCGTGTCCCGGTGATGCCGCGAGTTCGGCCGTGGTGCGGATCGTGGTTTCGGTACGCCACTGGTGTTCCGCGTCGGCGACGATCACCGTGCCGTCCGCGAACTCGACCTCGTAGCACGGGCGGTCGGTCAGCACTTCGGTGGTGGCGACCACTCGGGTCGGGCGGCCGTCCGCACCCATCAGCTCGTCGCCGACCGCGACCTCGCCCATGGTGGTCCAGCCGTGTGGGGTGGGTAGCGGGGTGTCCAGGGCGAGTGCCTTGCCGACACCGGGGCGTGCGGCGACGATGATCATCTGGCCGGGGTGCAGGCCGTTGGTCATCTCGTCCAGATCCGTGAAACCCGTTGGCACGCCGAGGGCCGAGCCGCCACGCGAGGCGATGGCGTCGATCTCGTCCATGGTGGGCTGGAGCAGTTCCTCGAGCGAGACGTAGTCCTCGCTCATCCGCCGCTCCGTCACCTCGTAGATGGCGGCCTGAGCACGGTCGACCACCTCGTCGATCTCGGCGCCCTCCGCGCCGTTGTAGCCCATCTGCACGATCCGGGTGCCGGCCTCGACCAGTCGGCGCAGCACCGCCTTCTCGGCCACGATCTCCGCGTAGTAGCCGGCGTTGGCGGCGGTGGGCACGGTGGCGATCAGCGTGTGCAGGTAGGGCGCGCCGCCGACGCGGCCCAGTTCGCCGCGTCGTTCCAGTTCGGCCGAGACCGTGATCGGGTCGGCCGGTTCGCCTCGGCCGTAGAGGTCCAGCACGCAGTCGTAGACGGCCTGGTGGGCGGGGCGGTAGAAGTCGTTGGGGGTGAGGACCTCGACCACGTCGGCGATGGCGTCCTTGCTCAGCATCATCCCGCCGAGCACGGACTGTTCCGCGGCGAGATCCTGCGGTGGCTGCTTCTCGTACGGGCTGGACACCGTACCCCGGTCGTCGGTCAGTGCCACTGTGCCCGCACCCCCTCGGCCTGTTCGATCGTATGTTCGAATGTTATCCCGGAATGGCGGGTCAGGCAGGCTTCGCGGTGTCGACACGCACAGCGATCAACAGGCACGGTGCTCGACGGTAGGGGTCCATCAGATGGAGCAGCAAACGACCCTGGTGATCGACATCTGGATAACCTGTGGACAACCCTGTTCACCTTGACCACAGGCGGGTATCGGAGTGTGGACAGCCTG
>WNGL01010585.1_pt1 | contig 10622 bp, 4 predicted proteins | sample 5400591 | NCBI WGS metagenome assembly WNGL01 (sample SAMN13153377, study PRJNA577476) | soil metagenome | isolation source: 80 cm soil or saprolite under Garry oak tree replicate 1 | place: USA:California | collected 2016-06-15
TCAGCGCCTCCCGCCGATCCAGGTCGTCATTATTCGGCGTCACGTGAACCTCCCTCCCAATAGCCTGCCAGCGAGCGGGCCTGTCATCCTGAGCGCCGTAGGCGCGAAGGACCTGCTTTTCGGCGAAGATGTCGCGGATGGCGGTGCAACACCAGATGCTGCGCGCCATGGCGTCCGAGCGGTAAGTTTGGGTGTCCCAGGAGGGCGATGAACCGGCCCAGTCAACGCGAACAGGCGGAGGCGTTCCGCCGGCTCCATCGGGAAGGCGGCATCCTCGTCCTCCCGAACGCGTGGGATGTGATCACCGCTCGCGTGATCGAGAGCGCGGGATTCGCCGCCATCGCCACGTCCAGCGCGGGGGTCGCGTGGGCGCACGGCTATGCCGACGGGGAGCGCATCAGTCGCGGAGAGATGCTCGCCGTGGTGCGTCGCATCGCGTCGAGCGTGCGCGTGCCCGTGACCGCCGACATGGAAGCGGGGTACGGCATGACCCCGGAGGCCGCGGCCGAGACCGCCCGCGGCGTCATCGCGGCAGGCGCCGTGGGATTGAACCTCGAAGACGGGACCAACGACGGTCGCTTGGTGGACGTCGCCCTGCACCAGGACCGGATCCGCGCGATGCGCGAGGCCGGAGCCGCGGCCGGCATCCCCCTCGTGATCAACGCACGGACGGACGCGTTCGAAGTCAAGGAATGGTCGCCCACGGACCGGTTGACCGCGGCCGTGCGACGCGCCAACGCCTACCGCGCCGCCGGAGCCGACTGCCTGTTCGTTCCACACGTGAGCGACGCGGCGACGATTGGACGGCTCGCCCGCGAGATCGAGGGGCCGCTCAACGTCATTGCCGGCCCCCCCGCCCCGACCATCCCCGAGCTCGAGCGCCTCGGCGTGAAACGCGCCAGCCTGGGTCCCCGAGTGATCCAGGCCGCGCTCGGTCTCGTGCGCCGGGCGGCGACGGAGTTGCGCGAGCGCGGCACCTATGACGCCATGGCCGACCTGTTGATCCCGTTCACCGAGCTGCAGCGGCTGATCGCGCCCACCCCTTGACGAGTTCGAACGGGCGGGTATATTTATGCCGTTCAGTGAATATTCATGCTTTCGGGTTAATACTTTTGGGTGGTTCCGACATGTCGCACAACTGTTCGCTGAAGCCTGTCGCAATTCTGAATCCGGCGACTCCCACCGATGGGAGCGGGCGGCGGGCGTAAGCGCGTAGGCGACTCAAAGCAAACCCCCCGGCCCGCTCCCAAACAGAGCGGGCCTTTCTGTTGACCGGGCGTGAAGAGGAGCCACGATGCCCGCAGCTGACCGATCGCGTTGGGCCAACAGCCGTGCGCCGGACCTCGACCCCTGGCGGGAGCAGGATGCCTGCGGCGTCGGGTTCGTCGCGCGCGCGTCCGGACACCGCTCCGTCGACATCGCGCGCCTCGCGCTGCAGGCCCTGGCCCGGGTGGCCCACCGCGGCGCCGCGGCCACGGATCGTTCGGGCGACGGTGCGGGGCTGCTGACCCAGATTCCCGCCCCGCTCTTCTATCGTGAGGCCGCGAGCCGTGGCCTCGCGCTCGCGGCCGGCCAACCGTTCGGCGTCGGCGCCTTTTTCCTGCCGCGCGAGCAAGACGCGCTCGGGTGCACCACCGCCATCATCGAGGACGTGCTGCGCGGTGAGGGGTTCTCGGTGCTCGGGTGGCGCGACGTGCCGGTGGACTTGGACGTGTTGGGCGCCGGTGCGCGCGCGTCGTGCCCCACCATCCGGCAGGCCATCCTCGGTCCTGCTGCCGAGCGTGGACGTTTCGACGAGACAACGTGGGAACGCTCCCTCTATCTCGCGCGCCGGACCATCGAGCGCCGCATCGGCGACGCAGGACCGGGCCTCGAGCCGTTCTTCGTGTGCTCGCTCTCGTGCCGCACGCTCGTGTACAAAGCGCTGCTCACCGGCACGCAGCTGGCCGGCTTCTTTCCCGACCTCGCGTCCTCGGACTACGAGACGGCGCTCGCGATCTTTCACCAGCGCTACTCGACCAACACGACGTCGAGCTGGCCCCTGGCGCAGCCCTTCCGGATGCTCGCCCACAACGGCGAGATCAATACGCTGTGGGGGAACCGAAACGCCATGCGGGCCCGCGAGCCGGCGCTCGCCGGGCCGCCCTGGGGCGACGCGGTGGACCGCCTCAAACCCGTGATCTGGTCCGAGGGAAGCGACTCGGCCAGTCTCGACAACGCGCTCGAGCTGCTGGTGCGCTCGGGGCGCGACCCGGTGCACGCCCTCATGATGCTCGTTCCCGAGGCCCACGAGGGCGCCGTGGAGATGGAGCCCGCCCTGCGCGGCTTCTACGAGTTCCACGAATGCCTGGTGGAGCCATGGGACGGGCCGGCCGCGCTGGCGTTCTCGGATGGCGTGTTCGTGGGCTCGGCCCTCGACCGCAACGGGCTGCGTCCCTGCCGCTATCAGGTCACGCGAGACGGGCTCGTGGTGGCGGGCTCCGAGACGGGCCTCGTGGACTTGAACGCAGGCGAAGTGGTGGAGAGCGGCCGGCTCGGTCCGGGCGAGCTGCTCGTAGTGGACACGCGTCGCAAGGCGATCCTGCGAAACGCGGAAGCGAAGCGCGAGGTGGCGCGGCGCCGACCCTATAGCCGGTGGGCCGCGCGGGGCATCCGCTTGCTGCGGCCGACCGCCGCCGTGCCCGACGCGCCGCCGGCGCCTGAGCCCGAGCGAGTCGCCCGGCAGCTGGCGTTCGGCTGGAGCTTCGAGGACCTGCGCTACGTACTCGAGCCGATGGGGACTGCCGGACACGACGCCGTGTGGAGTATGGGCGACGACACACCGATCCCGCCGCTGGCGCGCGTCCCGCCCAGCCTATACGCGTACCTGCGCCAGCGCTTCGCGCAGGTCACGAACCCGGCGATCGACCCGCTGCGCGAGACGCTGGTGATGTCGTTGCGGATGCACCTCGGACGCCGGGGCTCGCTGCTCACGGACCGGCCGGCCGGGCTGCGCCTGGTGCGGAACGAGCACCCCATCCTCCTCGCGGCGGAGATCGCGGCGTTGCGCACCGGCGCGGGCGCGCAGGTCGTCACTCTGGACGCGACCTGGAGCGCCTCCGCCGGGGGCGGGGGGGCGGGGGGAGGGCCCGACGCGCTGCGCGGCGCGCTCGACGGGTTGTGTCGGTCGGCCGGCCACGCGGTGCAGGAAGGGGCGCGGATCGTGATTCTCAGCGACCGGGCCGCCGACCGCGAGCGCGCCCCGCTCCCGATGCCCTTGGCCGTCGGGGCTGTGCACCAGCACCTGCTCGAGCACGGTCTACGGACGCGACTCGGCCTGGTCGCCGAAGCGGGAGACGCGTGGGACGTACACCACTTCGCCGCGCTCATCGGCTACGGTGCGGAAGCGGTGCACCCGTGGCTCGCGCTCGAGTCCGTCCAGGCGCACGTCACGGAGGACGACGCCCGGGTGCGGTTCCGCGGCGCCGCCGAGGCCGGTCTCCTCAAGATCCTGTCGAAGATGGGCATCTCAACGCTCTCGTCGTACTGCGGTGCCCAGATCTTCGAGGCCCTGGGTCTCGGCGCGGAGGTGATAGACCGCTGCTTCACCGGCACGGTCTCGACGATCGGCGGGATCGGCTTCGCCGAGATCGCCGAAGACGTGCTGGCGCGCCAACGTGCCGCGTATCCCGAGACCGAGGCGCCTGGCGTACTGCCCGATCATGGGCGCGTGCGCTATCGTCGCGACGGTGAGGACCACGGCTGGTCGCCCCAGCTGGTGCGGGCGATGCAGGCCGCCGTGACCGCGGACACGCCGCAGGCGTACGACGCCTTCCGCGCGCGCGTCGCGGCCCGGCTGCCCGCCAGCCCACGCGATCTGCTGGCGCTCCGCTCCATGACCCCGATCCCACTCGACGAGGTCGAGCCCGCGGAGACGATCCGCCGCCGCTTCGTCTCGACCGCGATGTCCCTCGGCGCGTTGTCTCCGGAGGCGCACCGCACGCTCGCCATCGGCATGAACCGGATGGGCGCCCGCTCGAACTCGGGCGAGGGGGGCGAAGACCCCGACACCTACGCACCGCTCGAGAACGGCGACCGGGCGGACAACCGCATCAAGCAGGTCGCGTCGGGGCGGTTCGGCGTCACGACGTACTATCTGATGCGCGCGGATGAGCTCGAGATCAAGATCGCCCAGGGCTCGAAGCCCGGTGAAGGGGGCCAGCTCCCTGCCCACAAGGTCACGGCCCTGATCGCGCGCCTGCGCCACTCCGTACCGGGCGTGCCGCTGATCTCGCCGCCGCCGCACCACGACATCTACTCGATCGAGGACCTGGCGCAGCTCATCCACGATCTCAAGCAGGTCAACCCCCGCGCGCGTGTCGGCGTGAAGTTGGTGGCGGAGGCGGGTGTGGGGCGGGTCGCCGCGGGCGTCGCGAAAGCCTACGCTGACTATGTCCTCGTCTCCGGCCACAACGGCGGGACGGGGGCATCACCGCTGTCGTCGATCAAGCACGCGGGGTCGCCGTGGGAGCTCGGGCTCGCGGAAACCCAGGCGATCCTCATCGAAAACGGCCTGCGCCACCGCATCGAGGTGCGGGTAGACGGCGGCCTGCGGACGGGCCGGGACGTCGTGATCGCCGCGCTGCTCGGCGCCGAGAGCTACGGCTTCGGCACGGCGGCCCTCGTCGCGCTCGGGTGCGACATGGCCCGGCAATGTCACCTCAACTCCTGCCCCACCGGCATCGCGACTCAGAAGCCCGAGCTGCGGGCGAAGTTCGGCGGCACGCCGGAGCAGGTGGTCGCGTACTTCACGTGGATCGCGGAGGACGTTCGGCGGCTGCTCGCCGGGCTGGGCTGCCGCACCCTGGACGATTGCATCGGCCGCGTGGAGCTGCTGGAGCGCGTGGACCACCCCGAGCTGCCCCGCGCGCAGATGCTCGACCTGTCGCTGCTCCTCACCGACCCGGCGTTGGGAGGCGAGGAGCCGCGTCGCCGGACGGTGGAGCGCAATGACCGCCCCGGCGTCGAGTCCCTCGACGACGAGATACTCGACACGCTCGCGCCGCGGCTCGACTCGGGCCGACCGTTCGCGGGCGTCTACGATATCGGCAACCATCACCTCACGGTGGGCGCGCGCATCGCCGGGCGCATCGCCGCTCGGCTTGGCAACGTGGGCCTGCCCCAGGGGTCAATCCGCCTGCGGTTCCGCGGCAGCGCGGGGCAGAGCTTCGGCGCCTTCGCCCTCCCGGGGATGCACCTCGAGCTCGAGGGTGACGCAAACGACTACGTCGGTAAGGGGCTCACCGGCGGCGAGATCGTGATCCGCCCGTTCCGCGAGGCGGCAGCCGCCGGCGGCACGGATGAGCACGTGCTGCTGGGCAACACGGCGCTGTACGGGGCGACCGCCGGGAGGCTTTTCGCCGCCGGGCGTGCGGGAGACCGATTCGCCGTGCGTAACTCCGGAGCGATCGCCGTGATCGAAGGCGCCGGCGCCCACTGTTGCGAGTACATGACGGCGGGCATCGTGGTCGTGCTCGGGCCTGTGGGGCGTAACTTCGCCGCGGGGATGTCGAACGGCGTGGCCTACGTGCTGGACGAGACCGAGACGTTCACGGCCCGGTGCAACACGGACATGGTGGCCGTGCGATTGCTCGAGCCTTTCGACGAGGACCGGCTCCTCGATCTGCTTCGCGAGCACGTGGCGAAGACGGGGAGCGCGAAGGCGCGCGCGGTGCTGGAGGCGTGGGACCGGTGTGGACCGCTGTTCCGCAAAGTCGTGCCCAACGCCGCCCCGACTCCGGCGGTGGCACCCGCGGAGACGACGCCGGTGGCCGTGTAGGTTACCCAACTACGGCCGGTAAGGACCTCGCCTTACATGGTATCGGGCCATATCGGCAGCGGGTGAAGACCCCAACCGCTTTTCGAAAACGACCGTCAGGAGCCACGCCGGAGCAGCGGCAGCTCTAGGCTGTCGCGCAGCGCCTGCCAGCTGGCCTCGATGATGTTCTCCGAGCACCCCATGGTGCTCCACCGCTCGGCACCCCTGGCGGACTCGACCACGACCCGGGGCTTGGCGGCGGTGCCGAGGTGTTCGTCCACGATGCGCACCTTGTAGTCCACGAGGCGCACGTCCGCGAGCTCGGGATAGTGCGGCAGCAGCGCTTTACGCACGGCATTGTCGAGGGCGTTCACGGGACCGGCGCCTTCGGCCGCGGTGTGCATCACCGCGTCTCCCACCCGCAGCTGGATCATGGCCTGCGCCGTCATCTCGGCGCCGCTGCGCCGCTCGACAATGACTGTGAAGCCGAGCAGCTCGAAGGGCGGCCGATAGTCGGCCTCTGAGCGCCGCACGAGCATCTCGAACGACCCGTCCGCCGCTTCGAACTGCAGCCCGGCGTGCTCCAGCTGCTTGATGTGCTGCAGCACCTCTTTGTCCTGAGCGCCGCCGGGCGTGAGGCCCAGGGCGTCCGCGCGGAGCCGGATGTTCTGCCGGCCCGAGAGCTCGCTCACCACCACGCGCATCTCGTTCCCAACGAGCGCCGGATCGATGTGCTGGTAGCTCTCCGGCAGCTTCGCCACGGCCGCGACGTGGATGCCCCCTTTGTGGGCGAATGCGCTGGCGCCGACGTACGGCGCGTGGGCATCGGGATTCAGGTTCGCGACCGCCGCCACGAACAGCGCCACCTCCCTCAGGCGTTGCAGCTGCTCGGGCGGCAGTACCGGACAGCCGAGCTTGAGCTGCAGCGTGGCGATGAGGGGTATCAGGTCGAGGTTGCCGCAGCGCTCGCCGTACCCGTTGATCGTGCCCTGGACATGGACGCACCCCGCGCGCACCGCCGCCAGCGCGTTCGCCACGGCGAGGCCGCTGTCGTTGTGGGGATGAATGCCGAGCGGCGTGCCGAGCTGCGCGCGGACGTCGCGCACGCGCTGTTCCACGACTTCCGGGAGCTCCCCTCCGTTCGTGTCGCACAGGACGATGCAGTCCGCGCCGGCGCCCGCCGCCGCCCGTAACGTCGCGAGCGCGTAATCCGCGTCCAGGCGGTAGCCGTCAAAGAAGTGCTCCGCGTCGTAGATCACCTCCCGGCCGAGCCGCTGGAAATAGCCGACGCTCTCGGAGATCATGCGGAGGTTCTCGTCGCGGCTCGTCTCGAGCACGCGCTCGACGTGCAGCGTGGAGCTCTTGCCAACGAGCGTCACCACCGGCGTCTCGGCTTCGAGCAGCGCGGTGAGATTGGGATCGTCCTCGCACCGGCCGTTGGCCCGCCGGGTCATCCCGAAGGCGGCGATCTTCGCATGCCCGAGCCGCTCGTTGCGGATGCGACGGAAGAACTCCGCGTCCTTGGGGTTCGAGCCCGGCCAGCCGCCTTCCAGGTAATGGATGCCCAGCTCGTCCAACCGCCGCGCGATTTTCAGCTTGTCGTCGACCGAGAGCGACAGGCCCTCGCGCTGCGTGCCGTCGCGCAGTGTCGTGTCGTACAGGAACATGTTCCTCGCCCCTCGCGTGCTTCCATCAGGGATCACACAAAGCGGCGCGGCCTCTCGACTTTCGAGAGGCCGCGCCGCGCACTATCGGGTCCCGCAGTCCGTCAGCCGAGCGCCGGCACGCCGCCTCTCACGAAGAGTCGGATGGTAATGCTCGTAATCGACAGGCCGGCGTAACGGGCGCTCATAGCTGTGATACTAACCCCTGAGCGGGATGCGTCAATCCCACTGCTTCGCCGGTCAGGAGCTCGCGCAACCGCACCACCTCACCGACCACCACCGTGGCGGGAGGCTCGAGACCCTCCTCCGCGACCCGTTCGGCGAGCGTCGCGATGGTGGCGACCACCGTTCGCTGAGCCGGGAGCGTACCGCTCGCGATCACGGCGGCGGGGGTGTCGGGATCCGCGCCGTGCTCGAGCAGCCGGGCCGTGATCTCGGGCAAGGCCGAGAGCCCCATCAGCACGACCAGCGTCGGCACCCGCGCGAGTGCCTCCCAATCGAGGCTCGACACCCCGTCGCACTCGTGTCCCGTGACCACCGCGAAGGCCGACGCCAGGCGCCGGTGCGTGACGGGAATCCCGGCCGCCGCGGGCGCGGCGATCGCAGACGTCACGCCGGGGACGACGCGAAACGGCACCCCCGCGGCATGCAGGGCCTCGCACTCCTCGGCGCCGCGACCGAATACAAACGGATCACCGCCTTTGAGCCGCACGACCGTGAGCCCGCGCCGGGCTCGGTCGACGAGCAGCGCATTGATCTCCTCCTGCGCCAGGTCCGCTCCCCGACCGTGAGGGCGCTTCCCCACGAACACGCGCTCCGCCGAGGGCGGTGCTTCAGCGACCAGTGCGGGCGCAACGAGGCGATCGTACACCAGGACGTCGGCCGATCGCAGGATCTCGAGTCCCCGCGCCGTGATCAGGCCGGGGTCGCCGGGCCCGGCGCCGACCAGATGGACGACACCCATCCTCACCCCCTGACCCCCTCTCCGTTCCGGAGAGGGGGGACGGCACATAGTTCCCCCTCTCCCGAAGGGAGAGGGGGCCAGGGGGTGAGGACCGGGCCCGACTTCAAGAAGCTCTTGGATACGCCGGCGCGCCCCTTCCATATCCCCCCGGCGCACGAACTCGATCACGTCCGAGTCGACGATGCGGTACCACAGGGCCGTGCGTGCGCGCGCGTCCGGGACACGAGCAGCCACCTCCGGCCGCAGCGCACCCAGAAGGTCGCACAGGCGCGCCTCCGCGGGCCCCACCAGCCTGGCCACGCGGTGGCGCAACCGGGCGGCGAGCGCCGGGCTCTTCCCCGATGTCGATATTGCGACGGTGATGTCTCCCTCCCGGTGGATCGCAGGCGCGATGAAGCTGCAGTGATCGAGATCGTCCACGGCATTGAGCAGCACGCCCTCCCGCTCGGCCTCGGCCCACACGCGAGCATTCGCCCCGCAATCGTCGGTCCCCGCGATGGCGAGCCAGGCCCCGGCGAGATCGCCCGAGCGATAGGGCCGGCGGCGCAGCTCGATCCCTCCGGCCGCCGCGAGATCGGCGAGACGACGCGTGGTCTCGGGACTCACCACGGTGACGTGCGCGCCGGCCCCGAGCAGGCCGAGCACCTTCTGTTCGGCGACCGCGCCGCCGCCGATCACCACGGCGCGGCGGCCGCGGAGATTGAGGAACACGGGGTAGAACGTCACGGGCCAACCGGGACGGAAGCGCGCAGCGCTTCGAGGCCCACACGATGGCAGAAGTCGCCGAACCGCTCGTCATCGAGCCGCTCGTCGCGGTAGCGCTCGAACAGCGGCCGGACGGTGGCGACGAGCCGGTCGCGCGGGACGAGATCCGCATAGAGCGTCCCCAGCCTCGTGCCCAGCATACTGCCACCCACGAACACGCCGTACTTGTGGAGCGAGCGACCGACAAAAGCGAGATCGGCGGTGTAAGGCCGCGCGCAGCCGTTGGGACATCCGGTCATCCGGACCGTGAGTGCGGCATCGGCGACGCCCAGTCGCTCGAGCTCGGCCTCGAGCTCCGCGATCACGTCGGGCAGCACCCGCTCCGCTTCGGCGACCGCGAGACCGCAGGTGGGAAGTGCCGGGCACGCCATCGACCAGCGTCGCACCACCGAAAGTGCGCGGTGACCGACGACGCCGTGGTCGGCCAGGATCCGGTCCACGAGCCGCCTGTGCCGGTCGGGGATATCGGTCAACAACAAGTTCTGTTGGGGAGTGAAATGGACGCCGCCGCCGACGGTCTCGACCACGCGGCGCAGCGCGCTCCGCAGCCGCTGATCCGCACCGTCCTGGATGCGGCCGTTCTCGATGAACACACCCAGGAACGAGCGTCCGTTGCCCTGCTCATGCCATCCGAGATGGTCCTGGATATCCGAAACCTCGACCGGTGCGGCCGGCGCGAGCGGGCGACCAAGCTGGCGCGCCACCTGGTCACGGAACCAGTCGAGCCCCTGCTTGTCGAGGAGATACTTGAGCCGGGCATGACGCCGGTCGCTGCGATTGCCGTGATCGCGCTGCACCTTCACCACGGCCTCCGCCACCTCCACGACCTCCTGCATCCGGGCAAAGCCCAGCGTGTCGGCGAGCCGCGGGTAAGTGTCCGTCTTGCCGTGCGTACGCCCCATGCCACCACCCACCAGCACGTTGAATCCCGCGAGTCGGTCTCGTCGTGCGACGACCAGGAACCCCAAGTCGTTGGAGTGCACGTCGCAGCAGTTGTCGTCCGGGAAGGCGAACGCGACCTTGAACTTGCGCGGCAGGTACCGGGTCCCGTAGATGGGATCAGGCTCTGGTGGCCCGCCCGCCACCGGCTCGCCGTCGAGCCAGATCTCGTGATACGCCCGCGTTCGCGGCAACAGGTGATCCGAGAGCCGCCGGGCAACCTGCAGAACTTCCTCTCGCAGTCCGCCCGCCACCGGAGCGGGGCATGAGATCACGTTCCGGACCACGTCACCGCAGGCACCCAATGTCGTGACCAGCACGTCGTTCACGGAGCGAATCGTCGCTTTGAGATCGCCCTTGAGCACGCCGTGGAACTGGTTACCCTGGCGCGTGGTGACACGCAGCGTGCCGTTGCCGTAGCGGTCCGCCAGCTCGTCGATCACGAGGTACTGCGCGCCGCTGAGCACGCCGCCCGGGAGCTTGCAGCGGACCA
>WNGL01010586.1_pt1 | contig 10622 bp, 9 predicted proteins | sample 5400591 | NCBI WGS metagenome assembly WNGL01 (sample SAMN13153377, study PRJNA577476) | soil metagenome | isolation source: 80 cm soil or saprolite under Garry oak tree replicate 1 | place: USA:California | collected 2016-06-15
AGCATCGCCGATCTGGCGCGTTCAGTCGGCCTGTCGCCGCCGAGCGTGTCCGAAAGGATCAAGCGCCTGGAGGAAGCCGGCGTGATCGAAGGCTACACCCTTACGATCAATCCGAAGGCTCTGGGCCTGCCAATCGCGGCTTGGTTGCGCATCAGGCCTATTCCTGGACAACTGCAGAAGGTCGCGGACATCTTGCGAGGACTGCGGCAGATCGTGGAGTGCGATCGTATTACCGGCGAGGACTGTTTTATCGCGCGAGCCCATGTCCAATCGGTCGACGACCTGGAGAAACTGATCGACCAGGTAATTCCCTATGCGATGACCAACACGTCGATCATCCAGTCTTCCCCGGTCAAGAGGCGCTTGCCGCCGATCCTCCTCGGCGACGGGTTGTGATGCCGCGCTGCTGACCGACATTGCCAACGACCCGGACGCCGTGGCACGCACTCGAAAGTTAGCCTGCTTCAGAAACAAGGCGCCGCGGTCCCGGCTTCAACCGCGTGGCACAGCGCACGCTATGATACTCCCGAGCGCCATCGGCGCGATGGTGGCGGACTTGGCGCTCGACCCACAGCGCACGCCGCCCGATGCCTTCCGGCTTGACAGGTTCTCGTCGGTAATGTCGGGTAGGGTATTGTGGATAGCGGACGCGGCATTATCGACGCGATGGACTATGCAGTTCTGGCTAGTTCAGCTTTGCCAGGAACGCGTTGATCGCTTCAGCTGCTTGTTTTGGCTGCTGGCACATCCACCAATGACCCGCCCCTTCCAAAACGGCGACCTTTGCCCCGGCGCGCTCGGCCGAACGTCGCGCGAGCGTCTCGCCGCCGCAGTAGGAATCTTCCGTCGCGATCAGCGCCAAGCCGGGTTTGGCGGCTGCCCGCGGTAACCCGGCTCCGAGATCGCGCATCACCGGCTGAGCGGCCGATCTGTACACCGCCAGGATTGCCCGACCCATGTCCTTGTTCGCACCCGCAGCCACCTTTTGGGCAATCGCTGAGGTCATGCCCAAGCTCTCGTACCGCTGGGCTCGGGCCTCGGCCGGCAGACTGAGCATCTGCGCAACCGCCTGCTCGCCGATGTCCGGCGTCTGCCAGGCCTGCGCCATGTCGTGCCAGACGTAATCCGCGTCAAAGCATCCCAAAATATCGCTTATCCAAGATCGCACCAGACCTGGACGCTCCATCGCGATCCGGATGACGTGCCCCCCGCCCCAGTCATGCCCCACCAGATCGATCGGTTGTGTCAACTTCCCGAGTTCGCCGGCGAGCCAATCGCGATAGGCGTCAGTGGAACAATCAAAGCCCGAAGGGATGGCGGAGCCAAATCCAGGTGGAGACAGACGAACGACGTCATCGTCGCGTAGATGCGGGACGAGATCGTCCCAGATCGCCTGCGTTTCAGGATTTCCGTGAACGAGAACGATGGTCATCCAAGCTTCTCCCAATACAACATTTGTTTCACACGCCAGAGGGCCGAATTCCGGATTGTTGAACGTATCGCGTGAGCCCTGGTGTGAAAAGCCGCGTCGAGGCGGTTTTCTTTTGATGGGTTCAGGAGCGGACCTGCCACCTCGGCGCTGGCCCTCCTCCTTACGTCATGGCCGCGAGATACGCAGCTGCTGTCACCGCGAATTTCGTGTCGGAGCGAACCGGGGCGCCCGGTTTCCGAAGGGCGTAGATGCTGTCGAGCCGCGCAAACCGGTCGCATTGTCTCAGGTATGCGGCGTCGTCCAGTGCCGCGAGGTCGGATACGATTTCGTCCGGGAACTCGAAATCGAATATGACGATGACCGATCCACTGACGATCTGCAGGACAAATGTCCCGTTGTTCGATGGCCGTGAATAGATCACGTGCACAGGTCTCGCGCCGTCCGACATGATGCGCAGAAAATCCGTGGGGTGCGAGCCGCCGCTGAGTCCCTCCAGTTCCAGCACAATCTTTCCGCCGGCGAGGACCTCGCAATCGCCAGACAGTCCGTCGGCAAACTCGATCTGGAAGAAATGCATCGCATGCGGTCGCTCAGGATCGAAGCTGAACTCGAGCTTGCCGTAGCACCAATAGGTGGGAAATTCGATCCAACCGTCGGGCGGCCCCAACATCGCTGCGACCTGGTTGCGGCTCAACCCACAATCCACGGGACCGAGCCGACCCGTGGCAAGGAAATCTGACAGCCGCACCCGTGCGGTCCGCGGCACGACGCGTGCTGGTACCGATTCGGCGGTGGCGGCGCCTTTGCTGCGCAGTGCAACCGAATATAGCGGCAGGCCGAGGCGGCGCGGAAGGACCGCAAGGCCGGAATCGATGGCAGCGGGCATGCCACACATGACGCGATCGATGCTGGCATTGGCCTCGAGTGCGTGCCACAGCTCTGCATCGGTCAGCTTGGCCAGTTCCGCGTTGCCGCCGATCTCGTCGTCCCACACCTTGAACGAAACCGCGACGTCGCCCGCCGCAATAATCAACAGCGACGGCTCCGGCGTGTCGTCGCCGCCACGCGGCCAGTAGAGGATTTGCGTCGGCTCGCCGCGCCGGCGGACAAGCGCGAGGGCATCAGTCGGCCGCATCGCCTCGTCGATGCCGTCGAGCTCGATGACCATCGCAGGGCCCAGGCTGCTGTCGACGATCAAAGTCGCTTCACCTGCAGCCGGCAATTCCTCGACGGCGAAGAACAGCAGCGGCCACGGGGTGACGATGCCGAACATGAGCTTGAGTTCGCCATAGTGCCAGACCCACACCTTGCCGTGCAGCGGCTCGCAACGTTCGGTGCACGACACCGGCGGTCCCAGTAGCGCGGCGGCATCGCGCAGCGAAACGCCGGCATGGAGCTGGCCGAGCCGGCCAATCTCCAGCAGCTTCATGAGCGAGACGATCGCGGCCACTCGAAACTCCTGCGCGGTGCGCAAGCTTGCTGGCCGCGGCTCCGATTGTCCAGGCGCGGGGTGAGCGGCCGAGGCCGGGTCTGCTCCTGGCCTCCATAGCGTCGATCTCGGGATCGATCGTGAGGGCCGTTATCGAGGGGTAACCGGACCACCCTGCGAAATGGGGAAGATAGCCGCCCATTGAGGCGTAGCGCAAGATCGCAGACCGTCGCAGACTTGCCGATTGGAGCGCGTGGCGGGCTGCGGCATCATAGGGGCACGGCGAAACAATAGTGCCCATCTTCATCGGCCGTGGCGCGCCACTTCGAATACGATATCGCCGTCAAACGACACCCTTGCGGAGCGTGAGAGACGTAGCGCTCCAGGTCAAATTACATTCCCAAAGCCGAGGTCCGGGGATTGACTGTTGTAAGGTAATGCTTGACATATGTAAGGTATTGATATACATTATTTGCGTGATCCGGTCGTTCACAAACAAAGTCCTGGAACGCTTCTTCGCGACCGGAGGCGGGCGTCGGCTCAGCGTGCAGAACACGAGACGTATCGCCAACATTTTGCGCGCGCTCGATGACGCATCACGGCCTGAGGACATGAATCTGCCTGGCTTCCGTTTTCATGCGCTCGTCGGCCGCGATAGAGGCCGCTATGCAGTCAATGCGAGCGGAAACTGGCGAATCACGTTCGGCTGTTGGGACGGTGACGCAATCGACGTCGATCTGGAAGATTATCACTGAGGAAGATTCGATGACCAAGAAGCTCCCGAAGCGCGGCTTGCCGCCCATGCACCCCGGCGAACTTCTGCGCGAAGAGATTCTGCCGGCGCTGGATCGGCCCAAGACGGAGATCGCCAAGCTGCTCGGCGTATCGCGTCAGACACTCTATGACATCCTTGACGAAAAGCAGCCAGTAACACCAACGATGGCGTTGCGGCTCGGGAAGCTGTGCGGAAACGGTCCGGACCTGTGGCTCAATCTGCAGAAGCGCTACGATTTGCAGCGAGCCGAGCAGGAGCTTGGAGAGAAGATCAATGCCATTCCCACGTTGGAAGTGGCATAAAGGCCTGTGTCAGGTACTTTCGGCGTAGCGCTTTCGAGAAGGAACGGCCACGTTGGAGCGGCTTACCGCAAATCCGGATACTGCATCATAGCACTGCGGCGAAGCAGTAGTGCCCGTCTTCATCGGCCGTGGCGCGCCACTTCGGTACAGAACTGGGCACGCCAAAACCCGCCGCTTTTGCGCCTGAAGTGTGCGAAGCAGTTCGCTTTTCGAGCCCATGATACGAAGTTCTTTCGCGTCGACTTCGACGCGCTGGGCGAGCGCGCGCAGGTGGTCGCGACGGTAGCCTGGCCTCCGTGCTCGGTCCGCATGCGCTTGCAGGCGGACAGCGGGAAAAGGACCTGTTTGGTCTTACTGCCCCGGCGGCCGCTTCCCTATCGACATGATCGCGTTGAGCTGATCCAGCTCCTTTTTCATTTTGTCGTTCGCCTCCTGTGAGGATTTCCTGTTCGACTCTATCCTCGCCTTCAGGCTCGCGATGCGCCTCTCGACCAGCGAGGGGATCTTGTTGTAACTCGGAGGCAATACGGCGGACAGGATTGAGTCTTTCGGCACGATCGCGAAGACGGCCGGATCGACCGGGTCCTTCCTGATCCATGCTGCTCCCCACGAGGTCGGTTGGAAAAGCATGTCGAGAGCCCCGAATGTGGGCGCATTCATGAAGGCCACGGCTGAGGGCTGCCCGAGGTCGAGAGCGGGCGAGAGACCCAGCGGGAACAGGCCCTTGCGCTTGATCTCGTCATAGGCCTGAGCCCATGCGAGCCGCCAGGTATAGATGTCGGGCACGTCCTCTTCCTCGAGCACGGCGTCCTGGAACTTGAAGAACGCAGGTGCGTGGAGGTCGCCGGTGACCCACCACACCGCTATCCGATCGCGCCGGTTCGGTTCTTGCGGCCCGGCGATAGCGTCCGTCGAGATCACGTACTGCTCGCACTCGTGGCCGGCATACTGCCTTGTCTCCGATCCTTTCTCCACGAAGAATTTTCCGGGATGAACGGACGGGATGGCTTGCATCTCGATTTTTCCGTCGCGCAAACCCGGCAAGCGCCGCGTTTCTGCTTCCTCCCGCTCAAGCCGACGGACCTCCTCGCGCTCCTCCGCGTCGGACTCCGCATACTGTTTGCCATCGTGGTTGATCATGACCAACCTTCCGCTGGCAACGTTGAAGACCCAATCCTTGTTTCCTTGATAATAGTTCCTGGTACGGTATCTCACGTCGTTCGGAGAGATGAACAGCGTCGTGACGCCCTGACCCCATCGATCGACAGTGCGGGAATAGCTCAACGCGATGGTCAAGTCCTCGGTGGCGGCCGGACTGGCGGCGAGCAGGGCCAAGCCGCACGCCGCGAACGCCGACTTCAGTTCGTGCATGAGGTTTCTCCGTTTGGCCACGTCCTTGCCCCGACCTCGGCGGAAGTAGCTCGCCGCAACCGGGCTTTTTTGTGAGCAGGATGGCCCGATCCCCGTGGCCCCGCAGCATGGACCCGCGAACGGCACGGTTGGCGGCAGCTGGCTGCAATCGGTACAGACGGTCGTAACGCGCGGCAAAGGTTGTAGATCGTTCGTTGCTCGCCTTGGCTGATTGGTGTCGGGTCCGCCGGACTCAAAGTCGACATCATCGCGAGCTACCAATCCGAATCACTCTAGTTAAGTTGTCCGAGTCTGCGTCATCACGCAGCCGATGATCGACAGGCTGATTGCATGAAGTCGGTTCGCGTACTTTCGGTCGCTGCAGAACTATATCCCCTGATCAAGACTGGCGGACTAGCCGACGTCACCGGCGCGCTTCCGATCGCCTTGAAGCCGGAGGGCATCGAGGTCCGCACCGTCGTGCCGGGATATCCCAGTGTCATGAATTCGCTCGGGTCGGTTGAAGGCGTGCTTCATCTGCCGCAGTTTTTCGGCGGAGAGGCTCGGCTGCTGCGGGCCACATCTTGTGAACTCGGCCTGTTTGTTCTCGATGCGCCGCACCTGTTCGCACGTCCCGGGAACCCTTATCTCAGGCCTGACGGCGTGGATTGGCCGGACAATGCGTTGCGCTTCGCGGCGTTGGCGCGAATCGCCGCCGATATCGGGCTTGGAGCCGTTCCGTCGTTCGTGCCCGACATCGTCCACGCCCACGACTGGCACGCTGCTCTTGCGTTGGCGTATTTGCACTACAGCGACCGGCGACGTCCGGCCACGGTGATGACGGTTCACAACCTTGCCTATCAGGGCGTATTTCCGCGGGAGTTGCTTGCTGCGATCGGTTTGCCGCCGGAGTCGTTCACCATTCACGGCGTGGAATATTATGGAAAGATCGGGTTCCTGAAGGCCGGTCTGTATTTTGCCGATCGCATCACCACGGTGTCGCCGACCTATGCCAGCGAGATCCTGAGCGGCGAGGGCGGCATGGGGCTTGGCGGTCTTTTGCGCGAACGATCCTGTGACCTCAGCGCAATCCTCAACGGAGTTGATACTTCGGTCTGGGATCCTGCGACAGATCCTCACATCCCCGGCTGTTTCTATACGGACATGCCGAGTTGTTTCGAATCAGACGTTCTAGAGAACAGGGCGACCAACAAGGCGGCCTTGCAGCGGCGGCTTGGTCTGCAGCCCGCGCCTGATGCGTTTCTGCTCGGCGTCATCGGTCGCCTGTCCCGGCAGAAGGGGCTCGATCTGCTTTTCGACAATCTTCCGACGATCGTAAGCGAAGGAATGCAGTTGGCCGTGCTGGGGAGCGGGGATAGCGATCTGCAGTACCGCTACCGTGCGGCCGCACAAGCCAATCCGGAGCGGGTGGGCGTTTCGATCGGACATGATGAAGGTTTGGCCCACCTGATTCAGGCCGGCGCGGATGCGATCGTGGTGCCGTCGCGGTTCGAGCCGTGCGGCCTGACGCAGCTTTGCGCCTTGAGGTACGGCACGGTTCCGATCGTGTCCCGTGTCGGCGGGCTGGAGGATACGGTGGTCGACGCGGGTGATTTGGCCGTCACCGGCGGCAGACAAACCGGGTTCAAATTTGGACCGGTCACCACGGAAAATCTTGCCGACGTCCTGCAGCGGGCTTGCGCCACGTTTCACGACGTTGCGGCCTGGCGACGGATCCAGCGCAACGGCATGTCGACGGACGTGTCGTGGCGCGATCCGGCGAGCCGGTACGCTGATCTTTATCGCAGTTTGGTCGAATTGCCTCAGGAGGTCGAATTGCCTCAGGAGAAAGTTGCCTGAAGTTGGCCTTGCCGACGTCCGTTTCATCGCATCGGCCGCATATCGGGAAGATTCCTAAGAGATGGTTAATGCCCATTGCGCAACGCCTGCCGGCTGCGCGGGCGTGCTGGAACTCCTGCCGAAATCTTCGTGTTTCCTGTCACTTAGACCAGCCGTCGCGGCGTGTTCGTCGCAATATTTCGAGCCGGCTTTGTGGTCCGCACGGAGCGAAGGTGCAGGTGTCGACTTGGTTGATTGTGCAACCGGTCGCACTTTGGTCGAATTTTTCGCCACGACTGTGGCTCGATCAGGTCCTCGCATGTTGGAGGCTACAATGAACAGTCCTGCTACCGTCCGCCCGCCAGGGCGCAGCCGATTGGCACTGGTCGTTGCAGGCGTCCTCGCATTGCTCGGTTCGTTCGCGGTCACGGCACCCGCGCAAGCTGGCTACTATGACGATTCCAATTACGGTTCCAATTACGGTTACAATCCCTGTTCCTATCGCTCCCGCTGCGGCTACGGCTACTCGCCCTATCGCTACGCCCGCCGCTACTACAATGGGTGCTCCGCGTGCGGCTGTTACCGGCGCTGCGGTTCAGTCTCGCAATCAGGCGTTGTCTACGAGCGTCGCTATGTCGAACGCCAATATATCGAGCGGCGCTATGGTTACGGGGGCTACCGCCGTCACTACGGCTATAATCCGTACGGGGGCTATCGCCGTGACTACGGCTATTATCCGTACGGAGCCTATAGGGGGGGCTACGGAGCCTATAGGGGGGGCTATGGCTATGGCGGTGTCGGGCGCCGCTGGACCTACGGCTACCAATCGTCCGCCGATGGATATGAAGAGCCGCCGCGGCCGCCAGCGCAGGTTTGGGACGGGGGCGACAACTACTAAGCCGTTCCTTATGGCTACGAGAATTGAAATGCCGGCCAATCATGGCCGCACGATCCAACATTGCAGGTCGCAACCGCTGCCGCGCGGACCGTTGGCGATACTCGCGTCCGGCCTGCTCGGATATCTCAACCTCCGTGCCTCGATCCCGCGAGTATGACGTAGGCGGCGACCGCGAACCAGAAGGCGTAATTGCTGACAATCTGTATCTCGATGAACACGCCAATGACCGCAAGGATCACCAGCACGAGCGAAACCACAAACCCAAAGTTCACTGCGCATATCTCCTTGCGCTGCGACGAAACGCAAAAAACCTTGCTTGGTCGATTGCAACCGTCAACGTGCGAGATCTTGTCGCAAGCTCAAAGGCCACGTCTGAGATATGTGGCCCGAGAAGCATACTTTCTCACTCGCAATTCGCGTGCGCTTGTGGTGCTAGAGCGGAAGATTGTGACGCTGGACTGGACTATAAATGCTGTTTGCTACCCGGACGTCCGACTCAACCCATTGTGCGATGGTGCCTAAAAGGACGTCCGATTCTGGCATTTTTGAGGGCTTTAGTTGGAGCGTTTAAGGCGGTGAAGCTTTCGCCGCGCAGAACACTGGTTTCGGAGGGGGTTATGGGATGTGACAACTCTCATGGGTGAAAAACACCTCCGAGAGCGTTCGCTGGCTTTGGCGGCGAGCCGGCACTGGCGTTGATGGACGCCGTCGTTGCAAGGGAGGAGTTCGCATGCTCGTGGACCGAACAAGACGCAGTGATGACGAAATGGTGCCCCATGATCCGGCTTCGCTGGCAAGCCAGGCCATTTGCGTTCAATCGCTCCAATCCGGGCCGCTCTGCCCGCTTTAGAAACATGATGTATCGAATCTTTTTCCCCCGCCTGCATCACGAGATGAGGGGGCATTTCTTCCGATGCCAGGGGGCGGGTTGCATGATGTGGCGATGGGAGACCAAAGATCCGCCCCCATCACAAGAGCCGCCGCGCAAGGGATCCCCATCAGACCAGCGCAAGGGATTGCCCCCATCAGAGCCGCGCAAGGGATATTGTGGTTTGGCAGGCACGCCGTTCACGTTCACTGCGCAGTGATGTGTAGCGCGCGTTGCGTGGCGCAGGCCCCAGTGCCGAAATTTCGACACTGTTTGGGCAGGCGGCGGGGTCAATGCCACATTATGGGCCGCTCCGCGGCCGAATCAGCGCAACTATCACGAATTCGGCTCGGCAAATAAACGCATCCCGTGCAGGAAACGATGGAAGTGCCGGCAACCATTGCCCAGCATGAGCCGCGCGATGAGTGTTGCGGAACATGGTAAATAATTAGCGCCTGTCGCTAACCGCCGGTTGTACAAGCAGTTTGCGGTCTTTCCGCGAGCGGACCAGCGTGCGGCCAGATTCCCCGTCCAATTTCAGACAAAAAAGCACCCCGATTCAACTGCTCTATCACCGCGGCAAAAACCGGTGGGATTCGTCATGCGTCGCCAGGCTGTCATCCTTGCTGCAGCACTGGCGTGGCTAACCGGCATCGAAAGCGCTGAGGCAAGGCTCGACATTCTGGTCGATAAAGCGACCCAGCGCATGCTGGTCATCCAGAACGGCTACATGCGCTTTATGTGGCCCGTCTCCACCGGCCGTGACGAGACGGCCACCCCAAGCGGCGTCTACACTCCGCAGCGATTGGAGCGCAACTGGTTCTCCACCGCCTATTACAACTCGCCGATGCCGTATTCGATCTTCTTCCACAAGGGCTACGCGATCCACGGCAGCTACGCGATCCATCGACTGGGGGGACCAGCATCGCATGGCTGCGTACGGCTGCACCCCCATCATGCCGCACAACTGTTCGACCTGGTGCAAGAGGAAGGTGCGGACAAGACGACCATCGAAGTGACGGACCAAGCACGCCCTGACGAGCCGTCATTGCCGGAGCGTGAGATCGCGGCGAGACGAGGCTTGAACCCGCCCGTGCCGGAGCGTGAGATCGCGGCGGGGCGAGGCTTGTACCCGCCCGTGCCGGAGCGTGAGATCGCGGCGGCGCGAGGCGTGTACCCGCTCATGCCGGAGCGTGAGATCGCGGCGGGACGAGGCGTGTACCCGCCCGTGCCGGAGCGTGAGATCGCGGCGGGGCGAGACTTGTACCCGCCCGTGCCGGAGATCGTACGTTACCGGGAAGCCGGCGAGATGCCTGAGCCACCCACGGCACGGCGCGGCAATCGGCCGATTGCGGCGAAGAATGCCGGGCCTCCGAGGCTGCCGCTGCCGCCGCTGCCGCCGCCGCCGGCGGCTGGTCGTCGCATGCTGAGCGATGCCAGGCCGGCCACCAACGCGCCGCGCGCACCATGCGGAGCAGGGGGCGACACAGCAAACGGTTCTCCACGGCCGTCGGACGAATCTTCCGACTGTCGTCCCAAACCGAGGGTTGCCGAAGTACCGCCGCCCAAACCGAGGGTTGCCGAAGCACCGCCGCCGGAACAGACGCAACAAGCGCCATCGGGTTACGGCTTCAAGCTCCTGCCTGCTTCCTGTTGGGCCGGTGGCGCGTCGCGATGGCGGTGGTGGGGATCGAGCCAGGGAACTCCATGCAAGTAATTTCCCGGAGAT
>WNGL01010587.1_pt1 | contig 10622 bp, 12 predicted proteins | sample 5400591 | NCBI WGS metagenome assembly WNGL01 (sample SAMN13153377, study PRJNA577476) | soil metagenome | isolation source: 80 cm soil or saprolite under Garry oak tree replicate 1 | place: USA:California | collected 2016-06-15
CAGCCGGCGAGCCGACAACCGATGCCAAAGAAGCCGAGATTCTGCTGCCGCTCGGCGGCCCCAAAGGATCGGGACTTGCTTTCATGTTTGAGATGCTAGCGAGCGTACTTGCGGCAGCGCCGATTCAGGCGCCCGCGCTCGGACCGCAAAAGCGCACACGCCATACCGGCAATACCGCGATGCTCGCCATTGACATCGAGACGTTCCGGCCGCTCATCGACTTCAAGACCGACGCCGACGCGCTCGCCGCCGTGGTCAAGGCGCTGCCGCGGCAAACAGGTTTCGACGAGATTTTGTTGCCCGGCGAACGCGGCAACCGTACTGAAACCGTGCGCCGCAAATCCGGCATTCCGATTCCGGCGAAATTGTGGGAGGAGCTGGGATCAGTCGCGAAGGAGACCGGGGTGAAGATGCCGGCGCATACTTGAGAATGCCGTTTTGCATCCCCACATTGATGGCATATCGCTTTCAGTACGGAAGGCTTTTATGTCGGCTACGCAGGGACGTTCTGAAGCTGTTTTAGACCGCAATCAAAGGCGAGAAGCGGAAATCAATGAGGCATTGAAGCAGGAAGCGGCGCGCCACGCGGCCTCCATTAAGAACATGCATCGGCTGCGCGCCTTGCGCTTGGCGCAGGATGAAAAAGCCAAAACAGAGGCGAAAACCAAATCCAAAGCGTAAGCGGCGGAATTTCGGTACGATCGGATTTTCACCTTGCCGTTCATCAATCAGGAACAGCCCATCTCGCAGCATGTCTTTAATTGGGTGACCAGACATGCTGCGCGCCAAAATCAAACCTCCGCCAGCTTTAGCCCGATGAGCCGCTCAAGTGCGGCGTGATCGGCGAGGAGCTGCGTCGAGGGGCCGCGATGCACGATGCGGCCACGTTCGAGCACGATAACATTTTCAGTCAGCGGCAGCGCGATTTCGGCGTGCTGCTCGACTAGGACAAAGGCATTGGAGCGTTCTGCGATCATCCGCCGGATCGCCGCAGTGAGTTCCTCTACCACCATTGGCGCCAAACCCTCGAACGGCTCGTCGAGCAACAGCAGCGCTGGATTGGTCATGAGCGCGCGCGCGATCGCCAGCATCTGCTGCTCGCCGCCCGATAGTTGGTTGCCGAGATTGCGCCGGCGTTCGGCAAGGCGCGGAAATAGCTCGTAGACACGCGGCAGCGACCAGTGGCCGTCGCGGGCAGCGACGGTGAGGTTTTCCTCGACCGTTAGCGTCGAAAAGATCTCGCGCTCCTGCGCCACCCAGCCGATGCCGGCGCGCGCCCGGCGATGGGGTGGGTTGGAGGTGATGTCGGCGCCGCGCCAGACGATGCGGCCGCGGCTCACCCGCGTATAGCCCATGATGGTGAGGAGAAGCGTCGACTTGCCGACGCCATTGCGCCCGAGCACGGCGAGGCGGCCTTGCGCAGTAAGGTCGAGTGAAATGTCGTCGAGCACGACGGCGGAACCGTAACCGGCCCGCAGATCGGCGACGGCAAGCAACGGCTCAACCATTGCGAAGCCCTCGCGGCGTCTTGCCTAGATAAACGGCGCGGACCTGCGGATCGGCCGCGATTTCGGCCGGTGTGCCTTCGACCAAAATGCTGCCGCCCACCATGACAATCACGCGGGCGGCGAAGCGAAAGACGAGCTCCATGTCATGCTCGATGAACAGTACGGTAATGTCGCGGGACAGTCCGGCGATGGCGGCGAACAGCTCATTGCTCTCGTCGCGCGGCACGCCGGCGGCCGGCTCGTCGAGCAACAGGACCTTGGGCCGGCTCGCCAACGCCAGCGCGATTTCGAGCAGGCGCTGCTGACCATAGGCGAGTTCGCGCGCCGGGCGATGGCAAACCGCGTCCAGCATGAGCGCGCCGAGGATCTGGTGGGCTTCGTCGATTTCCTCGCGATAGGCGATCAGCCGCCGCCACCAAGCCTGCGCGACGCGGCGCCGCTCGCAGACCGCAAGGATCACCGATTCCAGCGCAGTGAGATGAGGAAATAGCGAATTGATCTGATAGGTGCGGGCGAGCCCACGCCGCACGCGGTCTTCGGGAGCAAGCGCCGTGACATCTTCGCCACCGAGCAGAATCTGGCCGGCATCGGGGCGAAGCATGCCGGTCATCAGATTGATCAGCGTGGTCTTGCCGGCCCCGTTCGGACCGATCAGTGCATAGCGCGCGCCCGGCGGGAGCGTCAGATCGACATCGGCGGCGACAACGAGCGATCCGAATCGTTTGTTGATACCGCGAGCGGCCAGCGCACTCTCGTTCACGATGCCGCCTTTGACCGCCGCGTCAGCAGCGTAAGACCGCCGAGGAGCCCATTCGGCAAGACGACGACCACCGCGATTAGAAGCAGCCCGATCCAGAAATACCAATATTGCGGATTAAGCCCGGAAAACTGATCGCGCGCGACCATGTAGACGATAGCGCCGAGAAGTCCGCCATAAAGCCGACCTGTGCCACCGAGAATGAGCATGACCAGCACATCCGCCGACCGCTGGAAGCCCAAGGCTTCGAGCGAGACCGTCTCGGTGCTCTGCGCCAGGATGGCGCCCGCTATTCCGGCGATCATGGCCGCGATCGTGTAGATGGTGCGGATATGCGAATGCGTGGATGCGCCGATCGCGCGCATCCGCTGGCTGTTATCGCGGACGCCGCGCAGCGCCAAGCCAAACGGCGAATGGATGAGCCGCCGCGCGCCGAGAAATATGACAAACAGCGCCGCGAGCGCATAGCCGTAAGCGGTATAGCCGTAAAGGTCGAAACGGAATCGGCCCGCGATCGGCCAGGTGCGAATGCCCTGCAATCCATCGAAGCCGCCGGTGAGCCAGCTCGCGCTGTTAGCCGCTTCCTGCAACAACAGGCCGATACCAAGCGTGATCATGATTAGCGGCAGATGACGGAATCGGGCGACGATGAAGCTTGTCAGATAACCAAATACGCCGGCGGCCAGCGCCGCGATCAAAAGGCCGGTGAGCGGTTCGCCCCAGCCCCATTTGGAAATAAGCCCCGCAGTATAAGCGCCGATGCCGAAATACGCGGCGTGGCCGAGCGAAACAATTCCGGCAAAGCCGAGGATTAGATCGAGCGAAAGCACGAACAGCGCGGCAATGGCGACCTGGCTCGCCAGCAGGAGATAGTCGGGCGTGACAATGAACGGCAGCAAGGTGGCGAGCCAGAAGGCGATCTCGCCCCAGCGCCAGCGCATCTGCGTCTGCAGATAATCGCGCGGGCTGGCGATCGTCGCGTTGGTCACGCTAGAGTCCCATGAGCTTTCGTTGAATCGTCATTCTGCTCTAGCTTTTTGTTTGAGCATGGTCTTATTCGACCTGCCTTCGCCCGCCGAAGCATCGAACGAAACGACAAACCGGTGCCTGGGCTTCGCGCAGGCGGGAAACCGGTTCCCACTTTTCGGGATCATGCTCTAACGCCTCCCGAAAATGCCCGCCGGACGCAGCATGATCAGCACCGTCATGACCAAGTAAATCAGGATCGAGCCGGCCGCCGGCATGTAATATTTGCCGGCAATGTCGCTCACCCCGAGCAGCATGGCCGCGGCAAGCGAGCCGCCGATCGATCCGAGACCGCCGACCGACACGACGATCAGGACGTAGATCAGGTAGGTGAATGCAAAAGACGGGTCGAGGCCGACCAAGTCGATCGCGAGCGCGCCGCCAAGCCCGGCAAGCCCGCTGCCGAGCGCAAAGGTGATGGCGAACAGCGTGTCGACATCGATGCCCAGGCCGCGCGCCATCCGCTGATTGTTGACTGCGGCGCGGACCTGCGCGCCGAAGCGCGTCATTTCCAACGCGGCGACGAGGACCAAGGTGATTCCGAGCGCGGTAGCGATGAGGAACAAGCGATAGACGGCAAAGTTCAGCCCGGCGAATACAATCGACCCATGTAGGAACGCCGGCAGCTGAACCGGCTGCTGATCGGTCCCGTAGATATAGGCTGCGGCGGCAATCGAGACGAAGACGATGCCAATCGTCAACAGGCACTGTTCGAGATCGCTGGCGTTATAAAAGCGGCGAAACAGCGCCCGCTCGAGGACCACGCTCACGGCGGCCCCGGCGACGAAGGCAGCGGGTAGCGTTGCAAAAAACGGCCAGCCCAGTACATTCATCAGCGTGACGGTGACGTAGCCGCCGAGCATGGCAAAGCTGCAATGCGCTAGGTTGACGAAATTCATCATCCCGAGCGTTACCGACAGGCCAACGGACAGCAGGAATAACAGCATTCCATAAGCGATGCCGTCGAACAGCACGCCGAAGATCGGGGGCATCGGCTGCGGCCTGCGCCGTTTCTAATGCCGTGGCATTATCGAGACGCGCTCCGGATCAGTGCGTCATGTGGCCGGGGTCTTTGACGTTCGGCACCTTGTCGATCTCGACGTTGCGCAAATCGCCGCCGACCTTTTCGACCCTGTCGATATGAACGGTTTGGACGACGTCACGCGTTTCCGGGTCAATGGACATCGGCCCGCGCGGGCTCTCCCAAGCCATGCCCTTGGCTGCCGCGATCAGCGAATCGCCATCGGTCTTGCCGCCGGTCTTCTGCAACGCCGCGTAAATGAGATGCATGCCGTCATAGCCGCCGACCGCAAAGAAGTCCGGATTGCGGTGGAATTCGTCGTTGTACGCCTTCACAAAAGCTTTGTTCATCGGCGAATTAAGATTGTAGTCGTAATTCGCCACGGTGATGATGCCGAGCGCCGAGTCGCCCATGCTTTTCAGCGCAGTTTCGGCGGCAAGCGCATCCTGGCCCAAAATCTTGGTCTTTGAGGCGTCGATTCCGCGCTCCGCCAGCGACTTGCCGATCGCCGCGGGCTGCGCGCCGCCCGGTACCCAGATATAGATTGCGTCCGGGTTTGAATCCTTGGCGCGTTGCACGAAGGCGGAGAAATCCGGATTGGCGACCGGAAAACGCACAGAGCCGACGATCTCACCGCCGCCATCCTTGAACCCTTTCTGGAACCAGGTTTCGGCATCGATTCCAGGGCCATAGTCGGAAACCATCGTGTAAATTTTCTTGATGCCGTTTTTTGCCGCCCACACGCCGAGCGTGTGATTAAGCTGCGGCGTCGTCACCGAGGTGCGCGCGATGTAGGGCGACTTGGTGGTGATGATCGAGGTCGCAGCATTCATGACCACCATGAACTTCTTGGCTTCCGCCGAAACGTCGGCCGCTGCGAGCGCATTCGGCGTCAGTATGAAGCCGCCAAGGAGGTCGGCATGGTCGCGCACGATCACTTCTTGCGCCAGCCGCTTGGCGACGTCGGGGGCGATGCCGCCGGTATCTTTGCGGATCAGCTCGATTTTGGAGCGTCCCGCGCTGTCGCCGTGCTGCTTCATATAAAGTTTGATGCCGTTATCCATCTGCGTGGCAGTGTCGGCGAATTGGCCGGAATAGGGCATGACCAAGCCGACTTTCACCGTCTCTTGGGCATCCGCGGCGGCAGCACCAACGAGTAGCGTCAACGCACAGCCAGCTAGGCCGCAAAGCAAACGTTGCATGTTTACCCTCCCGGTTTTTGTAATGCGCAAGCCTGTTTCGAAGCCTATCCTGGTTCAGGTCGGGTGCGAGTGCAACGGCAGTTGCGGGCGCTTATTCTTCAGATAATCCGATGGGCGGCGGTGGGCTGGCGCCCCGTACTGGTTGGGAGCTAGAGCATGGACCGGCGGCAAGGGCGCGCGGACACTGTCAATGAGGATGAGGTAGCGCGATTTTCGCGACTGTCCGGCCAGTGGTGGGATGCACATGGGCCGATGGCGGCTTTGCACAAATTCAATCCGGTGCGGCTTGCCTATATCCGCGACCGCGCCGCGGCGCATTTTCGCCGCGACCCAAACCGCCTAGACAGCCTCGCCGGGCTTCGCATCCTCGATATCGGCTGCGGCGGCGGCATCTTGGCCGAGCCGCTGGCGCGGCTTGGCGCGATAGTCGTTGGCATAGACCCGTCGGAGAGCAACATCGCCGTGGCGCGGCGCCATGCCGAGCAATCGCAGCTTGCGATCGATTATCGCAGTATGAGCGCCGAGGCCTTGGCGGCCGGTGAAACATTCGACGTGGTTCTCGCCATGGAAGTGGTCGAGCACGTGACCGATCTCGGGTTGTTCATCGAGACCGCGGCTTCGATGGTGAAACCCGGCGGGATTTTGTTTGTCGCCACGCTTAATCGCACCATCAAAAGCTTCGCGCTGGCAATCGTCGGCGCCGAATATATTTTGCGCTGGCTGCCACGCGGGACGCATCAGTGGGAGAAGTTCGTGACGCCCAACGAACTTGAAATCGCGATCGAGCAAAGCGGCTTGCGCATCATCGCCGAAACCGGAGTGACCTATAATCTTTTCGCCGACCGCTGGCAGCTCTCGACCGATATGGACGTCAATTACATGATTGTTGCGGAGAAGGCGGCGTGACCGCGACGCCCTGGCTCTGGGCCGTTTTTACCGTCGCCGCCGCATTCGCCCAGACCATCCGCAATGCCATGCAGCGCGAGTTGACCGCGAGCCTTGGGACCGTCGGCGCGACGCAAGTTCGCTTTCTATTCGGCTTTCCCTTCGCGCTGATCTTCTTCGCCTGCTTGCTGATGGTGACTGGAACGCCGGTGCCGCGGCCGGGATTTTACTTTTGGCCCTGGGTGGCCGCAGGCGCATTCATCCAGATCGCCGCCACGGCCTTGATGCTCGCCGCCATGGGGGAGCGGTCGTTCGTCGTCACCATCGCCTATACCAAGACCGAGCCGATCCAGGTGGCGCTGTTCGGCTTCATCGTTCTTGGCGATGTGGTGACGCCGTCGATGCTCGCTGCGATCGTGGCGGCGACGCTTGGCGTGATCGTCATGTCGACCAAGCCCGGCGGCATGGTGGGAGGGATAAAACCGACCCTGCTCGGCCTCGCTTCCGGCGGAGCACTGGCGCTTGCCGTGATTGGATTTCGCGGCGCAATCTTAAGCCTCGGCTTGGCCGATTACATCATGGCGGCGACGTTTACGCTCGTGGTCGGCCTCGCAATTCAGTCTGCCGCGCTGTCGCTCTATCTCTCGCTGCGCCGGCCAACTGTGATGTTCGCGCTATTGCGCGCGTGGAAGCCGTCGCTGTTCGCCGGCTTCATGGGCGCGCTCGCCTCGCAATTCTGGTTTCTCGCCTTCGCGCTTGCGACCGCGGCAAGCGTACGCACGCTCGCGCTGGTGGAGGTGCTGTTCGCCCAATTGGTTGCGCGCTACGGCTTCGGTCAACGCACGAGCGCGCGCGAGGCGATCGGTATGGCGCTTGTGGTCTGCGGCGTGGCGCTTCTGCTGTTGGCTTATTGAAAAGCTTGCCGTCAGTTCTTGTCGTCCGGCAGGACCGGCAACGGGTGAAACTCGATGCCCTCTTCGTGCAACTGCTTGGCTTCTTCCGGCGATGCCTCGCCGTAGATCGAGCGGTGCTCGGCCTCGCCATAATGGATCTTGCGCGCCTCTTCGGGAAAACGCGGTCCGACATAGCTCGCATTTTTGGTAATGTGATCGCGAAGTTCCTTGAGCTTGTGCCGTAGCTCGCGCTCGGCGCTGGACATCATCGCGACCGGCGTTTTCGGCGGAATCGGCGGCATCGGCCCGGGCTGTAGTGGCGGCGGCGGGGCGGGATTGGGCGGCGTCGGTGTAGGTGACGGCGGCCGCGGTTCGGCCGCTTCGCTAGAGTTCGGGCTCGGACCCAGGCTTTGACCCAAACTTTGACTCAGGCTCGGCGCCATGATCGCCTTCTCCACTTTCGCGGAGCCGCAGACCGGGCAGGCGACAAGCTTGCGCTTAGCCTGCTTGTCGTAGGCGGCCGAATTCGCAAACCAGCTTTCGAAAGCGTGACCGTTATCGCAGTTGAACGCGTAGCGAATCATGTCGGCTCTCGCACTGCGTGGAGGTAGACGGGTTCGGCGAGCGGCTCGACCAATTCAAAGCGTCGGCCGTGATGCAGCGACGGAATCCGTTGCCGCGCGGCAGCCACCTCGGCGGGATCGATCTGCGCTATCACGACGCCGGGCTCGGTGCCACCCTCGGCCAGAATGCGACCCCAGGGATCGACGACTAGGGAATGCCCAAAAGTCTCGCGGCCGTTTTCGTGTTTGCCGCCCTGCGCGGCAGCAAACACGAAGCAGCCGTTCTCGATGGCGCGCGCGCGTTGCAGCACCTGCCAGTGCGCTTCGCCGGTCTGCCGGGTAAAGGCGGATGGGATCGCCAGGAACGATGCGCCGGCTTCCGCCAGCGCTCGGTACAGCGCCGGAAAGCGCAAATCGTAACACACCGTCAAGCCGAGGCGGCCCCATGGCAAATCGGCGACAATGGCAAGCTCGCCGGGACGATAGGTATTGGACTCGCGATAGCTTTCGCCACCCGCGAGATCGACGTCGAACATGTGGATCTTGTCGTAACGTGCGGCTACTTCGCCTTTGCGATCGATCAGGAACGAGCGGTTAACGGCTTTTTCCGGCGACGCTTTGATCGCGAGCGACCCGATATGAATGTAGATCGACAGCTTGCGCGCGACTTCGCGCAAGGTTGCCAGCGTGAGATCGACTTCCTCGGCCACGATATTGGCGAACAGATGTTCGCGCTTGATCGCCAGAATATTGGTCATTTCCGGCGTTAACACGTAGTCGGCGCCGGCCGCCTTGGCTTGATCGATCAATCCCAATGCAGCGGCGAGATTTGCCGCGGGATTGAGCCCCGAGCGCATCTGGATCATGCCGACCTTAAAGCTCGCGCATGCCGCGGCGCTCATGCCGGCGATTCCTTCGCCTCGGCAAGCAACGAATCGAGCTTGCCGGCTTCCTCCAACGCATAGAGATTGTCACAGCCGCCGACATGCGTCGCACCGATGAAAATCTGCGGGTAGGTGCTGCGGCCGTGGGCGCGCTGGATCATCGCTTTGCGAATGTCCCGTTTTCCGGTGACGTCGATCTCATGAAAACTTACGCCTTTGCGCGAAAGCAGGTCCTTGGCATCCTGGCAATAGGGGCAATAACACACTGTATAGATGTCAACGGTGGCCATGATCGGACGTAATTTTCAGCAAACTGTTATATGGACGTTCGCGCCGGCTCGGCAACCCTGGCAAAAACCAGTACGTCGACATTCGCGGCTCCGGCGCGCAACAGCGCCCGCGCACAGCCGTCCACGGTTGCTCCCGATGTCAGCACGTCGTCGACAAGTACCAGCCGGCGTCCGGTCACGGCGGCCTTGCCATCCCTCGGCACGCGAAATGCGCCTTGCACATTGGCCGTGCGCTCGGTCCGCGACAGCCCGACCTGCTGCGCGGTCGGCTTGACGCGCTTGAGCGCGCCGGTAGCGACCGGCACGCCGGTTTGGCTCGAAACCGCGGCGGCGAGCATTGCCGACTGATTGAAACGCCGCGCCCACAAGCGGCGCCAGTGCAGCGGCACCGGGACCAGCGCGTCGGCCTCGGCGAGGAGCTCGCGTCCGGCTTGGCCGACCCAGCGCCCCATCATCGGTGCGAGATCAAGCCGGTCGCTATATTTGAGGGCATGGACCAAAGCGCGCGAAATCTCATCGAAGCGCACCGCGGCGCGGGCGCGATGGTAGGCGGGCGGATCGGCAATGGCTTCCATCGACAATATGCCCGGCCCGGGATCGTAGACGAACGGCGTGCCAAGCCGCTCGCAAAAGGGCCTGGTGATGAACGACAGCTTCGACCAGCACGCCGGACACAAGCCGCGGCCCTCGACCGGTTCGCGGCAGGCCGCACAGAGCGGCGGCAAAGCGAGATCGAGCATGCGGCGCAATGCTGAGCGGGCCGCACCGGTGGCGCGCTTGAGCGGTGCGGGAAGAACACTGCCGGCGGATAACATTTGCGGCCACGCTAGCGCTGTCCAAGCACAATGTCATCGGCCTCGGAGCGAGGTGCCTGTGCAGAGCATCGCGCGTGAACGCTCGGGCGACAGCTCGCCTGGGAAATGAGACAATGCGGCATGGTTGGCAGCATGGTTGAAAGCCCGATCATATTTGACCGCTTGCTTTGGCGTCGCCGCCGGCATCGCGCCGCGGCTTTGCCGCCGGCGAACTTTTTGCTCGAGCGCGTCGCTGCCGAACTTGCCGATCGCCTGAGCACTGTGCTGCGCCGTTTCGAACTGGTGCTCGATCTTGGCACTCCGGGCGACGCAGTGCGTGCGGCGCTGCGCCAGTCGGGTTCGGTAGGCAGCGTCGTGGCTGCCGATGTCTTTGCGCGCGACAAGCCGTTTGTCGTCGCCGACGAGGAGGCATTGCCGTTCGGCGATGGCACGATTGATCTTGTAGTGTCAGCCTTGGCATTGCAGTTCGTCAACGATCTGCCCGGCGTGTTTTTGCAAATCCGCCGCGCGCTCAAGCCCGATGGTCTGTTTCTTGCTGCGCTGTTCGGCGGCGACTCGCTTACCGAACTGCGCCAATCCTTCGCTGCGGCCGAAAGCGAAATCGAAGGCGGCGCTTCGCCACATGTTGCGCCATTCGTCGACGTGCGCGAACTCGGCGGACTTCTGCAACGGGCGGGTTTCGCCTTGCCGGTCACTGATGTCGAGCGCGTCACGGTGCGTTACGCCTCGGCCTTGGATCTGATGCGGGATCTGCGGCGTATGGGGGCGACCAACTCAC
>WNGL01017209.1_pt1 | contig 10622 bp, 16 predicted proteins | sample 5400591 | NCBI WGS metagenome assembly WNGL01 (sample SAMN13153377, study PRJNA577476) | soil metagenome | isolation source: 80 cm soil or saprolite under Garry oak tree replicate 1 | place: USA:California | collected 2016-06-15
CGGAAGACCTTCTTACCCGGACAAGGGATGGCCTGGCTGCGGAACACAGCCTTCAGGCGGCTCATGACGCGCGTCGTATCTTCGGTCAACATCGTGTAGCTACGGGTCCGATGCTGGATCTCCAGCGCACTCATCTCGCCGTGATACACGGGAGACAATGAGTTGATACGCAACAACTCGGCTAGCTTGCGTGCGTCAATCAGATTGCCCTTGTTACCTGACTTCAATAACTTGTTCTTTCGCGGATTGCAGACCACAACTTGCGCGACTCGTTGCAGTAACAAGTCATAAAGCCAGCAGAATGATTTCCTTCTTCGAACGTAACGTGCAGCGTGCCTTTGATTCCGTGAAGGAAATCCAAGATTGCCGCCGCCCGTGTTGCCAGTACCGACTGCATCATCACCTTGCCTTCACTGTCTAATACCGCTGCCGAGATCGTGTCGCGATGGACGTCGAGTCCGATATATCTGACGATCTGCATCATGGCTTTCCTTTCTTCGCTTTGTTCACTGCGCCCTTCTGTCTCGATCCAAACCCTATCGTTGAACTCCGGTTCTGGTGAGAACGGAGAAGCGCAAGCTTCTCATAGATGAAACCGACCCGTAGCGAGGATGGCGGTCAAGGACAGCTGAAGGCTGCCGCGTCAGCGGTCTAAACAAAGCGCAGATCCTTGACGGCCACCGCAGCGAAGGGTACTCAACTCATATCTGCTTTCGATCCGCAGACGGATCGATAACGTTCCAACCTTGGGCGGGAGCGACGCATGCGGCAACCAGCGGGCGCCCTTTTATAATGCGTCGCTCCCGCCCATGTTTCACCCTGCATCTGACCTTGAAGATGTGCTATCTGCTTGAGTTCGAGTAACTTCACTTTCAGGGAGTAGCTTTGAGGGGCGAGAGGCGCTTAGAGAGGCACCATCCTTACGCCTGATCTTGGGATAACTGAATTTGTAGAGTAACGTGATGAACTTTGCTTGCAACGGTTGTTCGTTTCGCGCCGGAGGCTGAGAGTTATTCCTCCAGTCTGCGAAAGAACTTTGCCGATCATCAACGTGCCGTGGGAAGAAGTTCTTTCTGAATTCCCGCTGCGCCTCAGCAAAATTCTGGCGGGAGTTCGATGCATAGACCATCTCGAAGTTGCGAATAGCTCTCAGCAGAGGTCCGGCGACTGAGAGGAAGCGTTTGAACTTCTCGATTGTGATCAGAGCTTCGTCGGCAAACAGGAAGCATACCAGTGAACTTGCTGAATGCTCGCGGTCGGCAAGCGAGATGGGAATAGATCTGAGTAACGGAAGCACCTGTCCGTTGCCATCGGTGAAAAGTTTCTGAGGAATGGCTCGGGTCTTCGCAAAGAACTCGAAGCGTTCTTCTTCGGATTCAAGGAAGCGGCTGTTCTCGTTCTCCAAGACAAAGTCGAGCACGATGAGTCGCGCCCGAATCGCGGCGTCACCCTTGCGCCGCCGGTTCTGTGACTCGGGATTGCCGAGCAGCCGGTAGATGGGTTTGGCGAACAGATGATAAACCCGGTAGCCATTCTGATACTCGATGATCTCGATGTGTCCAGCCCCACGCGCCTTCTCCAAGAAGTTCTGTGCAATCGCGCCCGCCACGCGGTCGATGAAGTAATCGAACTGGCGGCGGACGAAGTAGCCGGAGTGAGCCGCGACCAGATACAGGAAAGCGGCTTCGCGCTTGGTGTAGCCAAGTGACTGGAGAGCAGGGATTGGATTGGTCGCCATGTTCAGAGCTCCAGAATGTTGTCGAGCAGGTGGTGATCGCCTTCGGCCCTGGCGGTCAGTGTGGCGCGGTCGGATGACGAGGCGTAGACATGGAATCCCGCCTGGGCTTTTGCCCGGAGCTGGCCGGGACGATACGCAGCAGTGAGAACTTCGATGTCGGCGTGGCCGGAGCGTGAGCCTTGGTCGAGGTCGTATTCGATCCGGGCGTCGGGAATCTGGATGCCTTCATTGACGAACGGCAAGTCGAGTTGCTGCGCGACCTGCTGCTTGATCTCGTCGGTTTCACGCTCGGGATCGGCTTTTCGTTCGGCGTAGATGGCTTTCTGAACCTGGGACTTCAATTCGAAGTCGAGCCGCACGCGCAGACGTTCCCCACCTTGCGACTTGATTCGGTCTGCTTCCTTTTTGTAAGCACGATAGATTTGCGAGTCGTGTTCGACCTCGCGTGGCTTGACCAGCCCGTAGTAGAGTTGCTGATCACCGGAGAACCCAGCTAGACGACGAGCCGTCTTGCGCCCTTCCTCGGTAAGCGTCACGACTTCGATTCGCTCGACCTTTCCGGCGCGTCCGTCGCGACGGGCGTTGACGGTTTCAACGCGGACCATTCCTTGTTGCTCAAGGAAACGAAGATCGCGGGCAAGCTGGTTGCTCTTTCCGTCATAGATGTCTGCCGCCAGATCGCGGGTGGCGAGAACGCGGAAGCGCCCAATCTCGCCCAGTGCCTTGATCTCCTCGTGTCGTAGTGACGGCCCGATGACCGAGTGCGGGAGTTCATTGCGCCGGGTGCGTCGCGATACGGGGTGATCGTGAGCAACTGCTCGCCGTGCATCGGGTTGGGGATGATCCGGTGAATGGTCTTTTGTTTTGGATTCCCGCACGATGTTCAGCTTGCGCGGATGCTCCATCTGGTCGCGCAGTTCCTCCCGCTGAAGTTCCACTGGCGACGGAGCGAGAGCTGGAGCAGGCGGCACTGGCTCCGGCTGCCGCCTGCGAGGAGGATCGTGGGGAAATTCATGAGGAAGATCAAGCCGCATCAGCTTTCCTCACCATCGTCAGTCTTCTGTATGCTGTTTGTCTTTTCTCCTGACGGGGCGCGGTACTCGACGGACACATCGTCGTAGTTGAGGTCGGCTCGCTGTCCCTGCACCTTTCGCACTTCGTAGTCGGAGACCTTGCCGAACTTACGCATCTCACGCTCCGCAGCCTCACGGGCCGCGCGTATGCGTGCGACCAGATCAAATTCCTCGTCATAATATCGAGGGGCGGTGTTCCGGGGTGGAGTTGGCGGAGGTGCTGGCGCATCCTGCCGGATCTCGATACTGCTCTCTTCCTGCTTGGAAAAGTCGCGGGGTGATTTCTTTGGCGTGTTGTCTGAACTCATAGTGAATCTCCTATTCGTTGGCGGGTTTGCCTCGCCAGACAGTGGGTCGGTTTGTGATGAGGATCGGAGCGAGTGCGGCTGAAAACTGTGCAAACTCGGCGCGAAAAGCGCAGAGAATGGCATTCCGCCATAGTTGGAGAACAACCGTCGCGGCGGGCCGTGTCAACCCTGCGCCCGGAACCATGGGCGCACCGCTGTAGGCGGCTGCGGGGTTGACGCGGCGGTGAGCCGTGACGGTTACACTCTCGTGTTGGCGGGAAGGCCGGGGTTGATTTTGGTTCGAGTTGTTATCTCTTCGTCGAAAGATCATGGCTGTCGGGAGAAAGCGATAAGCGCATCGCGCAATGACCCGAGCGCTGTCCGACGGTCATCGGCTCGCCATGCCAGTGCGCAGCCAACCTGGGGCGAATCGGCAAGCGGCTTGTATACCACCCCTTGCCGTTGGAATCGTGTCGCAGACTGACGTAGCAGCCCGAGGCGGCCATGCACTGCAACTTCATCGAGGAGTTCCGGAATGCTCGCGGCATCGCGAATCTTGAAGGCGCGGGCACCGACTGAAGAAAGAGCTTGGTCGATGACAGCGCGGCCTGGATCAATGTCCGGTGATAACAACACCAGCGGAGCGCTGTGCAACTCGGCGATCTGGACCGCTGATTGTTTGGATAGGGTCAGCTTTTCTGGAAGCACTGCGACTAACGACTCGGCAGCGAGCGGCTGGAATCTAATTCCGCGAGCCTGCGTGGGCATAGCTTGCCAATGAGATCCCGAATATCATAACTACCGTAGCGCACGTCGTTTTTGTCACAAGACCCTCCATAGACACCAAGTGTGTAGTTGCTTGTCCGCATATGCACAGCAGCACAACTTAGTTCAATGCCCTGTAGAAAGCCAGTAAGTAGTAACCCCTCGGACAACAGACGTAATGCGGTCGAATTGTTAGCCGTTCTGGTGAGGCAGTGAAGCGGGCTATGCATCGCCGCGAAGACACAGTTCTTATAACCAAGGATTTCCGTCATTAATCAAACCGCGTCAGTGCCCGTAGGGACCGAGACGAATCAGATCGTGCTCTTGGGGGAAAGTAGGCCGACCGATTTATGTGGATGCCAAGAGAGTGAAGTGGGTTGTACTCTGTTTTCGGATTGGCATAAAGGCACTATAGGTGGAAATGGAGCTGCGAATTCCTCACGAATCCACCAGGTTCAACAACCTGCTCTTGTATCTTACTCTGATGTTAAGAAGGAGTTTTTGGTAGAGACCAGGATCCCGAACCGGATTCAAACCCGAAATCTATGAAATTTGGAGGATCACAACTGCCTTATTTTTATTGCGTTGCGAGCCTCATGTTGAACGCTGTTGAATCCTCATGCTCTTGGATGCTTTGACCGATACAAAATCATCTACAGACGAGTTTAGGAAATTGGGGTGAGAAAAAATGCCGCGAACCTTTGCGTCGAAACGCAGGTCTTCGCGTGCAAACGGGTTCAACTTCAGGAGATTCGTTTACTCATGCTGTCCTGTTTGCGGATTCCTGCTGATGCCGATCAGCATTCCTGGGTGATTGCGATCACGATTCCTGCCTGATCCCGATCAGTATTCCTGTGCGAAAGCGATCACCATTCCTGTGCGAAGCCGATCAGTGATTGGGTTTGTCAGGAAGGGTGATCGGAATGGTTCAGGAACCGGTTTGATGGCGGCGCTGGACACAACAAAACGGGTACTTTCCTCTGACAGGAGGATTCATTGCCCGGGAAAAAGGTGTCCATGCGTAAGACGCGAGAAGTCCTGCGATTGCATTTTGAGTTGCACCTGGGGCAGCGGCAGATTGCCCGCAGTGCCTGTCTAAGCCAGAGCACGGTGCATGACTACCTGGAGCGGTTCACCGCCGCCGGGTTAGTTTGGCCGCTTCCATCGGAGATGACGGAGCCGGAGTTAGAGTCGGCGCTGTTTCCTCCGGCAACGAAACCACTGGAGATGGCAGGGGCTCGTCCCTTGCCTGACTTCGCCCACCTGCACGACGAGTTGCAACGTTACAAGCACACGACGTTGCAGTTGCTCTGGGAAGAGTACCGAGCCGCGAACCCTGACGGCTATGGCTACAGCCGATTCTGTTACCACTACCAGCAATGGAGAAGCCAGCGCGACGTGGTGATGCGGCAGCAGCACCGCGCGGGCGAGAAGCTGTTCGTGGACTGGGCGGGCGCGAAGATCCCGATCCATAGCCGCGACAGCGATGCGGTGCACGAGGCGCCGCTGTTCGTAGCCGTGCTTGGCGCCAGTAACTATACCTACGCCGAAGCCTGCTGGTCACAGGACATGGGATGCTGGATTGGCGCTCATGTTCGCACCTTCGAGTTCATGGGCGGCCTGCCCGAGCTGGTGGTTCCGGATAACACCCGGACCGGCGTCAGCCGCGCCTGCCGCTACGAACCGGACCTGAACCCTACCTATCAGGAGATGGCCATGCACTACGGCGTGGGCGTGCTGCCGGCGCGGGTGCGCAAGCCGCGCGATAAGGCCAAGGTCGAGGTCGGAGTGCAGATCGTGCAGCGTTGGATCGTGGCCGCATTGCGCCATCGCAAGTTCTTCTCGCTGCAGGAACTCAACCTGGCAATCGCCGAGTTACTCGCCAAGCTCAACCAAAGACCGTTCCGTAAACGCGAAGGCTCACGGGTGGCGTTGCTCGCAGAGATCGACCGGCCAGCGTTACGTCCGCTGCCCAAAGAACGCTTTGATCTCTCCGTCTGGTCTCCTGCCACGGTCAACATCGACTACCACATCCAGTTCGAGCGCAGCTTCTACAGCGTGCCTTATCAACTGGTGCGGCAGGTGGTCGAGGTGGACTCCGGCAGTGATCGAGATCTTCCACAAAGGCACGCGCGTGGCCTCGCATGTTCGTTTGCACAAACCGTACGCGGCGGCGACCAACCCCGATCATCGTCCCAAGTCGCACCGTGCGCACTTGGACTGGCCGCCCTCGCGCATGGTGCAGTGGGCAAACAGCGTCGGCGCCCGCACCGCCGAAGTAATCGCCAAGATCATGGAATCGTATCCGCATCCGGAGATGGGCTACCGCTCGTGCCTTGGCATCATTCGCCTGGGGCAACGTTATCCGGCACTACGGGTGGAAGCCGCCGCTGACCGGGCGTTGGCCACCGGGGCAGTCAGCTACAAGAGCATCCAGTCGATCCTGCGCCGATGCCTGGATCAGCAGCCACTATCCACCAACGTTTCCTCTCAGCCTCGCACCGCGCACGGCAACGTCCGCGGTGCCGTGTACTTCCAGTAAAGGAGATCATCCGCATATGCTTCATCAACCGACAATCGAGAAACTGACATCCATGCGCCTGGAAGCAATGGTGGAGGCATGGAAGAGCTTCGATCAGGACGAAAACACCCAGCAGCTCAGCTTCGAGGAGAAGCTCTCACTGATGGTCGATCGGCAGTGGACCAGCCGCCAGAACCTGGCCCTGCAACGGCGCCTGCGTTATGCCAAACTGCGCGGCAATGCTTGCGTCGAAGACATCGACTACCGTGCTTCGCGCGGGCTGGACAAGAGCATGGTGCGCGCTCTGGCTTCCGGCTCCGCGTGGGTCGAGCGGCACGAGAATCTCTTCCTGGTGGGACCAACCGGTGTTGGCAAGAGCTACATCGCCTGCGCCCTGGCGCACAAGGCTTGCCGCGACGGATATCTGGTGTTGTACACGCGAGCATCGGCGCTGTTCCGCGATCTCGCGCTGGCTCGCGCCGACGGCAGTTTACGCAATCTGCTGACACGCCTCGGCCGCGTCGATGTGCTGCTGATCGACGACTGGGCGATGGCACCCATGACGGAAAGCGAACGCCGCGACTTCTGGGAGATATGCGAGGAGCGATATCAGACCCGCTCCACGGTCCTCACCTCGCAACTGCCCGTGGCTCAGTGGCACGAGCAGATCGGCGATCCCACCATGGCCGACGGTATCCTCGACCGTCTCGTTCACAACGCGCACCGAATCGAAATGCGCGGCGAGTCGATACGTAAAACCAAAACCACACACACGGAGAAAGGAAACCCTCCACCGCAATAAAGCTGCTGATCCGGTTCGTCTGAACTCACAGCGGTTCTTCGATAGCGATGATGCGGAGGAAGGGGCTCAAACGCCGCCCCTTCCCCCGCCCCCCAACCTGGCTGAACCAACATCACGCCGATCATCACGCCTGCACCAACGCCAAGCCTTCCCAGCGTCGCTACGCTCCGCAAACCAAACCCAAAACCAACAACGTTCTTGACGATCCCGATCACTTCCGACACAATCATCTCGCCAGCGTCGCTGCGCTCCGATCCCTGATCGGAATCACGCAGGAACACTGATCGACTTCCCTCCGGAATGCTGATCGACTTCACAGGAATACGCACTATTTGATGGCCAAGAAAAACGACGGCGCGCCGGGTATCGACGGGGTGACGTTTGCGGCTATCGAGGCCAGCGGAGTGGAGGGATTTCTGGCGCAGATACGGGACGAGTTGGTTGAGTTCCGGTATCTGCCGCTGGCGGTGCGAAAGAAGGACATACCGAAGGACGGGGGCAGCAAAGTCCGCGTACTTTCGATTCCGGCGATTCGCGACCGCGTGGTCCAGGGAGCATTGAAGCTCATCCTGGAACCGATCTTCGAGGCCGACTTTCAACCGGGGTCGTATGGATACCGGCCACAACGGACGGCTCAGCAAGCGGTGTTGCGTGTGGATGATGCGATCATGCGGGGGGAAGAAGCGGATCATCGATCTTGATCTCAAAGCCTACTTCGATAGCGTTCAGCACTCTGTGCTTCTATCCAAAGTGGCGCGGCGAGTTCAAGACCCCGATGTGCTGCGGCTTCTCAAGCTGATTCTGAAATCCACGGGCAAACAGGGCGTTCCACAAGGCGGGGTAATTTCACCTGTTCTCAGTAACCTTTACCTCAATGAGGTGGACCGGATGCTGGAGAAGGCAGGAGAGCGGAGTGCGGCAAATCCGCACGCTCCGTTCGATGTGGCGGGGATTGGAGACCAGTTCACGGCCCGGCTAGTGAGGCACTCCCAGAGGAAACGGGGAGCAACAGACAGGCCGGACCTACGGAATCGCGGCGCCAATCCTCGACCCTACCTCAACCCCATGCCGAAGGCATGGAACGCGTTTGCCCTTCACGGATACCGCGCGGTAACCAGCGAAAACTCACCCCGGCGCGGATCGGCGGCCACCTCCACGACAGCATCCCGGTCCCGCGAACCAACCCCGCAGCTAAAAGAAAAACCCTCCTCATCTGCAGTGTGGGGAGGGCGTTGATTGCATGAGACGGGCTGTTTTAAGCCTTGAGCCTTCGACTAAGGCGTGTTGGAAATGCTAATCCATACCAATTTGTCATGGCTAAATCCCATCTCCGCAGCCCGGAGGTCGTTGGTACATCCCTGCTTGGCGCTTACCAAGCAACTGTACAAGAGGCTGGTGTCACCAACGTCGGTTTTGCTTGCTCCGGGAGTGTGTATACCGGCAATCACCCCAATGTCACTGCCCTTACTTAGTTTGTTCACGCTCACAGGCTGGTGATATGCGCGAAGAACTTCCTCCTTGCTACTCCCGATACCAATTCCTTCAGGCGTTTTCCAAAGAGCAGAGTCGATCACGAAGGCAACGACGGGTAAATTTCTACAGTTCTGAAAGGAACTCAGCACGACATACCCAACTCTGTCCGGCATGTCGTCTCCTTGCGGCTCCACGTACAGATAAAGTCCGTGTTCTTTGTCGGCAAAGCAATAGGTGAAGCACCGCTGGGCTTTGTGCCCAGCTCTGACAGAAACGACTTCATCCGCACATGTTTGTCTAGGAGTCTGTCGGGAATAGATTTTTGGTCTTTTAGAATCAGCAACTTACGAATTTTATGTATTTTGGTAAGCAATTGATTCTAAATGACTTATCGTTTGCCAGATTCTTATTCCAGACACACTCCTAGGCTATATGGCCCCAGCGAATGAGGCCCTGAATACCTGCCGTACGGAGACTGGCCCCCAGCCGGAGCTGCAAGGCCCGCCACGACAATCGCAACAACGAATAGCCAACACGTGATCTTGTGCATCACATTACTCCCTGACGTATGGAATCGGAGATTCTGGGTGATTCTCTTGGAACGTCGTAATCTCCTTTCCAAGGCTGATTACGTCGATATTCTGCCCTCGTGTGCAGCCATACGTCGGTGCCCACCCCTGATTATCAGCTTGGCTGCCAGTGACGCCGAACATGCTTCCGCCGCCATGTATGTAACGATTTCGTGAATCGCCAACATCAATCAAAGCCCCTTTAGGCCCATACTCTTTTGAACCAGCATGTTTATCATCGACGCCTTTCACTGTCGCTTCAATCGGCCCACCAGCGACTGGCTTTGAATCCGATGTCACTTTCATATGGGTCTCGATTTGCGTTTCGTGAACACCATTCTTGTCGCCTACGGTGAACGTCGTCGTATTCCCCTTAGTATCGGTTGTCAGTTTGGCGACAGCAGCAGCCGGTGGAGCTGGCGGCGGTGGCGGTGTCCCTTTGATTGCGTTGATGATCGAATCAATAATATTGTGCCCGTCGAGATCGTTCTTCGACAGCGGATTGTTTCTCACGTAGCCGTATAGATTCAGCGACTGCGGATCATTTAGGTCTGAGTACGGCACGGCTTCGGGCTTATCGGCCCAGTCTGGCGACATCCATCGTCCCATGTTGGAGGCGTAGTATCTTGCTCCGAAGTAGTCGAGTCCGGTTTCGGTGTCGCGTTCTTTGCCGGTGAAGTGCGAACCGCTGCACTCGACAACCCTGAGCACGTCTATTTTTTGATCTGATAGGCCCTAAGTCTTGTTCCATTCAGCAGTGCTATCCAATTTCCGTTTTGAGAGAGTTGAAGATTGTGACCTTCACCTTCCTTGAAAGGAAACGGAATCGATTCTAGAACACGTCCCGACGCGATGTCGTACACGATTGCGCGAGCGTCAGTGTAGTGACCAGGAATATCCCAATACTTACTCTCGCCCTTAACTCTAACCACGATAGCTGCACCCACGGAGTGGTCCGTCGAGACTTGTACGTCCAACATTCTCTCATGCTTGTTCAGCGCTGGCCTGGGTCCTTCAGACGTGCTCTCCTTTTCCCCTGAACCCGCCGAATTTAGGTCCGGATACCAATTTCCATCGTTTGCCAGTCCCCGCAGCTTGGTATTGGGGGCGCAATGACTCACGAGGTCAAACGTCTCCCCATCAAATTCGCATGTGATGTTGACATGATTACCCCAGTAATCCGCGATGACCCTTTTGCCATCTCGCGATACCTTGACGGAGACAGTCCCCATAGCGTCGTTCCTTACGTCAGACCAGCGTACCTGTTTAAGAACACGGCCATCGTTCGCCGATAGAAAACGCACCGTCCCTCCGGTGCGAAGTAGTAACCCGCCAATAATCGGAAACAGGGTTCCTGGGTCCGGGATGTTCGACAGCCAAGCCGAAGGGGCGGC
>WNGL01029158.1_pt1 | contig 10621 bp, 6 predicted proteins | sample 5400591 | NCBI WGS metagenome assembly WNGL01 (sample SAMN13153377, study PRJNA577476) | soil metagenome | isolation source: 80 cm soil or saprolite under Garry oak tree replicate 1 | place: USA:California | collected 2016-06-15
CATAGTAGATATGACCGTGGCTGTCGAAGGCCAGTGCGGGGTCACCGCCAGCATCGTAGATCCCACCAGCCAGACGTGTGACGCCGGGGATCAAGGTGCCCAGGTGCGCAGGGTCAGTTGCTGTGCAGCACCATGTGGCACCACCATCGTTCGAGAAGTATGTGCCCGAATAAGCGTCACCCAATGCGCTGCAGGGTGTGCCGCTAACGGTGCAGCTCCATGTGCGCGTCACATAGTCGTTGGCCGCGCCGACGACGCGTTTGGGGTTGTTCGGATCCACTGCGATGTTTGTCTCATTCTGTGTAGCAGCTGCCGTATCCTGGTTGACGGTCACATCTGGAGCCTGCACACTGGTGCCATCAAGTGGGCTAGACAGGACAAATGTGGGAGTAATCGGATCCGAGCTGCCGGTTGCGCCGACTTCGCCAGCGTCTGCCTCTTGCTGTATAAAAGCTGACATACGGGTCTGCAAGCCAGCCGTGCCGTTGACGGAAGCTACCTTGCCGGCCAGCGTTTTGATGTTATAAGTACTGCTTGCGCGTGCTCCGCTCGGGGCCCAGAGCAGCAGGCCCGCAACAAGTGAGAGACTGAATAGGCCCCCCATGAGAAGAAATAAATTGCGCTTCATGATAGGTCCTTTCGTGAAATTGACAGAGGGCGACCGGTAGAGTGCCGATTTATCGAGCACGTGGTCGCCCCTACCCAGGATAGTACGTGCCGGATAAATCCGCACTCTACAATAGAACAACCAATACAAGTTTGCACTACATTTCCAACGTCAACAAGGTTCTACCACAAGTTGGGGATGAAAAGAAGCAGAGAGGCGATTACTGTGAAACAACACCTACAAGAAGGAGGGCGCAATGAGTCGATTCTTGAAAGCCATGCGCCAACGCCGCTTGGTCGCGGCTTCTCTTAAGACGTTCGGAAACGCCGCTGTCGCGGCTAGCCTTCGGCTCATCCGAACGAGAAGCTTGCGCCTTCGGCTCAGGCGCATGCAAGGAACGTATTGGGCCCCCTACATGCCAAACACCCAACTGCCGACTAACCTCTGATTTCTGGTGGAACCAGGCCCAAAAATAGTCGTAGCGGTCTGACAGAGTAAACAGATGTAGGATTAGCGTTAGTCACGAGCAGTCAATGTGCAGAATGGAGAAAGTAGTGCCCAGTAGTCCAGAAGATCAGACGACATATTCCCCCAATATGATGGACAACCACTAACTTTTATTGCCTGCTCTACACCCCTCAGATCATCAAAATATGCTTTAGAAACTTAGTGTTCGATCTCCCCTCTCTGTATCTATGTATGCAAGACGCCCTATGAAGGACAGTAGAACTGAAGAGCTATTCCTGAAACTGTAGCCGCCACGGCACCCTGTAGAGTGCCGATTTATCGAGCACGTGGGTACCGCTACATCTCGGTGGGAAAAACTACTACAGTTTGTTTTTTGCCAAGCAAAGTATAATTAATATGTATGGGGTTGTCAAGTGCCGTGGACACCTAATCTCCCTTCTGCGCCTTCTCCTGCTCCCTCTTCCGTTTCGCCTCCAACAACTTTTCAGCCGTCGAAACATCAGGCTGTTTTGCAGATTTTTCCTTTTTGGTTGCAGGTTTCGTCTGCCCCGTTGCAGGTTTCGTGCTTTGTTCCTCACTCCCAGAAGCCCCTGGTTTGAAATCCACAGCGCGAATACGTCGCTCGTGGCGTCGTGTGCGTAATGTACCAAGCGTCGAATCGAGGGCAGTGTTCGTAAGTTGCCCACCCTGGGTCGCCAATTGTACCCTGCCTGCCTGGAAACGAGTTGTCAGCCACTTGAGGCCTACCCCAAGGAACTCCAGGCTTGATAGGCGACGAAGCGCGATATCCACAGGCAATAAAAGAGCTGCAAGTGTGAGCAGCCAGAAAACAATCGGAACTGCCGCAGAGACAGCTTGCAAGTTTGAGGCAAAAGCAGCCGCCTGGTCGTTTGGACCAAGGATTGTACCACCTCCCGCCTGAGCTAGCCGCTTCAGGAAACGAGTATCTGTACCCATACTCAGATATTCAGGGGAGTAGGGGACAACGAGGCCGGTTGTACTGACGACCTGGGCGCAATTCATTGCGCCCCTACATGCTTGCCCTTGCCAGGTCACACGCACCAGGTATGCACCGACCTGCGTGGCAGGAAAGTTTCCCTCCCAGCGTTCAGGCGCGGTAGGTTGTAAGGTTACGGTTTCTTGCGCAAGATCAGGTGTGACGATCGTGGCCTGAACTTGCTGCTGGCTTCCCGGTGGCGTTGAAGTTCCTGGTGGAAGATCGACCGTTAAGTGCCCTGTTCCAGCCACTACCTTCGCGTTTATGTTCAGTTCACTATTGGAAGTGGGCAGGGTCCAGGTGACAAGGTTGGCCCAGAAGCTCGCGGCCTTGGCCCATGAGAGCCAGTTTGTGGTCCAAAGCCCGGATGCGTCGCTTGTCCAGGCGACGACACGACCAAGGCCATACTGCCAGACTGCAAGCACAGGATCATCCTTGTGACTGATGAGCACCAACTGCCCGGCTGGCTTGGGTGTGGTTGCTACATACCCATTCAATGGCGGTAATGGTCCTAAGCCTGTTAAGATGGGATGAGCACCGACAACAGCAGGAAAAAAGGATTCGTTAATAATTGCCCGGCGAGTTGCCTGCCGTGTCTCCTGGAGCAGGATTTGCGGAATGGTATTCGGGTTGTCGGCCTGATAGAATCTGCCTTTGCCCCAGGTTGCAATGTTGACCATTGTACCCAATTCTTGATAGTTTGCCGAGTTTGTGGCAACGGTTGATACGGTGATATTTTCGCTTGCCATTTTGAGCACTTGCGCCTGGTAGTTGTCGAAAGCATCGCCATCACCCAGCAGGATTACATGCTTGATCTTCGCATTCGTATGGAGGAGCGCAGTCTCTGCATTGATGAGATCGGGCAAATAACTCTCAGGGTCGTTGGGGTTCATGGCATCAATGGTGCGATTAATGGCTGCCCGGTCTGTGACATACTGCATGGGGACGACGAAACTTCCATAGGCTGCTGAGACAGCTACCTGGTCTCGCGGAGTTAACAGGTTGATCACTCCCTTGCTAGCCTCTTTGGAGATATTGACATCGAGATCACTTTCCAAACTTTCGATGATCAGCACAACGGCAATAGTCGGTGTGTCTTTATGCTGCGGAATATCCATTTTCACCGGCAAGGTTTCTTCCAGTGGAGTATTGGCATAGCCACCCAACCCGTAACTGTTCTGCCCTCCACTCACCACAAGTCCACGTCCAAGGTCACGTACAAACGCCTGGAGTATCTGCATGCGTGTAATTCCCAAAGATACCGCAGGTACATCAACCAGCACGACACTGCTATAGGCAGCCAGGCCATCAAGGGTTGTTGGTAAGTCATTGGGAGTGCCTACCGTAACGTCTATTTTCGTAGCCTGAAGCGCTGCGACAATATTATGTCCCTCACCGGGTCTACCCTCGATCACGAGCACACGCGGAGGACCTTGCACATTGATGAATGTGGCTGCTACATTGTTTGCCCCGATCGTATCCAGTGGTGCGTCCAGGGTGACACGGATGGTATGAAATCCAGGTGGTGGTGCAAGTATACTAAAACTGACTTCCTGCTCACCGACCACCAGGCGGACTTTTTGCTGCAACAGGAGTGAAGAATCGAGGTAGAGACGCAAAGTTGCAGTCTGAGCAACCGTGCTGAAGAGCCTGACGTGAAGCAGAAAACGCTCGTTGGTGTGGAGTTCAGTTGGTGCATCAAGGCCATTAATACGCGCTTCTGGTCCATGAGATGTGGGAAGCGGCACGATATCCAGCCGAATCCCCTCCTGCTGTAAAAGCTGCGCTTCCTGAAGTGCATCTCCCAGGTTCTGCTGACCATCAGTCAGGAGCACGATGCGACGCTGGCTATCTGTGGGCAAGATAGCTGCCGCAAGTCGTAGCCCGGCGGCAAGATCGGTATAGTTCGTATCAGGCGTAGACTCAAAATGAGAGAAGTCGATCTGTGTTTTGACAGATTGTTCCACCAGGGCATTGCGCCCTACTGCGACGATGCCAACCTGGTCCTCTGATCTCTTATGCTGCAAAGCGCCATTTATCCACTGTTCTATGAAGCCACGTTGTGAGACCGTGCTGGCAGAGATATCTCCAACAAAAACGACTGCCTGCCGCGACACTGGCTGTGACCAAGCCATCCCCGCCAGGGCACAAATCACAAGTGTAAACAGTGCCAGCCGACAGGCCAAAATCACCAATCGCTGCGCTTTGGGAAATGGTAGCGACATTCGCCGCCAGGCAAGGAACACCAGGACGCCGATAGGAATGAGGAGCAGAAGAAGCAAGGGCTGTTCAAATGTCACCATGCCTATGACCTACTTTCTCTTCATTCGCCTGGGGCGGCCACGAGGGCCTCCACTCCGCCCCACACCACTCCCGCCCCTACGGACGCGCTTCTTGACGGTTCTATATGTGCGTCGTGTAATGGCAAGGAATGCCTCTACATGATCTTCTATTATGGCTTGTAGGGAAGCTTCCTGCGGTTTGCCAACCCCTGTCCTTGCATCCGTAGGGGCCGATTTATCGGCTCGTCGCGAGCCCCGCCCATAGCTTACCGTAGGGGCCGATTTATCGCCGCCCACCGCCGATTGATCGGCTCGTCGCGGGCCTCGCCCGTAGCTACGGCTAAAGAGCCACCACTCAACACACAGGATGAGGAGCAGAAGAGCGGCAATCCAGGGCCAGATTTCACGCAACACTCTGGGTACCAAGTTCGTTCCTGATTGGAAATCCGTACTATGCTCCACAGGGAGCCGATCTGCAGGTTTCAGGCGCGATTGCAGCGGATCAAATAGATTGACAGCAAAGGCTCCCAGCTTCTCCTGACCATGAACACGCTGTACAACCTGGTAGATGCCAGTTGTATTGGTTTTAGCAAATGGCACAACAGGAAATGGCGGACCCACAATAGTAGATTGTTGATCTGGCCCTGTAATTGTCACCTGGCTGGCACCTGGCCACGTCGAAATCGTCACCGGGACCCCAGGTATGACCTGCCCATCTCCACCAACTGGGAGCGGCAGAAACCAGTTGACCATGTTATAGATCAGAATGGGGAAACTGGGTTGAAGTGGAAAGTCGGTATCGTGCAGATCAAAGCCCAGTACCGCGATTCTTTTGTTGGCATTCTCACCAGCAAGCAGAAGCGGGGTTTCGGGTGCAGTAATCACCGATTGTGCCCACAACGCCGGAGTAAGCTCGTGGCTGATCCGCAGAGTATGAATGCTGCTGAGATCGACATCTTGCAGCAAATTTGCGCTATCACTCCCGGCACTGATATGGCTGACAGTGATCGTCGGTCCTGATTTACCAAAGATATACGAACCTGCCGGGGGATTGACGAAGAACAGGCCACCATCGGGCAAGGTTGGCGGAACAAAACCATCGAACACCGTCAAATCAAAATTGCCAACATTCGGTACATACTTTGCAGGGGTCGTCTCAAAGAGGTCAACACCCGGTTGAAGTGAAAGAGCCGCCTTCAAGAAGCTATTGCCTTTGGTCACCAGCAGAACACGGCCATGCAATGACCTGCCAACAATCGCCCATGCCTCGTCATCAACCGCCAGAGCATCCTGAGAGATGAGCCGTGCATGCAGAAAACGAGTTGTTGCTGGTAATGGGCTCCATTGCAGTGCTCCACTGGCCCCCGCTGCCAGGTTGATAGTTTGTACATCGACCAGTCTGCCATCAGCATACAACTCTACAGGAATGGATCGTTGCTGATTGCTATAGTTGGCAACCTGGGCCAGGGCCACAAGTTTTCCCTGAATAGTACGTGCGGCCAGGGCTGTAAGTGCCTCGTTGGGAGCGTCAGTGCCAATGCGCAGATAACGCACAGGAAACGGAAGAGAGGTTGCCAGCGAGACCGCCTGCTCAAGATCAGCATCCTGATTTGTGACTCTGGCCTGCGCGAGTTTGGCCCGCAGCTGCTCCTTATCCGAGGACGCTGCTATCAACACCTGTGGTGTACGTGCCATGGTAATGATGGAGAGGTGGTCATCAGAGCCAAGTCCATCGATCAAGTCGAGAATCTGATTTTTCGCTTCCTCAAATCGACTTGGAGCTATTACCTCCGCTTCATCATCCCCCGGATGCGCGCCCCCGGAGAGGGTGTCCGTAGCCTGCATACTGGCGGACGCTTGCAGAATGATAATGGTGTCGCCGCTGATGGGACTACTGGCAAAGATCGCTGGTCGTGCCAGTATCAGCACAATCACAATGGCTGCCAGCAACTGAAGCAAGAGGAGCGGGGTGATATGCAAGCGTTGCCAGGGACGACTCGCCTGCAGGTCCTGAAGGGCCTGCTGCCAGAGCAAGGTGCTGCCAACCACCCGCTCCTGCCGTTTGGGTCGCATAAAATATAGCAGGAGGATAATCGGTATTATGATGCCAAAGGCGAGCGCCGCTGGAACCAGTAAGCTCATTATCCATCCTTTCACGCGACTGGCCGATAAATCGGCCCCTACCTGACCAATTCAACCTGTCTCAACAATCTCTGTACAACATCCATAATATTCATATCGCTTGGAACCATCGTATACGTCATCGCGTGCATATGGGCGAAGGAAGCTAACTCCTGCGTAAATGCTGCCAGGCGCTGCTGATATGCGTGTAAGACAGAGGGTGAAGCACTCACCTCGACAAAACCGGTGCCTTCGCTATCTCGCAGACGCCAGTCGCCCTGCAAGTCTGGCTCAAGCTCTTCAGGAGCAAGTATCTGGAGCAGTGCAACTTCCTGGCGTAACTGGCGGACAGCTCGTAGTCCGGTCGCATAGCCCCCTGGGGCGAGAAAATCCGAGATGACGATAGTGAGGCCGGGACCTGTCACAACACGACCAAGGTCATAGAGCGCCCGGTTCAAGTCTGTTTTCCCAGAACGTGGCATCCTGGTCAGAAATTCGCCAACTGCCCAGATTGAGTGTTTGCCACTTCCAGCACGACGATAACCAGCCAGGCGATCAGTCAGCGCACCAACAATCACTCTATCCTCGCATTTGAGTGCCACGTATGAGAGCGCCGCCGCCAATGTGTTCGCCAGCGCGGATTTCGGTGGTGTTCCCTGGTACATCGAATCGGAACAATCAATCAGTACCGTGACGGTGATGTTTTCCTCAGCCTCAAAGACTCGCAGGAAGAGCCGCTCCAGGCGTGCAAAGGCCCGCCAATCGATACGGCGGAAGTCATCCCCCGGTGCATAGTGACGATAGTCTGCAAACTCCATAGATGAGCCTGCAAGCGGGGAGCGCCGCCGCCCAGGTCGGCCTGTTGCCATCGCTTTGCGTGTGACAAGGATCAGGTTGTCCAGGCGCTGCAATGCATCCGCATCAAGCGGGAAGCGAGCAAGGCCATTACCATTAGCCATTGTTGGTTACCCTTCTGGTGCTCCCCATAAGCGTGTCTGTTCCCACACGTTGTCCATGGCCTGGCGTACCCTCGAAAGAGCACCTGCTGATAGGGCATCAACCAACTCCTTCATTCCATATCCTCTTGTCGTCACATCCTGCCACAGTGTCCGTTCGCTCTCATAAGGCTTACGTTCATACAAGGCTATATGCATAGCTATTACAAAGGCAAAATCCAAACCCTCATAGATCATCCTGGGATGATCTCCCACGAGTTGAGCATTGAGCATCTTGTTACGAGCTTCATAGGCTCGCCACCAATTGGTTTTCAATGCACGGTCAAAAGACTCCTGCGGTATAGCGGCTGCCGTAGCCCGCAGACGGGGAAAGAATTCTTCAGGGTCCCAGAGCACAAGTTGGTGCTCATACATGTCTGCCTGGATTCCCCAATCTTCCGTTGCCTCCTGGGCAGCAGCGAGCCATTTGGAACCAGGAACAGTATAGCAATCCACCATGATGCCGGTATCAAAGAATTGTTCTACCAGGGGCTCCACTCCATCAACTGTAATGACAACGACCTCAACATCAGAATACTCCATGGCAGCATGATGAGCTACTGATCCATAGCATGCTCCGGCAATGACCTGCGTTCCCAATGCTTCTCGTTTTCGTTCGACGACATGTCGGGCGATCTCTAGACGCATCATATTTGGATTTGGAGAGGGATATCGTGATGTATCCATTTATGATTCTGTTTCTTGTATTATCGTCTCGATCAAATCTTCCGGCGTCACCCCGTCCGCCAACCCATCAAAATTCAGGATAATTCGATGGCGGAGCGAGGGCCTTGCCACCGTCTGTAAGTCCTCGATGGAAACGTTGTAGCGGCCTTCAAGTAAGGCACGCACTTTCGATGTCATGATGATTGCTTGCAACCCACGTGGACTGGCTCCATAGCGAACATATTTGCGTACTTTCTCTGGCGCATCTTCCTGGTCCGGATGCGTTGCCAGCAACAAACGTACTGCGTGCTCTTTGACATGGCTGGCAACTGGAATGGCACGGCCTATTTCGATCATATGCAGCAGTTGCTCGCCTGTGGCAACCTGCTTTGCTCGCAGCGTTTGAATACCAACAGTTGTATCAATGATACGTACCAGGTCTTTGGCACTGGGGAAATTGACCATGATTTTGAGCAAGAAGCGGTCGAGTTGGGCTTCTGGCAAGGGATAGGTACCCTCCATCTCCAGAGGATTCTGGGTAGCCAGCACAAAGAATGGCTCCGGTAATGGCCGTGTGGTATCGCCTACACTGACAGTGTGCTCTTGCATACCTTCGAGCAATGCCGATTGCGTTTTAGGCGTCGCCCGGTTGACCTCATCAGCGAGCACTACATTGGCAAAGATTGGGCCCGGCTGGAAACTGAAGACACGCCGACTGCCAGACCGCATGGCATCGTCGGCTTGCTCAGTTACAATTGTGGTACCAACAATGTCGGCAGGCATCAGGTCTGGCGTAAACTGAATACGGGCGAATTTGAGGGCAAGCGTATCAGCCAATGTGCGCACCAGCAGCGTTTTTCCCAGGCCAGGCACGCCCTCCAGCAGCACATGTCCTCCTGCAAACAAGGCCAGAAGCAACTCACGAATAACACCCTCCTGGCCGACGACGATTGAACAGAGTTCACGTTCCAACTGTTGCGCAACATCTATAAAATGTGCGATATCAGCTTCACTCGGACCATTTGTTTGTTCAGACTGCTCTACTTTCTCTGGCTGTTCTGATTGAGCTGAAGATGAAATTTGCTCATGTCCATCCAGTTTGCTTAGATCTTCAGCTTGCGTGCCAGCATCAGGCGGTGTTTTCTCGCTTTTATTTAGCATATCTTATTGCTGCCCTTCTAAGGTATTGTAGTAGCCATGAACGAGATCTTTCAGATCAGGCGGGATGTTGCTATTGTCAATTGCATCATGAGCCATCTGATCGTACTGTTTGACTACCTCCGAATAGGGAACGGAACTACCTGATGGGGTAACGGCATTGTCTCCACCAGTCGTCTGTGAACTGGTACCCGTACCCGTTTTCCCCGGCACAAAAACCTGCTCATCTTTTCCCTGTTGATGTCCGGCTCCAGTGTTTCCACCTGAGCTCCCATGGCCCGCTCCACCCTGTCCTTGACCTTGCCCCTGTCCCTGTCCTTGCCCCTGCCCTTGCCCCTGATTCTGGTTCTGTCCTTGCCCCTGCCCCTGGTTTTGATTCTGCCCTTGTCCCTGCCCCGTATTACTCCCATCTGTCGCTGCCGCAAGAGCATTTGCTGCCTGTTGCAGACCCTGAGTGGCCTGATCGATGGCGCTGGCTTGTGCCTGAGTTGCAGCAGCATCATTGGCAGCTGCCTGGACTGCATTACTTGCATCAGCGATATCAGACTGGTTCCCATCAGCAATAGCCCTGGCAAGCTGATGCAGAGCTGCACTGAGCTTGGGGTCCTGGCTGGCTGCATTGGCTGCTTGCTCAATTTGCTGTGCCAGTTGTGCACGCTGCGCAGCAGTCATCTTGCTCGCCTGGGCCGCCAGGTCCTGCAGTGTTTTTGCAAGCTGGCGTCTCCCCTCTACCGTATTGCTATTCGCCAGGGCTTTGGCCAGGGCCTGGAGAGAGGCATTAGAACTGCCTTGCAGGGCAGAACTGGCAGCAGCCACCGCCTGCGCCTTATTGGCAGCATTGGGGTCTTGCAGTTGGGCGATTTTGGCCTGTGCCTGCGCAAGTATCTGCTGAGCATCTGCTTCATTTTTCGCATGTTGTAGTTTCGCTTGAGTGTCGCTCAGAATTTGATCAATCTGTTTCAGTTGTTCTGGTGTGAGCACATTCTGCTGGTGAAGCGTCTTACGTACGAGGTCGATGGCTGCAACTTGTTTGGCGATGCGGGCCTGAAATGCTGCTTGTTGTTGCAACACCGCATTCATCGGATTCGGCAGCAGCACAAGCAGTGCAAGAATAATGCCCACAACACCAAACAGTATCAGTGGAGTGCGATGGGGCCGCAAGGAAACGGAGGTAGGGGGCCTGTATTTGGATAGGTGCGAGAGTGCATCCCGACGCTGCAGGACAGAGAGCGGCGAAGATGCGCTCTGAAGTTCCCAGGCTGTGCTCAGGCGATCATGCAGTGCCAATCGCGCATCGACAAGCCGGGCGGTGGCAGCAAGAGAAGGT
>WNGL01012363.1_pt1 | contig 10620 bp, 10 predicted proteins | sample 5400591 | NCBI WGS metagenome assembly WNGL01 (sample SAMN13153377, study PRJNA577476) | soil metagenome | isolation source: 80 cm soil or saprolite under Garry oak tree replicate 1 | place: USA:California | collected 2016-06-15
GCAGTTCGCGGCGGGGCCGCCGGTTGAGAACGGTTTTTATTACGATGTCGATCTGGCGCACCGCATCTCACCCGACGACTTCGAAAAAATCGAGGCGGAAATGAAAAAGGAAATCAAGGCGAACCATCCGTTCGAGCGCATGGAAGTTTCGCGCGATGAAGCGCTGAAGATGGGAAAGAATGGTCGGCTTGCCGCGCTGAGCGATCGCGATCAACCAAGCAAATACAAGCTCGACATCATTGAGAACATTCCGCCTGACGAGAAAATCTCGCTCTATCGCAACGGCGATTTCATCGATCTCTGCGCCGGCCCGCACATCATGCGCACGGGAAACATCGGCGCGTTTCGCCTAACGAACGTGGCGAGCGCCTACTACAAAGGCGACGAAAAAAATCCGCAGTTACAACGGGTTTACGGCACCGCCTTCAAAACGAAAAAGGAACGCGACGACTATTTCTTGATGCTCGAGGAAGCGAAGAAGCGCGACCACCGCAAACTCGGGCGCGAACTCGAGCTCTTCGTTTTCGATGACGACGTAGGTCCGGGTCTTCCGATGTTTCTGCCGAGAGGCGCAGTAATCGCCGACGAACTGGAAAAACTTGCGAAAGAAACCGAGTTCGCCGCCGGTTATCAACGCGTTCGCACACCGCACATCGCGCGCGAGTCGATGTACATAAAAAGCGGGCATCTACCCTACTACGCCGAATCGATGTTCCCGCCGATGACGCTCGAAGCGGAAGGAGATTGGAATCGGGTCCTACAACGATTCGATAAAATGATGCATGACCTCGACCATCTCGTTTGGTTCATGATGAAGCTGGTTGGGCGGTTTCCCGACGCTAAGAACATACCGCCGAACGAACGGCCCACGCCAGAAATGGCGAATGAACTGTTGAACTCGCTCGCTCGCCAGTTCCAACAATTCGCGAAATCCAAGAATGCGTCAGCACTTGCGCAGCTCGAAACTCCTGGGCGCTCGACCGAGCTCCAGGCTGCCGTTGACAAGCTCTATGACGATCCTGCGTTAGCAGAGCTCTTGAATAACTATTCGAAGATTCGCCTTTGGGTAACCCTATTCAGAGCCTCGGAACAGCAGCCAGATCGTTACTATCTCAAGGCGATGAATTGTCCGCACCATCACAAATTGTTTGCGGCCATTCCGCGCAGCTATCGCGATCTGCCGTTGCGGCTGGCGGAGCACGGGACGTGTTATCGCTACGAGCAGAGCGGCGAGTTATTCGGGCTGATGCGGGTGCGCTCGATGCAGATGAACGACGCGCACATTTACTGCACGCCGGAGCAGTTCGAAGCGGAATTCAACGCGGTGAACGAGATGTATCTGAAATATTTCAAGCTCTTCGGGATCGAGAAATATCTGATGCGTTTTTCAACGCACGATCCGTCGAAACTCGGACAAAAATTTGTCGATGAACCGGAGCTTTGGAAACAGACCGAAGTGATGACGAGACGCGTGCTCAAAGATTCCGGGATCAATTATGTCGAAGTGGCTAATGAAGCAGCGTTTTACGGGCCGAAGATCGACGTGCAGGCCTGGAGCGCGATAGGGCGCGAATTTTCCATCGCGACCAATCAGGTCGATTTCGCCCAGCCGCGCCGGTTCAATCTCGTTTACAAAGATCGCGACAACACCGAGAAGACGCCGCTCTGCATTCATCGCGCCCCGCTCGGCACACACGAACGTTTCATCGGATTCCTGATCGAGCATTACGCCGGCAATTTCCCGCTCTGGCTGTCTCCTGAACAGGTGCGCATCCTCACTATCGGCGATGACGCCAAGCTGATCGATTATTCGATGTCGATCTTAAATGAATTGCGTTCGCATCAAGTCCGCGCCGAGATCGACAAGAGCACCGATCAAATCAACGGCAAAATCCAGCGCGCGGAGCAAATGAAAGTGCACACCATGTTCGTCATCGGCAAACGCGACATGGAAGCCGACGCCATCAGCGTCCGCGTCCACGGGAAAGGCAATCTCGGCGCCAAACCGCGTCGTGAAGCGATCGCGAAAGTCTTGGGTGATATACGTGATCGCCATTAGGCGTAACTTGACTCATGGATGCTTTCCGATATTCTTCTTTTATGTCAAAGGCAGTTCCTTCGCTTGATGAAAAGGCGGATAAAGTGTTCACCCAAGTTCGTATCCAGACAGCGATGCCTCTGCTTGAGATCGCAGCCGCCACAGGCGTCCGTGGCGCCGATCTCAAAGAGACCGTGAAAAAACTCGCTGCGAAGGGTTTGGTAACTGTTCAACGATTGGACAATCCTCTTGACGCGATTGTTAGCGTTAGTGGTAAATACCTGTGAAAGCGCTCTTCGTGGGCGCTGATCTAAAATGCGGTGAATCTGGATCCCCAATGGTGGATTGTCGTTGTGCCGATGGGAATCGGTCTTCTTTCTGCCGGCCAGACAATTCAATCCAAGCAAGGCATTGATTTCTTCGCAGCTCTCACTACGGGATGGGGCTTCGTATATTGGCTCTCTCGTGGTTTAGTTCCGGTCGGAACCTATATCGCGTGGTACTTCATTCAAAATCCTCACGAGCACTCCATTTTCGCTGCCGCGCTCTGCGGATTAGGATCTGAGACACTTCTCCGAGCCAAGGTTTACTTAGGCCAAACCCAAACGGCAGGGGGAAAACCGGAAGACGTTTTCAAAGGCCTGTTTGATTTAATCGAGTGGTATCAAGCTTATTGCTTAAAACGATCTGGCATTTCCTTAGCGGAGCGGCGACGCAAGCTGGTAAGCAAATTACTCATTTTGAAAACCGATTTTCCAACTTTCTCCGCTGCTGTGAAAGCGAGTGCGGCCAGCTTAGATGACAACGAAAAATCGGACGTCCGAAAGAAAGCCGACGAGCTACTCGCTGAATTCCAGAAACAATTGGCGCTGACGGCCGGCGGAGACGAAACGACTCGGCTCCACCGTGACTTCATTTTCGAACTTGGATATGCGCTGCTAAAACTCGTCGGCAAGCGCGGCCTGAAAACGCTAACGACAGGCTAATACACGGATCGACATTCCCGCCTGTTTTAACAATTGTCGAACTGAACAAATGAAAGTCGACACCATGTTCGTGATTGGAAAGCGCGACACGGAGGCCGACGCCGTCAGCGTCCGCGTCCATGGCAAAGGCAATCTTGGCGCCAAGCCGCGCGGCGAAGCCATCGCCGAGATTTTGCAGTCAATTAAGGAGCGAAGGCTGTAGCGGCGGTCTATGACCGTCGGACGAATTAATGCGACGCTTACAGAGCGCCGCTACACAACTAAAGAGCGGTGCGCTTGATCGTGCAGAGTTTTCCCAGCTAAAACATTGAAATGGATCTGACCGGTGCGCTCAAGAGGCATTTTGGCTACTCGGCGTTTCGGCCGTTACAGGAAGAAATCGTCGGCGATGCACTCGCGGGACGCGATGTGTTTGCGCTGCTGCCGACGGGCGGCGGGAAATCGCTTTGCTTTCAATTGCCGGCGTTGTTGCGGGATGGCTTAACGATTGTGGTATCACCCCTGATTTCATTGATGAAGGATCAGGTCGATGCGCTGCAAACCAGCGGAATCGCGGCGACATTTTTGAACTCGGCGTTAGATCGACAGGAAGCAATCGCACGTTTGCGCGGATTGCACCAAGGCGAGTATCGCTTGCTCTACGTCGCGCCGGAGCGGTTGATGCTGGAGACGTTTCTTGACAAGGCGGCGACTTGGAAAATCGCGCAGATCGCCATCGACGAAGCGCATTGCATCAGCGAGTGGGGCCACGACTTTCGCCCGGAGTACCGCGAGTTGAAAAAACTGAGAAAACATTTCCCGGATGTGCCGATCATGGCGTTGACCGCGACTGCAACCGAGCGCGTGCGCAAGGATATTGTCGATCAATTGCATCTCGATGATGCCCGATGCTACGTCGCGAGTTTCAATCGTCCGAACCTAACCTATCGCGTCGTTCCGAAATCATCGCCTTATGAGCAAGTGCTCACGTTGGTGCGGGCTCGGTCCAACGAAAGCGGCATCGTCTATTGCGCGAGCAGGAAGACGGCGGACAGGCTCGCGGCGAAATTGAGCGGGAATGGAATCAAGGCAAAGCCGTATCACGCGGGGCTCGAAGCGGCGGAGCGCACGAAGCACCAGGAATTGTTTCTGCGCGACGATGTGCGCGTGATCACGGCGACGATCGCGTTCGGGATGGGCATCAACAAACCGAATGTGCGCTTTGTGGTGCATCACGATCTCCCGAAGAACATCGAGAGTTACTATCAGGAAACCGGGCGCGCGGGCCGCGACGGATTGCCGAGCGATTGCGTGTTGCTTTTCAGCGCAAGCGACGTGGTGAAGCAGCGGCGTTTTATCGAGGAGAAAAGCGAGCACGAGCAGCGGATCGCGCACGAGCAATTGCGCGCGATGATCGCTTACGCGGAGACGCGCGAATGCCGACGCGCGACATTACTAAAGTATTTTGGCGAAGAGCTGTCGCCGCCTTCATGCGAGGGCTGCGATAATTGCCTGAATCCGCGCGAGACGTTCGACGGCACGGTGCACGCGCAGAAATTTTTATCGTGTGTTTATCGGATTTATTCCAAACATGGATTCGGCTTTGGCCTGAATCACATTGTCGATGTTCTGAGCGGCGCCGAGACGGAAGGAATTCTGCAGCGCGGCCATAATCAGCTTTCGACCTACGGGATTGGTCAGGATCTAAAACGCGGCGCGTGGCAGGCAATCGGGCGCGAACTATTACGGCTCGGACTGGTTGCCGCCGCGCCGGGGAAATTTGCAACACTGCAACTCACCGATACCGGCCTGGCCACTTTGCGCGAAAGGAAGCCAATCACGTTGACTAAGCCATTCGATGTCCAGGAGAAAAAGCGACCGAAACATCGCGCGGGCGAAATCGAATGTGACGAAGCGCTTTTCGAGCAGCTGCGCGTTTTGCGCCGGAAGCTGGCCGACAAACGCAACGTGCCTGCCTACATCATTTTCTCCGATGTGGCGCTTCGCGAGATGGCGCGCGCTTGTCCAATTACGGCAGCAGAGTTCAGCCAAATTCCCGGCGTCGGTCAGCAGAAGCTGCGCGATTTCGCGCAGCCGTTTACCGCGGCGATCCGAAGTTATCTCTCAACCGCGGGTGAGTGAATCTGAGGCTATTTCTTCTTTCGCTTTTTCGTCGGCAACTTCTTGCGTTTCGTCTTCGCGAATTCGCGCAGCTGTTTTTTGCTCATCGACTTGTACATTCCTCTCGAAGCGCCTTTGAGCGATGACTTCGAGCGCTTTCCGCGTTTCGCGGCAAGCGCCGCGCCGGCCGCCATTTGTTGTTTCTTTGATTTTGCAGGCATACAAATGTTTCGCGTGCCGATTCGGAAACGGATTCCCTAAATTGCAGCGCCTTTGCGCCACAAAAAGTAAACCGGCACACCCGTGAGCACGACTAAGATTCCGATCCCGGAAGTAGCCGGCGCGAGAAAACCAAGATCGACGATTAACAAACCGGCCAGGAAGATCGACATGAGCGGCACGATCGGATAACCCCAGGTGCGATATGGACGCTCAGCCGCGGGCGCTTTTCGTCGCAAGATGATGAGCGCCGCCACCATCAGGATATAAAAGATTAAATCAGCCGAAACGATATACTCGAGCAATTGGGTATAGATGTTTCCGTAAGTCACCTTGTGTGTCGCGGCGTCGGTCGTGACGGTCCGCGGCAAAGTCAAAAACGCGGTCCAGATTCCTTGCGCGATCAATGCCGCCGCGGGGACGTGATGGCGATTGGTCGTCCCAACTCTTCTGAAAAACAGCCGATCGCGCGCCATCGCAAAATAGACTCGGGCGCCGGAGAGAATCAGTCCGTTGTTGCAACCGAAAGTCGAGATCATGATCGCAGCCGCCATACACGTCGCGCCCGGATTTCCAAAAACGGCGGCCATCGCCGCAGCAGCCACGCGATTTTGTGGGGCATGTTGGATTTCGGAAAATGGCAACAGAGCGAGATAAGCAACGTTCGCCAGCAGATAAAGAACTACCACGCTTCCGCAGCCGAAGAGCAATGCGCGCACCAGATTTCGCGCGGGATCGCGCACTTCGCTTCCGATGAACGTGACATTCGTCCAGGCGGTTTGCGCAAAGAGCGGGCCGACCATTGATTTGCCAAAAAGCAGCGTAAGGGCAAGCCCGCCGGCAAATGTGAAACCAGGCTGCGCAATTTGTGGACTCCAGCCATTCCTCCAAGAATCCCACCAATCGGAAGAACGAGCGGCGCAACTCGTGCTCCACCCTAACGAGAGTCCAATCACGATGACGGCCGCGAGCGCGACAGTCTTCGCGAATGTAAAACTGTTCTGGACCAGCTTGCCTAATTCGAGCCCGCGGGTGTTTGTCCACGTGAGAAGCGCAATCAGCAAGATCGCTGTCAGTTGTTCTGTGGAAAGACTGATCGCGTAACCGCCGCCTAACGAGACTGGCGCGATCAAATAATTGTCCGGCGCGACTGCCGAGACAAAAACGCCCAGAAATTTTGCAAATGCGATCGCTACAGCCGCGATTGTTCCGGTTTGAATGACGAGGAACAATGTCCAGCCATACAAAAATCCGATCGACGGACCGTAAGCTTCGCGCAGGAAAACATAAACGCCGCCCGCGCGCGGCATCATTGTCGCGAGCTCGGAACAGGAAAGCGCACCAGTGATCGTGAGCAAGCCGGCAACAGCCCATGCCAGCAACAGCCAACCGGGCGCGCCGATCAATCGCGACGATTCCGCCGATGTAATAAAAATGCCCGAGCCAATCATTGAACCCATCACGATCATGGTCGCGTCGATCGGGCCGAGAGCGCGGACCAACTTTGGGTCCTGTCGATTATCGATCTTGCCGTTCATGATCTGGCGGTAGGGCGAGACTCTGTCGAGCCGGCGAATTGCACGGCCCGCGGAGCGTCGCCCTACGCAAAATATGCGTTGTTATGATTTTGGCGGCGCGATTGTCACGCCTTCATTTTTAAGCTGCGCTCGCAACACGCGCGCGAATTCCACCGCACCCGGCGTGTCGCCGTGCACACAAACTGTTTCGGCTTGTACGTCGATATCTACTCCATCGACAGATCGAACTTTGTCTTCCCGCAACATTCGCAGAACGCGCGCCGCGGCTTCCACGGGATCGCGCAGCAACGCGTTCAGGCGCGTGCGCGGAACAAGCGTGCCATCGGCAAGATAATTGCGGTCCGCAAAGACTTCGCGGGCGATTTTCAGTCCCCCTGCTTCGGCCACACGCGCGAGCGCGCTGCCATCCGGCGCAAAAAGAACCAGCGTTCGGTCGGTGCTCGTAATGGCGCGTGCAATCGCGCCGGCAATTTTCTCGTCGCGCGCCGCGATGTGATAGAGCGCGCCATGCGGCTTTATGTGATTCGGGCGCACACCGAGCGCTTCTGCAATCGCGCTAAAAACTCCGAGCTGATAAATCACCGCGTCGCAAACCTCCTCGGGCGTGACCGGCAATTCTTTCCGGCCGAAGTTTTCCCGATCGAAGAGGCTCGGATGCGCACCAACAGCAACGCCGTGGTCGCGCGCCGCTTCAATTGACATGTGAATGGTGTCGGCGTCGCCGGCATGAAACCCGCAGGCGATGCTCGCGGACGTTACGAATTCAAGCATCTCATCGTCGTGGCCGGCGCCTTCGCCGAGGTCGGCGTTAAGATCGACAACCAACTTCATGAGAAGTGCGGTTGCAGCCCGCGCCGGAACTGCTCGAGCTTCTGCTCGCGATTAATCAAAAGCTGATGCGCATCGGCAAGCGTAACTTCGCGAAAGCGAACCTCATCGCCAGCGCGCAGTTGAGCCGCAATTGAAAGATCGACCGTAATCACGTGCGCGATTTTCGGATAACCGCCAATGGTTTGGCAATCTCCGAGCAAGAGGATCGGTTTCCCACTTGGCGGGATTTGGATCGTGCTGGGAGCAACCGCTTCCGAGATAAGATCGACAAGTTCATTTGCTTTCAGCCGCGGACCTTCGAAACGCACTCCCATTCGATCCGAATCGGGCGAGACAGTGAATTTGTCGCCCGTGAACCGTTGAACCGTTACATTGTCAAAACGGTTCCACTCAGAGCCGCGGATAACGCGCAGAGTTGGTTCGCGTTTGGCCGGGCTCGACCAGTCATGCGGAGGTTTCCAGCGCGCGATCTTTTCTTCACCCAACTTCTCGATCAAGTGCTTCGCGTGCTCGGAATTGCTGCCGAGCGGAAGTTCATCGCCGTGGCGCAATGCACGGCCCTCCTTTCCGCCGAAATTTCCCCGCAAATCAGTTGATCTACTGCCGAGCACAACCGGCACGTCGAATCCGCCAGAAACTGCAATCCAAGCGCGACATCCGGTTTTTGCCCGCTCGATCCCCATTTCGTCGCCTTCTCGAATAACGACTGGATGACCAACCGGCAACGATGTCGATCCAGAGCGCGCATCGAATTCGCCGCCGCTCCAGGCCATAAGTCGTTCATCCGCGAACCGCAATTGCAAGCCGCCGAAGGTGACCTCCAGCCCAGCGGCCGATTCGTTATTGCCAACAAGCAGATTGGCAACGCGCAATGCATGCGCATCGAGCGCGCCGCCGAGCGATACACCAAATTGGCGAAATCCGGTGCGACCAAGATCCTGCACGGTCGTGGAAAAGCCGGCACGGACAGCAGTCGCATTCACATTGCCGATCTTTCAAATTCGTCGCGCGAGATCGCGCGAAAACGCACGCGATCGCCCGCGCGGAGAAGCGCGGGAGGATCTTTTTTGGGATCGAACAAACGCAGCGGCGTGCGACCGATCAGATTCCAGCCGCCCGGCGACTGTACCGGATAAATTCCGGTCTGCGCTCCACCGATCGCGACTGAGCCGACAGGAATTTCTTTTCGAGGAGTGGAACGACGCGGCGTCGCCAGTTTAGACGGCAATCCGCCGAGAAAAGGAAAGCCCGGCGTAAATCCGATGCAATGGACGCGATATTCCGACGCGCAGTAAAGATCGACAACTTCCTGCGCGCCAAGTCCGGCGTGCTGCGCAATTTCATCAAGGTCGAGAGCAAATTCCGCGTCGTAGCAAACCGGGATTTGGATTGGAGACGTCTCCATTCGATCGGCACGTACTTCGTTTGCATTTAAAATCACTTCCCGAATCCGTTCCGCCAGCCATTCGAACACTTCATCCGGTTTTGCGCCGGAGGCGACGACACGCACGGGATCGAAAAATACTCCAACGGTCGTATAAGCCGGCGCAAGCTCGATCACGCCGGGAAGGTGCGCATTTTCCAGAAGCCGTCGCGTAGCAAGGACAGCATTCAGCGCTTCGTCGGGCGCGCCATCGAAGTTTTTACGAACCCGAACGATGAGGGCGGAATCTCCGAGCGGCACAATTTCCATTAAGATGAGGCATCTTTTGCCTTCGCATTTTGAGGCGAAACGGCTTCAGCAACGTTTTCCATGTGTTCTTTAATCTCGCGCACTTTCGGATGCACTTCGCGGATCAAATCATGTTCGGCTTCGGAAAGTCGTTCGATGCGCGTGGTCATTTCGTGCAACTCTTTCAACATCGTGTCCTGGCGCGATGAGATGCGATGCATCCACCAAAAACAGACGGACCAGCAGCCCAGACCGATCCAGGTAAGGGCGAAGACGATCATATCACTGTGTCCGCGTCGCTTCGATCTCGATGTTGATCGCCACATCCTGGCTGATCCCTGAACATTAGATTGAACTCGCGGCGTTTGAGCGGCTCTGTTGTCACAACCCAACGCGTTTGTTTCGCTTCGTTTGAGATCGAGCCCACCAATTTTACATGCAGCGTGATCGGTTTCGTCACCCCGTGCATGGTGAGATCGCCGAGAATATCGCCGCTTTGCTGCCCGGTCCGTCTTACGCTGCGGCTCTTGAAAGTGATCTCGGGAAATTTCTCGACATTAAAAAACTCCGGACTGCGCAAATGATTGTCGCGTTTGGCAATTCTCGTGTCGATGCTTCGAACATCGATCCGCGCTGTCACCGAGGAATTTTCGGGATGTTCCCGGTCGATGTCGATCTTGCCGTCGAATTTCGTGAACTTGCCGTGGGTGGTGGCGAGGAACTGGTGAACGCTGAAACCAATTGTCGAGCGCGATTGGTCAAATTTATAAATCTCGTTCGCCAGTGCGGCTGAACTCAACGTGGCAAAGATAAGAATGAGCGAGCTAAATCGGATCAAAGTTTTCATGAATGTTCCTTTCTTACTTCGGTAGGGCGACGCTCCGTGCAGCCGCGGAATTCGTCGGCTCGACAGAGTCTCGCCCGACCGAGCGCACCGAGGCAAGCGTCTTCAAGAGCGGCGCCCGGGACAATGGTAATCTCCCGAACAAATTCCCAAGCGCAAAAGCCGGATTGGCTTTCAATGTTTTCCTGCCATGCACGCCGGCTACGCGTGCAAGCTCAGTTTCGAAATGGGAGACGGCCCGCAGATTCGGATCGTTGGCATCTAGATAACCGAAGGCGCGGCGGAGCAAGGCAAAAAGCTCCGGTTCGTGATGGTCGCGCTCGGTGCAAATCTCGATCAGCTCGACAAAATAAGCGGCCGTTTGCGTGCGCAAATAATTCTTCCGGATACCA
>WNGL01012969.1_pt1 | contig 10620 bp, 13 predicted proteins | sample 5400591 | NCBI WGS metagenome assembly WNGL01 (sample SAMN13153377, study PRJNA577476) | soil metagenome | isolation source: 80 cm soil or saprolite under Garry oak tree replicate 1 | place: USA:California | collected 2016-06-15
TAAGAGCTGCATAAAACGAGAGGAAAACAAAAGCGCTTAGGAAACTATCAACAGTAAAAAAGTGTGCAAGCTGGATAGGAAGCACAGCGATTGCATAAAAAAACGCTGCCCAATATTTAACATTTTTCTGTATTTTATATCTTTTTTCAAAGAGCTCAGCTGTTTTGTAGACAATAATCACCATCAGCAGATCAACAAAGGCACTGATCAATCTTCCCAATAAGGTAAAGTTATCGTACGTATCCGCGCCTGAATAAATGGCAAGTAACTTATTAAAAATAACAGGAAAGGTGCCATAGACATAAAAAGAATGGCCGATATTGGCGGGATTCATGGAGGAGAGTTGTGGGGTAAGATAGGTCGCCAAATTGTGCGGTACTTTCATGTCGGTACCAACCATAGTCAGAAAGCGTTCATCAGGGTGAAGGTGCTGCCCCTGGTCCCAGTTGATGTCATGAAATCGGAAAAAAGCCCCAAAAAGTACAATTAGGATGAGCAGTATCTTACTTTGGTTTACAAATTTTTTCAGCATTCTTATATTGTAGCATGAGGAGTGATTAAATTTGCTTATTTATACGGTTCTTCTATTTCCGCAACAACTCGAACAGGGGAGCCGTCGAGGTCAAGTTTGAGAGGGAATGCATACACAGTGAATTGTTTGTCTTGGAGTGTTTCCAGATTGATGAGATTTTCAATAATCAGAATATCATTCCGGAGAAACAGTTTATGTGCCGCAAATTCCTCATGATCTACACTACAAGTATCAATGCCAACAATTTTAATTTTTTCTGCAATCAGATATTGTGCGATATCTATGAAATACTCGGGTTTGGCGAAGACATCACTCTTGCCGGTATGAAAGAAAACTATATCTCCTTCTGCGATAGCAACTGCTTGGACGGTTGCTAAGGTAAATGGTTTGTCGGTAACATTTATCAGGACTCCCCTGCCGGTAAATTGTTCCAAGGGGAATTGATCAAGCCCTTTGCCATGCTCGAGCATATGCATCGGCGCATCTATATGCGTTCCTGCATGGGTTCCGATGCTCAGAGAATGATCTACATAGCCGTCTTTGTGGAAGCTTCCTGCCGGTTTTATTTTCGTTTTTGGATCACCCGGATAGACAGGCATCAGTTCATTGATCGGGACTGAAAGATCAATCAGTTGCATAAGTATAGTGTATCACGAGTCTTTCTTAAAGATAAATACCGTGGGGCGGTCAAAAACCGATGCTGTCTGTTCCCACCAATACACAGGATCGCCAAGATACGTTATCCTGCAGAAAATATCACACGGAGTTTGGTAAATTTTGTGAAAACCCAGTCCTCCGCTGAGCAGTGTTTTGTAAAACACATATCCTTTGGGGAATTTTGCCGGATTGCCAAGACGTGATTGAAGTATCCGCTGACTTGGAAGAATGATATAGTGGTCTGATGCAATTTTTTGTTGCAGTAACATTTCTGTTGCGTCAGGTGAATTATTATCCAGCTCATAAAAGTTAAATGTATCAATATGGGGAAACGCTTCTTCGAATGGCAACCTGCCAAGATCAGACGGTTCAGTCAAAATCTGTGCGTTCAGTGGAATTGCACGTTGTGCAAAAAGTACTGCCAAAATGCGGGAATCGATATCGATAAAAGCTGTTTTGAAATACGAGAAGGCAACTATGGTATTCATAACTATCAAAATTGTTATTTCAACAGCTAAAATTCGTGCGAGAGGTTTGGTTGTCTGCAGTAATGAGCTTAGAGTTATGGCAACAGTTAGCATAATAAACGGCAGTGTCGGCATCATATAGCGGGTCCATTTCACAAAAAGATAAGCTTGGGGAGCGAAAAGAAATAGGAAAAAAGCAGCAAGAAGAGCGAATTGTTTGTTTTTATACTTAAAAATTGCAAAGAGAATGTAGATAAAAGAGGGGATAAAAAGTATCGTCATAAGAAAGTTGAGAAGGAATGGATAGACATGGAGGAATTGGTAGACGACCGGAGTCGTGTTCAGGAAATTGCCGGTATAAAAAACAGGTTCTGTCCCCAGTGCAACGCTTGATTCATATTGTACGCTTGAGAGAAAATCTTTGGTATCCAAAAGGACATACGGATTGGTTAGGATAAATATAAGAGTGGTTATAGATACGAAAAATAAACATTTTCCAAGTAGGAGTGAGATATTCCGGAGTTCTTTCCGCCAGAAAGCGGTTCGGCCGGAATAAGGATTTGTAAGTTTTTGTTGAAATAGCATTGCGAGTATAGGGATTGGCAGTAGTGCAAGCGAGGATATTTTGACCGAAATAAGAACACCAAAAATTATGGAGAGGAGGACAATATGTTCAAGACTTTTCTCTTTCATGACCGAGAGACAACTCCAGAATAAAAGCGTACCAAAAAAGGTCAGCCACATCTCAAACGTTCCGAAATGCGCAAATTGGATAAACCCAACGCATGTTGTTGCGAAAAAGGCAGCAAGCAAACCGGTAGTTTCATTTTTCAATTTCTTTCCCAAAACAAAAAGAAGGGGAATAAGCAGTGTTGCAAAAAGTGCGGAATAAATTCTGCCTAACAGAATTGCCTGTTCAAAACTAGGGTTTAGGGGATAGGGTTTAGGGTTTAGAAACGAGAAAAGATAGTTAGTCGCATATCCTGTGAAGTAGGTAACATATATGGGTAATGAGCCGTAAGCAAAAAAATGGGGATTCATGTGATGAAGAAATTGCAGTTGTGAGACAGCACTTGCGATGTTGCGCTCGTCAGGATGAAAATAAAAAGGAGCACCCCAGGTGAGATTGTAAAAATGGGAAAAAGCAGCAATAAGTGTTAGTAAAAAGAGAATGATACTGTGCTTTTTAAATAAGTGCCGCATACGTTCCAATTTTTAATTTTCAATTAATTTTGCTACTTTTTCACCCAATTCCACTGCATAATTTGTCCCGCGGTCCCATGGATAAACCTGTTGGATGTTTGCAAGAAATACGTTTTTTAATGGTGTTTCAAAGGGCGGGACCATTTTTGAATAATTGACAGGAATGATTGGCTGGGCAAAGGGGACGGCAAATTTTTTTAGACCGATGAGAGAATTTTTGTACTCGGGATTTATTTTTTTAAGAAACGGGTCAAATTTCTTTAATAACGCTTCTTCGTTCATCATAAAATACGGATGGTCTTGGGGTAAATAATGTCCCATGTAGACAAGATGTTCGTTATTATAGTGTTTGCTATCCATAAAATTAGTATGCTCGACAATTGCAAGAAGCGGAGCTTTCACGTCACAGACACTGAGCCAATAAGTCTTGTTTGGAAAGAACGGTTTTTTAAGCCGCATGACAACAACGATTGCTCCGAGCCCTTTTAGCTGTGTTAAGGAGTTTTTGTACGATTCCGGAAGTTGCGGCGCAAGTTTTAAAAAGGCAAAAGAGGGAAGTGTAACGATGACTTTATCAAACGTGCCGTATTTTCCCAACGATACCTTGTCATTGTTTTCTGTGATATTTGCAATTGAGGCGTTATAAATGATCCCCCCCCCCTTTCCTTCGACAGCTTGAGCGATATGCTGTGCAAATTTTAGAAAACCTCCTTGAGGATAGGCCAGATTTGTTGTCCTTTTGGCAATTCTCGCCCAAAACCACGCAAGTGAAATTGTATCCGCGTATTTGCCGAATTTGCCGACTAGTAATGGTTCCCAAAATATCTTATACGCTTTTTCTCCAATTGTTTTTTTTAAATAGGACGTCGCTGTGTATCTCTCAAGCGGTTTCCAAAATGGATTAAAGCGAAGAGGTGCCAGTGAAAAAGCCATCTGTAGTCTCTCAGGAAGCGAGAGTTTTTTAAAAGTCAAAAGCGTTTTTGGTGAATCAAGCTGATAAATTTTGCCGTCAATTAGGTGCGATGTTTCTGGTCTTTTGATAAGGATTGGGAAATCTAATTCTTTTGCAAGATCAAGAATTGCTTTGTCATTGGTGAACAAATGATGATAAAACGCTTCCAGTGTCCACTCCCATCCTTTTTCTTGATAGCCAATTGCAAGCCCGCCTGGTTGTGGATCTTTTTCAAAGATTGTGACATCATGGCCATCTTTTGCTAATTGATAGCCTGCAGAAAGGCCGGTAAATCCGGCACCGATAATTGCGATTTTCATATACCCTTGCCTTCGTTTTCTAGAGCTTATTTATACTATAGAAAGAAAGATTAATAAAGCACCAATGCTGAGTATCGATATGCCTGCAATCATTCCCGTCACAACTGCTGAGCTACCGGTGGGTGGTATCGGTTGTTTGCTGATAACAGGCGTTGGATGGGTTGTTGGAATTGTTGGCGTGGTGGCTGCTGTGGGCACTGGCGTGGCAGTGGGAGCCGTTGTTGGGCTCACCAATACAGCAGTAGGCGTTGCGATGCGTGTTGGGGAAGCAACAGGTGAAACTGATGGCTCAACAAATTTACTTCCTTGTGCATACACAGTGAACGATCTGCTGATAGTTTGCAAAATTCCTGCTGCCGTGAGTGACGTGATAGTAATTGTATGGTTCCCCGGAGCAAGCGCTAAAGGTGGTCGGAATTGCCACGAGCCCGAATTGTCACTGTGGAGTTTTACTGAGATCTCTTGCGTGGATTGGATAGTAATATCAACTTCCGTATTGGCTAACGCTTTTCCTTGAAAAAGCGGTTGTTGGTCTTTGAAAGCCTCTGCATCTGTTGGCGTTGTTATCTCAGGAGAAGAGACAGGTGCAGGTGTTGCCAGAATAGGGAAGCTTGCTCCTGATGCAGTTTGAGAAGGACTTGTGGAAGGAAGTGATGTCCCAAGGGTAAAGTCATAATTTTGTGGCAAGATGATTTTTGGAACTTGCCCGGCTTGGCTCAGGAGTACTTTAGCAGTTGATTGTTGCGTTGCAGTCACTGCTTGCACTTGTAGAACTGTGTCAGGTGTTGGTGAAGCAGCCGTTGATGCTGTACTGCTCTGCAATCGATTGAGCGAGAGCTGGTAACTGCCATCAGGGCTTATGAGGGTTGCTAACTGTTGTGAATTGTCTGCTGAGATATAAACGATTCCTTCGGTTGGAATACTGCCGTCACTTAATGCTACAGTTCCCAAAAGCGTTGGTTGATTTGTCGGTTGATTTGCATTTGGCGGCGCTGTTGTAACTTCAAATGGCGCGCCATTATTTTCAGTTTTTTGGCTGCCGGAATTAATAACGTAGTAATACTTCGTAGCGGGAGTTAAATTTTTAACCGTAATAAAATGGATTTGGTGATCTGCAGAACCACTCGCTTGCTGATCTCGATCATCCATCGTGACGTTGGAAGTTGAGGGGTCACCTCCATAGGAAATGTTCCCAAGAGATGCTGCATCCGTGACATAGGAAATCGTAAAGGAGGTATCTGAGAGATTGCTAATTTGAATATTTTTTGGTTCGCTCCCGACTGTTGCTTTTGAAACAAAGATGAGAGTATTTCCACTGAGTACGAGCGTTACTCCGAGTGCAATAAGCATGACAAAAAAACCCAGGTATGCGGGTAATTGCTTATTCAATACTCTATTCCGCGCATAATTCATTGTCCTACTCTCTTAATTGGCGAATTCGATGGTGTGGGTTGCGACGTATTTGCTGATGTGGGAGAAGGGATGCCGGATACTAACGGTGTCGGCGATGGTGCGGGTGGGCTCTGGGTTACTTGTGGGTGCAAAGATGCAGAAGAGCTCGCATGGCTTTCAAAGAGTGGATTGATATTCTCGCGCAATTTGAGTTGCTGTATAGTCTGTGGATCAAATACAGGATCAATCGGTGTTAATTCTACCTGAACATCTTGGCTCACAGTGGTGGTTGCCCAAATATGGTATAAATTAAATCCGATCCACGCAACCACAACAATAAATGATGAGATTAAGATAAAAAGGATATCTTTTTGTTTATTTCCTTGTTTTTGCTTCATATTACTGTTTAAAATATTGTCTTCCCCGTAGTGTTAACGTTAAGTTATTGGTTTGAGCATCTCTTCCTATATCCATGGACTCAATGGTAACGATACGGTTGAGCTTGTCAAGCTCAGTGGAGAATGCCAACATATCATTGTAATCTCCTTGTGCCTGAAGAGTGAAGATAAAAGATTGGGTTTTTACATTTTTCCTACTCGATGCAAGCTGCACTTCATCAACATGATAGGTGGAAAGCGTGAGATTATGCTTTTGTGCTAATGCTGCAACCTCTGCACTCAGAAGCGGTGCGTCTGCGTTTTGTGGGATCGCACTAAAAATATTGGTAAGATTTGAACCGAGTTGGTTATATTGCTGTTCCAGCGAACTGAGATTATTGATTTTTGTTTTCAATTGTTGGTCAACCGCCGTATCATCTGCCAGTTGTTTTTTAAGATCGGCGATTGTGGTAAGGGTAGGATTAATAGCGAAAATACCAAAGAAAGAAAGAGCCGCGAAGGTGAGTATCAGTGTTATAAAAGAACGCGTTGTTTCTTGCTGAATATTGGGGAGTAATTTAAGATACTCCCGGTATTTAGTTGCAGATAAATTTTCGAAATAACTTTTTGGTAATTTCATCGTTATGGGTTAAGTATTGCTTGATTTACTGTATTGCCAGGTTGTTGTTGCTGTGCAAATTGAGCGTGTTTGAGCGTTGCTGTTATGCTTACGATAATTTGAGCACTCGTTGTATTATTCTCAACTTTATCAATGGAAACCGAAGCAATAGACGGATTACTCTTGAGTGCGTCTACAAATTGGGTAAGCGTCCAAGACGTTGGTGCTTCAACGGTGATTTTCGCGTTTTGCGTCGTTACGGATACGTCTTTAAATGTTACTTTCCCCTTCCCTATTGCTGTTATATCAGCAAAGATTCCCGTGGTGGTCCCTTCGACTGATGTATATCGTTTTATCGTTGCGAGTCTATCTTGAACATCTCGAAAGCTTGTCTCAGCAGTGTTAAAGTTGGCAACAATAAAGCTTTCTGCCTTGATTTTGTCATGCAGATCAACGATTTGCATATCAAGACTAAAGCGATAAATAAATGTCCCGAGTGCAACCATTTCAGTAAGGATAATGAGGAGGCGTCCGATTGTGATTGCCCAGTTAAAAAATTGGGTGATGAAATTATTTCCGCTTTGCGGGAGCAGATTAATTGATGGTACTTTTTCAGCCATAACGACAAGGCCACATCCATCGCGGCTTCATTTTAGTGTATGGCTTTTTGAGAGAATTGTCAAAGAATAAAAGGTGCTAGAGTTTGACAAAAGCTAATGAATGCGTTAGGATAAGATTATGCAAACGCAATCTTTGGGTGATATATTAAAGCGTAAATTTATTGGAGCAGATGAGCTTCGCCGTGAGCTGACTGCTATATTAAATAGACTTTCTACGCAGCGGGGAGAGATAATCATAACGCATCAGGGAAAACCTAAAGCAGTACTCCTTGCTATAGAATCATATATTGATCAGGAGGAGTTAGCAGAACAAGCCGCAGATGCAGATCCCAAATTGATAAAACACCTCAATAAAATTGTTGACGACTATACTTCAGGTAAAGCAAAAGGTATTCCTGCTGAGGAAGTGTTTAAAAAACTAGGAATATAACAATGCATACTGTTATCTTCTCAAGTGCTTCGATAAAAGCCCTCAAAAAATTACCGTATGAATATCAGTTGAAAATAAAAAAATTAGCTACAAAACTCGAGGAAGATCCTTTTTCAGTGGATATTAAAAAGCTGAGCGGAGAAAATAAAGCAACGCATAGAGTGAGAGTCGGGTCATATAGGATATTTTTGTATATCAATACTGAGGCAAAAGAGGTATTTATTGCAAATATAAAGCGTCGCACCACCCATACATACCGCTAGTATTTATAACTTTTTTAGAAAAATTTAAAAGAATCAAGCAGAGTTTGTAGATATTTTATAAGGAAATTGTCAAGGTTATTATTTTGATTTATAGTATAGTTGTGCTTGCTCAATTAGATGAGCTCTGGAAGGAATAATACATATGACAGGTAGTGGAAGTATAGAAACAATAGAAATATCAGATACTAGGCATGATCATCATGCGGAGGAGGCAGGAAAAGTAATAAACCTTGCTACTAGACGACATCATGCTTTTTCTGAAGGTGAACAAAAAAGTGAGCAACATGCTCCCCTTGCACATATTGACTCTGATAAAGTTATCGTTTTAGTTGACAGAAGAGAAGCGCTTTCAGAGCATGAAGAATCAATTGCTCAAATTATGGAACTCTCTGAACTGAGCGCTCCTGACGTGGATAGCGATACAACTCCACATACTGCTGAAGCTGCATCAGAAGAAAAAGAACCGAAATCCCGTCTCTCGCGGGCTCTTACAAAATTAGGAAAAGGAGCTCATGACTTCTTCTTAGGTAAGGAAATTGAGCAACGCCCGGACCATCATTACACGCGAGAAGAGTTATTCCAGCTTGTTAAGGATGCAGAAGCTGAAATAGCCGAGCGAAAGGCTAAAGAGCGTAGAATGCTTTATCCTTTGGCAGAAGAGTCAGGTATCAGTATAGATATAGGTGCACTCGCAAGTAACGCTGCTCAACTTAATAAAGATATTTTGAAGAGTGATACTAGTCTGTCAGAAATTTTAGATAAAGAAAAAAAGGGCGAAAAAGTAAAAAAACAGGAATTCGTCGCTTTTTGGGAAAAGCGAGCTGAGTTAACAGATTGCCTCTATGAAAATAAGAAGCAGCAGAAAGTATATGCAAATAAGATGGCAGAAAAGGCTACACTAGGCCTTGTGCAGCGATTATTTGCGCCATTTCATCGTCTCATGATTAAAGCATGGATTTCATTGAATGCTAAAAATCCTGTGGCTTTAGGGAGACTTCGTAGTGCCTACTATATGGAAATAAGAAAATTCAGACCGGTAAGAAAAGATGGAAAAGTAAAAAGACAATCTCTTCTAGAATTGTTCCGTGTTGAGCGGGCGACCCTGCTGCATTAGCTGCTGAGATTACACGTTTTCAAAATGATACCGCACAAGAAGATGGAACATCAAACTCAGCAGTAGATGACAAACTTGCTGCCTAACTTTATCTACGGCTCTGGGAGAAATTTGTCAAAGAAAAAAAATTGATTATTTTCTTTGTGTGAAGGCTGGAGTTTTATTCTGAGCAGCACGTTTCATTTCAATAAGCGGAAGAACATGTCCCTCACCGTAGGGAACTGCTGTCTCTACACCTGTCGGCTCGAATCCAAAACTTCTATGAAAACCCTCAGCATCTGTACCTGGTACAACAAAAAGAAAGATAGGAACTGGCCCATGCCATATGATGCGTGGTCTTGTCAATTCAGAACCAATACCTTCTCCTCGTCTTGATACATAATTGCCGCTATTGAGATGCCGGCGTTTTCGAAATCCCTTAACTTCTGCTTTTGCAAAACCTACAATTTCATCTCCTGATCGGGCAACTAATACAAGAGCGCGTCTTGATTTAATAGCTTTTCTCATCTTTCTAAGTATTCTCTTACGAAATGCTTCACTTGCAACGTATTGACGAATTACCTCTTCTGTCAAGTCCGGTTTGATATTTACATATGCCTGTTGTCCTGCAGCAGTAAGATCGACAATTGCAGGGGCATCCTCAAGTATTGCTTCTTCTATAACAACACCGTTATCAAGACGTTTTCGATATGCTATTTGTTCCTTCATTGGTACACATTATATAGCAAGAGATGAGAGTTTTCCCGCGTGCTCTCCTTTTGTCCACCAAGCTAACCACTGAGCAACTGAAGCAAACCACAACAGGACGGTAAACGTTGTAATCGTTTTAATCCGAAGCGCTTTCAGTTTCTGGATATGTTTGTAATCTTTGAAAGTCTCTTCAATTTCAAAGCGAGTTGCATAGATGAGCAATATTGCCTCTCGTTTTGACTCCATATCGGTGGTGAGGATATACCACCTTTGGGTGTTTTGTTTCTTCTTCGGGTCTTGTTGTTTGGGTGGCGGAGGGGAGACAACAAGTCGCATGTGATAACCAAAAAGCATGATGGTTGTATCCTTGGTATGCTTGCCAATAATGTGCGCTTTCTTGTTCGTGCCTTTTCCCGTCCAGAGAAGCGTTTGTCCTTGTTTGATTCGCAGATAAAACAGGATGTTGTTCTTTAACAGATACTTCATGACGATTGGTATCCAAAATCCCCGGTCAAAGACAAACCGGGGATAAAAGCCAAGTGTTTTCCCAAAGGTTTTGATTTGTTCCAATACAAAAATATTTTGGGAACCCACAAACGTAATCGGATAGGTAATGCTAGCCGCTTTCTCGAACTAATCGGTGAAAGTTTGTAAGTAATGTTTTGTTACTAACGAGTCGATAGATTTTGGAAGCTGCTGTTGAAATATTGCCCACAACTAATCTCGCGTTACTTCCTAAGCTTTCATAGGGAGTCAGCGTGAGCGCTTGGATTCCAAAAACGAATAGCTTGCGGTGTTTGGGTTTAACAAAAAGGAGAAGTCGGGTACTGACAAATTTTTTCGTTTGTCCTACAATGTTCATAAAGACAGTTTCACCTCCTGACAGAGTCGAGACTGTCTTTATTTTGAGAAATCTTTCACTTTTTTGCAAATCCTGTGCCTACCCCTTAAATCTCTAGCCTCGAAAATCTGCAGGTGGTTCAG
>WNGL01010592.1_pt1 | contig 10619 bp, 8 predicted proteins | sample 5400591 | NCBI WGS metagenome assembly WNGL01 (sample SAMN13153377, study PRJNA577476) | soil metagenome | isolation source: 80 cm soil or saprolite under Garry oak tree replicate 1 | place: USA:California | collected 2016-06-15
GGGCAGCAACCCACGCAGGCTCGGGATGACCGCGCCGTCACCGCCATTGGCGATGTTCTGGTTAATGGTCGCACCCGCCTCCGCTGGCAGTTTATTGAGCAGATCGGTTGCGTTGCGCACACCCAAATTCTCGATGTCTTGTGGTCGATAGGTATCCACCGGGTTCGGCCCGGTCTCTTCCGCCGTCGGAATGTTCGAACCGGTCACGATCACTCGCTCAACCTCCGCAGCACCTGGCGCTGCACCCGGGGCAGCCCCCGGAGGCGGTGGCGCCGGCGCCTGAGCAAATGCGCCCGACACGAAAATTAACGGAAATCCGACGCTCGCTACCAGAGCAACGCGAAGGAATCCAATCTTATTTAGCACGTGTTTTGTCATTAGTTTCTCCATAGGTTTGGTTAGGTTTCGCTAGGGATTATTGAATATTTAAAGGGCTGACAAGCTTTTTTTTCAGTTTTTTCAAAATATTTTTGAACGGCTGAGCCGGCCTGTTTGTCGCCGCAGATTCCCGTTTATTGAAGATTCAAAACGCTGACAAGCTTTTTTTTTCACTTTTTTCAAAATATTTTGAACGATTCCAGAGCCTGTTCCTACTGTATTTCTCATGGTGTTAGCGGATTCCGTCGCGCTTGCCAAGCAAGAAAATTAGGGAAATTCGGCTGATCGGAGCAGCTTCGATTTAGCAACGCGAAGAGGACCCGAGAGGTGGGGTCGTGATCTCCGAGCACGACGTGCTTGAGATTAATCCGCGACCGGCGCCAGACCTTACATCGCGCCCGGACAGCGCGATCCAATCGTGACAACTACAAGGATCGCACAGTTCCGGCAGTCCTCATTTAGCGCGGGGGACGAAATCCGAAATCAGTCTCCAATTTCGCCCAAAGCCAATCAACGAACCAGTCTTTCTTGATTGAGCCGGCATTGGCCGCGACGAGCGTTTCTGCTTTCTCGACGCTGCCGTTCAAACAGTATAGGTAAGTGAGCAGGAACATCTCATTAAGACCAGTCAATCCTCGGTCTCTCTCACTCTCCAATAATCGAATCGCTCCGCTGATGTCTCGCCGGGCAAGGGCTCCTGCAACCAAATCCGGCAGGGTTTCCGCAGGCGGCGTCTCCGAGTTGTGAGCAACTCTCTCTGCGATCGCGAGCCGGATTTCATCGCTGCCGAGGACTTCCAAGACTGGCGTTCGCAGGCGCGAATGGCGCAAGTAAAGGTCGAGTTCGGCCAATCTGTTGCTTCCAAATATCTCAGAGAGATAGCGCGACTCGCGAACGATAAAGAACGATTCAAGTGATTTGTTCAACGTCTCGGGCCAAATTCTGTCGATTAGTGGAGACCAAAGGAAACGGTGAGCGGCGGCCGAGGGTTCCATATAAGTGGAGGCGAAGCGGTGGCTCGCTTGATCATCCCAACGCGCATCGGAGAGGCGCTTGGGGTAAAAATCTGTCAATGGCGCAATCTCGCGCGTGATGCGGTCGATTTCTTCGCCGTCCATCAGGAATAGGGCGCCCAATTGTTGGGGTACCTCCATACCGATGCGCCTCAAATCTGCGCCGGTGGCTGTGTCGCTCCACAAGCGCTCAATCTCCTCTTCATTCGCTCTGCGTCCCGGGCCCTTAATGCCCATCATAATCCATTCTTGATCAGCGCTGGCCCAGACCGACGCATTTGGGAATGCATTATGAAACGCGCGGAGAATTGCTTTCGCTTCGTCCACTTTCAGTTGGTTAATTGGGAGCCAAAAAGTGGCAATTCCGCCTTCCTTGAGGCGGCTATTCATGAGCGAGAAAAATTCCTGCGTATAGAGATTGACCGAACCCGCTACCTTCGGAGGTGGCGGTTCTCCCGAAATAATATCGTACTGGCGCGCACTGGCTTGAAGGAAAAAACGACCGTCCTGCACAAAGGTGGTCACGCGCGGATCGTGCAACGGATTGGAGTAATTAATACCGGAATAAAAGCCAGCGAGGTTGAATACTTCCTTCGAAATATCCACGATGTCGATGCGCTTGAGACCGGAGTCGTGGACGAAAGCGTCCGCCGTGACACCGCAGCCATAACAGATAAGGAGCACGTCCTCCGATTCGGGGCGGAAAGCCAACGGAAGATACGCAAACAATCTCATGTAGCGCTGGCTACGGGGGGTTGTGGCCGACATCGAAAATGCGTTCGTCAAGAGCCGATAGTAATACGGTTCGCCAAAAAGATCGCGCTGCAGTAATTGCAATGTGTCAGAGGTGCCCTCCACCTTTTTTACTGCATGTGCGAGCACCTGTCCGCGATCGTCCGCTTCGTAGGGACGGCTCGCGTGTGCGAAATGCATCTCAGCGCGATGATACGGGAAAATTGCGAGAAGGAGAACCACGGCCATGCAGAGCCCAACGTTCACCAACAGGATTGGCCTCCGAAACGACCAGCTTGAGCGTTCGCTCACAAGGATACCAAGCAGAGCGTAACCCGCAGCACATACTATCAGGCTCCATTGGTAGCCGATGCCCGGCAACAGCACGAAACTGGCAAGAAGCGGACCCGCCGCCGCCCCAGTCGTATTGAACAATGTCGTAATTCCGGTGCTATTCATCCGGTCTCCTACTTTGGCTTGAACACGGGCAACGATGGATGGAAACAGAATTCCAGACAGAAATGCGACCGGGAACATTAACGCGACGCAGAGCAGCCCAATCTCCCGCCACGAAGCGATGTCAAAGGCGCCTGCGGGCGTTCGAACCAGTTCACCCGGAAAGAACAAATATGAGAGAAGTGCGGCAATCGCGGCCAGCAGCAAAAGAATAGGAAGCAGTTGATTCATTCGCGCCGAGCGGCGGTGAATCGCGCCAGCCACAATGCTGCCAACTCCGATCCCCGCCAGCACCACCGCGAGCATGACGGCGAAAGTGGTTGAGGATGAAGCAAGATACAAGCGCAAAAACCGGAACCAAACCACCTCCAGGCATAGAAGGATGCTCCCCGTCCCGAAGCTGGTAAAAAGCAGACGCCACGGAGGCTGGTAGCGTACATCCAGGCGCAGCGGAAATGTTCGCTCCGGAATAAGCGCAGTCGTATCACCCTCACGTCTCGCCACGACCAAAGCGATGGCTGCCGCGATGCAACTCGCCAAGCCCGCAGCCAAACCGGTGCCGCGAAGACCGAAGGCCTCAATCAGGTAGGCTTCCCCGACCACAGCTCCGGCCACCGCACCCAATGTGTTTGCGCCATAAAGGAAACCGATTGCCCGCCCGAAACTTGCGCGCCGCAGAATGGGATCTTCCATTAGGACTGGCAGCGTCAAACCCATGGCCGTCGTCGGCACCAGCAAAATCACGAATGACAGCATGAAACGCAGTCCGAGGAGCATCGGCTGATACTCCCACAGAGTTTGCCAAACGGGCCGCAACCAGCCGCCGAGCAGCGGCAGACCAAAGACAATTGTGCAGCCTAAGACTGCCACCGCCAGTTCCAGTACAGCGTAAAGATGCAGCGGGCGCCACCGCCGCACTTTGGACGATGCAGCGATGGCATTGCCCAGCGCCAGACCCGCCATAAAGCTGGAAAGAATTAACGCCGCGGCCCAGACCGAGTTGCCAAATGCCAAGCCGCTCAGCCGAAGCCAGACGGTTTCGAAAATGAGCGCGCCGATTCCCGACAGGAAGAGAATGCCCGAGAGAATCGCGATGCGCGTCATGGCATACAGGTTTGGTCGCGGATGAAAAGGCACGCCCAATGCGTGGGCACCCTTATTGACGGCGCTATCTGGCATATTTGCGCAACAAAGCCAACTATAACCCTGAGTGCCCGGACGGCGCCGATTGGAAGCGCGCCTGTGCTTTGTGCGGCGTATCGGCATGCCAATTCAACACGCCGAGCATGACGAAGAAGCCAATGATGTACGCCACTGCGACACACCAGCCATGACGCACCCATCGTCCAACGGATTTTGCTTCGGGATACATATTGGAAAGCGCCACGCCCGCCGATGATCCAAACCAGATCATGGATCCGCCAAAACCGACCGCATAAGCCACAAACCCCCAGTCATAACCGCCTTGCTTAAGCGCCAATGCCGTCAGCGGAATGTTGTCGAACACGGCCGAGACAAATCCCAGGCCGAGCGCCGTTCGCCAACTTGCCAGCGGCAATTTTTCCACCGGCATCATCGAGGCGATTAACACAAGAGAGAGGAGAAAGATGGAGCCTCTGAAAGCTCGGGGCAGCACGTCCCAATCCGGCCGGCGCGCCAAGATCGACAACAGTATCGCCACCCACACAGCTACGCCGATAAACGGAAAATGAGCCGCCTGCTCGGTGAACTTCATATTCACGGTCAAGTTAGTCGCGAGCGCGAGCACGAGAATCAGCCCTACAATACCGACGCGCATCGAATCCACGCGCGCATGCGGACGAGCGTGCTGCAAAATGGGCGAATACCTTTGTTGTTTGATGGCGGCTGGGATGCCGAAGATAAATAACGCCACGATCGTAGCGATGATCGCCTCGAACACTTGGCCCGGGGCGACACCGGCGATCCACATCATCGTGGTCGTGGTATCGCCTAACACACTCCAGGCGCCGCCCGCGTTTGAGGCAGCGACGATCGCCGCCAGATAACCGATGTGCACCTTAGCTCGGTAGAGTTCATGCGCCATCGCACCACCGATCAATGCCGCGGCGATGTTGTCGAGAAAACTGGAAAGGATCCACACCATCACCAGCAAGCCGAAAGCCGCCCTCCAGTCATGGGGAAGGTACTTCGGTAATACCAGCGGCACTTGGCTCTTTTCGAAGTGACGCGACAACAACGCGAAACCCGTCAGCAAGCAAAGCAGGTTCGCGAGAATGACCCACTCATGACCAACGTGAGACACAAATCCAATCACGCCGGCACCCGTCTTAAAGCCGGTGAAAGCGATTTTATAGATCACGATCGTCACCAACCCGGCTAGCGCCACGCGCATGGTATGATGATGGAACACCGCTACGCCGAGCAAGGTCAGACCGAATAGGAGAAAATCGACCGGGATGCCGAACACGGCCGGAGCTTGCGGCACAAATGCGCTTATTTCAGACATCACGGTCACAACTTATGTTGTAGCCGGGATCGGTGATCCCGGCAACGCGCGAACCTGTAGCCGCTTCCCTGCGGGAAGCGTGGGACTAAGATGTTAAACGAGCGTGCCGCGCACCTCGCACAGTCAGGCGGTTACAACATTTGAGTTGTCCGGCACGATCGTCTATGTCCTGATTTCGTTTTGTTTTCTCGAAGATATGTTCACAGGTCTGATCGAAGAAGTCGGGAACGTGCTCGAGATTCGGGCGAGCGAGCACGGGACGCAATTGCAAGTCGCTGCGTCGCATATCACGAAAAAGATTCGAACCGGTGACAGCGTGGCGGTGAACGGCTGTTGCCTGACTTTAAGTGCGCACCGTGGCGAGCGGCTCACTTTCGATCTGCTCGAGGAAACACTTGATCGCACGAATTTAAAGATGTTGCGGCGCGACAGTCCGGTAAATCTTGAGCGCTCTCTTCCCGCAAACGGGCGCTTCGGTGGACATCTTGTGCAAGGTCACGTTGATTGCGCCGCGAGAATTCTGGCCTTCGAGCAAAGCGGAGGTGACCATCGTTTGGAAGTCGAATTGCCTGCCGAGTTTGCGCATTACGTTGCCAGCAAAGGTTCAATCGCCGTCAACGGGATCAGTCTCACGGTCGCTGACGTCTTGCCCGAAGGGTTCGTCGTTTGGATCATTCCCCATACCAAACGCCACACCAACCTTCACTGTGCCGAAGCCGGCGACGTGGTGAACCTCGAGTTCGACATCCTCGCCAAGTACGTCGAGAGAATGCTTTCGCGTCACGTGCCGCAAAGATAAAACAGAACGGCAGCCGCTTTGCGCGGCTCCTAGATATTATAGTGACCGCGTTAGGCGACGACGTTTTATCAATAATCAAGCATACATGAGCCGCAATCAGACCCGCGATCCCGAAAGCACTAAAGTATGACAGCGCGTAAATCGCTCAAAAAACGCCGGCCACTTCCTCGCCTAGTTGGCGTAATCAGATCGCGCGGCGACCTGGACTTTGCCATTCGAATGCGGAATCCGCCGGGTTTGTTTGAGTTGCGGTTGGATCATCTCGTGCGCATCATTGACGAGCTGGAAAACAAATTGCCGAGGCTACGCGCACCACTCATCGTCACCGCGCGACATCCGCGGGAAGGCGGCGCCAATCGATTATCGATCCAGCAGCGGCGCGATCTGCTCCTGAGGTACTTACCCCGCGCGCAATATATGGACGTTGAGCTACGCTCGGTGGCGGCTTTCCGCTCGCTGCTTGAAATGGCCCACAGGAAAAATGTGCGGCGCATCGTTTCGTTTCATAGCCTTAAGTCCACACCAGATTCGCGCAGCTTGCGGGTCAGGGCGCGCAGAGCAAAGTCGCTTGGCGCAGATGTTTTCAAGGTCGCAACGCGGACCGACACGCCGATCCAACTCGCGCAATTGCTCGATTTCATCACGAACAAAGATGTCGATCTTGCTGTAAGCGTGACGGGTATCGGCAAACTTGGCGCAATTTCGCGGGTTTTGCTGGCGTATTGCGGCTCGGCCCTTGTCTATGGGTCGCTTGGCGAGGCCGATATCGAAGGTCAATTGTCACTCGAACAACTTCGCGCATTCGGAATTGGATCTGGTGCGAGAGCATCTTGACTCTGCTGCTTGCTTGCACTTTCGTCAGCACAGAAAGCTTACGAAAAGGGAAAGGGTCCGCGGCATGGCTACATCTGTGATTTTGCCCCAGCAAGTGCCGGTCATGCCGTTGCCTGGCGCTTTGCTTTTTCCGCATGCGCTGCTTCCACTTTATATTTTCGAGCCGCGCTACCGGCAGATGCTGAAACACGCCCTCTCTCATCACCGCATGTTTTGCGTTGCGCTGATCAAACCGCACTGCACAGCCTGGCAATCGGCTGCCGATTTTTTTCATACCGCCGGCGTTGGTCTTATTCGCGCCTGCGTCGACCGCGGTGACGGTACTTCAAACCTGATTCTGCAGGGATTGGAGCGCGTGCGTTTCACGGATTTCGAGCAAGAAGCGCCGTTCCCGATCGCAAGAATTGATTCACTTGAATCTGACTCCCTCTCCTCGGTCGAAACCGAAGCGCTCGCCACGAAGGTTCTGGAGCTTTATTCGCAACTCAAAGGTGATGCACGGCGGCAGCTTCCGCCGAAGGTCGATCGGTATCTCTCCGATTTGAGCGACCCGAAAATGCTCGCTGATCTTGTTGCCTCAACTTTCGTCAGCGACCCCCTACGCCGTCAGCGCGTTCTCGAAGAACTTTCCGTAAATCGGCGGCTGCGGCTCCTGATCCAATATTTGCGGGAGGAAAGCGGGAGCGGGGCCGCATAGCACTGTAGCCGCTGCCCTGTGGGCAGCGCAACACTCCAAAACATGCTTGAATGATACTTCGCGCAGCGAAGCGGCTACAGGGCTGCAATCCGCGCGTATTCTTCCATCAAATAGCGATCAGTCATTCCCGCGATGTAATCGCACACTGTGCGATGCAGTCCCTCCGCTTCGACTCGTTTTGTCGCCACCTCCCCAAGTCGATCAGGATTAATCAGGTACGCTTCAAAAATCTTTCTCAGCATCTCGCACGCCCGCCGGTTTACGTCCGCCACGCGGGGATGATAATAAACATTCTGATATAAAAATTTCCGCAGGGCGCGATTCGCTTGGAATAAATCATCGCTGTAACGAATGAGCGGCACCGGCTGCCGACGCACTTCCTCCGCGCTCTGCACATTTGCATCGGCAATCGATTGCGCGCTTGTCGCGACGACATCCTGAACTTCCACGTCGATAATATCGCGAATGATCAACTTGTGTAGCTCGGGCTCGCGGGCGTCAGGATAACGCGCGAGCACCGCGCGGTGGCTTCGTCGCCACACTTCATTTTCTTCCAATTGCATTGCGCTCAAGATTTCAAAGTCCACCGCGTCATCGAGGTCATGGCTGTAATAAGTGATCTCATCCGCCAAGTTAGCGATCTGCGCTTCCAGCGACGGACAATAATACTTCTCTTCACCCGGAGTGGGCGGATCATAGAAAGCCTGGTGCTTCCGCAAACCTTCCCGCACCTCGAATGTCAGATTCAGACCGGGAAAATTTGGATAAGCGTTTTCGAGCAGCTCCACCACGCGCAAGCTTTGCCGATTGTGATCAAATCCACCATGGTCGCGCATACACTCGGCTAGCATCTCCTCGCCCGAATGCCCGAAGGGCGAATGCCCGAGATCGTGCGCCAGCGCGATCGCTTCCGCGAGGTCCTCGTTCAACGACAACGCGCGCGCGATCGTGCGGCTGATCGAGGCCACTTCAATCGAATGCGTCAAGCGCGTCCGCAAATGATCGCCAGTCCCATTCAGGAAAACCTGCGTCTTATACTCGAGCCGGCGAAAGGCACGCGAGTGAATGATGCGGGCGCGATCACGCTGAAATTCGGTGCGATAGGAATGACTGGATTCCGGATATTTTCGGCCGCGCGAATCGCGCGATTTTTGTGCAAATGCCGCAAGCACGCGCCACTCATTGGCCTCCATTTGCTCGCGTGACCTGTAACCAGTTTGCTCTGCGAGGCGAGACGCAGATGCTGGCTGCTCCATTGTCCCATTGCTCACGTGCGATTATTCGCCGGTTCTCGACGTTGGTGAGACCGCATTTCCGGCCTGCGAAACTTTCTCCCGCAACATTCTCCCAGTTTTTCGGGCTTCTAACTTCACCACTAATAAATCGAAAATGGCCAGTAACATGGCGGTCAATGTCAGCCACGCGCAGGCAACCCAAAACAAAATGAACCAGACTGGGCGCTCACGCGGATTGAGCGCTGATTCGAAAAAGGTCGATCCGGAAAACAACAGTGCCAGCGCAACAAGAAGCAGAATGAACATCGTCTTACGCCGCCTATTTTGATCACGAATCACGCCGCGAACCGTTTGAATCACAAACGAGGCCATGCGCAGGGTTGGCGAATTGTTCGACACGATTGATTGAATTTGCCAGCGCATGTTACTGATCGATCTTACAATCCCGGAATTTCAAATCAAACATGCGGATGAAAGCCCTCAAGAAAGATCAAGTCACCCCCGAACGGCTCATGCAATTTGGGTTCGCTTACGCGCCGCCCCTGATCATTGGAGCAGCGGCTAGCAATAAAGTTTTCGATTTGCTGGAGAGCGAACCAAAAACCGTGGAGCAAATCAGCAAAGAGACAGGCGCATCGGAGCGCGGTTTGCGCGCGATCATGAACGCGCTCGTCGGCCTCGAACTTTTGAAGAAAAATCGACAAGGGAAATATTCGCTCACGCCGGAAAGCGCCGCGTTTCTCGTGAGCAACAAACCCGGCACGCTCGCGAAATTTTTCCCGATGAATATGAAACGCCTGGTTCCGCTCTGGCTGAAATTGGACGAAATCGTCCGCACTGGAAGGCCACCGGAAGCGAGAAATCAAGAGGCGCCGGGCACCAAATTCTTCAGCGAACTGGTCGAAAATATCATCCCCATGAGCTACGGCAGCGCCCAGGCCCTCGGCGATCATTTGAAACTTGCAAAAGCGAAAAATGAAGTCCGCGTGCTTGATCTCGCCTCTGGCTCGGGAATTTGGGGAATTGTCCTCGCGCAAAAATCACCACACGTGCAAGTGACCGCAGTCGATTGGAGCGGCATGATTCCAACGACGAAACGCATCACTCAAAAATTCGGCGTCAACGACCGATTTACATTTGTTGAAGGTGATTTGTTGAAGGCCGATTTCGGCAAGGACTTCGACATTGCCACGCTCGGTCACATCTTGCACAGCGAAGGCGAAGAGCGCAGCCGTCATTTGCTCGAGAAGACTTTCGATGCGCTCAAGCCCGGCGGAACGATCGCCATCGCCGAATGGCTCGTGAACGACGAACGGACCAAGCCGCTGCCATCTTTGATGTTCGCCGTGAACATGCTCGTCAACACCGAGCACGGCGACACCTTCAGTTTTAATGAAATCAAAAGCTGGCTCGAAGAAGCCGGGTTCAAGAAAGCGCACAAACTCGAAGCGCCAGGGCCATCACCGTTAATCCTCGCCACGAAACTTGGGTAGCGCACGCGTCTCGCGTGTCTGGTTTCGGCGCGCGCCGAAGCGAACTTTCCTTAATCGCGATTTCAGAGTTGGCATAGCGCAAAAAAGTTCACAATCGCGAGGACGCGCTTGTCAGACACGCGAGACGCGTGCGCTACCCACGAATCGGCTTCTCATCGGCGAAGTGGTATGCTTTCATAACGCCGGATGAAAAAAACGAAAACGAAATCGCGACGGAAGATAAGAACGGGCTCGCCTTCAAAGAAGGTCGAGAAGCCTGTCCCTTATCAGAAAGCTGCCATTCGAAGTGAGGCGTTCGCCAAAGCGATCCTCGATGCAAAATCGTACGCGGCTGATCCCGATCTTTTACGTGCGCTCTTCGATGCAGCGGCCAGCAAAGCGGCGTCGATTTCCAAGGAGCCATTCAAAGATAACTGGGCTTACGTCCAAGCCATGTTGCGTTTGATTCGTGCCTATTATCTCGGCGAATATCGCATGGTTGAGCGGAGCGCCTT
>WNGL01010594.1_pt1 | contig 10617 bp, 7 predicted proteins | sample 5400591 | NCBI WGS metagenome assembly WNGL01 (sample SAMN13153377, study PRJNA577476) | soil metagenome | isolation source: 80 cm soil or saprolite under Garry oak tree replicate 1 | place: USA:California | collected 2016-06-15
AACATTCGCTTATTGCGGATCATGGTCGGCCACATGATCTGAACGAGGGTCGCCTGCAGCGACGCTCGGGTCGATCGTCCGTCGACCGAGAGGCTGCCGTGCAGCTTCCACAAAGTCGGCTGGCTGGCGCCATTCGGCCCACCTGGCGGAAAGTCGGCATCATCGTAAATGACGCGAAGGGCCGGCTCGCCGGGCTTCGCCGTGCGCCGATAGGCGATTTCGATGAGCCGATCGAAATTGGTCGTCATCACGACGCCGCCGCGCCGGATCAGTTCGGCGAGCACGTAATGATTGGAATTCGGGTGCTCGCAGTCGTCAAGACAATCGAGGACATGCAGGTCCTGATCGATGGATTGGGCCAACTGCCCCATCATTGTCTCGAAGCGAATGTACTCGCCGGGCCGAAAATGACGATCCTTGGGCACGCTGATGAGCGATTGCGCCACCTGCGGCCCGACTTCGGTCGGGAGAACGCGGCTGAGAACGGCATCCATGAAATGCAATCCAGCCAGCAGATTGGAGGGACTGTCCAACGAAATACCGGCACCGGCCAGCACAGCTAGCGATGTCGATAAATCCGGCAGCAATGAGAGCACTTGGTCGAGGGGCATGGCTTTCCATTTTTGGCCGCGAGAAGAGGTTCCGGATCTGGCGTGGGAGAAGCATGGGATTACGGAGACACATTACCCATTTTCCCGCATTTCCGCTTCAACTAAGAAATCGGTGCAATCCAGTAATGGTGTCCCCGTAATCCCAAGAGTCAGATATAGGGTGCCAAGCGCGGAGGTACTGTCCCGTTTTCGATGCTTGGCCCCTCCGCCGATCGCGTGAATTCACAAGGAAAATTATAGCATCAAATCGGCAACGTCTAAGCTTGGTGATGCTTCTGGTCTCGGCGGCGCTTCTGGACTGGGCGAGTCCTCTGAGCCGGAGGAGTTTTGGCCAACGGCAAACTTTCTTGACGGATCCAGAGAGCGAGACTGTCGAGATCTGTGTACATCGAGAAGCGGTTTAGCCCAAACAACTCGAGGAATTTCAATGCTTCCTCGACGCACTCCGGTCCCAATATGAGCTTGAACAAGTCGCCTGGGGCCTGGACCTCAAGCGGGTCTGGGTCATTGCCGTGGATCGTGAACCATCCTCTTTGTGCGCGGACGCGATCGCTGATCTGAAGGGGGTAAATCGCTACCGGTTTGTCCCAGGGCCAGGGGCCTTCCATCGCGAGCAATTCTCCAAAATCCGAGTGCTCGTCTTTATGATCGATGCCGAGGTTTTCAGGCAAGATGATATCCCTTTCAATGGTCCTAGAGTTTAGGGCGTAAGGGTTCAATGCCCATATCGCGGGCAAACATTTGCTCTCCTGCTGCTGATTTGTGGGCTGGCACCCAGGTCCTCCTGGCCAATTCTCAACCGCAAAATACAGCGCCACACCGAACGTATCAGTCCAGTCCAGCAGGCGCGTTGGTACTCCGTGATGTCTACCGTAGAATAAATATTCCCAATTACTTAAGCCTCGTGCCCTGAGTTCGGCAGCTCTGGTCTTAAATCCGAAGAATAGACTCTGCTCGAATTCGTTGTTCGCTAGCCCCCCAGTATCCCGCATCAAAGATGGGGTCAGCGTGTACTGGCAATCTCGGCTCCCTCGATACCACAAGATCTCTCCGTCTCGTACGTCGAGAGTTTCGCGGATCTCGTGGAGGCTACTGCGCAATACGTCCCAGCTATCGCACTGCTTTTCGTTGTCTGCTGGTCGGCGACGAGACATTTTCCGCTCCATTCCATTTCGTCTGAGTCGCCCCCATGCTCGCAATAAAGGCCTGCGTTATAAGGCTTCGCAGTTACCAGCATCCGACCAGTCGATGAGGGGTACAACTGCTTCCCCGGCTGGTCTTGACCGGGCCGTCCGGCAGCATTACCAGCGATGCGTTCATCACCCTCACCACACACAGAAATCCGGCGTGCCGTCAAGCACCTCGCATTTATACCAATTGAGGACATGATGCTTGTGACGTGACTTCATCAAGATTATTCGACTAGGCTGGGCCACGCCGTGCCCAATGGATCGCCGACATCGATCACGTGCGCCTTTTCAGCTTCCACGATGCTGACCTTCTCGGCAACGCCCGGGTTCTGCTTGAAGAAAGTAGTTAGGCTGTCTTTCTTGGGTGACCAGTTAGGTCTTGGTGTCTTGCCCTTCTTCTTCTCCTTCCCCTGCTCCTTTTGCCAATCCTTTTTACGCTCGACGTCGATTTTGTCGATTGGATACGTCAGGTGGATGGTAAAATCCGCGTCTCCGCGTGCGGTCACCAGCATTTCAAGTGATTTGCGCCTCGGGTTGCCATGTTCGCCGTCGCCCGAGAACACGTAATGGTCGGCGGTGATCCGCTCGAAGAAATCGTTGTCCAGATTGTTGGAGCTGCCGTGATGCGGCACCTTGAGCAGGTCCACATGGATTTTGCCGCCCTTTGCCATCAGTCCTGCCAGTTCCAATCCCTCCAGGATCTTGTCCCCGCGGGCGTCGCCCGTAAGCAGCATGCGTTTGTTGTCAGCCTGCGCCAGCACCACGATGCTTGATAGGTTGGGGACAGACTTGTCAACGTAAGCCGCAAGAGCTGCGGAAGCGGACTTCCCTTCTTTCTTAAGTTTTTTGAGCCATTCATTGTGCTTCTTGCGTAAATGTTCCAGCTCACTCGGCGTCGGGCCGACCACGGTCAACGTCAGTCCCGGCCCGATCTCGACAGGTTCTGCCTGTTCGCGGGCCAGAATGAGCTTGCCGCCGAATTCGGGGTTGGGTGGAAACTCCAGCTTCTCGGCGTCGATGCGTAGCCGGTACCCTTGTTCGATGCTCGCCATGACCTTGAGATTGTCGACGATGATCTCCTCGTCCAAATCGCTCTCGTCCGCATCGAGCGTTACATCGTCCGGCAACTCTCCCGACATCGACGCCGTGCCGAACTGGCTCTTGAAGGCAGATGTCAGCTCCTCGGGCTTGTGATCGATGATGTTGTCGAAGCTATTGTGCCAGAAGCTCAGGACCTGCAGTGGCAGCGGCTGGTGTGCGTCCTGTGCCTCGATCATCTCTCGCGTGAGATCAAGAATGCCTTGGATGTGGTCGTCGTCCACATGACTCACCATCAGCAGATCGACCGGGAGCGGCTGATGATCGTCGAGGCCGCGCGCTTCCCTGATCTCCTTGAGGCGAGGTTTCAGATGCGGGCCGTATACGCTTTTCGGGCCTCCATCAATCATGACAAGGCCGGGCTCGTTTTTTGATCCGAAATGCAAGAGAAGACAATCACCTTTGCGCGCACGCCGCACATCCATGCTGAAGATCATGGCTACTCCTCCCTCAAATGCTCTGGAATGCCCGCAGCACGTCAAGCATGCCATGGCCTTGAAAACTGCGCTCGCGGCCAAGATCGGTTGCACTCTCGCATAGAATCCGTTTGATTCGCCGGGGCTGGCCGATGAGCTCCGAATAGCGCGCCATTAGCATCGCGGCAGCGCCGCTGACGTGCGGCGCTGCCATGCTCGTGCCGTCGAGATCGCCCCATTCGCCGCCGAGCTCGCGTTTGCCGGGGAATGGCGCCCGGATGCGCTCGCCGGGCGCGACCAGGTCGGGCTTGATGCGGCCATCGCCGGTGGGGCCCCGACTGGAAAAAAAGCTTACGCCGTAAGTATGGGGCCAGTAGCGGTGCGTTGCACCGACCGTGATGATGCCGTCCGCGTTGCCCGGATCCGTAATACTGAAGGCGTTGTAACCTTCGTAAGCCCCCTCTTTGGTTTCGAAGCTCTTATAGCCGTGGTTGCCTGCCGCGGCGATTGCGACCACGCCGCTCTCGATCAACCGCTCACTTTCGTTGCAGACGGGCGTGTGGCCGCAGGCAAAATTGCGCACGTCGTGACGGATGGACAGGCTGAGATTGGCGCCGTGGATCGTGAAGAAATTATCTCGATCGTTCAGGTAGCGGATGAATTGAAGCGCAGCAATGATCGCGAATTCAGTGTCCTTGATCTCCGGTCCCAGGACGCGAAAGTCGTAAAGCCAGATGTCGGGGCACATCCCGTCCGCAAAATCGTCATTCTTCCTGCCGAACGCCTTCTCCGCCCGCGCCTTGTTCGCGCCGATGATGCCTGCCACATGCGTGCCGTGGTTGGTCGGGGGCTTGGTGCCGGGCTTGATCTCCACGAATTTCTCGACCAGCTGCCAGTGAATGGGACCGCGGTTGCGTGCATCTTCTGCCAGCTTTTTCAGGGCGGCGTCCGGATCGCTTGGCGGGTCCACCAACAGGTCCTTATCCTTCATCAGGACCTTGATATTCTCTTCTCGCATCCCCTTGCTCGAGTTACTAAGGCTCACGATCTTTCGGAAGTTCTTGAAATCGAAGCTTCTCTTGACGCGGGTTCGAGTTCCATCCTCCGTTTCGAAGGCAGGGTGCGAGCCGTCGATTCCGGAGTCGATCACCGCCCAGGCAATCTCGCCGCAGTTGACCTTGAAGAGCGTCTTCGCCGCATCGGCTTTGACGGCGGGGATCGACTTGGTGAGAGCCGGCGTCGCAGTGCGGTTGAGCGAGACCTGCCAGACCAGCGGCTCACGTTGTGGATCTGCCAGCATCTTGTTCAATAGTTCCGCGAGCAGCCCGAGAATCTTCTCCACACTGATGTTTGCCAAGATGTACGAGATCTCGTCGTCCGACGATCCCGGCGAATTCCCGGCTGTCGGGCGATCGTGCACCCCGGCCCAGAGAATGAGGCCGGCCAAGGCGAAAAAGCGGTCGAGCGGTGTCAATTCCCGCGTCGGCGCATCCCCTGTTTTTGAGTGCCAAGCCCGCGCCGATTGGATGACGCTGTCGAGGACGATCTTTGTTTGGGTGTAGTACGCCCTCGCCTCGTGCCGAGGTTCTGCCGCAGCTCCCGACTTGGGCTGATTGCCCTTCTGATTGTCGGCCTTCCGCTTTCTTTGGGCTTTCGGGGCACTGTCTTCGATCCACTTGTCGATCCACCACTTGGTCTTGGGCAGGACTACTCCCAGGACCTCAGCGAAGGACAGACGCGCGACGACAAGGCCCTGCAAGTAGGCAATGTTTGCGCGGTCCTCACTGCCCCCTAATCCATCCTGGATGGCGGCAGCCACCGTCCCGGCATGGTGAGTTCTGTAAGGCGAGATCAGGAGATCGACAGCCGTGGCTGGGTTCCTGCCGAACTCTACCCATACGTCGCCGAGAATGGGCGAATCCTGCAATTGGCGCCGATCGTCCGCCGGACCCAGGAGAATGAAGTCGATCAGAGGGCTGGGAATCGGAATAGCCATCGCTCAGACCCCAAAGGCATTTGTTCGCCGCTCGATTGCGCAATTGCTTCGGAATTACGAAGACACCTTACCCATTTCTCGGCAATTGTGCCCAACCAGGAAATCGGTGCCATCGCTAAGGTGTCCCCGTAATCCCCCAGAGCTCATCTGCAGCGGGCGTTCGAGGCTTCGGGAATTCCGCAGCCTCGATGGCCTGGCCGCCGCCATTCTCCGGCAGCCCGGCCTCGCCGGCAGCTTCCAGATCGTGGTACCAGTAGGTCGAAGGGATCCACGTGTTTGACGACTTCCTGCAGCGTCAGGTCGGAGACGACGAGGGTACGGTTGTAGATCGTCCTGGTCGCATCCCCGGTCGTTTCGGGACCGATCTTGAGACGTGCCCGTAACGCTACGCAGATCTCGGCTGGTGGGGTATCGAGCCAAGGCTCGATCAGAAGCTGGATGCGCTCGCGCGGCGCCTCCAGAAAGTTTGCCCATACCTCGGGCATGATGGGACTGTCCTGGGTAAAACGCCGAAACGTGCCTGCGCCATAAAGGACCGTTTCGACGAGCAGGCGCGTCTTGGCCATCTGCGTGTTTCCTTATCGCCCGCTGCAATCGGTTTGGCATTCTCTGGCCGAGCCGACGCGCTGTGCAGGCCAACTGGGAATTACGAGGACGTCATACCCATTTCTTCGCAATTCCTTTCAATCGGCAAATCGGTGCAATTGGCAAGTGTCGCCGTAATCCCCTTACGGTTGGCGCCCAGGTCAATCTCTGAACTTGGCATAGGGTTGCCAGAAATGATGTTGGCCAAAGCTTTCATCACTCCGCTCGTGTAATCAACATTCATGGTCCTGGTGCTTTCACAGAAGCCACATAGGGCTTTGATGAATTCTGCCTTTTCGCCGTCGAATTGATCGCTGCCACAAGCAAGGACATCATGCGCAGTAGAGGTCAGCCTTGCAAAGGCAACCTTCCATGTCTCCATCATTTGTTGTACTTTGGCATTGCAGCCCTGGCCGTAGATCAATTTAAGTAACTGGGGATCTTCAAGATCCGCATCCTTGGCGTCCCTTAAAATAAGGTCCATCTGCCCCAACATTTCCGTGATCAGCGGCTTCAGGCGCACAAAATCGTTGGTTGGAAATCCGAGAGATTCAGGTCGAAATTTGCTGTCTTTCTCAACGACCAAAGATCGGAATCTAAGTCCGACGTCAATTCCCTTCGACAATCGTGTAGTGATCCTGTCACCGTAGCTTGGGGTTCTGATTTCAATGAAATAGATATGGATTTCGGTCTTGTTGCTGACGTAAGTGATAATTCGGGAAACGAACAGGCGAAACGCGCGTTTATCCTGATCCCCAGTTACCACCATGTAATTTTCGCCAACCCCATCGATAACGGCGGACACCAATCCTCGTATGCCCAGCGTCCACTTGGCCACCGTTTCTTTCGGTATTCTAGTGACGAACTCGGACCACGTAAATTCGCGGTTCATATTCTCAGCAATGCCGAAAACCTCGAAAGACTTGCCGACCAGCTCGACTCTCGCGCTGTCCAAGACAGCACCATCGGAACCTGAATTAGGGCGCGCGTCGGTGCGTATGACGATTTTTCGCTCCGGAAACGTTTCCGACGACACACGACCTTGGAGATATTCCACGATGTGCTTGTACAACTCGTCGGCAGCATCGGACATATTCTGATTGATTGTCGCAACATCGTCATCGGTCAGATCCCCCGCGGCAATTGTCTTTACGATATCGAAGATACGTTTCAGCAGTCTGTACGCGGGATTCTGCAAGGGTTGGCTCGCCACTGCTTTCTGCGGGTTTATAACCTCATCCGAGATTCGAAAGACATCTTCTTTTTTGATCTGTACTCCCTGTACATAATGCATCGTATCGGGCGTTTCCGCGCCGACGCAGAATGGGATGACGATGCGGTCCATCTCGGCAATGATGCACCTTCGCGATTGTACAGAACGTTTGAAATATCCAATTTCAAATCCCGTATAGGAATGACTCGCTTTCATCCTTTCCGTGAGCAGAACGAGGAGAACGTCGGCATCGTCTAACGAATTTTCAATATCCACACTGTAATCGTCTCCTTCCTTTATTCCCACATCGCGGATAACATCGACCCGCCCGACAAATGTCTGTTTCAATTTCGATTCGACAATGGCTGCCAGGGCTTTATCTTCGCTGGCATAGCTGATGAAAACGGCCAGCCGTTTTTTCTTCGACGGCCGTGCTGATGTCTTGGCCAGTTGTTTCTTCGACGCCCGTGCTGATGTCTTGGCCATGGCGTTCTCCTGTACGGCGGGCAAGCAGGGATATTTTCATAGCTCTGCTTGCGGCCAAATCTACTTCGGTCCCTGTCAGCTCTTGGTCTCTTGGCTCGCCCGTGCGGCACGCCGCGGCGAGTGAGGTGGAAGATTTTTAGTTGACTGCGGTCGCTATCAGGTCGCATGGGGATCAAACCATGTATTCGCTCTCAGAAAAATCATCCACACGTATTGTGGAGGATCATCCAAAAGTCTTGGTCTCAAAGAAAAGTCTTGGTCTCAAAGAAGAGGCTTGTCCATTGCGCAAATTACATCCGGTGTGATTTGCGCCGCACGGGCAATCGGTGCCTGCAAACCCGTACGACCGAGCGCGGCAAGGCGATCCAGCGTCTTCTTTAGACGAACGCGCGGGATGTGCGACTGGGCGCGAAGAATAACCGGCAAAGATCGGAGGTCTTCTGGTGGGCGCTGTAGGGATTGAACCTACGACCTCTCCCGTGTGAAGGGAACGCTCTCCCGCTGAGCTAAGCGCCCGCACCAGGGGATGAGGATTTAAGGCAGGGGCAGGCTAAGTCAAGCGAGGCCCGAACACGGGGCCCAGGCCCGGCCGAATCCCCGCCCCCTCAGCTCGCCTGCGGCACCCGCGACGCCCGGCTCTGCAGCGCCCGGATGCGGTCGGCGAGCGTGCCCTTCGAGCCCTCGCCATTGGCGGGCTTGGCGGAAAGCTTGTCCCCATGGCCGTTCCCGTTCCCCCCGCCATCCGCGTGCGCGTGCGCAGGGTCGGCCGCGAGGATCGTCTCGATCGGCGAGCCTGGCCCTTCGAGCACGCCGGTCAGGCGCGCGACTTCGGCGGCGACGTCGTTGATGCGCTCGCGCAGCACCGCGTTTTCCACCCGCTCGGTCTCCCAGGTCGATTCGAGGTCGCGCTTCATCGCCTCCATCTCGCGCACGAGCTTGGCGCGCTCGGCCTGCGTCTGCCGGAGCTGGTCTTCGACCACGGTCTTCTCCGAGCGCAGGCTTTCGGTCGTCGCGTGGCGGCGGTTCTCGAGCTCGGCGAGCTCGGCGCGCAGATCGGCCTCGGTCCTCTGCGCCGCCGTGGTCTCGTTGCGCAGCTGGTCGGAGACGTATTCGCGCTCGGCGAGGAAGCGGCCCTGCTCGTCGAGCCGGGCCATGAGTTCCGCCACCCGGCGGCCGAGAATCTCGGCCTCGGTCGTCTGCGTGACCAGGAGACGCTCGAGCTCGTCGACCCGGTTGCCGAGGCTCTCGGCCTTCGCGCGCTCGTCGGCGAGCTGGGCGCTGGTCGACTCGATCTCGGCATGGTCGCGCGCGACCCGCTCGTGCAGGCCCCTGGTCTCTTTCTCATAGCTTTCGATCTGGCCCTTGAGCACGTCGCATTGCGCCCGCATCGCCACCAGCTCGACCCGCTGGCTGTCGGCGGTCAGCGAACTGTCGTTGAAGCCGGCGGTGATCTTGGTGAGCTCGACATGGGTGTCGGCGAGGATGCGCCTGGTCTCCTCGAGCGCGCTGGTCTTGCCCGTGAGCTCCTCTTGCGTGCGCTCCAGATCCGCGCCGAGCTGCTTCGCCTGCGCCTCGAGCGCAAGGAGGGCTGCGGTCTTCTCGCCGAGCTCGAGCTTGAGGCGGCCGATCGCCTCGCTTTTCTTGCCGATCTCGGCGAGCTGGTTCGTGGTCCTGGCCTTGAGCTGGTCGACGCTCATTTCGAGCCGCCGGGTCGACATCGCGAATTCGGCCCGCAGCTGATCCTTGTCGGCCTGGATTTCCGCCATCGACATCGGCGTCACGGCTTCGAGCCGCTTCATCGTGAGCCGCACCGCGCGGTGATGGACGAGGGGGATGAAGCCGATGACGAGCAGGCCCGCGACCAGGAACCCGATCCCGACATACATGATCGGTTCGATCATAGAATGACGCCTCCGCAACCACAGCGAATTTTTACCACAATGGCACGCCGCAATATGCACTTCCAGCTTTGCCGGCGATTAACCTAAACTCGGCCAGCGGCATGTGTCCCGGATGCGGTGCAGCGCGATGCGCACGCTGACAAGTTTACGCAGTCTGCGCAAGCTTGACTGCGTGCGCGTCGTGGTGCACCGCTGGTCCGGGACCGCCACAGACACCGAGCCGAGTCTGGGGCGGCAAGCACCGAGCTTGGGACGGTCCCGGGTCTGCAGCGCACCACCCTCGGGCCCGCGCTGCGCGCGGCCCGAGGCTGCTGCGCTGCGCCCGGGACACGGGCGAACCAGCCGTTGGAGTTACAACACTAGCCCAGGATTCAGAACGGATTCCACGTCGGCGCGGTGGTGAACTTCAGGTAGCCGACATTGGCGCCGAGGCGCAGCCCCACGCCGGAGCGGATCGGCACCACCACGATGTTGTCGACGGTCAGCGCGGTCATGCCGAAGCCGCCGATGAAATAGGCCGAGCCGTCGAGGCCGGCGAAGCGCTGGTAGATCGCGCCGGTGCTCGGCAGGCTGTAGACCAGCATCATGGTGCGGGCGCCCTCGCCGCCGACATCCCAGCCGACCGACGGCCCCTGCCAGTAGACCCGCAGGTCGCCCGCGTTCCTGGTGTAGAGGGTGCCTTCGCCATAGCGCAGCCCGGCGAAGAAGGCGCCGCCGGCCTCCTGGCCGAGCACATAGCCATTGGGCAGCCCCCAGAGGCTCACCGCCTTTTCGATCACCGAGGCGAGCCCGCGCGACACGGTGCCGAAGAATTGATGGCCGGTGGCAATCAGCTCGCCAGGCGGAAAGCTGCCGGGCGGTGGCGGCGATTGCGCCGCCAGCGGCCCGCTGCCGAGGCCGGCGAGGAGGAAAACGAGCGCAAGTGTCCGCAGGACGGCACCCATCGGCTGCTCCTTCGAAATCTCAAGGCTGGCTTAACCGCTTGCTCACCCCGATACCCTAGCTTTGCGGCATCAACGCAACCGAATCGCCACAACATCGGCAACACTATGACCGCAGCAGGGCGCCGACGGAAGCGAGGCGCTGTTCGCCTGAGCGGCCTCCTCGCCGTGGCCGGCGTG